>Ga0316217_10000863_pt1 | contig 41133 bp, 36 predicted proteins | sample 1anoAmetaG_FD_203633 | JGI IMG/M metagenome (GOLD analysis project Ga0316217, IMG submission 203633) | Freshwater microbial communities from Trout Bog Lake, Wisconsin, USA - 1anoA | ecosystem: Environmental > Aquatic > Freshwater > Lake > Hypolimnion/Profundal zone | place: USA: Wisconsin...
CCCCGAGGGGAAGGCGGAAAACCCATAGCCGCTCGTCACACCGTTCGTCCAACCCCGTGAACCTCCGGCGGGACGGCCGTTAGGCCCGGCGGCGCCTGCGGGCCGCCGGAGAACCACTCAATGTTTCGCGACCTTCGAGCAGCTCGAGCGGATCCCGTTCACGGAACTCAAGCTGGACCAGTCCATCGTGAAGCATCTGCCAGGGTCCGAACGGCACCTGGTCCTCGCCCGGAGCCTGATGCAGATGTCCCAGGGCCTTCACCTGGGCACCGTGGCCGAGGGCATAGAGACCATGGAGGCCTGGGAAGCCCTGGGACGGCTGGGTTGCGAGCGGGGTCAGGGGTATCTCATCGCCAAACCCATGCCCTCGGAGCACCTGTTGGACTGGGCCAACCAGAGCCGGACCCATCTGTGCGTATAATCCAGCCAATTTCATTTCGATCGTGATCGAGGATCAAGGCCATGCCCAGGCACCCGAGATTGACCAAAGGCCATGAGCCACCCCGTGCCGCCCTTGGGGATGACCGGCGTTTCCAGGTGATTTTCGAGGGCAGCCCCAACGGTCTTGTGGTCACGAGGCTAACCGACGGCGTGGTCCTGGAGCGGAACCGGCACATGGAGACCATCACAGGCTACCGGAATGAGGAGATCCTGGGCAGGTCCCCCATGGAGGCAGATCTGGCCATCTGGGCCCGCCCCGCCGACCGGGCCCGCATGGTCAGGGACCTCCAGACCCAGGGCACCACCTCCATCGAGACCGTCCTGCGCCATCGTGACGGAACCCTGTTCCCCGTCCTCATGTCCTCCACCCGTGTGGAGCTGGCGGGGGAGCCCTGCGTGGTATCGGCCATCCGGGACCTCCGGGACGAGCGTCGGGCGGAACAACGGGTCAGGGACAGCGAGCTGCGGCTGAGGTCCCTCTTCGAGGGCGCGCCCATCGCCATGTACCGCGCGGACCTGTCGGGCCGCCTCCTGCAGATCAACGCGGCCGAGGCCAGGGTCTACGGATATGACAGCATTGAGCAGATGCTCCAGGAGGTGAACCGTACCGGCGTGGCCTGTCTCTGGGAGGATCCCCGGGACCGGGAGGCTTTCATGGCCGAGGTGCTGGCGGTGGAGGGGCATTATCACCAGGGGGAGGCCCGCCTCCGACGCCGGGATGGTTCCTCGATGTTCGCCAGCGTACTCATGATGCTGACCACCGACCCGAAAACCGGTCAGCCCTGCGTCGTAGGCTTTGTCCAGGACATCACCCAGCGCAAGCAGTACGAGGCGGAAATCGAGGGCCTCAGGATCTCCCTGGCCAACATCATCGATTCCATGCCCGCCGTGCTCATCGGCCTGGATGATGGCTTCACGGTCACCCAGTGGAACCGCCAGGCCGAGACGTTTTCAGGCGTGCCGGCCCAGACAGCCTTGGGCCAGCCGCTTGACGGCCTTCTGCCTGAGTTCTTCCCCAGCGTGGCCGCCCTGAGCGCCGAGGTGGCCCGCCTTCAGCGCTCCGCTTCCCTGGAGCGGATGGCCCTGGAACGGGATGGGGAGGGCCGCCTCTTCGACCTCATGGTGTATCCACTGGTGGGCAAGACCTTGCCCGGGGTTGTGGTGCACATAAATGATGTGACCGAGCGGGCCCACATGCAGAATCTCATCATCCAGGCGGAAAAACTGATGTCCGTGGGTGGCTTGGCGGTGGGGTTGGCCCACGAGATCAACAATCCACTGGGCATCATCATCCAGGCCGCCCAGAACATCGAGCGGCGCCTGTCAGCCGACCTGCCAGCCAATCGTCAGGCGGCCGATGCCGCGGGGCTGGATCTGGCAGCCTTGAAGGACTACTACAAACAGCGGGCCATCCCCCAGTTCATGGAAAGCATCCACACCTCCGTGGGACGGGCCGCCGACATCGTGGCCAGGGTGCTCCAGTTGAGCCGCACACCGGGCAGCACCCGGGTGCCGGTGCGGCTGCGCGAGGTCGTCGAGCAGGTCCTGGCCCTGGCCGCCAACGACTTCGACCTGAAGAAAAGGTACGACTTCAAGGGCGTGGAGGTCCACTGCGCATTCGAGCCCGACCTGCCGCTGGTGCCCATGGTTCCCTCGGAGATCGAGCATGTCATCTACAATCTCGTGAAGAACGCCGTCCAGGCCCTGGCGGCCAATCCACCGGAGCGCCCGCGCCGCCTGACGATCACGGTCCGCCGGGACCCGAACCAACTGGTGCTGGAACTGCAGGACAATGGGCCAGGTATGGGCGAGGCCGTGTGCCGGCGGATCTTCGAACCCTTCTTCACCACCCGGCCCCCCGGCAGCGGCAGTGGCCTGGGCCTGTCCGTGGCGTACATGATCGTCGTCAAGAACCACAAGGGTTCCCTTACGGTGGACACGGCCCCGGGCAAAGGCGCCTGTTTCACCGTGACGCTACCTTTGGCCCCGGAGGGCAATAATGACTGAAGCCGGAACCGTGCTCATCATCGATGACGACCTGTTCATGCGGATCTCCATACGGGCCTACCTGGAGGACAGCGGCCTCACCTGCCTGGAGGCAGGCGACGGCCAGGAGGGCATCGAGGCCGTCCTGAGGTACCGGCCGGACCTGGTGGTGACGGATCTTCGCATGCCCGGAGTGGACGGCTTCGGCGTCCTGAGGGCCCTGCGCGCCTTGAGTCCCGCCACGCCGGTGATCCTCCTCAGCGGGGCGGGGGAGGGCGCGGTCGCGGAGGAGGCCAGGTTGCAGGGCGCCGCGGCCTGCATGGCCAAGCCGTTGATCCACATGGAGCAGTTCCTGGCCACCCTTCGGGCCCTGCTCGCGCCCGGTCCCTCGGGAGGGAATCCGTGACCACCAGTGAGACGATCTTGGTGGTGGATGACGAAGCCTTCCTCCGCATGAACATGCGCGCCTTCCTGGAAGACCTCGGCTACGAGGTCCTGGAGGCGTCCGGTGGGGCGGAAGCCCTTGAACGCTGCCGGAGGCGGCGCCCGGATCTGGTGCTCCTGGACATCAGCATGCCCGGGATGGACGGGTACGAAGTGTGCCGGCGGCTGAGTGAGGATCCCTGCACCGCGGGCATTCCCGTCCTGTTCCTGAGCGCCCTGCAGAGCACCGGGGACAAGGTCAGGGCCTTCACCTACGGCGGGGTGGATTACGTGACCAAGCCCTTCCAGTTCGAAGAGGTGGAGGCCCGGGTCCGGACCCATCTGGAACTGGCTCGCCAACGGCGGGAACTGAAGGAGCAGTACGGGACCCTCAAACATCTGGAAGACTTGAGGGACGCCTTCACCCACATGGTCGCCCACGACATGCGTGGCCCCTTGACCGGCATCATCGCCTCTCTGGAGCTTTCCCTGGAGACCCTGGGGCAGGGGGGCACCACGGGTGTTGGCAGGAAGCTGGAACTGGCCCTGGGAAGCGCCGGACTGTTGAATGACATGATCAGCGAGATGCTGGAACTGAGCCGCATGGAATCGCTGATGATGCCGCTCGAACCGGCTCTGATCGACCTGGCCGCGGCGGCAGCGGCGGCCGTGGAGAGCCAGAGGCCGGCGGCGGGGCGGCAGCGCTTGACGGTCAAGACCCCGGGGCCCATGCTGGCCTGGTGTGATCCCTCGATCGTCAACCGCGTCCTGGTCAACCTGATCGGCAACGCCATGAAATACATCGCCCCGGACGGGACCGTGGAGGTCGGGATAGCCCTGGACGGTCCCATGGCCAGGGTGACCGTCACCGACAACGGCCCTGGGCTTTCCGAACAACAGCAGGCCAACGTGTTCGAAAAATTCTGGCAAGTGCCCGGCAGCGGGAGGAACCGGGGGCTTGGTCTTGGTCTGGCCTTCTGCAAATCCGCCATCGCGGCCCACCAGGGCGAGATCGGGGTGGACAGCGGGCTTGGCCGGGGCTGCACGTTCTGGTTCACGCTGCCTGTCCGGCCCAAGGGATACCTGCTCTGATCCTTCAGCCGGAGCAGGAGAATCGGGCGAAAAGTCTGTCCCTTTAGGCAAACATCCCGGTTCACACGCTCCTGGACTTCTGCAAAGCCTCAGCAGCCATGACGTGGTCATCCTCTTCATACCCCAACGGGTGACTTCAGTGGAGGTAGTGTCGGGCAAACCCTTCTTCGCCGTTCCCAGGCCGCCGCCACCCGAACCGCGCTAGAGCGATAACCGGTACCCGAGGTTCAGGAGCAGGGTGTGGGCCGGGTTCGTCCGGGAGATGGCCAGCCGCCGCAGGAGGGAAGGGAAGGCGTGGAACCGCGACCGGAACCACTGGAAGCCTGCCAGGAGCTCCTCCGCCGTCATGCCGCGGGGCGTGAAGGCCACCTGCGTCTTGCCGTTGTAGCTGGACCAGTCTTCTCCGAGGAGGCGTCCGTCCCTCTTGAGCTCCTGGTGGATGGGCGTGCCCGGAAAGGGGGTCAGGATGCTCGCGGTCACCCCGTCGATGCCCAGGGACTCGCTGGCTTCGAGGGTCGAGGCGAAGACCTCCAGGGTGTCGCTGTCCAGGCCGAAGATCACGCCGGCCTGGATGCAGATGCCCTGCCGGTGCATGGCCTCGATGGCCGCCCGGTATTCCGGGATCCGGTTGCAGGGCTTGCCCGCCGCGGCGAGGCCCGCGTCGGTGAAGGTCTCCAGGCCCACGAAAAGGTAGATGCAGCCGGCCTCATGCGCAAGGCGGAGCAGCTCCTCGTCCCCGCAGCGGTCGATGGTGGTCTGGGCCGCCCACCGCCTTCCCAGGCCCTTGAGGGCGGTCATGAGCCGGACGGCATAGGCCCGGTCGGCGAAGAAATGGTCGTCCCAGAATACGAAATGGCGGTTCGGCATGCTGAGGATGTCCGCGATGACTTCCTCAACGGGCCGGGTCCGGAACCCGGGGGCGTAGAGCTGCCGGAGGTTGCAGTAGGCGCAGTGGTAGGGGCAGCCCCGGGTGGCGAAGACCGCACCCTTGGTGAAGGACCTCTGCCGGATCAGGTCCCGCCGCGGGATCGGCAGACCCGCCAAGGACGGGGGTCGCGGGCAGACGTACCGGGCTTGCGCGGAGCCAGCCAGGAACGCTTCGAGAAACAGAGGCCAGGTCTCCTCCGCCTCGCCCACGAAGAGGTGGTCGCAGTGGGCGGAGGCCTCCTCCGGCAGAAGGGTGGCATGGGGGCCCCCCAGGGCGACCTTGGCGCCCCGGGCGCGGAAACGGTCGGCCATCGCGTAGCAGTGCGCGGCGTTCGGAGTGTTCACCGTGATGGCCACCAGATCGGCGGGGTCGTCGTAGGGAATCCGTTCGTTGTACTCATCCACGAGACGGATCCGGAAGCGGCGCCCGTCCACGAACCCGGCCAGGTACGGCATGGTTATCTGGGTGAAGTTGTTGAATTGCCGGCGCCTGAACCGGCGTAGCTCCGCGTTGTCGGGCGTGATCATGAGGAGGGCCTTCTCCATGGTGCGTCCTTCCGTGGCTGTGATTCTGCCGGGATTGACCACGTCGCGGCCAAGGAATCGAGAAACCTGAAGGTGAAAAGGGACAAGATCGGTATAGTTTCAATATCTATTTCCCAATCATCGATGTCTCCGCACACCTCGAAGAGGTTGGACCCCCTTTCCGGGAGCCCCGTGAAACGTACCCTCGTTTTCCTTGTCCTGATCCTCGTCTCCTGGCTTGGGGCCGCCGAGCCGCGCACGGTGCGGGTGGCGGTGTTCCCGCACCGGCCCGCGACCTTCCAGGACGAGGATGGCCGTTTCAAGGGCTTCTATGTGGAGATGATCGAGGATGTCTGCCGGGAGCGGGGCTGGAAGGTGTCCTACGTGCCGGGATCCTTCGCCGAAGGCCTGGAACGGCTGCGCAGGGGCGAGGTGGACCTCCACACCAGCGTGGCCTTCACCGAGGACCGGGCTATGTACCTCGACTACGGCAAGGAGGTCACCTACACCGTCTGGAGCATCCTCTACGCCAATCCCCGGGTGGCCATCCAGAGTGTCTTCGATGTGCGCGGGCGCCGGGTCGCGGTTATGAACTCGGACCAGAACGGCCAGCACTTCATGGACCTGTGCCGGAAGTTCGAAGTGGAGGCCGTCTGGGTGAAGGTGGCCAGTTTCGAGGATGTGATGCGGGCCGTGGCGTCCGGGGCCGCCGACGCGGGCGTGACGACGAGCATCTTCGGCTACTCCCGGGAGGCGGCCTACAAGGTGGTGCGCACCTCCCTGGTCTTCAACCCGTTCCCCACCTTCTTCGCCACCACCAAGGGACGCAACCCCGAGGTCCTGGCGGCCCTGGACGCCTACGTGGCCCGGGGAAGGAAGTCACCCGACTCGCAATATGCGCGGGCCATCGACCGCTGGATGCACCCGGGAGGCGGCTCCGGCTCTATTCCCCGGTGGGTGCCGCGGCTGGCGCTGGGCCTGGCCCTGGCCCTGGCCGTCACCTCCGGCGGCATGGTCCTCTTCCGCTACCAGGTTCGCCAGGCCACCGCCCGGGAGCGGGCCCTGATCCTGGAGCTGGAGAAGGAACTGGCCGAGCGCCGGCGGCGCGAGGACGTGATCCTCAACGTGGCCAGCGGCGTATCCTCGTCCACCGGGGACACCTTCTTCCAGGAACTGGTCCGCTACCTGGCCCGGGCGGCCCAGGCGGACGCGGCCGTCATCGAGGAGTCCTTCCTCAAGGACGGCGAAGCCTGGGCGCGGTCCCTGGCCGCCTTCATCGACGGCCAGCCGGCTCCCCCCTTCGAGTATGCCCTGGCGGGAAGCCCCTGCCGGGAGGTCTACCAGGGCGTGGCTTGTGCCTACCCCTCCGATGTCCAGGAACGCTTTCCCGAGTTCAAGCTGCTGAAGGACCTCGGCGCCTCAGGCTACGTGGGCTGTCCGCTGCTGGACGCCTCGGGGCGCACCCGGGGCGTGATGGCCGTCCTGAAGCGCGAGCCCGAGCTCCACCCCGAGGAGACGGCCTCCCTGCTCCGGATCTTTTCGGCCCGGGCCACGGCCGAGGTGGAACGGCGCGCCGCGGAGTTGGACCGCAGGCTGCTGGAACAGCAGATGCAGCACGTCCAGAAACTGGAAAGCCTGGGCCTGCTGGCGGGAGGCATCGCCCACGACTTCAACAACCTCCTCACGGCCATGCTGGGCCACCTGAACATCGCCCAGTCCCGGCTCGTCCCGGAAGCGCCCGCCATGCCCGCCCTGGCCAACCTGGAGCGGATCATCCACCGCACCGCCGACCTTACCCGCCAGATGCTCGCCTATTCCGGCAAGGGCCGCTTCGTCGTCCAGGTCCGGGATCTGAACCTGGTCATCAGTGAGATGGTCCACCTGCTGGAAGTCTCCATCTCCAAGAAGATCTCCCTGCGCCTGAGCCTGTCGGGGGGACCCGTGCCCATCACGGGCGACGCGGCCCAGATCCAGCAGTTACTCATGAACCTTGTGACCAACGCCGCGGACGCCATCGGCGACCGGGACGGCTCCATCCGGATCACCACCAGCCGCATGGCCCTGGACCGCGCCTACCTCGACCAGGTCTTCCACGGCCAGGAACTCGGCGCCGGGGAATACGCCATCCTGGAAATCCAGGACACGGGCTGCGGCATGAGCCCGGAGGTGCTGTCGAGGATCTTCGATCCCTTCTTCACCACCAAGGCCACCGGGCACGGACTGGGCCTGTCGGCCACGCTGGGCATCCTGAGGGGCCATCACGCCGGCATCCGCATCTACAGCGAACTCGGCCGGGGCAGCACCTTCAAGGTGCTCTTCCCCGCCGCGGCCTCCTCCGTGGAGGCGGCGGACCCCGTCGCCGCCGCAGTGGCCTCCCTCGAGGGACTCCGTGTGCTCCTGGTGGATGATGAGGCCATCCTCCGCGAGTCCACCTCCGAGGCCCTGGAGACCCTGGGTGTGGAGGTCCTGGTGGCCTCAGACGGCGTCGAGGCCGTGGAGCGCGTGGCCCTTGAAGGCCCTTCCCTGGACCTGGTCTTCATGGACCTGACCATGCCCCGCATGGACGGGCGGCAGGCCTTCCAGGAGATCCGGCGCATCTGTCCGGAAGTCCCCGTGGTCCTCACCAGCGGCTACAACGAACAGGAATCCATCCAGGACTTCCTGGGCAAGGGCCTGGCGGGCTTCCTGCAGAAGCCCTACACCCTGGGGGCCCTGAGGGCCGTCGTGCAGCGCTGCGCCCGGCCTGCCCGGAACCGGGCCTGAAGGCTCCGCGGCGGGGTGCCCTTCCCGGGATGGCCTATTTGGCGGGTGGGGCAGCGCTGGCGGGGCGCACACCGCCATTGCGCTCAAGGTTGATGCGGTAGGGCAGGTCGACCCGGCCGATGAGCAGGAGCACGATGGTATAGGGTTCGGCCGTGGGGTTTTCGAACTCCAGCCGGCTCTGCCGGGACTGGGGGGGCATCCGGTTCACCCGGCGGATCTGCGGGAAGAGGGGGTCCTGGCCTCCCTTGGGCGGAATGGCCAACAGGAAGGCCATCTTGCCCGGGGGCACGCCCTGCAGGCGGAACTTGATCGACTCCTTCGGCAGCAGGACGAACTGGTACTGGCGGAGGCCCTTGTCACCGATGTCCAGGGCGTCCTGGTCCGCGATCTGGTGGGCATGCCCGGGGCCGTTCAGCGTCGGATCGTAGGGGAGGGAGTCCTCCGCCAGGAAGGTCACGGTCTCCGCCACCGGCAGCACGTTCCGGCTCTCGGGCGGCTTGATGAGACTGCCTTTGGGCGCCGCATTCTGGGCGGGCGCCTGGCAGAACAACGGCAGGCTCAATAAAACGAAGGCACAGGCGGCAAGACGCATTCCCACTCCCGGTTGTTTGGCTTGGGAACCATCATAGACAGTCGGGGGACTACCTGCAATCCAGGCTGACGGCATCCAGTCAATACATGTGCATCCCGCCGTTGATATTGATCACCGCCCCCGTGATGAACCCGGCCAGGTCCGAGGCCAGGTAGGAAACCAGCCCGCCGATCTCCTCGGGTCGGCCGAAGCGCTGCATGGGCAAGGACTTGCGAATGTTCTCGCGCACATCCTCACGGATGGCCATCACCATGTCGGTGGCGATGTAGCCGGGAGCGATGGCATTGACGGTCACGCCCTTGGTGACGAGTTCCTGGGCGAGGGACCGGGTGAAGCCCAGGCAGCCGGCCTTGGCGGCGGCATAGTTGGACTGGCCGGCCTGGCCCTTGACTCCATTCACGGACGAGAGGTTGATGATGCGGCCGAAGCCGCGCTCGGCCATGCCGGGGGAAATGGCGTGGGTGACGTTGAAGAGGCTGGTGAGGTTGGTGGAGATCACAGCGTCCCACATGCCCCGGTCCATCTTGGGGAAGAACTTGTCGCGCGTGATGCCGGCGTTGTTCACCAGGACGTCGATGGGGCCGAGCTTTTCGGTGACCGTGGCGGCCATGGCGAGGCACGCGGCCTCGTCGGTGACGTCGGCTTCCACCATGAAGAAGTCGAAGCCCAGGGCCTTCTGGTCCTCGAGCCACTGGGGGGCTGGGGGGAAGGCGGGCAGGCAGTTGGCGGCCACGAGGTAGCCATCCTTGGCCAGGGCCTGGCAGATGGCGGTGCCCAGGCCTCCCATGGCGCCGGTGACGAGTGCGACTTTTTTGGACATATCAGTTCCTTTCGAGGACTAGATTTCATGGCCGGGCTCCGCCCGGGCATGAAGTGGGGGTGTGGGGGGACGTAGAGAGAGCGAAGCGAACGGGCGGTCCCCCCACGGAGCTTTCAGTTGAGGACGGGAGCCACGTAGGGGAGCGTCAGGCCCAGGAGCCAGAGCATCAGCAGGACGATGGGCACGTGGAAGATCATCTGCAGGGTCGAATACCCCGCCAGATCGCGCGCCTTGACGCCGGTGAGGCCCATGAGGGGCAGCATCCAGAACGGGTTGATGAAGTTGGGCAGGGCCTCGGCGGCGTTGTAGACCTGGACCATCCAGGCCATGTTCACGTGCAGCTGCTTGGCCGCGTCCAGCAGGTAGGGGGCCTCCACGACCCACTTGCCGCCGCCGGAGGGGAGGAACAGGCCAAGGATGGCCGAGTAGATGCCGCCGACCAGGGGCAGGGTGGCGTGGGTGGAGATGGACACGAAGAACCGCGCCATGGCCTCGTTCAGGTGCGAGCCCATCAGCACGCCGAAGATGCCGGCGTAGAGGGGGAACTGGAGCAGGACGCCGCCGGTCATGGGCACGGCCTTGGCCGCGGCCCGGAGGAAGGAGCGGGGCCTCCAGTGCAGGAGCATGCCGGCGAAGATGAAGATGAAGTTGTAGGTGTTCAGGTCCAGGGCCGCCAGGCCCCCCTGGGTGCGGAAGACGTGGAACAGGTAGAGCGCGCCGATGACCACCAGGACCAGGGTCAGGATGGGGCTGAACTCGAGCCGTTCGCCGGGGGTCTGGGCGGAGCCGATGTCTTCGTAGGAATCATGGTAGACGATGCCCGCCATCTCGGCCGTGCGGGCATTGGCGGCGGTGGGGGTCGAAACGTAGCAGATCCACACCGAGACCACCATCAGCACGATGATCATCACCAGGTTCTGCCAGGTGAAGAGGGTCGAGCGCAGGGAGATGACGCCGCTGATCTGGAGCAGGCCGGCGGGAATCGAACCCTTGGTGGCCATGAGCAGGGCTGCTGAGGACGAAAGACCCAGGGCCCAGATGCTGCCCAGGCCCAGGTAGCCCGCCGCGCCGATGGCGCGGTAGTCGATGCCCTTCACCCGCTTGCTGATGGCGCGCATCAGGATGCCGGCGAAGATCATGCTGAACCCCCAGCTGAGGAGGGACGCGACCATGGCCAGGAAGGCGACGTAGGCCACCGCGCCCTTGGGGGTCCTGGGATAGCGGGCCAGCACATCGATGACCTTGCGCACCGGCGTGGAGACGGCGACGATGTAGCCGCCGATGACCACGAAGGCCATCTGCATCGTGAAGGGGATGAGGTTCCAGAACGACTTGCCGAAGTCCACGGAGATCTCGGTGGGGGTGCGCCCCATGGCGAGGGCGGCCACGGCCACGATGACCACCGCGATGGCGGCGAAGACATAGGCATCGGGAAACCACTTCTCGCTCCAATCCGCGAGGGTGGCGCCCAGGCGGGCCATGAAACCTTGCTGGTCCTTGGTGAGCTCACTTGCCATGGGCGACCTCCAGTTCCAGGCCGGCCATTTCCCTGCAGTCGGGGCTGACCACGAAGTCAGCCTCAGTGCGGGCGCGGATGGTGTCGAGCGACACGCCGGGGGCGGTTTCGGTGAGGGTGAGCACCCCGTCCAGGAAGCGGAAATACGCCAGCTCGGTGACGATGGCCGTGACCTTGCAGGCCGCGGTCAGGGGCAGGGTGCAGCGCTTGAGGATCTTGGCGCCCCCGTCCCGGGTGGCGTGCTCCATGGCGACGATGACGGTCCTGGCGCCGCTCACCAGGTCCATGGCGCCGCCCATGCCGGGGATCATCTTGCCGGGGACCATCCAGTTGGCCAGGTTGCCAGCCTGGTCCACCTGGAGTCCGCCGAGCACCGTGACGTCCACGTGGCCTCCGCGGATGATCGCAAAGGACATGGCGCTGTCGAAGAAGGCCCCGCCAGGGTCCATGCCGCAGGGCTGGCCGCCGGCGTTGACCAGGCCGGGGAGGGCCTCGCCGGTGAGCTGGGCGAGGCCCAGGAAGCCGTTCTCGCTCTGCAGGGTGATGGTGATGCCTTCCGGCAGATACTTGGGTACGAGGGTGGGGAGGCCGATGCCGAGGTTGACCACGGCTCCGTCCCGCATGTCCTGCGCGACCCGCCAGGCGATGAGGTTCTTGGCGTCCATGCTACTTCTCCTCGGCAAGAATGAGGGCGTCGACCACGATGCCCGGGGTCATGACCAGCTCCGGGTCGATGTCCCCGGCCGGCACCAGTTCGTCCACTTCGGCGACCACGTAGTCGGCCGCCATGGCCGCCAGGGGGTTGAAATTGCGGGCCGCCCGCTGGTAGACGAGGTTGCCCTTCTCATCGGCCCGGTGGGCCTTGATGATCGCCAGATCGGCGCGGAGCGCGCGTTCGACCAGGTACGTGACACCGTCCAGCATCATCCGGGTCTTGCCGTCCTCCACGCTGGTGCCTACCCCGGTCTCGGTGAGCACGGCGCCCAGGCCCGCGCCGCCGCAGCGGATACGCTCGGCCAGGGTGCCCTGGGGCACCAGGTCCACATCCAGTTCCCCGGCGATCATCTGGCGCCCGGTCTCGGGGTTGGTGCCGATGTGCGAGGCGATCACCTTCTTGACCCTGTGGTTGGCGACCAGGACGCCGACGCCGGTATCCACCAGGGCGGTGTCGTTGCCGATGAGCGTCAGGTCCTTCACTCCGGAGGCGAGGATGGCCCCCACGATGCCGTCGGGGGTCCCGATGCCCATGAAGCCGCCGAAGAGGATGCTCATGCCGTCGTGGCAATGGGACTGCAGTTCAGGGTAGGTGATCCGTTTCGAGGGGGCGCTCATGGGCATGGCTCCTTAGGCTGCATATGGATGCAGCAAGGTCTCGCAGGAACCATGCCAAACGATTAAATCATATCGATATAGAAATAGTGAAAAATCCAAGCGCGAGAACCGCCCTCCAGCTGCGCAAGTTCATTCACAGTCCGCACCGGCCTTTGCGCACGCGTCCCCGTCCAGGTTGAACTCGTGCAGCTTGTAGAGGAGGGCGCGCCGGCTGATGCCAAGCTCGGTGGCGGTGTGGGAACGGTTGCCCTGGTTCCGTTCCAGCGCCTGGAGGATGGCGCCGGCCTCGAATTCGTGCACCTGCTCCTTGAGGGTCCGGGGTCCGGGCTCACGGGATGGATTGTTGCGGGAGGCCTGGACGATGGGCAGCGGCAGGTCCTCGGCGAAGATCGTGGTGCCCGTGCTCATGACCACGGCCCGCTCCACCGCGTTGGAGAGCTCGCGCACGTTGCCCGGCCACGGGTAGCGCTGCATGATCGCCAGGGCATGGTCGTCGAAGGTGTCCAGCTCGCGCCCGTGCTCGGTGGTGAACTTGCGCAGGAAGTGGGACGCGAGCGGCTGGATGTCGGCGGGGCGCTGGCGCAGGGGCGGCACCGCCAGGCTCACGACGTTGAGCCGGTAGTAGAGATCGCTGCGGAAGGTGCCCGCGGCCACCATGGCTTCCAGGTCCCGGTTCGTGGCGACCACCAGGCGCACATCCACCGGGATGGTCTTGTTGCCCCCCACCCGCTCGAATTCGCGGTCCTGGATGACGCGCAGCAGCTTGACCTGGAGGGGGAGGGGGAGCTCGCCGATCTCGTCCAGGAAGAGGGTGCCGCCGTCGGCATGCTCGAACCGTCCCGTCCTGCGCGCGATGGCGCCGGTGAAGGCGCCCTTCTCGTGGCCGAAGAACTCGCTTTCCAGCAGGCCCTCGGGGATGGCCCCGCAGTTGACCTTGACGAAGGGACGCTCGGCGCGCGGGCTGTGATAGTGCAGGGAGGTGGCCAGGAGCTCCTTGCCGACCCCGCTTTCGCCATGGATCACGACCGTGGCGCTGCTCGGGGCGATGCGCACCACCGACTCGCACAGGGCCAGCATGGCCGGGTCCCTCGTGATGATGCGGTTGAAGCGGAAGCCCTCCGAGAGTTCATGCTTGAGAAGGCCGATCTCGCGGTGCATCTCGCGGATCTGGTAGGCGCGGTTCACCAGCAGGCTGATCTCGGCGAGGTCGAAGGGCTTGATGACGAAGTCGAACACGCCGCTCTTGATGGCCTGCACCGCCGTTTCCAGGTCGGCATAGGCGGTCATGAGGATCACCGAGGCGCCCGGACGAAGCTCCAGCATGGCCCTCATGGCCTCCAGGCCCGAGATGCCCGGCATGCGGATGTCCATGAGCACGATGTCCGGCGACAGTGCGCGGAAGTGGTCGAGGCCCTCCTCGCCGTTCCGGGCGGTGGCCGTCTGGAAGCCCTCCCTCGCCAGGACGGCTGCCAGGAGGCTGCGGATGCTGTCGTCGTCATCGACGATGAGGATCTGGTAGTCAGCTTTCATGGCTTTCCCTCGGTTCCGGCAGGCAGGGCAGGATCAGCGAGAACAGGCTGCCCTCGCCCGCGGTGCTTTCCACTTCGATCCGGCCGTGGTGGCCCTCGATGATGCGCCGGGCGATGGCCATGCCCAGCCCCGTTCCGGTCGGTTTGGTGGAGAAGAAGGGGTCGAAGAGCCGTTGGCGCACGTCGTCCGTAAGGCCGACGCCGTCGTCGGCCACCTGGACCGCGACCTCCGCTTCGGCGTGGCGCGAGGTGGTGATGCGGATCGTGCCATGTCCCTCGATGGCCTGGATGGCATTGACCAGGACGTTGAGCAGGACCTGCTTGATGGCGCCCCGGTCGACCAGGACCGGGGGCAGGTGCCGGTCGAGGTCGATCACGAAGGCGATCCGGCCCTTGCTGCTGCTGTCGCGGGCCAGGAAGAGCGTCTCCTCCACCAATTGGCTCACGTCGGCCTCGGCCAGATTCAGCGGGTGCGGGCGGACCAGGGCCAGCAGCTCCGAGATGATCCGGTTCATACCGTCCACTTCGCGGATGATGATGTCCCCGTAATCCTTCCACTCCCGGGGATCGGTCGAGCCCTGGAGGAACTGGACGAAGCCCCGGATCGAGGTGAGCGGTGTGCGAAGTTCGTGGGCGATGCCCGCGGCCACTTCGCCGACGGCCGCGAGCCGGTCGGCCCGGGCCACCTGCTGCCGGGTCTCAAGCAGGACGTGGGCCAGCTGGTTGATGGCTTCGCCGATCTCGCCGAGTTCGCCCGGGATCGGCGGGATCGTGGCCCCGAGGTCGGAGCCCAGGCGGGAGAGCCCCTGCTTGACCTGCTCCACCCTCCGGGTCAGCTGCGCGATGACGAAGAAGACCAGGGCCAGGGAGAGCGCGAAGCCCAGGATGGTCATGGTGCGCACCGCGCTGCTCATGGCCCTGGCCTGCAGGTCGATGGCGTCGAGCAGCTCGTTGGCCCAGATGTAGCCCACCACCTGCCCGCCGTCCTGGATAGGCAGCATGGCGTTCATGATGTTGCCGCGCACCTGGCCTCCGTTCACCGTCATCGGCCTGCCACTGCCCATGACCTGCCAGCCCGGGTGGTCCGGGGGGATGGCCCGGCCCACCGTATGACCATAGGCGCCGCTGGGACCGTAGGTGATGATGGCATTGAGTCCGCGATGAAAATAGCCGACCCCGATCCCGGGGAAGGCCCCCGCCACCTGGTCCGTGAAGCCCGAGAGCCGGCTGTTGAGGTACCGGATCTGCGCCTCCCGGTCCTCCACGGCCCCAGCATAGCCGGCCATGAGGCCACGGTAGCCGCCCAGGCCCGTGAGATGCTGGGCGAGCAGGGCGTCCACCCCCTGCAGGTGCATCCGCTTCTCCTCCACGATGGCCTGGAGCCCCCGCACTTTGAGAAGGTAGCCCGTGGCGGCGATGGGCAGGCCCACCACCGGCACCAGGACCAGCATCAGTTGCAGGCGCAGGGTCGACGGGAACAATCTGCGGAAAAAACGGTGCACCTGCCAGTCCGAATCTTGAAGGTGAATTGGGCTAGGATAACAGGACACAGCCATTGGATTTCCATCAGGAGCGAGGATGACCATGAATGGTTCAAAGCTGGACACGTACTTCAAGGACTGGCAGGCCCAGGAAGCCGCCGCGGAACGGATGCTGCCCATCATCGGCAGCCTCTACCGGGACAAGAACGTCGTCCTCACCGTCTACGGGCGCTCCCTGGTCCACAGCACGGCCATCGACATCCTCAAGGCCCACCGCTTCGCCCGGCGCACGCTCGACAATGAGCTGCCGGTGTCGGCCACCCTGCCCCTGCTGGAGGCGATCAGCAAGCTGGAGCTGGCCCCGGCCCGCATCGATCTGGGCAAGCTGACCTACCACTTCTCCACCGACGGCGGCGGCCTGTCTGCGGACGCCTACGTGCGCAGGGAACTGGCCAGCGTCAACACCGGCGTGAGCCCCATCCTGCCCGAGCCGCAGGACATCGTCCTCTACGGCTTCGGCCGCATCGGGCGCCTCCTGGCGCGTCTCCTCATCGAGAAGTCCGGCAGCGGCGAGAAATTCCGCCTCAAGGCGGCCGTCGTGCGCAAGGGCGCCGCGGACGATCTCCTCAAGCGGGCCAGCCTGCTGCGCCGCGATTCGGTCCACGGCCCCTTCAACGGCATCATCACCATCGACGAGGAAGAGAACGCCATCATCGCCAACGGCAACATGATCCGCATCGTCTACGCGGACAGTCCGGAGAACGTGGACTACACCCAGTACGGCATCCGCAACGCCATCCTCATCGACAACACCGGCAAGTGGCGGGACCGGGCCGGCCTGTCCAAGCATCTCCTGGCGCCGGGCATCGCCAAGGTCATCCTCACCGCCCCGGGCAAGGGGGATATCCCCAACGTGGTGGCCGGGGTCAACGATGCCCTGATCTCGGACGCCGAGCAGGTCTTCTCGGCGGCCAGCTGCACCACCAACGCCATCGTGCCGGTCCTCAAGGTCCTGAACGACTGTTACGGCATTCTGCACGGCCACATCGAGACCTGCCACTCCTACACCAACGACCAGAACCTCATCGACAACTACCACAAGGCCGGCCGCCGGGGCCGCAGCGCGCCCCTGAACATGGTCATCACCGAGACCGGCGCGGCCAAGGCCGTGGCCAAGGTCATCCCCGACCTGGCCGGCAAGCTCACCGGCAATGCCATCCGGGTGCCCACCCCCAACGTGTCCCTGGCCATCCTCAGCCTGGAGCTGGCCAGGCCCGTGACCGTGGCCGAGCTCAACAGCTACCTGCGGGGCATGTCCCTGGACTCGCCTTTCCAGAACCAGATCGACTACACGAACTCCCCCGAAGTGGTCTCCAGCGACTTCGTCGGCTCCCGCCACGCCGGCGTGGTGGATTCCCTGGCGACCATCGCCGACGGCACCCGCATCGTGCTGTACGTATGGTACGACAACGAGTTCGGCTACAGCTGCCAGGTGGTGAGGATGGTGCAGAAGATGGCGGGCCTCGAGCTGCCGACGTTGCCGTAGCCGGTGGCGCGGCGAGGTTCATGTCTACGATGGGTCAGCTCAGGATTTGACTTGAGACATCGCCTGTTTGGAAAAATTCCTTGAACGCTTGAACAACGACACTGAAATCTTCACAAATCAAGCTAGGATCCCAGAAGTTTCCTAATATTTCAATTTGTTCACCACCTTTGTTTTTTCCGTGAAAAGAGCGCGTGTCATAATCGTCATCTGTTAGAACGCCAAGACATAGGATTGAAAGTTTTCTATCTATTTCAACACTAAGGCGTATTGGTCCCAGCTCAGGTTGTTCCGTGAATTCAATCCCCACCGAGCCCGAATTTAATAATGCTAGATCAAGTAATCTAACAACATCTTCCCATGTAGCATTATCCTTGTTTCCACCACCAGAATTTGGGTCAAATCCAATACCCCATGATATTGAAAATTTACTCATTTTTCTCCTTTCTTGAGAGTCTTTACCCCTGGTTTCCATAGTAACGTTTTGCCAGATTTCCTTTCAATTATTTTTAATGATTTCAAACCACAGCTCTTGGCCATAGCCGGTATGTCCCCATTGCAAAATCCGCATACCTCCCTTCCTGTTACTACGATGGTCATGTCGGCACCGTGGGTGACGCCAGCGTTGTAAGCCTGCTGCATCACACCAATTTCTGCGTGAGCTGTCGCCATATTACCATTCGGTAAGGATGTACCAAGTTTGGCCTCCTTTGCTGCAACTCTTTCTGAGATCAGAGTTTTTTCATTGGCATTAGGTGATTGTCTTGCCTCTTGATTAACGTCCTTAAAAAATTCACCATTAACAAATGCCACGGCTCTTACTTTGGGCTTAATGAGACTTCGTGGGCCAATTGTTCCACCATCGCCTGGTCCTGTATTCTTGCCTTTAGGCGGTTCCGGTTCGAGCTTCGGCCCGGTTTTCGATTTCTGGACCGGTTCGCTTGGTAATATTGAATCCTTTGGCCCTTGGATGGGTGGGCGCGAAATGGGCTCCAGGGGCGCGCCACGCCTCATCTCCGGGCTGAGCCCTCTGAAGGTCCATGGCGCTTGCATGGCTGCGGCAGGGCCCAAGACGATGCCAAGCCAACAGTCAATCATCTGCTGTTTGGCAATATAGTTACCTAGAACCTCGCGTATTTGTGCTGTTTCCTGCTCATCCATGGACAGACGTCGCGGCCTGGTTGCATCCGTCATTTCCGGCTGGCCAAGGCCTGGCTGGTATTTGGTCAAGGTCTCCTTCAACTCGGCCTGCTTCCGAGCCATCGCTTCCATCGGACGCCACCGTTCTCTTTCATCCTGAGCCTTGATCTCTTCCAGCCTTCGCATGGCATCCTGCCCTGCATTTTCCTCCGTTGGCGGCCCGAAGCTGGGTAGTTCACCCCCTGGTTCCGATTTCATGGGCGCAGGGCGTGGAGCCATGCAAAAGCGTCCAATCGCCTCACCTCCCTGGATCGTGCAGGTATCCCCAATCCGGACTGGGGGTTCACCGTTGATGAGGGTTGTGGAACTGGCCTGGGTCGCTCTGGCCTCGCCGTTCACGGTGCCCTTTTTCAGGCCCTTCTTGCTTCCAGGTGAGTCGCCCTTGCATTTGGTGATTGAACTTCGATTGAGCAGGTAGGCAGGCTTGCCATTGAAAAAGACATTCGGGCTGCAGTTGATGGCGTCGGAGAGCGTCGCTACGACCGGGTAGGGCAAGGGCGGCTCTGCGGAACCCACCGGTGTCTTGTTCATGGAAGGGGCCGATGAGACCGCCTTCATCTCCTCCTCATCCCCCTTAAGGTATAAATTGTCAGCCATGGTCCTGCTCCATCCGGGCGGGGCCCGGTGTGGCCACGGCGAGTCCGGGAGGCCACTTCGGACCGCCTTGGGCCAGCCATGCGCTTTTCTGAGCCCGCGATAGCATGCACGTTTCCAGGCTCCCGAGCTTGGGGTCCTCGGGCAGGATCGTACGCCAGACCAGGACCAGGGTCCTTTGCTCCAGATCGAGGTGCAGGGTGTCCAGGTCCAACAGGACGGGGGTCCGGTCACCGGTCTGGCACGAGGCCATGACATAGGGCTGGTGCCCGGGCAATTCCAGGAGAAGCACGCAATTGCCTTGCTCGTCAGTCACGGTGCCGGGGCTGCCTGATGGGCAGAGGTTGGTTACCTGGATCAACTCATCACCCGCCAGCGCAGGGCACGGCACCTGCTGATCGGAGGGAGCGCCATTCCACATGGCGAAGTCGAAGTCGTCAGGAATGGGTTTGCCGCTCTGGATCCACGCTTCGTCCAGGGTGCCTGCCCGGTTTCGGCGTGGCAGCCAACCCTTGGCAAGACAGCCAAGGCCTTGGGGAAGAAAGGCGGGATCGCCTGAGGCCTTGCTCGCGAGGCTCAGGAGAAAATGGTGGGCCGTCACGGGGGCCTCAGGGGCTTCGATCTGCGGCGCGGGAATGCCTTTGAGCTTGGCGGCCTTCAACCACCAGGACCGGGCAAAGCCCTTTCCTATTGGATTGGGTTCATGGACTTCCCATGACAAGGCCCCCGCCTCGCCCGTGGCCTCGAAGGCCGCTTTCAGGTCATCCGGGCGCGCGCCTTTCAGCCAATGCCTTTTCTTGACCCGTGAGGCGGCACGATCCGTGATGAGAACCTTGGCTTCGCCTCCATAGGCATGTTCGTAGCGAATGGGCAGGGCAAGGATTTCTTCAGGGCGGGTGCGCTTCCATGGGTTCCTGCGGAGGAGGAAGAGGGTTCCAACCTGCACCATGAACCAGCCGAGGCGGACCAGGAGGTTGCGCCTCCGGAATTGGCTGGGACCACTGACGAGGAGAGTCTTGTCCACCAAGCTTCGCCCACTCCTGGGCTTCCGAATCTGCAGGCCAACGGTCCATGACCGGGCTGGCCGGTTCCAGGGTGCGTGAGCTGTTGCTTTGAGCAGGACGTCGCAATGAGGCTTGAACTGGCAGAGGTCGCTTTCGGCGAGGACGCTGCTCTGGTTGGGTTCACCTGTAAAGGTGTCCTCCTCGCATAGCGGGGTTTGTTTTTCTGCGAGGACCAGAGTGCCCTGCTCGAATGAGAAGGTCTGGCGGAGCACCACCACATGAAAGGAATCGCTCTTGGAGGAAAGGCCCCAGAAGGCGAGGGCGGGAAAGGGGGTGTGGTTCTTGAAGATCATGAGGCCCCAGTAATGAGATACCAATCTCAGCAGGGGTGGGGCCGGGCAAAAAAAAGTTCCTACCGGTCGGCTGCCTTGGGGCGTGTCCACCCACGTGGAGCCTGCCGGGTACCGGTCGGGAGAACTGCCTTTGGTAATCGCTCAGCTGCGTTCGTTCGGCGCCTTGCGGCCTTCGGTCCATGAGACCCGTTCGTAGATGGGCAGCCCGATCAGCACCAGCACCAGCCCGGGCCAGGTATAGCTGGGCCGGTAGAGCAGGAGCCCCGCCAGGACCGCGCAGCAGCCGGCGACGTAGAGAGCCGGCGTGAAGGGGTACCCCCAGGTACGGTAGGGGCGGGGGTGGCCGGGCCGGGTGCGGCGCAGGACGAACACGGCTGCCACCGTGAGGACGAAGAACAGCAGCTCCGCGAAGATGATGAAGTCCAGGAGCTGGCCGTAGGTGCCCGAGAGGGCCAGGAGGCAGGTCCACAGGGCCTGGAAGGCCAGGGCCGCGGCCGGCACCCCCTTGGCGCTGAGACGCGACGCGGACCGGAAGAAGAGGCCGTCGGCGGCCATGGCCTGGTAGATGCGGGGGGAGGAGAGGATGGCCCCGTTCATGTAACCCACCATGGAGACCAGGATGGCCGCCGCCATGAGCAGGCCCGCCCGGGGGCCGAGGAGGGTGCGGAGGGTCTCCGTGGCGACCCGGCCCGCCGGGGCCGTGGCGATGCCAACCGGGCCCAGGACGTGGAGGTAGGCCAGGTTGGCCAGCAGGTAGAGCCCCACCACGAGGGCGACGCCAAGGCTGAGGGCCCGTGGGAGGGTCCGGCCGGGATCGCGCACTTCGCCGCCGATGTAGGGGAGGTAGTTCCAGCCGTTGGTGGCGAAGAGGCTGCCCACCTGGGCCACCAGGAAGGCCGCCAGCAGGGGCAGGCCGGGGCCGCCCCCCGTGTAGGGGCCCGCCAGGGGCGCGTGGGCGGGGGACATGAGCAGGCCCAGGAGGATGAGGCCGGTGAGGGCGCCCACCTTGGCAAGGGTTATGACGCTCTGGAACCGGGCCCCCAGGCGGATGCCCTGGAGGTTCAGCCACGTCAGGGCCGCCACCAGGACCAGCCCCGCGGCCCGGGCGGAGGTCAGGCCCAGGGCCCAGGGGCCCAGGGGCAGGCCCAGGAGGTGCATCCCGGGGATCCGTACGGGGGGGAGCAGCCAGCGGGCGTCGCTGAAGCCGGGCAGGAAGGTGCCCAGGACGTAGCCGAAGGCGCTGGCCACCGCGGCGATGGAGCCGCACTCGATGATGGCGAAGGTCGTCCAGCCGAAGAGGAAGGCCACACGCCGCCCGAAGGCCTCCTTGAGGTAGACGTAGGGCCCCCCGGCCTCCGGGAACATGGCCGCCAGTTCCCCGAAGGCGAGCACGCCCATCAGGGTCAGGACCCCCGTGAAGCCCCAGGTCAGAAGCAGGAAGGCGCCGGAGTGCCCGACCTGGACGATCTCGGAGGGGACGACGAAGATGCCGCTGCCGATCATGCAGCCCGCGATGAGCATCGTGGCGGAGAAGAGCCCCACCTCCCGCCGGTAGCCCCTGGTCATGGCGTGTCTCCTTCAAGGCTGATGGTTGCACCGGCCTTCGGCCCGGTCTGGGAGCACACCATTCCCCCGAGCATCAACAGACCGCCCAGGGCGATGCGCGGGGTCAGGGGCTCATGCAGCACCAGCACGCCGCCGATGGCCGCGAAGAGCGCCTCCATGGACAGGATGATCGAGGCGTGGGCCGGGAGGGCCCTGCGCTGGGCGATGACCTGCAGGGTGTAGGCGACCCCGACGGACATCACCCCGCCATAGAGGATCGGCACGGCGGCCGGCAGCAGCCCCGCGAAGGCCCTGGGTTCCAGGACCACGGCCGCGGCCAGGCTCAGGGCGGAGCAGGTGGCGAACTGGCCGATGGAGAATTCCAGGGCCTCCATGCGGGAGCCGAGGCGGTCGATGAGGAGGATGTGTCCGGTCCAGAAGAAGGCGCCCAGCAGCTCCAGCAGGTCCCCCGGCGCGAGCCTGAAGCCGGCGCCCACGCTCAGGAGGTAGAGCCCGGCCAGGGCCAGCAGAGCCCCTGCCCAGATGTGCAGGCCCGCGGCCCGGCCCAGCGCCAGCCCCACCATGGGCACCAGGACCACGTAGAAGCAGGTGATGAACCCGGCGTTCCCGGCGGTGGTGCTCACCATGCCCATCTGCTGCAGGGACGCGGCCGTGAACAGCACCGCGCCCGCGCCCCCGGCCCACAGGAGCCGGGTCCCGGGCGGCAGCCGGGGCAGGGCGGGGCCGCCCTTGCGGGCCTCCCGGCGCCGCTGCAGGTACAGGATGGGCGCCAGGGACAGGGCCCCCAGGGCGAACCGCACACCGTTGAAGGCGAAGGGACCGATGACGGCCATGCCGCTGCGCTGGGCCACGAAGGCGAAGCCCCAGATGATGGCCACCAGCAGCAGCAGGCCGTCGGCCTTGATCGCGTCCCTTGATAATCCCATGGTCATTCATGATAGGGCCTGGCCGCCAATAAGCCCTTGGCAAAGGCAGGCCATCCTCCTAGGCTGACCCAAACCAAACCTATCCATGGGAGGTGTCCCTTGACGACGCGGCGGGATTTTCTTGCGACGGGCGGCCTGGTGACCGCGGGAATGCTGGTGGGGTCCTCCCTGGGCGCCACGGCCACGGACGGGCCCAAGGCTCCGAAGGTGACCAAGGCCAAGGGACCGCGCGAGATGCCCCGGGACGTGACCCTGCTGTCCATGGCCAACGGGGACGGCACCGAGACCCTGGGCGTCAAGACCGACCGGGGCATCCTGGACGTGAGGACGGCCTGCCGCCTTCTGGGCCTGGCAGCACCCTTGACCCTGGACGAGCTGCTTCAGGGCGGGGATGCGGCGGGGCTGAACCGGGTCATCGCCGCCGCCGGGCGTTCCGCCAAGGCCAAGCCGGCCTACCTGGATGAGAGCAGGATCAAGTTCGGCCGCCTGTTCATCAACCCCGGCAAGATCGTCTGCGTGGGCCTCAACTACAAGCGCCACGCCCAGGAAGTCAAGATGGCGCTGCCGCGGGTGCCGCCGCTGTTCAGCAAGTTCAACAACGCCCTCGCCGCCCACCAGTGCACCATCGAGCTGCCGCCCCGGGAGGTGGCCTACAAGTTCGACTACGAGACCGAGCTGCTCATCGTCATGGGCCGCAGGGCCCGGAACGTGACCGAGGCCGAGGCCCTGGACTACGTGGCCGGCTACTGCACCTCGAACGACTTCTCCGCCCGGGATCTGCAGCTGGAAACCCCGAGCGTCCAGTGGCTCATCGGCAAGACCCTGGACAAGTTCGCCCCCATCGGGCCCTACTTCGTATCGGCTGACCGGGTCGGGGACCCCAACAACCTCAAGCTCGAGACCCGGGTCAACGGGGAGGTCCGCCAGTCCTGGTCCACCAACGACTTCATCTTCAATACCCAGCAGATGATCGCCTACATCTCGAAACACTGGACCCTCGAGCCGGGCGACATCATCTTCACGGGCACCCCCCACGGCGTCATCCTCGGCTACCCCAAGGAGAAGCAGGTGTGGCTCAAGGCGGGGGACGAACTCGTCAGCTCCATCGAAAAGCTGGGGGACCTTCATTTCAGGCTGGGCTGAGCCTAAAGGCCATTCGCTCCGGAGGCCATTGGGTTCATAATGGGGCCTGTAACCGGTTACAAGGAGGAAGTGCCCATGCGGAATGCCCGTATCCTGCTGTCTGCTCTGCTTTCGACCGCCGCTTCGCTCGCCGCATCCGTCGCGATGGCCGCGGGGGTCCAGGTGGGCATCGTCCTGCCCACCAAGGATGAACCCCGGTGGATCCAGGACCAGGTCCGCTTCGAGGCCGCCCTGAAGACCGCCGGCTACACCTCGGAGATCCTCTTCAGCCAGGGGGACTCGGCCAAGGAGCGCTCCAACGTCGAAGCCCTCATCACCAAGGGGGCCAAGGTCCTCATCATCTGCCCCCAGGACGGGGCGGCGGCGGCGGCCAGCGCCAACGAGGCCCGGAAGAACGGGGTCAAGGTCATCTCGTACGACCGCCTCATCCGCAACTCGGCCGCGGTGGACTACTACGTGACCTTCGATTCCGTGCAGGTGGGCGCGGCCTGGGGCCACTACCTGGCCGGCAAGGCCAAGGGCAAGGGGAACAACCTGTACCTCTACGCCGGCGCGGCCTCGGACAACAACGCCTTCCTCTTCTTCGAGGGGGCCTGGGGCGTGCTGCAGCCCAGGATCGCGGACGGCACCTTCATTGTCCGCAACAGCTCGGAGGCGACCGCCCTCCAGGGCAAGGCCAAATTGACCCGGGACGAGATGGCCAGGATCATCGGTCAGGTCACCACCAACTGGAACTTCAACGACGCCAAGGGGAAGGCCGAAGCCAACCTCACGTCGGCCACCAAGGCGATGAAGGGCACCGTGTTCATCTGCGCCCCCAACGACGGCACCGCCCGGGCCATCGCCGACGTGTTCGCCGTGGACAAGGAGGTGAAGACCTGCTTCATCACCGGCCAGGACGCGGAGAAGGCCTCCGTGCAGTACATCATCGACGGCAGGCAGTCCATGACCGTCCTCAAGGACGTGCGGACCCTGGTCAACGACGCCATCACCGCGGCCTCGGCCTTCATGAAGGGCGCCGTCCCGGCCCGGACCACCACCTACCCCAACGGCAAGGTGGAGGTTCCCGCCAGGCCCACCGCCATCGTCACCGTCACCCGGGACAATGTGAAGGCCGCCATCGTCACGTCCGGCTACTATCCGGCGGGCGACTTCAAGAACCTCAAGTAGCCCCATGGGGCCTGTCCTCCCAGCGGAGCCCGCTCCGCACATGCTGCTGGAAGCCAGGGGCGTCACCAAGACCTTCCCCGGGGTGAAAGCCCTGGAGGAGGTCAGCTTCTGCGTTGCTGCCGGGGAGATCCATGGCCTGGTGGGGGAGAACGGGGCGGGCAAGTCGACCCTGATGAAGGTTCTGAGCGGGGTTCATCCCTGGGGCACCTTCCAGGGCGACCTGCTGCTCCAGGGTGAAAGCCAGCGGTTCCGTGCCATCGCCGACAGTGAGCGCGCGGGCATCGCCATCATCCACCAGGAGCTGGCCCTGGTGCCGGAGCTGACCATCTACGAGAACCTCTTCCTGGGCCACGAGGTCCGCAAGGGGTTCGTCATCGACTGGAACGAGACGATCCGGCGGGCCATGCTCCTTCTGAAAAAGGTCAGGCTGGACCTGCATCCGGGGACCAAGGTGCGGGACCTGGGCGTCGGCCAGCAGCAGCTGGTGGAGATCGCCAAGGCCCTGGGCCGCGACGTGAAGGTCCTGATCCTGGACGAGCCCACCGCGGCCCTGAACGAGGGCGACTGCGACAACCTGCTGGACCTGGTGCGGGGACTGAAGCAGGAGGGCGTAACCTGCGTCCTGATCTCCCACAAGCTGAAGGAGGTGCTCCGGATCGCGGACCGGGTGACGGTGCTCCGGGACGGCCGGACCGTGTGCACCCTGGAGGCGGGGGAGCTGTCCGAGGGCGACCTGATCCGGCACATGGTCGGGCGTGAACTGGCGGAGATCTACCCCCGGCGGAACCACCAGCCAGGATCGGAAAAGGTCCTGGAGGTCAGCGACTGGCAGGCCCTGCGGGACGGCAGTACCAAACCGGCGCTCACCGGCATCAACTTCAATGTCAAGCGGGGCGAGATCGTCGGCTTCGCCGGCCTGATGGGCTCGGGTCGGACGGAACTGGCCCGGAGCCTGTTCGGGAACCCCGACGGCCACCGGCTGTCGGGGGCCCTGCGCCTGAACGGCACGGAGGTCCGCCTCCGGCATCCCGGGGAGGCCATCCGGGCCGGCCTCGCCTATGCCAGCGAGGACCGCAAGGGCAACGGCCTCATCCTCACCCAGGACGTGAAGCAGAACATCACCCTGGCCAACCTCAGGGCCATCGCGAAGCATGGCATCGTGGACGCCCTGGCCGAGGTGAAGGCCGCCGAAGGCTACCGTTCCGCTCTGGCCATCAAGACCCCCAGCGTCGAACAGCGTGTCTCGGCCCTCAGTGGGGGGACCCAGCAGAAGGTCTCCGTGGCCAAGTGGCTCTTCGCGGAGCCCCGGGTGCTCATCCTGGACGAACCGACCCGGGGCATCGACGTGGGGGCCCGCTTCGAGCTGTACACCTTGATGAACACCCTGGTGGCCAAGGGGATGAGCATCCTCCTCATCTCCTCCGAACTGGCCGAGGTGCTGGGGATGAGCGACCGGGTCTACGTGATGTCGGCCGGGCGGATCGCCGGGGAGCTCGCCTCGGCGGGGGCCACCCAGGAGCAGGTCATGCATCTCGCCACGCGCTTCTAGGGAGGGCACCGTGCTCATCAAGACGTTCCGGAACGTGCTGAGGGAGAACATCCGCGACTACGGGATGTACCTTGCCCTGGCCGCCATCATGGTCATCTTCACCGTCACCACGCACGGCATGTTCATCTCCTCGCGCAACATCGCCAACCTGATCAACCAGACCGGCTACATCGCCCTGCTGGCGGTGGGCATGACCCTGGTCATCGTCATCCGCCAGATCGATCTGTCCGTGGGGTTCCTGGCGGGCTTCCTGGGGGCCGTGGCGGCCATCGCGCTGGCCAACTGGGGCTGGCCCGTGTACCTGGTGATCCCCTTCGTCCTGGCGGCGGGCATCCTCGCCGGCCTGGGCACCGCCTTCCTGGTGGCCCACCTGGGCATTCCCTCCTTCGTGGCGACCCTGGCGGGGTGGCTCATCTTCCGGGGCGCGCTGCTCCTGGTGACCCTCAAGTCGGGCACCATCATCATCGAGAACGACTTCTTCAATGCCATCGGCAACGGCTACGTGCCGGACCTGCTGGCCCGGGTGGGCATCCTCGACGGTGTGCACAAGCTGACCCTCCTCATCGGCGCGCTCTCCATCCTGTGGTTCCTGTACCGGGAGGTGAAGGTGCGCCGGAACAAGGCGGCCTGCGGCTTCGACGTGCTGGCGCCCGCCCTGTTCGCCCTCAAGCTGACCTTCCTCACGGTGCTCATGGCCTGCATCACCTGGGTGCTGGCCGGGTACAACGGGCTCAGCTGGACCCTGGTCATCGTGGTGGCCGTGGTCCTGGTCTACGACTTCATCACCACCCGCACGGTGCTGGGCCGCCACATCTACGCCGTCGGCGGCAGCCCCGAGGCCGCGGAACTGAGCGGGATCAGCGTACGGCGCATCACCTACGTGGTCTTCGCGTCCATGGGCCTGCTCACGGCCATGGCGGGGATCCTCTTCGCCTCCCGCCTCCAGTCCGCCACCACCACCGCGGGCACCCTCTTCGAACTGGACGCCATCGCCGCGGCCTACATCGGCGGCTGTTCGGCGGCGGGGGGCGTGGGCAGCGTGACCAGCTCCCTCATCGGCGCCCTGGTCTACATGTCCCTCACCTGCGGCATGAACCTGATGGGCATCGACATCTCGTCCCAGTACATCGTTCGGGGCGCCGTGCTGGCCCTGGCCGTGATCTTCGATGTGAGCACGCGGCGGCGGGGGCGTTGATCCTACCCGATCCCCCTCAAGGCCATCGTGAGGTCGACCAGGGTGAAGGGCTTGGTCAGCAGGCCGAGATGCTGGTAGCGGCCCAGGAGGGGCGGAATGCGCTCGTCGGCGAAGCCGGTCGCGATCAGGACCTGGAGGTCCGGCCAGTCCTTCCGGATGGCCTGGAGGGTCTGGGCGCCATCCAGGTCGGGCATGTTCAGGTCGAGGATCACCAGGTCGGCCTCAAGCCCGGCCCGGAGCTGCTCCAGGGCCTCCCGGCCGCCGCCGGCGGTCGTCACGGCATGGCCAAGTCTTTTGATGAGGGCTGGGAAGGTCGACCGGATCAGCTCGTCATCGTCCACCAGCAGGATCCGGCGGGGCTCCGGGCGCTCCCCCGCAAGGGGCCGGTCCGGGGCGGAGGTCTGCCCGTCACCTGCCACCGGGAGCGCCAGCACGACCGTGGTCCCTTCGCCAGGGCTGCTCTGGATTTCCACGGAGCCGCCGTGGGCCTTGATCGTCCCATAGACCTGGGAAAGCCCCAGTCCCATGCCCTTGCCCATCTTCTTGGTGGTGAAGAACGGGTCCAGGGAACGGGACAGGACCTCGGGCGACATCCCCTGGCCATCGTCCTTCACCTGGATTTCAACGTACGACTCGCCGAGCGGCTTGGCGGAAAGGAGGATGGTTCCGCCCTGTGGCATGGCGTCCAGGGCGTTGGCGCTGAGCTGGCTGAGGACCGTCGAGAGGCCTTCCACTTCGCCACAGATCGGTGGCAACGTCTCTGGCAGGTCCACGGCCACCGTCACCCCTTGGCTATGGAGTCCTTGGAGCCGGGTCGCCTCCTTCCGGACCAGCGCCCCGAGGTCCAGGAGTTCCGGGTTGACCAGGGTTTTCCGGCAGAAGGCCTGGAGGGCCCTGACGAGGTCCCGGCCACGGAAGGTCGCGCGTTCCAGGATCGACGCGAACGGCTGGTCAGAGGACGGTTCCCCCTCCTCCATCGCCATCATCTCGGAAACGGCCAGGCAGGTCGCCAGCACATTGTTCATGTCGTGGGCGAGGGAGGAAGCGATGGTCTCGATGCTCTCGAGCCTCTGCAGGTGGGCGAGGCGGCCCTCCAGTGCCCGCATCTGCTTTTGCACGCGCTTTTTTTCGGTGACGTCGTGGATGATGGAGGCCAGGACCATCTTCCCGCCGCGGGGGATGGCGGTGGCGAACACCTCGACGTCCCGTACGCTGCCATCGGCCAGGCGGTGCCTGAATTCGAAGTGGTCGCCCTCCCGGGCCGCGATCCTGCGCATGGCCTCCCGCAGGCCGGTCTTGAGGGTGAGGTTGATCTCGGCCAGGGCCTTCCCGATGAACGCTTCGCGGGGCCAGCCGTAGAATTTGCAGGCCGCCTCGTTGACGTCCAGGATCCGGCCATCGTCAGGATCCACGACCCACTTGGCGGCCAGGCTGTCCTCGAACATCCTCCGGTACCGGTCCTCGCTCTCCTTGAGGGCCGCTTCCGTCAGCTTGCGCTGCGTGATGACCTCGAAGATCGCCACGAATTCACCGGGCCTGGGCCTGAACACGGATACGTCGAACCACTGGGCAAGTGCATCGACCCAGATCTCGAACCGCTCCGGTGTGCCCGTGCGCACCACGCGCCCATAGGCCTGGAACAGCGGATCATCCAGTTCCCGGATGCCGGGAATCACTTCGGTCACCCAGCGACCAGCGACGTCCTTCAGGCCCGTGAGGGTCTCGAAGGCGGGGTTGACCAGGAGATACTGGAAATCCAGAGGCTCTCCGGCGTCCATGACCATCCTGCAATGGGCGAACCCGTTGGGCATGTGCTCAACCAGGCTGAGGACCGGGAATTCCTTCATCGTGCGTCCAATCTAGCACTCCCGCCCCCTGAAGCAAGACCGGGTGCCTGGAATCTGGTCAGAGCTGAGACGACCCTCGGCATCACCTCGTCCCAGGTCTCACCGGGGCCCTGACGGAACAGGCGCGCGGTGGGATACCAGGGCGAGTCCTCACGGTCCGTGAGCCAGCGCCAGTCGGCCTTGTAGTGGGGGACGAGGATCCAGCAGGGCCGGCCCAGGGCCCCCGCCAGGTGGGCTGCGGCCGAGTCCACCGCGATGACCAGGTCCAGGGTCTCCATGAGAGCGGCCGTATCGGCGAAGTCCTTCACCCAGGGGCCGGCCTTCAGGAGGTCCAGGCCCGGGGGCGGGTCCTCGTCCTCGCCGACGCCCTTCTGCAGGCTGACGAAGCGGATCCCGTCCAGGGCCGCCAGGGGGGCGAAGGTCCGCAGGTGGGGCAGGGAGCGGTCCCGGTCGTTCTCGAAGCGGGGGTCGCCCTTCCAGGCCAGGCCCACCCGCAAGGTCTTCCCGTCCAGCCGCGGGCGCCAGGCCTCGACCAGCCCGGGAGCGGCGCGCAGGTAGGGGATGGAGGCGGGAATGGTGTCCAGGCGCGTGCCCAGGTGATGGGGGAGGCTGAAGGGCAGGGTCCACAGGTCCCAGTCCCGGTCCGGCAGGGGGGTGCCCTTGGCCAGGGCCAGATCCAGGCCCGGCACCGTGTCCAGGAGCCGTTCCAGGGCCGGCTGGCAGAGGAGGCCGACCCGGGCGGCGCCGCGGCTTTTGAGGATCGGCACATAGCGGCAGAGCTGGAGCATGTCGCCGAAGCCACCCTCCTGGCCGATGAGCAGGGACCTGCCCGCCAGGGACTCGCCCTGCCACCGGGGCTCCGTGACGCTGGCCGAGAGCGCCACGCTCAGGGGCCGGGACTCCATGGCCAGCCAGCCTTCCTCGAACCGGCCCTGGCGCAGCAGCAGGTAGCTCATGCTGAAGCGGGCCCGGCTGAAGGAGGGGTTGAGTTCCAGGGCCCGCCGGAGGTGGCGCTCGGCCTCGGCCTCCCGCTGCTCCCACATGAGCAGGACCCCATGCTTGTGCCAGATGCCCGGGTAGTCCGGAAACAGCGCGAAGACCCGCTCATAGTAGGTCCTGGCCTCCCCCAGCCGCTTGAGATCCACCAGGTGGTTCGCCAGGTCCATGAGCGCGTCGAGGCTGTCCGGAGCGGCCGCGAGGGCCTGGCGGAGGGTGGCTTCGTCTGGGCTGGACGGTGGCATGGGGGTCCTGGCTGGGCTGGTTTCTTTCGCCCATCCTACCATCAGGCCCGGGGAGCGCTCCGGTGGCCGAGGATGGTGCCGTAGGCCACCCCCGTCACCGTGATCAGCACGCCGGCCAGGCCGAACCCGCTCACGGACTCTCCCAGGAGGGGCACTGCCAGGAGGTAGGTGGCGATGGGGGTGAGCTGGAGCCAGATGGCCGCCTCGGCCACGGACAGGGTGCCGTAGGCCTCGGCCATGAGCCACTGGGCGGCGAAGGCCGCCAGGCTCATGAGGACGGCCAGGCTCCAGGGCACGAGGCCCCCGGGCCAGCGGCTCAGCGCGAAGGGGGCCACCACGGGCAGGCCCACCAGGCTGAAGAAGAAGAAGATCGTGGTGGCGTTGTTGGTGGGGCGCGCCGCCCGGATGGCGATGGCGCTGGCGGCCGCAAAGAAGGCCGCCGCCAGGGCCGCGAAGTCGCCCAGGCCCAGACCCATGGCCAGGGAACCCTGGCCCAGCACCACCACCACCCCGATGGAGGCCAGCAGCACGGCCAGGAGCAGGTGCACCGTGGGCCGCTCCTTGAAGAAATAGAGCGACATGCCCGTGGCCATGACCGGGAAGAGGTTGTAGATGATCCCCGCCTCCCCCGCGCGCACGTGGGCCAGAGCGAAGAAATACAGCACCACCACCAGCCCGCCGGTGATGCCCCGGGAGATCAGGAGGCCGTAGTTGCGGGGCGCATAGAGCCGGGGCCAGATCCGGAAGACCCCCAGGCAGAGCAGGATGCCCACCACGAAGCGGAGCACGGACAGATGGCCCGGCGTGAAGCCCATGTCCGGCCGGGACAGCCTGCGGGCCAATACGGCCATGAGGCCGAAACACGCCGCCGAGCCGACCAGGGCGAGCCGGGCCAGGTGGCGGTGGGGCGGAGCGGTGAGATGGGACGCGGGCACCGCTTCAATTAACCATGCCGGGGTCCATCCCGCCAGATAACATTAAGAATAGCCTTTGCAACGACTTTCCGGCGTCCGGCGCCAAGGAGGAGCTATGAAGATCGGGTTCATCGGTCTGGGGATCATGGGCAAGCCCATGTGCCTGAATCTGCTGAAGGCAGGCTACGAACTGGTGGTGCCGAACCGGCCCGTGGAGGCCGCCGCGGAGCTCGCCGCCCAGGGGGCCGAGGTGGTGGGCACCCCCAGGGAGGTGGCGGAGCGGGCGGGGATCATCATCACGATGCTGCCCAACTCCCCCCAGGTGCGGGAGGTGGTGCTGGGTGAGTACGGCATCCTCGAAGGGGCCCGCCCCGGCGCCGTGGTCATCGACATGAGCTCCATCGCGCCCCTGGTGAGCCGGGAGTTGTCCGCAAGGCTCGCCGCGGCGGGCGTCCTGATGCTGGACGCCCCCGTGAGCGGGGGCCAGCCCAAGGCCGTGGAAGGCACCCTCTCGGTCATGGTGGGCGGCCCCCAGGAGGTGTTTGACACCTGCCTGCCCGTCATGAAGGCCATGGCCGCCTCCGTGGTGCGCACCGGGGACATCGGGGCGGGCAACGTCACCAAGCTCGCCAACCAGATCATCGTGGCCCTGAACATCGCGGCCATGTCCGAGGCGCTGGTGCTGGCCACGAAGGCCGGCGTGGAACCCGAACTGGTGTACCAGGCGATCCGCGGCGGGCTGGCCGGGAGCACCGTCCTGGAGGCCAAGGCCCCCCTGGTCATGGACCGCAGGTTCGCCCCGGGCTTTCGCATCAACCTTCACATCAAGGACCTGGCCAACGTCCTGGACACGTCCCATGAGCTGGGCGTGCCCCTGCCGCTCACGGCGGCGGTGATGGAGATGATGCAGGCCCTGAAGGTGGACGGGAAGGGCGGCCTGGACCACGGCAGCCTCATCACCTACTACGAGCAGCAGGCCCAGGTCGAGGTGAAGCGCTGACGAGGCCGATGCCGGCGAGGATGGCGACGGCGGTGAGGCCCAGGCGGAGCGTGAAGGGTTCTCCCAGCAGGACCACCCCCGCCAGGGCCGCCAGCACCGGCACGCTGAGCTGGACGCTGGCGGCCGTGGCGGCCCGGAGGCCCCTCATGGCCTGGTACCAGAGGATGTAGCCCAGGCCCGACGCCAAGGCTCCCGACAGGAGGGCCAGAACGCAGCCCGCGGGATCCGGGTGGGCGCGGGGCAGCGTGACCAGGCTCACCAGCACCGCCAGGGGTGCCGCCCGCAGGAAATTGCCCGCCGTGGCTCCGCCGGGATCGGTCGACCCCATCCCCCTCACCGAGTAGACCCCCCAGGCCACCCCGGCGCAAAGCATCAGCGCCGCGGCGCCGAGCGGCGGCGTGGCGAGCCCCGGCCGGAGGAGGATCCCCAGGCCCGCCAAGGCCAGGGCCAGCCCCGCGGCCCGCACCGGGCCCAGCCGCTCCCCGCGCAGGAGACCCCACAGGACCATGGTGGCCTGCACCGCCACGAAGAGCAGCAGGGCCCCCATGCCCGCCGGGAGGGTGAGGTAGGCGAAGGAGAAGGCCTCCGCGTAGGCCACCATGACCAGGGCCGAGGCCCAGCTCCCCGCCAGGGGACGGCCGCCCCCACGGAGCCGGAGGATGCCCCAGGTGGCCAGGGCCCCCGACAGGATCCGGAGGGTCGTGAAGGTCACGGGATCGATCCCCGTGTGCCTCAAGGCCGCCCGGCACAGGAGGGAATTCGCCGCGAAGGCGAGCATGGCCAGGAAGGTCAGGAGGGGGGTGGCGGGCAACCAGGGCACGACCTAATGGAATCATGAACCATAGGAAAAGCAGGTACGAGTGGAGCGGTGGACCCAAATCCTTCCACGGAACCCTCGATGCTTGACCAGCAGCCACCTCCTTGACGGTGTGTTAAAATGAACTAACCTAACTTAGTCTAGTTCAAATAGGGTGAAGCATGCGCACCGTCAATATCCACGAAGCCAAAACCCATCTTTCCCGCCTCGTTGACCAGGCAGCGGGGGGGGAATCTTTCGTCATCGCCAAAGCAGGCAAGCCCCTGGTCAAGGTGACTGCGCTGGATACTCCGGTCTCCGGCCAGATTCGTCGCCTCGGTTTTCTCGCCGGGGAAATTTCGGTGCCTGCCGACTTCGATCTCATGGGTCGCGAGGAGATTGAGCGCCTGTTCGGAGGCGATGCGTGAAATTGCTTCTTGATACCCACCTGTTGCTCTGGGCTGCGGGACAACCCGAACAGCTGTCAAGCGCAGCGCGCCAATTCCTCGATGATCCCCAGAATGAGCTTATGTTCAGCCCGGCCAGCTTATGGGAAATTGCCATCAAACGTGCAATGGGGCGCAGCGATTTCCGGGCGGACCCTCGCCTTTTGCGTCGTGGCCTCCTCGACAACGGGTATGGCGAGTTGCCTATCACCAGCGAACACGCTGTCGCTGTCGATGGGCTGCCGCCCATTCACAAGGATCCGTTCGATCGGATTCTGGTAGCGCAGGCGAGCGTCGAGGGCATTGCCTTGCTTACCGCCGATCCTGTCGTGGCGCAGTATCCGGGTCCGGTACAGCGCGTGTAGGCGTTGCCAGCCATCCGGGCAAGGTAAGATCAAGGCAAAGGCCTCCCATGCGACCCCACATCCTCGTGACCCTGCCCATGAACGCACCGGCCCTGGAAACGGCCCTGGACGCGTCCTACCACGCGCACCGCCTGCACCTGGCCCCGGAGCCCGGGGCGATGCTCGCCGAGGTGGGGCCGCTCATCCGGGCGGTGGTCACCACGGGGGCGGGGGGCGTGTCCAACGCCATCGTGGACGCGCTGCCGGCCCTGGAGCTCATCGCCATCCGGGGGGTGGGCACGGACGGGGTGGATCTGGCGCATGCCCGGGAGAAGGGGCTGCGGGTGACGACGACGCCCGACGTGCTTTCGGAGGACGTGGCGGACCTGGCCCTGGGCCTCCTGCTGGCGGTGTCCCGGAAGTTGTGTGTCGGAGACGCCTTCGTGCGGGCCGGGCAGTGGCCGCTGCGGGGCCTGCCCCTGGCGCGCCGGGTCTGGGGGAAGCGGGCCGGGATCCTGGGGCTGGGCCATATCGGCAGCGCCATCGCCCGCCGGGCCCTGGGCTTCGGGATGACCGTGGCCTACACCGGGCGCGGGCCGCGACCGGACGTGCCCTACCGCTTCGAGGCGGACCTGGAGGCTCTGGCCCGGGACTCCGACGTGCTCTTCGTGGCCGCCTCCGGGAACCCCGGGACCCGGGAGATCGTGGACGCGCGGGTGCTGGAGGCCCTGGGCCCTTGCGGGATCCTCGTGAACATCGCCCGGGGCAGCCTCGTGGACGAGGCGGCCCTGGTGGCGGCCCTGGTGGAGGGCCGCCTCGGGGGGGCGGGTCTGGACGTCTTCCGGGACGAGCCCAACGTGCCCGAGGCCCTCTTCGCCCTGGAGAACGTGGTGCTGCAGCCGCACCTGGGCAGCGCCACCTCGGAGTGCCGCCTGGACATGGGCAACCTGGTGCTGGCGAACCTGGCGGCCCACTTCGCCGGGCGCCCCCTGCCCACGCCGGTGGTTTGATGGCGGGCCGCATCATCGACATCACCACGACCCTCTCCCCGCGCCTGGCGGTGTGGCCCGGCGACGTGCCCTTCAGCCGGGACATCAAGATGCGCCTGGCCGACGGCGACTTCGCGGACCTCAGCGCCATGCGCACCACCCTGCACGCCGGAACCCATGCCGATGCCCCCGGGCACATCCTGAAGGGCGCACCCACCATCGACCAGGTGGACCTGGCGCCCTACCTGGGCCCCTGCGAAGTGATAACCGTGCCCCTGGCGCCCCGGGCGCGGATCCTGCCCTGGCACTTCGGGGAGCGGGTGCGGGCGCCCCGGGTGCTGTTCCGCACGGATTCCTACCCGGATCCCGAAGTCTTCAACGAGGACTTCAACGCCCTCTCCCCCGAGCTGATCCGGTTCCTCTGCGACCAGGGCTGCGTCCTGGCGGGGCTGGACACGCCCTCCGTGGACCCCTTTGATTCCATCGGCCTGGAAAGCCACCATGCCCTCTTCGAAAGCGGCCTGCGGTGCCTGGAGGGCCTCTGGCTCAAGGACGTGCCGGCCGGGCTCTACACGCTGTTGGCCCTGCCCCTGCGCATCGAGGGTGGGGACGGTTCGCCGGTGCGGGCCGTGCTGGTGGAGGGTTACTTATAAGAGGAATGGCCCGAAGGTGGCCGCCACCGCCAGGGCCAGGCCGTACCCGCAGACCCCCGTCCAGCCCCCGTGGCGCCAGGCCAGGATCGCGCCGCTGGAGCCCAGGCTGCCGCCCAGGAACATGGAGGTCATGAACAGGGTGTTCAGGCGATTGCGCGCCTCGGCCCGCAGCCCGAAGACCAGCTGCTGGTGGGCGATGAGGGCCGTCTGGACGCCGAAGTCCAGGAGCACCACGCCCACCACGAGCCCGGGCAGGGTGTTCCAGCCGGCGATCACCCCCCAGCCCACGAGCACCACGGCGGCACCGGTGAGGACCACCGGGGCCGGGCCCCTGCGGTCCGCCATCCGCCCCGAAAGCGGTGCGGCGAGGACGCCGATGGCCCCGATGACGCCGAACAGCCCGGCGATGTCGGAGCCCCGGCGGAAGGGAGGCTGCTCCAGGTGCAGGGCGAGGATGGTCCAGAAGACGCTGAAGGCCGCGAACAGCAGGCCCTGGGTGAAGGCCGCCCGGCGCAGGCGGGGCTCCTCCCGCCACAGCTTCAGGAGGGAGCGGAGCAGGGCCGGGTAGCCCATGGCCGCGGCCGGCAGGCTGCGGGGCAGCAGGCGCATGACGGCGGCGCCCGCCGCGGCCATGGGGATGGCCATCCAGAACACGGTCCGCCAGCCCCAGTGGGCGGCCACGAAGCCGGCCAGGGTCCGGCTCAGGAGGATGCCCGTGAGCAGGCCGCTCATGACGCCGCCCACCACGGCCCCCCGGCGCCGGTCCGAGGCCAGGGAGGCCGCCACGGGCAGCACCTGCTGAGCCACGGTGGCGCCGATGCCGATGAGGAGGGACGCGCCCACCAGGGCCCACCCGCCCGGGGCGGTGGCCGCCAGCAGGAGCGCGGCGATCAGCCCCAGGAAGTGGAGGGAGATGAGGCGACGCCGCTCCAGCAGGTCGCCCAGGGGCACCAGGAACAGCAGGCCGCTGGCATAGCCCAGCTGGGTGACGGTGGGGATGAGGCTGACCGCCATCCCCGCCGGGAAGGCCCGCCCCAGGACGCCGAGCATGGGCTGGTTGTAGTAGATGTTCGCCACGCCGATACCGCAGGCGCAGGCCATGGCGAAGATCATCCCGGGGCCGGCTTCGCCCGGACGGGAAGGTGGTTCGTGGGCAGCATGCATGGTTTTACTTTCACGCCGCGCGCGCCTTTTGGGAACGCCCAAGGCCGGGCCGTGGATAATTGACCTGGAGAAATGTATGAGAAAGCATCTACCGGCGCTGCTGGCGGTCTGCGCAGGGGTCCTCCTGGGCTTCTGGGCCCTGCTCCCGCCGCGGCCTGCGGGCCTGAACGCGCCAGGCTTCTCGGCGCTGCGTGCGCGCCGCGACATCGACGTCATCGCCAAGGCCCCCCACACGGCGTGGGATCCGCCGAGCCTGGTGCCCGTGCGCGACCATATCCGGGGACGCCTGGCCGCCATGGGCCTGACCGTCACCACGAACCGCTACGGTCCGATCCAGGATGCCTTCGGGCACACCTGCACCCTGGAGAACCTGGCGGCCTCCATCCCCGGCCGGAGCGGGTCCTGCCTGCTCCTCGTCTCCCACTTCGATTCCGCCCCGAAAAAGCGCCCGAAGGAGGAGGAAGGGTCCTGCGGCGCCGGCGACGACGGCTACGGCGTGGCGACGATGCTGGAAATCGCAGGGCTCCTCACCGCCTCCAAGGCGCCCCTGGAAAACGGGATCCGGTTCCTGTTCACGGACGGGGAGGAGACGGGGCTCCTGGGGGCCAGGGCGGAGATGGAGCGCAACCTGGGCGCCTACCAGGATGTCAACCTGGTCATCAACCTGGAGGCCCGGGGCATCAAGGGGCCCGTGGTGATGTTCGAGACGGGGCGGAACAACCTCGCCTCCCTGCGCATGTACCGCCGGGCGCACCGGGCCTTCGCCTATTCCTTCGCGGTGGACGTGTACCGCCGGATGCCCAACGGCACGGATCTGACGGAGTTCATCAACAAGGGGTTCTCCGGATTGAATTTCGCGGTGCTGGAGGACCTGTCCTATTACCACACGCCCCGGGACAATCCCGCCAACATCAGCCTGGGTTCCCTCCAGCACTACGGCGAGCAGGTCCTGCCCGTGGTCCGGGCCTATGCCGCCGACGCCCGGTACGGCGGCCGGGAGGCCTTCGTCTCCCGGCAGGACATGGTCTACTTCTCCTGGCTGCCGGGGCTCTTCTTCTCCTGGTCCCGGAACGCCGACCGGCTCCTCAGCGGGTGCCTGGCGGTGCTGATCCTGGCCTGGGCCGGATGGACCCTGGCCACCCTCCAGGCGACCCTTGCCGGAACCCTGCGCTGGCTCCTGGTCTGGGCGGGCCTGGCGGTGGCCAGCCTCGCGGCCGGGCTCGGGACCAGCTTCCTGCTGGCCAAGGCCATGCACGCCATGTGGCGCCTCACCTACCTGCCCAAGGTCCCCCACGAACGCCTGCTCACCTGGGGCATGGTCGTGGCCCTCGCCCTGGTGGCCTATGTCCTGGGAGGGCGCAGGGCCCACAAGGGCCGAATGGACCGCGCCCCGCTCCTGGGGGCCCTGGGGCTCAACCTGGTGCTGCTCCTGGTGATGTCCGTCGTGATGCCGGGGGGGACCTTCCTGTTCTCGATGCCGCTCCTGGTGTGCTTCGCCGCCGTGGTGCTGGCGGATGTGACCCAACGTCCGGTCGCGGCGCTGATCGGCGTGGTCTTCACCGTGTCCCTGTTCGTGCCGGTGCTGCACCTCTTCTCCCTGGCCCTGACCACGGGCGCCCTGGGGATCCTGCTCCTGATCGCGGCCTTCCCCCTGGCCCTGGCGGGGAGTGTGGCGAGGTGCGAGGATGGGCTGGGGCGCCGATAAATAGAATGGTCAATTGAAGGTCAGCTCCGCCACCTTCCGCGTCTCCCCCGATTCCCCCGCCCCCGAGCTGGTGTTCTCCAAAGCGTGGCGAACGGTGACGAGGCGGCCGTTGATGCGCTGGAAGCGGTAGTGCTCGTGCTGGTCGGTGTCGAAGCTGATGACCAGGAGGGCCTTGCCGTGGACCTTCACGCGGGAGTCCAGGGCCAGGGGCAGGCCGTCGCCGTCCAGCCAGATGCGGGCGGAGGCGTCCAGGTCCTTGACGTACTTCTTCTCCCGCTGGTCGATCTTGGGTTCGAGCTTGAGGACCAGGAGGGTGCAGGGGTGCCCGTCCAGGGTGTCGGGGCGCTCTTCCAGGAGCCGGGCCTGGTCCAGGTCGCGCAGCAGCCGGGCGGCGGGCTCGAAGTAGTCCTGGAGCTTGAGCACGTCCAGGCCGAACATGGCGTCCCGGGTGGGGATGGGCTGCTCGGGGTCCAGGCTCTGGGCCTGGGCCTCGCGGGTGGACTTCTGGAGCATGTCCCGGCTCCAGAGGAGCTTCAGGCCCTGGGGGCCGTCCTCCACCCAGGCCAGGGCCCGGCCCTGGGAGATGAGGGGCCGCTTGGCGTCGCCCCGCCGGGTCCAGGTCTGGAAGGTCACGGAGGCCTTGAGGGCCTCGGTGCCCGAGGGCCGGCGCAGCTGGGTGCGGAGGGTGTCCAGGCCCGTGGCGGCGAGGGGGAGGGCGCAGAGGATCCAGGCGAGGGACTTGAACATGTCTCCACTTTGACTGCTTTCTCGGGCCAAAGGTTGCGGGACCCCTTGACGGCGCGCCCCCTCCTCCGTTGAAATCTCCACTATGGCTGATGAAACGAAAGAACCCTGGCTGAACTACCTCGCCCTCACCACGGTCATCCTGGCGGTGTGCGCCACCCTGGCCACCTTCAAGGGCGGCGGCTTCTCCACCCGCTCCCTCCTCAGCCAGACCATGGCTTCGGACCAGTGGGCCTACTACCAGGCCAAGGGTGTGAAACTGAATCTCTACCAGGTCAACAAGGAAATCCTGGAGGTGGAGGCGGTGGGTGCCACCGGTGAGCGCGCGGCGGCCCTCCACGGCAAGGCCGAGGACTTCGGGAAGAAGGTCGCCAAGTACGAGCAGGACCAGAAGGAGATCAAGGCCAAGGCCGATGCCCTGGAGGAAGCCAAGGTCGAGGCCCAGAAACACTCCTGGGCCTTCGGGCTGGCGGTGATCTTCCTGCAGATCTCCATACTTCTCTCCAGCATCGCCGCGCTCCTGAAGAAGAAGCCGGTCTGGTGGCTGGGGCTCGCCGTCGGCCTGGTGGGGATCTTCTACTTCCTGGACGGCTTCCTCCTGTTCCTGAAGGGCTAGCCCTGCCCAGGGAGACCCATGGAGCCCCTCCCCGTCTTCGATCCCGTGCCCCTGATCCGGGACGTCCATGACCAGCTCCTGACGCTGCTCCGGGGACTCCGGCCGGAGGATTGGCTGCTGCCGACCGTGGCCGTCCGGTGGCGGGTGAAGGACATCGCGGCCCACCTTCTGGACACCCAGGTCCGCCGGGTGTCCTTCCAGCGGGATCACTGGACCCCCCCGCCACCTGCGGACCTGATCGAAAAGCCAGCGGACCTGGTGGAATTCCTCAACCGGCTCAACGGGGCCTGGGTGGAGGCCGCGTTCCGCCTGAGCCCGGGGGTCCTGCTGGACCTGCTGGCCTGGAGCGGCGCCGCGCTGGACGGGACCCTGCGCCCCCTGGATCTGGAAGCCACGGCCCTGTTCCCCGTGGCCTGGGCGGGAGAGGCCGCCTCGACCCTGCGCTTCGATCTGGCGCGGGATCTCACCGAGTTCTGGCTCCACCAGCAGCAGATCCGCCTGGCCACGGGCCGCCCCCCCCTGTTCGAGCCCCACCTGCTCCATCCCGTGCTCGACACCTTCATGCGGGCCCTGCCCCATGCCTATCGCGGGGTGGAGGCCCGGGACGGGGTGTGTGTCGGCGTGGAGCTGACCGGCGAAGCCCCCCGGAGCTATGCGCTGCTCAGGGACGGGGGGGCCTGGAAGCTGGGACTCCCGGGCCTGGAGACGCCCGAGGCCCGGATCAGCCTGGATCCCGCCACAGCCTGGCTGCTCTTCTCCAAGGGGCTCGCCAGGGAGGAGGCCCTCGCCCGGGTCACCCTGCGCGGGGACCTGCGCCTCGCACAGCCCTTCCTGGGCGTGGTGGCCGTGATGGCCTAGTGTAGGCCCATCGAATCATCGGAACCATTCCGCCTCGGGACATCCGACTGAATCATTTGTGGTGGACTCTGACAAATCCGGGCCTCCCGGTGGCTTCAGCGAAATGCCTTGAAGCGCAGAGAAAAACGTAGAGCCCCGCAGAGGTG
>Ga0316217_10000864_pt1 | contig 41132 bp, 35 predicted proteins | sample 1anoAmetaG_FD_203633 | JGI IMG/M metagenome (GOLD analysis project Ga0316217, IMG submission 203633) | Freshwater microbial communities from Trout Bog Lake, Wisconsin, USA - 1anoA | ecosystem: Environmental > Aquatic > Freshwater > Lake > Hypolimnion/Profundal zone | place: USA: Wisconsin...
CCGCAGTGGTATGGCTGGAAGATCGAACCGTGGGCGGTGGCACTGGGCGGGGTGCTGGTAATGGGGGTCTTCGGGTATATCTTTCACCGCTTCTGGGTGGCGTTGGGCCTGGGGATGGTTCTGATGGCATGGACGGCTATTGGCATTTGGGTAACTATAAACGGCAACAAGCCTTGGAACTGGCCGGAATACCAGGCCCAGATGTCCGCAATTGATTACCTGCGCTGCGTGTATCAGCAGTTGCCGGTTGATGTTACGCGCATTCTGCCATGTGCCTGCGGGGCGGCGTTATTGAGCGGGTTGGCCGGGGCGCTGATATGGCCACGGCTGGGAATGGTGCTGTTGTATAGCATGGCCGGTGTGTTGCTCTTGACGGGAATGGGACTTCTGGCCGCCGAGCGTCTTCAGCCGCAGTGGCTTGAACGCCTGCCCAGGCAGGGGCGCTCGCAGGTGGGCTTTTTGCTGGGGATGGTTGGCGTCGGGGCATTGATCCAATGGTATTTGGCCCCGTCGCGAAAACAGGCCCCCAAGCCAGCACCACCGCCAGAGACATTGGCGGCGAAGGATTGAGGTAGCCGATGAATATTAACAGGTTCTAAGCGCTTGGGCCGGGGCATGACGTTCCGGCGACAGGCGTTGGATGCTCAGCACGAGGGAGTCGTGTTCGTACTGGCCGCCGCACCCACCACCCCCACCACAACGCCGCACGCGGCGCCGGTGTGGTTCCCAACCCAGTTCCCCTCGCACTGGCCGGGTCAAAACGACATCGTGTCGTGGTGCGCCAAGATCGGTCCGGCGGAATCCGCGGTGCTGATATTAATGGGGATCGTCTACATGTTGTGGGGCATCAAGATCTTCCGCATATTGGTAATGTTGAATGCGGCGGTGCTGGGCGCCTACCTCGGGGCGGCGCTGGGCGAGAAATCCCGTGATCCGATTCCCTGCGCGGTCATCGGGGCGTTTACGGCGGCGGCGATATCGTTCCCGCTGATGAAATACATGGTCGCGGTAATGGGCGGAGCGTTTGGGGCCATCCTGGGCGCTACTATCTGGCGCATAATGTCGCCGCATAACGCCGATCTGACCTGGCTGGGGGCGATCATCGGCCTGATCTGTTTCGGGGCGCTGTCGCTGGCGGTGTTCCACGGTTGCGTGATGATGTACACCAGCCTGCAGGGGGCGGTCATGCTCATATTTGGGATACTGGGGCTGATTTTTCAGTACCGGGATACGGTCCAGATCATTCCGGCGCAATTGTATACGCGTCCGTTCATTCTTCCCGCCGCCATTTTCATCTCCATGCTCATCGGCCTGACCTACCAGCAAGCCACCCCCGCCGGCAGTGCCGCGCCGGTGGCCAAGAAGTAGCAGGGCACGCCAGAGGCGCTGATTTCTCTGCATACGTGGCGATGGCACGCCGGTTACCGGCTGCGAAAGGCTTCGATTACCAGGGCCGCTACGATAAAAATGCCGCCGCAGACGATCCATTTGGAGGGGTGTTCGGGCGTGAGCAGGGCAACCCAGACGGGATTGAGCGCCGGTTCCAGGGTCATGAGCAGCGATGCATCCACCGGTTCGACGTGGCGCAGGGCCACCTGCAACATCACGTACGGCATGGCCAGCAGCACTACGCCAAAGCCGGCGAGCAGGGCGGCCTGCCCCGGGGTTACGCCCAGGGCGTCCTGGCTCAGGGCTATGGGCAGAAGCACCAGTGCGGCGCCAAGGTTGTTGAAGACGACGATCTGGACGGGATTGACCTTGCCGCCGGAGGCGAGGTTTAGCTTTTCCAGCACCATGATGATCGCCGCGAAGAACACACCGGAACCGGCGCCGGCCAGCGGGCCGATCCATCCCACGCGTTTTTCCAAGAAGACAGACAGGAGAATGACGGCGATTCCCGTCATGGCGCAGGCCATGGCCAGGGCCGTGCGACCGGAGATGCGCCGTCTTTGGAAAACCCAGGCCAGCAGAGCGCACCAGGCTGGAGCGGTGTACTGGAGATAGATGGCGATGGCCGCCGTCGAGGTCTTGGTGGAGATGATGAACAGCGTTATAACCCCTGTGTAGATCATGGCGCTGAGCAGCATCCACGGGATATTAGGGCGCCGGCCGTGTGACCATGGCAGGGCCAGCAGCATTCCCGCCAGGGCCCCCAAGGAGCGGTAGAACGTGAATCCCATCGGTTTGACGTTGGCCAGGAAGGGTATTTTGACGCTCAGGCCGACCAGGCTCCAGAGCAGGGCAACCGCCAGCAGGAGCAGGACTCCCCGGCCGCGCGAACGGACTGGGGTTTGAGTTTCTGGGGTTGAGGAAATCAAAGCGGTTGTGGGCATAGATACTCTCGGGCCAGCGCCTAGCCAGTTGGGCGGGAAGTGTAAACGATGGGGCGAGGGACCGGAAGCCGGATACGGATCACTCGGCGAACTTCTGGCTATAGCGGTCCACCAACTCGCGAATTTTCGGCTGATGAGGATTGATTTTGAGGCTTTCTTTCCAGATGGCGACGGCCTTGGCGCGCTTGCTGTCGTCCAGGCCAAGGCCGGAGGTGTACTGGTTGATAAGCGACCAGCCGGCATCGTTCATGGCGGCACAGTATTGCGGGTTCATCTCTATGGCAAGGGTATATTGGCGCAAGGCTTCTTCGAATTGTTTTTGCAGCAGGAACGTGTCGCCGAGGCGTTTGCGGATGAGGGCGGTGGGGTGGTTCCTGGCAAGCAAATCCAGGACGCTGTGGGCCTCGGATAGCTTCTGGAGATGGATGAGGCTTTCGGCAAGGTGGAAAGCGACATCGGGATTGTCGGTCAGTTCCACGGAGCGCCGGTAGGCCGCTTCGGAGGCGGCATAGTCCTGGCGGGCATCGTAGACGACGCCCAGATTGAATAATGCCCCGGCGGAGCGGTCGTTAAGTTCAACGGCCTTCTTGGTATACGGCAGGGCATCCTCCGGCCTGTTCAAGGCCAGGTAACAGGCGCCCAGGTTGAGGTTGGAGAGAAAATCCTGCGGATCGATCTTCAACGCGTGCAGGTAGCTGGCTATGGCATCTTCCACCCGATTTAACAGTTGTTGGGCCAGCCCTAGTTTGTAAAAATTCGACCCGGTGGAGGGGTCCAACTGGGTTACAACCTGGTATTGGTCGATGGCCTGGGCGTAGTCCTGACGGTCCTGGTACATGTCGCCGAGCATGACGCGTGCCAGTATGAGGTTTCCGTGCTGGTTGACGGCGGTCTTGAGGTCTTCCATGGCCCCGTCCTCGTCGCCGTCCTGATAGGCCAGCATGCCGCGAACATAAGTGTCGATGGCGGCCTCGCGGGTATGGGGATAATTCTGGCAGCCGGCCAGGAAGATGGCGCAGACAAGGCCAAGAAGGGTGATTATGGCCAGGGTGCGCTGGGGAGTGTTGGGCGTGGAGAGGCTCAAGTTGATACCGCCTGCTGATTACCTGAAAATATCACTGGTCTGTAGGGATTGAATATAAGGACCGGTTGCGCCTGCCGTCAATGGCAGCCAGCAGTGACGAGCGACGTTTGGGCTTCCTCGGCCGTGCCACTTCCCCCGGCCACTGGTTCATCGCCAGCGCACCGCGATCCGCCCGTTTGACCGCGCGCTATCCGGCCTCTACCATTCTTCGCCTGCGGTGGCGCGATGCGTTATAATGCGGGCGTGAGGAATAAGTTGCGCATTGTCATTGCCATGCCGGTTCACAATGAGCTTCGGTACGTCCAGGGCGTGCTGAGCAAGGTGGCCAGGTTCCACCCGGACATATTGGTGGTGGACGATGGCAGCACCGACGGCACCAGTCAAATCCTGGCGGAACTGGCCGGGCAGGAAGAAATCCATCTCATCGGGCATCCGGTCAATGGCGGCTACGGACAAAGCATCATCGACGCTTTTCGCTGGGCGGATATCCATGGCTATGACTGGGTCATCACCATGGACTGCGACGAACAACACGAACCGGAATCAATTCCCCGGTTTATGGAGGAAATCCGCTCCGACCGCTGGGATATCATCAGTGGATCGCGCTACATGGACCCGGAGAACCGGGCCGACCTGCCCCCGGGGGACCGGCGGACGATCAACGCCACAATAACCAACATCGTCAACGAATTGTTCGATTTTAAACTGACCGATGCTTTTTGCGGTTTTAAGGCCCATAGGGTCAGGGCCATGAACCGGCTGCGCCTGGATGAAGCGGGGTATGCCTTTCCACTCCAGTTATGGCCGCAGGCATTTAAAGCTCAGTTGCGGATTACGGAAATTCCCGTGCGGTTGATTTACAATGATCCCAACCGGCACTTCGGCGGCTTTCTCGATGATGCCGTTAATCGGCTCAAGCACTATCTTGACGTGCTGAGCGCTGAATTGGAGCGGCCCTGGCCGCCGCCTGTGGACCAGCACGCGGGCGTTTCTTATGGACGCGACTGACCGGCCGGGGCTTTTCGAAATGTTTTCCTGTTGATGCGATGATGATCGACCAGCCCACACGCTACGCCGCCTGGAAGGCTCCCGCCGATGACGGCCGGATGCTTATCTGGCCGACGGCCTCCATGCTGCTCGAGCAAACGCGCCAGAATATGCGGCGGTTGTCTTCGACAGATGGCGTCCGCCTTCAGGGGGTGCCTCTGGCCCAACTGCGAAGCCAGGCAAGGCAGTGGCTTGGCCACGATGATCGGCGGCCGATGATCGTAACCGGCCACCAATGCGAGCTTTACCATCCGGGCGTATGGGCCAAGAACATCCTTATCAGCGCTCTGGCAGCCAAGTTGGGAGGCATGGCGTGGCATGTCGTCGTGGATACGGACGCGCCCAAGCATCTGCATCTGCGCTGGCCCGGAGGATCGCGGGCGATCACCGATGATGGAAACATGGCCACTGCGGCATGGAGCGGGTTGCTGCTGGCGCCCAGTGCGCGGCACGTGGCCCACACGGCGGCGGAATTTGCCCGCGCGGCGGCAAGCTGGAATTTCCGGCCGGCTATCGATCCGTTCTTCATGTCCTTAAACGGATTTGCTGGCAAGCCCAGCGGCCTGGTCGATGCGGTTGCGGGAAGCCTGCACAGCCTCGAATCGGGACTGGGATTGGGCCACCGGTTTACCATCGCCTCGGCGCTGTGGATTTCCGATCCATTTCTGGTGATGCTGCAGCACATCCTGGGACGCTGCGGGGAATTCGCCGACCATTACAATCGGGCCTTGCGGGAGTATCGCGTTGGCCACGGTTTGCGCAACAATGTCCGGCCCATGCCTGATTTACGCCAGGAGGCGCTTGGCTGCGAGGCGCCTTTCTGGCTGGATTCGCCGGGCCAGGGAACGCGCGTGCGTCCGTTCCTGCGCCGCCGTGGCCAGGGATGGGTGCTGACTGCGGCCGGCGGCGAATTCTATTTCCATCCCGGTGGCGATGGTTGGGACGATGCCCGGCGGTTGGCCAACTGGCTGCGGGGTTGTGGGCTGCGCCTCTCGCCCCGGGCGTTGACGCTCACCATGTTTCTGCGCCTGGCTCTGGCAGACCAGTTTGTGCATGGCATCGGCGGCGGACGCTACGACCAAGTCACCGACAGGGTTATAGAAACCTTTCTGGGCATGGAGGCGCCGAAATTCGCGGTGACGACGGCGACGCTCTACTTTCCCGCCGCCGTCGGCAAGAGGCCGGTCAATCTGTATCCTCTTTTCCAGGAGGGTCGGCGGATTCGGCACGGACTTTTAAGCGGAAGCAAACGCGAGGTTGTCTCCCGCATCGCTGCCCTGCCGCGGAAGTCGCCGCAAAGACTGGAGTTGTTTCTGGAGATGCACCGGCAGCTTGCCGGCGAATCCAATGTTCCGGCGGTGGGGCAGTGGGAAGAGCGCCTGCGCCAGGCGGAGCGACAGCAGGAGGCCCAGCACCAGTTCTTCGACCGGGAGTTGTTCTTCGGGATACAGTCAGCACAAAGGCTCAAGGACCTGATTGCTCAATATGATCTGGCCTTTCGAGGTTTGTAGGGCACGCTAGGCGCACCATTTTATGGAAGAATAGAGAATCATGAAACTAGCTTTTTCCACCAATGCGTATACGCGGTTCAGTCTGGCGGAGGCGTTGCGGGGGATTCGCCGGGCGGGGTTCGCCGGAGTTGAGATCCTGGCCGATGCGCCGCATGCTTATCCTGATGCGATAGATACGGCGTTCACGGATGGGGTTCGCCGTGAACTGGAAAACCTGGGGCTGGAGGTAAGCAATATCAATGCCAACTGCACGTCGGGGTATTGGCGGCATGCGCCGCCGGAGCCGTTCTTTGAGCCGAGCCTCATCAGCCCGGACCCGGCGCTGCGGGCCGACCGCACGCGGATGATCCTGAAGACCCTCCAGTTTGCCAGGGACGTCGGCGCCAGCAACATCAGCATCACCACCGGCAAACTGCTCAACGGTATGCCGCCGGATAAAGGAGCCAGGCAGCTTCGGGAGTCGATCCTGCCCGTGTTGGAACGGGCCGATCAATTGGGAATAGATCTGGGCATCGAATGCGAGCCCGGGCTGTTTCTGGAATACGCGACCGAACTGAAGGGCTGGATCGATCAGTTACCCTCCCGGCGCTTCGGAGCCAACCTGGACATCGGGCATAGCCAGGTGATTGGCGAGGACATCCCAGCCACCATAAAACTGCTCCAGGGCCGGATCTGGAACCTGCACGTCGAGGACATCGCCGGGCGCAAACATTACCATCTGGTGCCCGGTCAAGGCACCGTTCCCTGGTTGCAGGTGCGCCAGGCGCTGGAGGCGGTCGGGTACGATCGTTTCGTGACCGTCGAACTGTACACCTGCAACGCCGACCCCCAGGCAGCCGCTGAGGCCAGCTATGGGTTCCTCAGAAATTGGAATTGGGAACTATAAATTAGAAGGTGGAAAGCGGAATCGGCAAGGGTCCGGCCCGGTGCGATGGGGCCCTTAGTTCACTCTGCGATCGCCGGGGCGGCCAAGGAAGGGGCACAAATAAACTATGTCCCTTGCAATCGCCGGGAACTCCGACCCTCTAAACATGATCCGTGCCTGTAACTAGTCAGCGTCAGGCGGTGCGACGGCGGCGAAGCACCAAGCCGCCGAGCAGCAGGAGGCTCAAACCGATGCCCGGCTCGGGTAGCGAGACCTGGGCGCTGGCGGTATTGGCGAAGATGAAGTTCTCATCGTTGTAGTTCCAATCCGTGGGTCCGAAGGTTGAGTCCGTCGGATAATTATCCTCGAAAGCCACGAACATGCCGACGGGGATTGTCTTGAGGTTGCCGCCGCCGCCAAAATCGCTGCCGACGTAATCGTTGTTGACTGTGTCCAGGTGAGCGGCCGCGTACACGTGATTCTGGCCGGCGTACACGCCGGTGTTCAGCGTAGGATCGGAAGAGATATTCACTCCGTCCACGCCGCCACCAAGACTGTTATTGATGGTGATAAAAAATGTGAGCGTGTCGCCGGCGTTGACCTGCCCGCCCGGCAGGTTCTGGGCCAAATTAACCATGGTTCCCACGCGAGTGGTCTGGTTGGTAAATTGGCCGGAAATCGTGGTTGTGCCATTGACCATCATGCCAAGGGTTTCAGTCCATTCCGCAGTTGAGCCAGCAAAATAAGCGTCCACTGGTCCCGTGTTAGCGGCGGTAAAAGTGTAGATCGTAGGATTTTGGATGCCCTCAGTGTGATGATAGCCGTAGGGGATATCGTCTGTGCCCATGTTCTGGGCCAGCGCGGCAATGGGCAGCACGCAGACTACCAGCGCCAAGCCCGCCAAGAGGTACTTACTATTCATAATGCTCTCCTTCCGTTACGACCTCGAACTCCCTGATCACGAGAACTAATATGCAAAAGACTTAAACCGAATAAGAAAGGTAATATGAGCGTCCGGCAATGCAAGCTATTCCACACAAAATTCACACAATATTTTTCCCCGTCATGATTTTGCGTATTACGCTGGCGAAAGGCGGCGCGGGGGAGGCCGAGCCAGCCGGAGCGGCAGCGTGATGGGCATTTCCAACCCGGACTACGGATCATTTCTGCACTACAGCCTGGGCGGCTTCGACGGTGGTGGCGAAGGACAATTCTAATGTGTCGGGAGTATTGAAGCGGAACGGCGTTAGTGGTCAGATGTCGGCAACGCCTCGATGGTTACGAGTTTCCAGCGGCGGTGTGATTTATCATGACCGGACAAAGGCGACATCCATCAAACAATTTAACCTTCATGGCTGGGGCGTGGTATAGGCGCATGGATGTCAAGAACCGCTCGCGCCGCCATCGGCCATCTGGTGTACCATGTGCTGAATCGTGGCTGACAACGAAAAAATATTAGCGCCGCAAAGTGGCCGCTCCCGACGCCCGACGCCCGACTCCCGACTCCAGACCTGCAATCCACCTTCCTTTCCTCCGGCCCCTTTTCCAGTTAAGCTATCGCGCAGCGTTTTTCACCTGGCCGGTTTAGGCCAATGGAGCATGAGATGCAGGAAACAAGCACCAACCGCGTATTTCTGATCGGCGCGCTGGTTTTGGGCGTGGTGGCCGCCGTATTCGCCTTCGTATATCTCAACCAGGCCGCCGGCTCCGACCGTGGACCCAAGGTCAAGGTGGTGATCGCCAAAGTCGACCTGCACCAGAACGCCTCCCTGGACCCCGAACGCGATCTGGATACCATGGAAGTGTCGCCGGAGATGAAGAGACTCATATCCGAGGCCGTTCGCGGCGAGAATATGGCCGTCTGCAAGGGTCAGAAAATCAACCGTACTATCACCGCCGGAAGTCCCATTCTTACCGCGGACCTGGCGGCCCCGGCAGTCGATCTGGACATTAAGGATCCCTATCGAGCCCTGTGCATCAAAGCCAAAGACGAGCAGGGATTGAGCGGGCTCCTGGTGCCCGGCGACCGGGTGAAAATCATGGTGACGGTTCTTGGTGGCAAGGCCCAGGCTGCCGGCGTTGGCGCCGCCGGGGCTACCGGCGCTTACCAGAGTTCTCTGGTCCTGGATCAATCGCTGCGGGTACTGGCCGTGGGCTCGCGGCTGGCCAGGCCGAGGAACCAGATCATGCTTTCCGAAGCGTCCAGCTCGGCCAGCGAGCTGCAATCGCAGCAGACGGTAACCCTGGAAGTCACCGAGGAACAGGCCCTGAAGATTGAACAGCAGATCAGCGGGGGCTCCGTGACCCTGCTTTTGTGTCCTCCGGCGTCTAAGTGAGGCACCGCCAATTATGCGCGTCCTCGTACAAAACACCCTGACCAATCGCCAGTGGCTCGGCTTCGACGGCGCCGCTGGGTTCACCGTCGGCCGCGATGAGTCGTGCGACATCAAGCTCGATTCCCGTTTCATCTCCGCCGTCCACGCCCGCGTGGAACGCCACGACGGCACCTGGGAAGTCGAGATTCTTCCCGGGGTCAATACCGTCCAGATCAATGACCAGGACTGCGCTGCCGGCCAGAAGGCTGTCGTCCGGGGCACGGCGCGGCTGCGCCTGGCCGAATACGTCCTGACCCTGGTGGATACCGAGGCGGCGTCCGACCGCTCCGGCGTGGAAAGCGCCCTGATCGAACTTCAGAACACGCTGCACGCCAACGTTCTGCGCCGGCTGGATCTCCGCACCGCCGGCTGGATCCAGGGCGATCAGCCCATGGAACGCGTGGACCAGCTCAATTCGGCGGTGGACGATCTGCTCCTGGGCGAATTCCGCAGCCAGGTATTTGAATCGCAGACCACCGGGCTGATCCTGCGCCGGGCCGTGCGCGGCCGCCTCAGCGACTGGATAACCCAGCGCATCGGCAAGGAAACCAAGGTCTCCAGCGTCTGGCACCGCCTGGGCGTGAATGAGGATCTGGAAGCGAGCGTGGAACAACTGGTGAGTCGCATCGCCGCCCGTTGCTACATAGGCGAGAAGAAGCTTTCCTGCGCCGACGCCGAGGACCTGGTGGACACGCATTTCGCGGCCGCGGTGGAGGAACTGGCCGCCGATTTGCTGGGCAACGTGCGGACCTATCTGATCGCTTCGTACCTGAAAAAACTGCTCTACGATATAATCTTCGGCCTCGGGCCCCTGGAAGACCTGCTGCGTTCCCCGAGCATCAACGAAATCATGGTGGTGATGCCGTCGCTGATCTACATCGAGCGCAACGGCCGCTTGATGAAGGTGCAGCAGACCTTCCCGTCCGAGGAGGCGGTGATCTCCACCATCGAACGCATCGTCGCCCCCCTGGGCCGGCGCATCGACCGCTCCCAGCCGCTGGTGGACGCCCGCCTGCGCGACGGCTCGCGCGTCAACGCCATCATCGAGCCCCTGGCCGTCCGCGGGCCGTGCATCACCATCCGCAAGTTCCCCCAGATCCGCGTCAGCGTCGAGGATCTCATCGGCTGGGGCTCGATCACTGCCTCCGCGGTCGCCCTCCTGCGTGCTTGCGTCAAGCATCGCTGCAATATCCTGGTCTCCGGCGGCACCGGCTCGGGCAAGACCACCCTGCTCAACGTCCTCAGCGCCATGATTCCCGAGAGCGAGCGCCTGGTCACGGTCGAGGATTCGGCGGAACTGCGCCTCCAGCAGGAGCACGTGGTCACTCTGGAGACCAAGCCGGCCAACGCCGAAGGCACCGGCCAGTACACCATCCGCGACCTGGTGAAGAACGCCCTGCGCATGCGTCCCGACCGGGTGATCGTCGGCGAATGCCGCGGCGACGAATCGGTGGACATGCTCCAGGCCATGAACACCGGCCATCATGGCTCGATGACCACCATCCACGCCAACAGCGCCGGCGACTCCATCAGCCGCCTGGAGACCATGGTGCTGATGGGCGCCGACATCCCCCTGGCGGCGGTGCGGCGGCAGATCGCCCAGGCCATCCATATTATCGTCCACTTGGAGCGCCTGCCGGACGGGCGCCGCGCCGTGTGGCAGATCAGCGAGGTCATCGGCCTGCACCCGGTCAGCGGCGAAGTGCAGACCCGCGACATCATGGCCGCCCGCGAGTACAACGGGGTGATGGCCATGCGCCCCACGGGTTTCATGCCCACTTTCCTGGAAGCGATGATCGACGAGGGCCATCTCCAGCTTCAGTCCTGGTTCGAGGGGGTGCGGGCATGAACCAGCTAATTGGCGTGGCCGCGGCGGGGTTGGCCGCCGCCCTCCTGTTTTTTGGCGCCCAGAAATTCCTCCTTCGCCGTTTCCGCAAAGATGTCGGCTGGATGCGGGAAACCTGCCTGCGTTTCAGTCCCGTTCCCGTTTCCGCCGAGGGCCGGGTTCTGGCCCTGTACGGCGGCTTCGTGGTCCTCCTGTTCCTGCTCTTGTGGATGGCGCCGCATCCCATCATGGCGATTGTCTTGTGGCTGGGCAGTTTCGCCCTGCCCAGGATGATCGTCAATTCCCTGTGGAAACGCCGCCGCCAGCAGGTTGACCAGCAGATTCCCGCCGCCGTCGCCTCTATGGCCAACAGCCTCCGCTCCGGCATAACCCTGGTCCAGGCCATGGAACGCCTGGCCGAAAACGCCCCCGAACCCATTCGCACCGATTTTCGCGTCATGGTCAACCGGTATTCCGTTGGTGCCAATCTCGAAGACACCATCCGCCAGACCAAGGAGCGGCTGAAACTGGCCAACTTCAACCTCTTCGCCTCGGCCCTGATGATCAACCGGGAGATGGGCGGCGATATCTCCGACACCCTGTTCCGCATCTCGGCGTCCCTGGACCGTCTGCAGCAGATGCGCAAGACCATCGAGGCCCACACTTCCGAGGGCCGCACCAACATCAAAATTCTGTCGGCGGCGCCCATCGTGCTGCTGCTGATGCTCTCGACCGTGGACAGCGAGGGCGTGAGCATGCTTTTCACCACCGTGCAGGGCTGGGCCATCCTGACCGTGGCAGCGCTGCTGATCGGCGCCGGTATTTACTTCGCCGCGTGGATTACCCATTCGGAGATCTGACGCCATGAACACTCCGGAAATGATGAAGCTTGGCGCCTCCGTCGGGTTCGGCGTGGCGGCCATCCTGCTGGCCAAGGCCGGCTACGGTTTCATGCGCGCTGATAAACTCAGCGGCCTGGGCGCCCGCGATCCCTCGCAGCGCCGCGCCGAAAAACGCCAGAAGGCGCTGGAGGATTCCCCGTTTTACGTGGTCCTTCTGGCTTTGCTGCGGGTTCCGGCGGAAGTCCTGTCCCGGCTGGACGTCGGGGCCCTGCGGGCCTACATGCACGATCCCTACACCAAGGCCGGCTACCCGGGCGGCCTTGATGACGATGAGGTGGTCGCCCTGGGTATTCTCCTGTCGCTGGCGACCGGCGCGGTCGCCGCCTTCCTCATCCTCGCTTTCGTCGGCCCCTTATGGGCCATCGTCGGCCTTCTGTTCGCTCCCCTGGGCCTCTTCATGCTCGTCGCCACGTTCCAGAACATCGCCGAGCGGCGCCAGCATCAGATTCTCATGGCCATGCCCTATGTCCTGGATCTCCTGGTGCTTATCCTCCGCGCCGGCACCAGCCTGAACCTGGCCCTGGCCCGCGTTGTCGCCGATTACGCCGATCATCCCGTCGGCGAGGAACTGGGGCAGATGCTGGCTGAGATCGAAATGGGCGCCCCCCGCGCCGAGGCCATGCGCCGTCTGGCCGCCCGATTATCCCAGCCGGACATCAACGCCCTGGCCGATAGTATGGTACAGTCGGAGGAACTTGGCTGGCCTCTGGGCGATACCCTGGCCCGGCAGGCCGACCGCATGGCCGCCGAACGCGTCCTCAATGCCCAGGCCAAGGCCGGGGCCGCAGGCGTCTGGGTGATGTTGCCATCGACGCTGGTGCTTCTGGGCGCCGTGTTGTTGTTGTTCGCACCGGTCATTGTCCGCTTCATGCGCGGCGAATATGCGATGAAATGATATGGATTGCATCCTTCGAGTCATCAAGGGCCCCGACGCCGGAACCACCTGCCGCCTCATGTCCGGCGGCAATCTCGTCGGGCGCTCTTCCAAGGCCGCCCTCAAGCTGACCCCCGAGGATATTTCCTGGGAACATCTGTCGGTCTCCCGCAACGGCGAGCAGTATATCGCCGAGAACCTTTCCGCCCTGGGCAGCTACCTGGACGATGCCCGCATTGCTAGCGCCGTCAAGCTCCGGCCGGGCGATCAGATCCGGCTCTCCAAGGATACGGTGCTGCGGCTGGAGGCGTTGGACGGCGGCGGCGCCATGTCGGGGCTGGGGCGCAAGGGATTGCCCATCCTTCTTCTGGTTCTGGTCATCGGCGCCGTGGCGGCCATGGTTATGACGTCCGGGGACGCTCCGCGGGCCGACTGGAACGTCACTTTCGGCAAACTGGAAACCTGGGTGCGGCAGGAGTCCGCCGCCAGAAAGCTGTCGGCGGAAATGCCGTTTATGCTTCGCGAAGCCTGGCGGCTGGAGTCCGTCGAGGACTATGCCGGGGCCCGCGCCGCCTGGCTGCGTCTCAAGGTGCTGACCGACCAGGTTCAGAGCAGGTACGGAGTCAATCCCCAATCTGCCGTTGATATCCGGGCCCTTCAAGATTTGAAACTTCCCAAAACCGGGCCCCTGGCGGTGGAAATGTCCGATGAGCAAATGGCCGCGGCCCTGGGGCAGTTCGTAGATACGTGGCTCAACTGGGCCACGGAGCAGGCCAAGAAAGGTTCATCTGTGAGGTCCCACCTTTGAAGAAGCAGATCGATCGTTTTGTGGTTCGCCAGTTGCTGTCGGACGGCAGCAACGGAACCGTGTATCAGGCCGACGAGTTGCTTCCCGGCAACCAGAAACGCCCCGTGGCCCTGAAGGTGCTGCCGGTGCTGGTCGAGGGCGACGCCAAGGCCCAGCAGCGGTTCCTGGAGAGCGTGAAATTGCTGATCGCCCTGGGCAGCCACCCCAACATTGTCAGCGTGTACGCCATGGGCGTGACCGAGCAAGTGCCTTGGCTGGCCATGGAGTGGATTCCCCTGACCCTGGCCGCGGCGGCCAAGGATTTGCCGGCGGCCCCTGAACAAGTTGCGGAAATGATGAAACAGGTGGCCAACGCCCTCTCGGCTCTGCATGCTCTGACGCCCCCGGTGCTTCACAATGACCTGACCCCGGCGAACATCCTGATGGATCAGTTCGGCGGGTATAAAGTCACCGACTTCAGCCTGGCTTCTCCCGCTGCCGTCGAACGCACGCGCATCCTGGCCACGGTCCGCTATGCTGCCCCGGAGTTGCTCAGCGGCGAGTTCGGCCCGCTCTCCCCGGCCACTGATCTCTACGCTCTGGGCCACATCGCTTACGAGATGGCCCTCGGCGGCAAGCTCTATCGCGAGCAGTTCCCGGCGATCTATGACACCAAGGGCTCCGGGCGGGAAGGGACCACGCCCAGATGGATGGCCTGGCACTGCTCCCTGGATACGCATTGTCGTCCGCCGCACGAGGTCATGCCCAGTTTTCCCCGGGACACCAGCATGGCCATCGCCCGGTTGATGCGCAAAGTATCGGCCGAGCGCTATGCTTCGGCCCCGGCCCTGCTGGCCGAACTGCGGCAGCAGACGCCGGTTTCCGCCACTCCCGTTGCCCAGGGTCAAGCCACATCGGCCGGTCCGACGCCCGTGCCGGTTGCCGCCGCCACGCCGCCTTCAGAGAGCGCCGTTGCCGTTATGGATTCCGAAAAACGCTATTATATCCGCCTGGGCGACAGGATTTCCGGGCCCTTCGATACCACCGCCATGCAGAGGCTGGTCCGCCGCGGCGAGGTTTCGCGTCTGCACAAAGTATCCCTGGACCGCGTTCATTGGCTGGCTATCAGTTCGATTGAAGGGCTGTTCTGAAGAGAAGGTGAAAGGTGAAAAACCGGCCCCACCGCGCCATTTCATTTCCTTTTCTCTTTTCCCTTTTCTCCTTGCCCCCTTTCACCTTTGCTTTAGCCCCCTTTCACCTTTGCTTTAGCCCCCTTTCCCGTTAGACTACGGCTCGTTCTTTAGCTAAACGAGTCCGCATGAGCAATCCCATGACCGATGTTTCATCTGAAGCCTCCGCACCGTCCCTTGCTCCCCTGGCCCCAGGCCAAATACGCCTGGTCCGCTGGGTTATTTGTCCCCATTGCTGGCATTCCTTCCGTCCCGAGGACATTCTCTGGGTTGCCGAGCATGAGGAACTGATGGGCGATCCCATTCTTCCCGAGGAACCCCTGCGCTTCCTGCCCACGCGCTTCAACCTCGACGGCATGGCCCTCGACGCCCGCGGCATGACCTGCCATACCATGGCCTGCCCCCAGTGCCACCTGCATATTCCCCGCGTCTTGCTGGAAAACGAGATCACCTTCTTCTCCCTCATCGGTGGCGTGGCCACCGGCAAATCCCATTACCTGGCCGCCATGACCTGGGAACTCCGCCAGCAGCTTGCCCGGGATTTCCACCTGATTTTTTCCGACGGCGACAAGGAATCCAACTGGGTGCTCAACCGGTACGAGGAACGCTTGTTCCTGCCCGATGATCCCGATCACCTGACGGTTTTGGAAAAGACGCGCACCCAGGGCGATTTGTATCGTTCGGTGCGCCTCTCCGGCCAGCAAACCAACCTGCCCAAGCCGTTCCTGTTTGTGATGCACCCCGGCGCCGGCCACCCCGCGGCCTCCCAGCGGCAACGCTCGGGGACCATTGTGTGCATGTACGACAACGCCGGCGAACACTACAGCGTCGGCCAGGATACCGCCCTCACGCCCGTGACCAGGCATCTGGCCCACGCCAAGGCGTTGCTGTTCCTGTTCGATCCCACCCAAGACCCGCGCTTCCGCGAGCGTTGCAAGGCCTTCTCCAAGGATCCCCAGATACTCGAAGCCATGCAGACCATGCGGCAGGAGACCATCCTCGCCGAGGCCGCCGCCCGCGTCCGCAAGCATCGCGGCCTGTCGGCCTACCAGCAGTATGACCGGCCCCTTCTAGTTCTGGTGGCCAAGAGCGATATCTGGGCCCCTTTGTTGGGAGCGGATGCCGAAACCGAGCCGATCATCCCGGCGGCCGGCACCGATACCGGTCCGGCCACTCTTGATCTTCCGCGCATCGCCCAGATGTCCAAGCTCTTGCGCCAACTGCTTTTGCGCACCGCGCCGGAGATCGTAACCGTCGCCGAGGACTTCTGTTCCAACGTGACCTACATTCCCGTGACCGCCCTGGGCCATTCCCCGCAACGCTGGCCCGATCAGCCAGGGTTGCTTATCCGTCCGCGCGACATCAAACCCCACTGGGTCACTGTGCCCCTCCTATACACCTTCGCCCGCTGGCAGCCAGGACTCATCCCCGGCGCCGGGCTGCAGTCGGAACTGCCGAGTTTCACGCCGTCGCAGCCTGACCAACGCGCGCTACCATGATCAAGTCCACGCTCGTCTGCTGCTGGTAGGGCTGGTCTTTGTACCCGCCCCGGAAGCTTATTTCACTGGCCCCGCAGGCGCCGGCTATGGCCGCCAACTCCGCGGCCTCCAGGTTTAGAAACGGCACCGCTTGCGACCTGAGCGTGGCCTGGCCATCCAGGCTCGTCACCGCCAGTTCTACGTAGCTGCGTTTTTCGCAGCGGTGGACTCCCTTGAGGATCAGGGCCCGGCCTCTCGGCAGATCGGCAACCCGGCTTTTCTGCCATACCATCGGGCCATCCGGCAGTTGCCAGGCGTTGAGCACGTGCGTTATGACGATTCCGCCCTTGCCCACGGCGGCGAACATCTCGCGCAGACATCCGCCCACCGCATCCCTGTCTGCCGCCAGGGCCAGCGAATTACCCAGGCACACTGCTGCATCGAACGACCGGGGTCTTTCTATCGGTGATTCAAAGCCGCGTATCGTCCAGTTCAGGCCCTGCGGATGGCCGAATTGTCCCTGGGCGAGTGCGATCATTTTCGCACTGATATCCGCTCCTTCGACGCGCAGTTTCCATGAATGAAACATCGCCGCATGTCTGCCCGTGCCGCAGGCGACGTCTACCACGCTGGCCACCCCGTATTTCGCGAATATTTCCTGAAAGAACGGCGCTTCATGGGCCAGCCGTTTAGGCCAGTCGATCATCGCGTCGAACACATCAGCCAGGTCATCAAAGACGGCGGGGGAGGTGGCAATCATGTACGGGATGATATGCTGGGAAGGAGGAGACAGAACAGTAGTTCGCCCTCTTTTTTTCCTCTTCCGGTACTCCGGGCCAATGCCAGGGCGTGGTACACCTGACTTCACTGGCGTTGTTGGCCGTCATCGCAATAGGCGAGCCCCAAACGATGCAACCCCCTGAAAAATCAGGGGGTTGGCCATCGGCTGACACTGCATGTCTTCAGCGAGCGCGACGGGGCTCGAACCCGCAACCACCGGATCGACAGTCCGGTACTCTAACCAATTGAGCTACGCGCCCGTAGCACGGTCTTCGGCGTCTTAATTTATGCGAAAATCCGGGGATGTCAAGGATCATCCGCCGTAACGCTGGGCAGAACAGGCCGCTAGCGTTTATAATCCCCGCCCATGATCATCGCCGGCATAGACGAAGCAGGGTACGGGCCCCTCCTGGGGCCACTGGTGGTGGGGTGCTGCGCCATCGAAGTGGCCGGGGCGCCCCCGGCGGATGGGACGGATCTGCCCTGCCTGTGGCAAATGCTGGGCCGGATGGTCTCCAAACACCGCAGCCGCAGCGGCCGCAAACTGCACATCAATGACAGCAAGGTCGTCTATTCCCCGGCGGGGGGGCTCAAAGAACTGGAACGCTCGGTACTGGTGATGGCGGCCATGTTCCAGCAGGCCCTGGCCTTGGGCGGCCGCGACCTCTGCACCGACCTGGAGGCGTTTCTGGATCTGGTGTCGCCGGAGGTGACGGCGGAGATGGCCCAATACCAATGGTATAAGCCCGTCTCCGGCGAACGCTTTCCTCTGGCCCAGGAGGCGGCGTCGGTCAGGGTGCTGGCCAATGCCTTGCATATCGAGATGGTCGAGGCTGCCTCCCGATGCCTCTACCTGGGAGCGCGGGTCGCCTTGGAACGGCAATTCAATCGCCTGGTCCAACAGACCCGCAACAAGGCTTCGGCTTTGTTTTCGATTTCCGCCATCCACCTGGATTTTCTGCTACGCCAGTATGGCACCCACGGCCTGGTGATTTTCTGCGACCGCCAGGGCGGACGCGAACATTACGGCCACTTGCTGCGGCTGATGTTTGAACAATGGTCGCTGGAGATCATCCAGGAGACCCAGGGCCACTGCCAATACCGCCTGGTTCGCGACGGCCACGCTGTGCGCCTGATCTTCCGGGAAAAGGCCGAAAGCCAGTGCCTGCCGGTGGCCATGGCCTCGATGCTCTGCAAGTACACGCGCGAGGCCATGATGCGGCGTTTCAATGCCTGGTGGCGGATGCAAGTGCCAGAAGTAGCCCCGACCGCCGGCTACTACACAGATGGCAACCGGTTCCTCAAGGACATCGAGGCCAAACGCCGCGAACTTGGCATCGGGGATGAGGAACTGATAAGGTGCCGGTGAAAGGACGGGGAAATTGCTCGCGTCGGCGTCAATCTCCCGTGTTCATCAAAGGTGTGCCCCTGCCAATTGCAGCCGCAGCACCAGCAGCGCCGCCGAAAGTTGGGAATCGGTGCCCAGGGGATCTTTGCGGGCCTTTATGATCTCCGGGTCCTGGGTTGTGGGTGCAGGCTCGGTCGTGGCGGCATCGCGGAGGATGTCCAGATCCTGGCGGGCGTCGATGGCCAGACGCATCTGCTCGGGAGTCATTTCCACCTTCACGTCGGGATCGACGCCCCATTCGGTGGAATTCTCGTCGCGGTGCAGGCAACGCCCGCTGGGCAGGTAGTAGTGGCTGGTGGTCAGCTTCAGGCAGGCCTTCTGATCGAAGACCGGGAAGATCATCTGCACGCTGCCCTTGCCGAAACTGCGCTCCCCGACCACGATGGCTCGGTTCTGGTCCTTGAGGGCGCCGCTGACGATTTCGCTGGCGCTGGCCGAATATTGGTTGACCAGGACCACCAACGGCATGGTGATCTTGTCCTCTATGGGCCGGGCCTTGGCCATTGTGGGACCGTTGGGGGTCTCGCGGTCGGCGTGGGTGGAAACGATCACGCCCTGGTCGGCCAGCTTGTTGGGGTCCAGGAACCGGCTCGCCACCTCGATGGCCGCCTGGAGAAGGCCGCCGGGGTTGTAACGCAGGTCCAGGATCATGGCCTGGGCCCCTTGTTTGGTGAATTCATTGGTGGCCTTGACCAGTTCCTCGCCCGTGGCCTTGGTGAAATTGGTCATGCGGATATAGGCGATCTTTTGCACCGGATCGACCATGTAATCCCAGCCGCCGCCGGGCTTGCGCGACCAGCCCTTGACGCTGGCCACCTTGATCAGTTCCCGGCGGATGGTGTAGTCGCGAACTGTGCCGTCCTGGCTGCGGATGGTCAGGGTGACGGTGGTGCCGGGGGGGCCGGTGATGGTCTTGACGGCCTGATTGATGCTGATGCCCTTGGCGTTCTTGCCCTCGATGGCGGTGACGATGTCGCCGGCCTTGATCCCCGCCCGGTAGGCCGGGGTATCCTCCAGTGGACTTACTATGCGCAAGTTGCCGTCCGGCTCGCTTTGGATCTGGATGCCCACGCCGCCAAACTCGCCCTGGGTGTTCTTGGTGAATTCGTCCTGTTCCGAGGGCCAGATCATGTTGCTGAAGGGGTCCAACTCGGCCAGGGCGCCGTCGGCGAACTCGTTGACCAGCACCTGTTCTGGCAGATCGACGGTGTCGGCGTTGGCCGCGCGCAGGCGGGCGACGACCGACTGGCGGATTTCGGTTTCATTGGCGATGGTCGAGGCCTTGACGCGATCGGCCAGGTCGTCCAGACGGGTGGCGAATTCCTGGTCCTTGGCGGCGTTGGCTAGGCCGGGAAAGGTTTTTTCCAGGCCTTTGGTGGCGAGGATGGCCCTCACACCTTTGAGCCCGCCCATGAGCATGTCGCGCATGGGCACGTCGCGATAGTAGTTGCCGCGGGCATCGCTCAGGGCCTCGGAGAGCATCTCCATGCGCACCCCACGCAGCGATTCCTTCCAGTCGGTGCGGAAACTGTCGTTGGCCGCCTCGGTGGTGGCGGGTTTGGTGGCCGCCACGACCGGTTGCGTCGATGGATGCAGCAGCCGGTCAACCTCTTCGCGTTCCTTGGCCTCGGCTTGCTGGATGGTGAGCAGGGCGTCGGGGGCGTACAGGCTCAGCAGGCGGATGCGCCGCATGCTGGTTTTAAGTTTGTCTTTCCACTGCGGATTGGCCGGTTCCACCGAACTCAAGTCCGAATACAGCCGGGCCGCCTTGAGCCACTGCTCCGAGGCCTCGTACTGGTCCACCATGGTGATGGTCTGCTGGACCACTTCATTGACCCAGGTTTCGTTGCGGAAGGCTTTTTTGTCGTCGGCCAGCAGGTAGGCGCGGGCCGTGGCGTCGATGAGGTACTGGTCTTTGTGGTTCTTCCGCAGAAGCGTGACCTCGGCGACAGCCTTGTCGAATTGTTTGCGGCGCTCGGTGACAAAGGTCTCGCGCTGGGTTTCGTATTCCCCGGCCCAGGCGGCCATCTGCGTGACCGATGGGTCCTGGAGCACCGCGGCGGCGCTTTGCAGCAGCAGGCTGGTTTTGTCGAATTCGCCTTGGCGCAGGGCATGGAATGCCTGGACCTTCAGATCATTGCCGGAGGCCGCCGGCTGGGCCATGGCGGTCCTGGTTCCAGACAGCGCCGGGACCATGCCGAGGCCGGTCGCGGTGGCCAGAAGCGCCAGGGCAACCAGGCAACGGTTTAACCATGTCTTCATGAGCAAATCCTCTCAAGGAAATATCGGGAACATCAGCGCGAACCGTACGGTCTCAACGAATACTCCCGGACGCCCATCCGCTTACGCGGTGCGAGAAAGTAAGTTTGCGCTATTCTGTTGCCAAACGCAAGATTCGCGTTCTACTTAGACGCTTTCGCATCTGTCGGGGTTCGTTGGTGGCAACAGTTCCGTCGCCTGGGTGATTAGGGTAACATGCCAAAATTGCCGGCCGGCATGGATTTGGCCGGTTTTCCAGGCGAGCCCTTTGGATCCATGACTGGACTGTCAAATAATGAAAAGCATAACCGCACAGCTCAACCAGGCCTTTCACGCTGCCATCAAGGCCGCTTTTGGCCTTGAGGCCGACCCTGTCATTCAGGTGGCCCAGAATGACAAGTTCGGCGACTACCAAGCCAACGCGGCCATGGGCCTGGTCAAACCCGTGGCCGACAAGACCGGCGCCAAGGCCAATCCCCGCTCCATCGCCGAGCGCATCAAGGCCGCCCTGGACCTGGGTCCCATGGCCTCGGAAGTCACCATCGCCGGCCCCGGATTTATCAATGTCCGCCTGGCCCCGGCCTGGCTTGCCGAACAATTACGCGGCATGGGGTCGGATTCCCGGCTGGGCGTCGATCCGGTGGCTTCGCCGGCCAATGTCATCGTGGACTATTCCGGTCCCAACATCGCCAAGGAACTGCACGTCGGCCATTTGCGCAGCACTATTCTCGGGGATGCCCTGGCCCGCCTGATCGCCTTCCAGGGCCATCATGTCATCCGCCAGAACCACCTGGGCGACTGGGGCACGCAATTCGGGATGCTTATCGCCAATTTGCTGGATAAATCCGCAAACTCGCAGAATATCCGCCTGAGCGACCTGGAGGCTTTTTATGTCGAAGCCAAGAAGCGGTTCGACAGCGAACCCGATTTCCAGAACCGCGCCCGCCAGACAGTCGTGAAACTCCAGGGCGGCGACCAGTCCACCTTGGCGGCCTGGCGGACCCTGGTGGCCAAGACCCGCGAACATTATCTGCCGCTGTACCGGCGCCTGGGCGTCCTGCTCACCGAAGCCGATGAGCGCGGCGAATCGTTTTATAACCCGATGTTGGCCGAGGTTGTGAGCGATCTGTTAGCCGCGGGCATTGCCGAGGAATCGGAGGGTGCGATTGTCGTCTTCATCGATGGCAAGGATAAGGTTCCCCTGATCATCCAGAAGAGCGGCGGAGGCTACCTCTATGGCACGACCGACCTTGCCGCCGTTCGTTACCGGACGACTACGCTGCATCCCCAGCGGGTGATTTACCTGGTGGATTCCCGGCAGTCGCATCACTTTTCGCAGGTCTTCGCCGTTGCCGCCAGGGCTGGCTGGGCGCCGGGCGTCAGCTTGGAGCACGCCCCCTTCGGCACCATGCTTGGGATTGACGGCCGTCCCTTCCGCAGCCGGGCCGGCGGCTTGTTTAAGCTTCAGGACCTGCTCGATCAGGCTCAGGAGCAGGCTATGGCCGTCGTCACCAGCAAGAACCCCGACTTGCCCGAAGCTCAGCGCTATGAGATTGCCGCCTCTGTTGGCGTGGGTGGGATCAAGTATTTCGACATGTCCCGCGACCGTGCCAGCGATTACACCTTTTCCTTCGAGCGCATGCTGGCCCTGGACGGGAACACCGCCCCTTATCTTCAGTACGCCTACGCCCGCACCCGCTCGATACTGCGCGAGGGGCACAACCGCGGCATCGTCTACGCCGGCGCCGCCGCCACGCCCATTCGTCTGGAAACGCCCCACGAACTGGCCATCGCCAAGCAGATTTTGCGCCTCGGTGACATCGTCGAACTGGTGGCCCGCGAACTCAAGCCGCACCACCTGTGTACCTATCTTTACGATTTGGCCACGCGCCTCAGTGGTTTCTATGAGAATTGCCCGGTTCTCCAGAGCGACCCGGCCACGCGTTCCAGCCGGCTGGCCCTGGTCGATCTCACCGGGCGGACCTTGGCCCTGGGGTTGGATCTGCTGGGGATCGAGCATCCGGAAAAAATGTGAGTGGCCGGAGTCCGGAGAAGAGTGGTTGGAGGCTTGTGAAAACAAAAGGGCCGCGAATGAAGCCCTCCCTTTCCCTCGCCCCCTACCCGGGCCAGAGGGTTGGGGGCGAGCGCCGAATGGTCGGGGAACTTCTTCACAGGGCGCGCTCCGCGTACGGTCTTCTCTCAGGGGACTAATCAATCCACTGTATTTGCCTGTTGCCGGGCCGGGCGCAGGGGCCTAGTGTTGCCTGTGCACGCTGCCCGACCCCAAGAGGCATGAACTGATTAAGGAGCTTTGATGACTACATTAGCAGAACGCGGCCATTCGCTCGTCCTTGGCGCCGCTGAGCACCGCTACGAATGGGTTGAGGGATGGGCCAAACTGCCCGAGGCCGTTCATTACGGAAACACTCATGGAGTGGTCGTCGATTCCCAGGGTCGGATCATAGTCCATACCGCCAGCGATACCGCTATTATCATTTTCGATTCCGATGGCCAGGTCATCAAGTGGTGGGGGAGCGAGTTTGCCGCCGGGGCCCACGGCCTTCAGCTTCGCAAGGAAGACAACGCCGAGTTCCTCTATCTGGCCGACATTGCCCAGCGCCAGGTGGTCAAGACTACCCTCGACGGCGAGGTCGTCTTTCGCCTGCCCTGCCCTATGGTATCGGGTCTGTATGAGGAGCAGCGCCAGTATTGCCCGACCAATGTCGCCTTCGCGCCTAACGGGGATTTGTATGTCGCCGACGGCTACGGACTGGGCTATATCCACCAGTACAACAGTAAGGGCCGCTATCTGCGCAGCTTTGGCGGGCCAGGCACAGAGCCTGGCAAACTCTCCTGTCCCCACGGCTTGTGGGTGGACACCCGCGCCGCCGAGCCGGATCTTATCGTCGCCGACCGTGGCAACGAGCGCCTCCAGATATTCACCCTCGACGGCCGGCATAAAGGTTTCGTGGCCGGCGACCTGCGGCGGCCGTGCCATTTCGACGAACGCGACGGCGACCTGCTGATCCCCGATTTGTACGGCCGCCTTACAATTCTTGACCAGCACAACCATCTCATCACCCATCTTGGCGACAACCCCGGCTGCTGGAAGACTCCCGGCTGGCCTGATCTGCCCAAGTCCACCTGGCAGTCGGGCAAGTTCATCGCTCCCCACGCCGCGTGTTGGGACGCCGATGGGAATATCTTCGTCGTGGAATGGGTTCCTCCCGGCCGTGTGACGAAGCTCAGACGCGTGTGAGAATGGAAGATTTATAAAAACGAGGTACGGAGGTTTGCGGCAGGCGACAGCGGGTGATTGAATATCCCCGGCGCGCGTTAATCCCTTATTCGCCGGCGATCGGTCGATACAGCGTGTCGCGTTCCACCGGCGTCAGGCGGGCCTGGCGTATGAGGCGATGGATTTCCTGGACGCTCATTTCCTGATGCGTGCCATCTCCGGCGGTTTTGGTGATGTCATACCAGACGACCGTGCCATCGAGGTCATCGCAGCCCCAGTTCAGGGCCAGTTGGGCCAGTCCGATGCCCTGCATGATCCAGAAAGCCTTGAGGTGGGGGATATTCCGCACCATCAGCCGGGCGATGGCCAGGGTCTTCAGATCGCTCAGGCCCGTATTGCCCGGCAGGTGGCCTAATTCGCTGTGGTCGGGAACAAAGGACAGGGGAATCAGGCAATTGAAGCTGGCTCTGGTGTTTGCCAGTGATTCCGCCTGCGCTTCTCGCAGCTTTATCATGTGGTTGATTCTTTCGGCGGGGGTTTCCACGTGGCCGTAGAGCATGGTGGCGTTGGAGTAAATGCCCAGGCTGTGGGCGGTGCGGTGGACGTCGAACCAGCGCTCCGAGCGGACTTTGCCCTTGAACACTTCATCGTGGACGCGCTCGTCGAAGATTTCCGCGCCCCCGCCGGGCAGGCTGCCCAGGCCGGCTTGGCGCAGGGCCAGCAGGACGTCAGCCACGTTCATGTGTGCTATGCGGCCCAGGTGGATTATTTCGATCGCCGTGAAGGCTTTGATGTGCAGTTCCGGGCAGGCGCTGCGGATGCCCCCCAGCATATCCAGGTAATAATCGAACTTCAGCCACGGATGCAGCCCGCCCACTATGTGGACTTCGGTGGCTCCGGCCTCGGCGGCTTTCCTGGCCATGGCCACGACCTGTTCGACGGGCATCTCGTAGGCACCTTCCTCGCCGCGTTTGCGGTAGAAGGAGCAGAACTTGCACGACAGGGCGCAGACGTTGGTGTAGTTGATGTGGCGGTTGCGGTTGTAGTAGGTCTTGTCGCCGTGGAGTTGCCGCCGCACCAGATCGGCCATGCGCCCGATGCCGTGTATGTCCCGGCTGGCATAGAGGGCCAGGCCATCGGCCAGGTCCAGCGGTTGATCCGCCAGCACCTTTTCGGCAATTGGCAGCAACGCCGGGTCGGTGGTGAAGGTGGCTGCGTTCATCAGTGGTAAACCATAGCCCAGATAGTGGCGGGGGGCCAGTGAACCATGAACCGGAATATCGCCCTAGTCGGCTGTCGGCAAAAGCCATGGGCCGCCCGTATGCCTCCATTTTCCACCCCTTGTCTTCCCTCCCTTACATTTTTCGCCCATCCCATTAGAATCCTCCCCTTACCGGCGACGGGCAAGGTGTCCGTCCGCCGCGCCCTTGGATTTTCCGGAGGTTCCGATGAAACTGGCCCAGAGTGACCCGCAGATTGCGGAATTGATTCGTTTGGAAAAGAGCCGGCAGCAGACCACCCTGGAATTGATCGCCAGCGAGAACCACGTCTCGGCGGCGGTCATGGAGGCGGCCGGCAGCGTGCTTACCAACAAGTACGCCGAGGGCTACCCTGGGGCCCGCTACTACGGCGGCTGTGGTTTCTATGACCAGATCGAAAACCTGGCCATCGAACGGGCCAAGAAACTTTTCAACTGCCATTACGCCAACGTCCAGCCGCACTGCGGGGCCAATGCCAACTTCGCGGCCTTCATGGCCCTGATGCAGCCCGGCGATCCGTATATCAGCCTCAACCTGGCCAGCGGCGGACATCTGTCCCATGGAATGAAGCTCAATGCCTCCGCCGTGTTTTTCAAGCCCGGACATTATGAATTGAATCCCCGGACCGAAACCATCGACTTCGATTCCGTGCGCGCCAAGGCTCGGGAACTGAAACCCAAAATGATCCTGTGCGGGTATAGCGCCTATCCGCGCCTCATCGATTTCGCCGAATTTCGCAAGATTGCCGACGAGGTGGGGGCCATGCTCATGGCGGATATCGCCCACATTGCCGGCCTGGTGGCCGGCGGCGCGCATCCGTCGCCATTTCCCCATGCCCATGTGGTGACTACCACCACGCACAAGACCCTGCGCGGGCCGCGCGGCGGGTTGATCCTGACCAATGATGAAACTCTGGCCAGGGTCATCAATCAGAAAGTCTTTCCGGGCAGTCAGGGCGGCCCGTTGATGCACATCATCGCCGCCAAGGCGGTGGCGTTCGGCGAGGACCTCCAACCCCAGTTCAAGCAGTACGTCGCCCAGATTGTCCGCAACGCTAAGGCCTTGGCGTCGGCGCTCCAGGGCCACGGCTATCGTCTGACCAGCGGCGGCACCGATAACCACCTTATGCTGGTGGACTTGCGCAGCCGGGAACAGAGCCTTACCGGGGCCGATGCCGAAAAATCTCTGGAGGCCGCTGGGATCATCGCCAACAAGAACGGGATACCCAATGACCCCCGTCCCCCCAAGGTGACCAGTGGGCTGCGGCTGGGCACTCCCGCCCTGACCACGCGCAGACTCAAGGAAGCCGATATGGCCGTCGTCGCGGGATTTGTCGATCGGGCCATCCTGGCCAAGGGCGATGTCGCTCTGTTGGGAGCCATTCGCCGGGAAGTGGCGGAATTTTGCGAGCGATTCCCGTTGGAATAAGAGCCGGTGGCCGGTCATCCGCGACGGTTGGCGGCGCCTGCCGGGCGCCGGATTATAGGACCTGTGCCGGCGGTCTCTCCGCCGCGGTTATTTTATTATCATCCGGCGGATTTATGGCGCAGCAGGGGAAGGGTCTCCATGTTATACGAATATCAGGAATTCATGACGGCTGCTGATCCGCGGTTATTATTTTCGGTTCCCGGTATTTTCCTGCCGCGCCATGGAATGCCCTGCCCTGTGTCGCCCCCGCCATATGCCTGCCCCTGTGCTGTGTTGTCATCCTCTCGCGATATGAATTCGACAATAAAGATGATTCACTGCCACCGGGTGGCTTGCTATGATTAACCAGACAATAATAATACGCTGGCTCGCGTGCCGTCTTAGGAATATTAGTTGGCCCATGTGCCTCATCCGCGGATAGTATGGACAGTCTCATGACACAACCGTCTTCCCAGCCACCGCAGAAGAAACTGCGGGTTCTGATCGTCGAGGACCACGGTCCTACCCGTCTGGCGATGGGCCGGCTTATCCGCGATGCCGGCGCCGACGTAGTCACCGCCCGCGATGGCGAGGAAGGGCTGGGATATCTCCTCACCCAACGCTTCGACGTATTGCTCACCGACCTCCGCATGCCCGTAATGGATGGCATCGAGTTGGTGAACCACTGCATGCAGCTCCCGTTGACCCACCGCCCGGCGCGGGTGATCGCCATCAGCGGGGAATACGATGCCGGTTCCCTGCATGGTCAACCCGTGCAATTCATGGCCAAGCCGCTGAACGTAGAGGCCCTGCTGAAGATGCTGGAAGGCAAGCCGAATTAGCTGCAAGGGCTTTTGGGTATTAGGAGATTAGGCAGAAGAAAACCGCCAATTGCGGCCTAGGGTGCAAACGGGGATCGTGACGTGCTTGGAAAAAGCGATGTCCACCAACCACTCATCACTACTTGGCGGCGGCGAGTTGGACGAATGTCGCTACGCTGTCCAAGTCGCGGAGTGTCTGGGGTGTGACTTTGACGATGGCGGTATCGCCGCATACCAGGAGGGGATGGACCTTATTGACGCGCTTGGTCCAGATGCATCCGCCGCGCCGTTTGGGAATCGGGATGAAATTGGCGCTGCGGGCGTCCAGGGGGGCGGTGTTGGCCTTATCCTGAAGGAATAGCCGCTCCAGGGTCTTGCGCGCCGCGGCGCGCTGGATGGTCTTGCTGATAGTTACCTTGATTTTCTGACCGAGCTTGAATTCATTCGCCATGAAAATACCTCTGCTGCAAAGAGGGGGGAAGTATAGCGATCGCGGGCCTTGTGGCAATAGCGCGCGTTTTTTTGTCGCCAACCGGCAAACCGCCAACGGCGGTGCGGCGGTGCGGCGGGTGGGCATTCTTCCAATTTGTCTTCTTCTAAATCAACCTTACATTTTTGCTAATCGCTGTCCCGTTATCCTGGCGCGCAGGTGTTCCCGGTATTGTCAGCGGACGATTTTGATGCCGGGGATCGCCTTTTCGAGTGCCGCCACGCCTGCGTCTGTCACCTGTGTGCGCCACAACAGATATTGCCGTTGGCCAAGCAGATTCGCAAGCCACTTGGGCCCGATTAACTCGCGCCCGTTCCTTGTGATCTCACCGCTGGAAAAGACTCCCTGTTCCACGTGCCAGCCCCACCAGTATTGGCCGATGTATACCGTCGGGATCAGCAATAGGATGAACAGCGCCAGCCCGATCTGACGCACCCGCCACCATGTCGCCAACTTGGGCTTGGCGAGGGTTGTCCTGGGATCGGCCGGATCAAACGCGCGCCCGCATTCGGGACAGCGCGGCTCGGGTAGTTGCCGAACATTGTAACCGCAGCCGCGGCAGTAACGGTCGGCGTTTAGGCCTGCTTTGTATTCGGCGTTTTCCACTTGCACCGCCATTTTTCAGTTGAGCCGGATAAAAGTGTCAGGTGTTTGGCCAATGCGATTTTCCATCTCTTCTCTCTGCGCCGCCGCGCCTCTGCGCGATCACTTCTTCTCTTTCTCTTTCCGTGCCATAACTCCCTCCTGCTTCATCCATCTCTCCCATTCAGTATATTCCCGATCATCCGGCGTCAACTCATGTGCCCCTCTCCTTTCTCCTGTTTCTATCGCGGCTCCGCCGCGATCCCCCTTTCCCCTTTTGCCTGTCTCCCCTATGCTTACGCATAACGATGGGCCGCACCGCATTCAGCCTTGTTGTTTTTCTGCTGCTAGCTCTGGACGTGATCTGGTGGCGATGGGCCGACGTTCGGCTTAGGCCGCTTGTCGGCTCCTGGCGTTATCGGCTGCTTCTGGCAGGGTTTATGAGTTTCCAGATCCTCGCCCAGGCCTTTCGCGTCATACACATCAGTTTCATCCGCAACGGCATGGACTCGGGTATGGGCTCGCCCTTCCTGGCCATGGTCTATATCTGGCACCTCCTGATCCTCCCTGGCACTCTGTTAACGCTTCTGGGTTGGTGGCTTTCCCGCCGCCTGGCGTCATGGTTGCGGACGCTGCTGCAGGCCATGGCCCATGCTTCGGCTCCGCCGCCTTCGCCGCCACAGGATGAATCGGCCACCCGCCTTACCCGGCGTCAGGTCTTGGCCGGTATTGGCGTCGCCGTGCCGCCTTTGGTTCTGGCGGCGACAGTCGGCGCCGGCATCGAGCAGTTTGGTTCTTTCCGCATCCGGAATATTGCCGTGAAACTGGCCCGGTTGCCCCCCGGTTTGGACGGCATGACCATCGCCCACGTCAGCGATACCCACATCGGCGGCTTTTTGCGGCCGCACATGCTTCCCCGGATCGTCTCGGCGGTAAATGCCCTGGGCTGCGACATGGTGGCCTTCACCGGCGATCTCATAGACATAGACCTCAAGTATCTTCCCGGCGGCCTGGCTGCCCTGGATGCCATGCGGCCGCGGGACAACCTGGTCATGTGCATTGGCAACCACGATCAAATTCAGAGCCGTGCGTGGTTTATCCAGACGGCCCGCGAGATGGGCATGCCCCTGTTGATCGACCAGGACATGAACCTCCGTATCCGCGGCCACGATGTGCAGGTGTTGGGCATAGACTTCCAGCGTGGGCTGAGCGGCGTCGCCGCGTCCGTCGCCAGGGTCGAGACGCTTCGCCGTCACGATGTACTTTCCATCCTGCTCAGCCACCATCCGCATGCCTTCGATGCCGCCGCCGGGTGCGGCATTCCCCTTACGCTTTCCGGCCACACCCACGGCGGGCAGCTCATGCTCACCCCCGGCTTCGGCGCCGGTTCCATACTCTTCCGTTATATTTCCGGTCTTTACCGCAAGGACAATGGCTCGGCCCTGGTGGTCTCCAACGGCGTCGGCAACTGGTTCCCCCTGCGCGTCAATGCCCCGGCGGAGATTGTCAAGATAACCCTGACGCGCTGACGCGGCGTTTCTTTTTCCTTCCCGCGTACGTGGGCCCGGGGTTAGCGGTTGTCTCTTGGTATGCTTGCCTCCTAACCCAAGCGCCATACCAGCAAGCCCACTGCGATAAACAGCGCGCCCCCTGCCGCCATAAGCGTTTCCAGCTCCACTTGGCGCTCCGGCCATCGGAAATCTATGGGGCTCGTCTGGCGGATGTCGATCACGCTGCCGCCACTGCGTGCCGCCAACTCACGCAGGGTTTTGTGGTTGTTGCCGATGGCGTCGAATTCGGCCGCGTGGCGGCCGGCCACAGCCATCTTGTCGATCAACTGTCCTCCCTGGCGCAGGAACGCCCAGCAGGGCGCGCCCGGCGCCTCGAACTCCAGTTCATAATGCCCCGGCGCCGTCTGCGGGACGCTCAGCACCCGGGGCGCCTCATCGGCTCCTGTTGGCCCGCGCAGTTCCAGGGTGACTTCCAGATTGTTCAGATACCGGTGCTCGGCGTTATCCACCGCATCGAGGCGCACGCCTGGCACGCTTCCGCTGTCCCAGGAAATGCGCAGACGCGGATCGCGGGGCGCCTGGGCGATCAGGTCGGCCATCGCCAGCGCCTGCGTGGTATCGGCGGCGAACGCCGCCGCCAGCACCTCGCCCGTCCCCATCCGCCATCGCGCTGCCATGGGCACGCTTGGGCCGTCTATCTCGCCTGGCTCTTTGCCCTTGCCTATGGTTGCCTCCGCCAGCAGCTCAGCATCGGGTTTTACCCAGGTGCGGTTCCACGGCCCCTGCGTGTGGCCCGCCAAGTCCAGCGGCTTGCGAAAGCGGATTTCCGTCTGTTCGTTGCGCAGCAGCCTCGGCATGGCCCCCCGCGCCAGCTCGGCCGCGGCGCTGCTCCATTTGCCAGGGTCCATTTGCCGCACCAGTTTGCCGCCCGTCAACGTGATTATCTTCTCCAGGGCCGGCAGGGCCGAGCCTTCCCCAATGGCCAGCAGGTGCAGGTGGATCTTCTTCCCGGTCAGCGCCTCGGCCAGGCCTGCGGGGTCATCGATGGTGGTGTCGGCATCACTTAGCACCAGCAGGTGCTTGGGCATGAATGGCTCGGCTTCATCGGCGATTCTCTGCAGCGCTTGCCTTAGATTCGTCGGTCCATGAGGGGCCAGGTCCACCGGCGGAAGCGGCAGCCGGGCCGTCTGGGCGACGTTCTTGCCCGCCGACCACCAGTCCAGCGAATTCGCGAAACAGCCGATGCTTGCCAGGTCGCTGCCCGGCAGTGTCCTTAGCAGCGCCGTCATCGCCCCGGCGACTATGCTCCAACGCGTGCGCGGATCGCCCGGACCCACAGCCTCGCTCATCGACCCGCTGCTGTCGCCCAGCAGCATCCAGTGCGTCGTGGGCAGTGGCGGCACGCAATCCAGCGGGGAAATCTTCTCCAGGGGCGTCGCCGTGTAGCCTCCGGCGGCGAAGGCGTGATCCCCGCCCAGGATCACCAACCCTCCCCCCAAGTCACTCACGTACTGGTAAAGCTGCTCCACATGTCCGGCCAGTTCGTCGGCTGCGACATTATCCAGCACCACCACCGATGGCTCCAGCCATGCCGATGGATCCGCCGGCAACTGGCCGGGGGCCATGGTTTGCCATGCCGCTTCATCCGCTCCTGCGCTTCTGCCAGCGCTGCCGCGGATCCACCAGCCCCTTCGGCCAGCCTCCGGCGCGGCCATGATGCTGGCCCTGTCGTTTTCCGGCCACGCGTCCTGGCCTTCCAGGTGAACTGAGGCCTTTGACGAACCTGGCGCCAGCGTTCGCGTGAGCAGAAATTGCCCGGTGCCAAGGGTGGTTGGGGCGGTTTCGTCCGTTCCCTCGAAGGTTATGGTTCGCGGCTTGCCGTTGTTGTGAACCGTCGCGATCACCTGACGCCCGCGCAGCTTGAGGCTGTCTATGCCCCCGTCCACAGGCTTTTCCAACGCCGGATCCAGCACCGCATAGACCGGCGGCGCCCAGGCGGGATTCTTAAACTGTCCATCGCTGAATAGCACTATTGTCTCGGCGGCGGGGGGGGCGAACACCGTGCGTTGCCCCGGCATGTCCACCAGGTTTCCTTGGTCATCCTCAATACCCGTCTGGGCGTTATCGCCGGCGAAGAACATGATCCGGCGTGGCGTTGCCCCCAGTAATTGTTCCAGCCGCCGGCGCAGGGCCGTCGTATTGCGGTACAAGGCCGTTCGCGTACTGGGCGAAAGATCCACCATGACCAGCGCCTCATGCCGCCATGGCGCTTGCCAACTCATCCCTCCGGCGGCCAGCGCTATAAGGAGCAGGCCGACGCCGCACAGGATTTTGGTCCAGGCCGGCGCCGCCGGCCTTCGCCACATGGTTATCGCCGTCGCCGTGGCCGCCAGGGACAGGCATGTCCACAGCAGCCAGGGCGAAGAGAAGTTAAATGGAAGGTTCAAGAGCAAGGTCAGCCGGTCCTGTTCTTGGCTTTGTCTCGCCGCCCGCCGCGTTGGGCTATGCGGCTTGGCGGTGACCGGGACTATTGTACAGGAAATCGGCCCCGGCGGTTGTCCGGCTCGCTTTGCCTGTAGTTTTCTTCCGGCTCCGGCGTGCCGCCTTAGCTGCGGGTCTTAAGAACCAAACTCTTATTCGTCAGTTACCTCTTGCCCTTGCCCTGCTCCTCTTCCCTCGTCCCTTCCGACCCCCGATTCCCGAATTTCCGATTTCCTACTGTCTCTTGCCCGTAAACCTATACGTCACCTCGCTCCCATCTTTCTTAGTCCAAGTCACCGTTCCCTCGATGGCGCTGGCCGTCGCGCTGAATTTAGCCAACGGTTTGTCAGCGAAGGCTTTGAGATCACTCTAAACGGTCATCCAATGGTGCATTAATCCGTGTTGGGGGCCAGACGCTTATGAACGTGAAAAGATAAACGTTCCGGATTTCTGGCCATTGACAAAAGTCCCGGTGAGCGTCCCGCCTTGATTAGAGACCGTGCCATTCAGCGAGACGTGAGTTCCGTCGGGTTGGTTTAGTCTCAAGGTGAAGGCGTTGCCAGTGATAGTTCCCTTGAGAGTGCCTCCCATAATATCATATCCCGAGAGCGCGCCAGCGCGTGTCTGCCGGGTCACAGTTATTCCGATCTTGCCAGTCGTATGCGAGCGGTACTGGTGGCTGGTTCCTGTGAACGTGCCGACAATGTTGGGAGAGCGAACCAGTGGCAAAACCACCGGCGCGTCCGGCCCGGCCAGTAATTCAGATCCGGTGCTCAGGCTCACCGACAAGAGCTGGCGCGTTTCCAGAGTCTCGAATTGAACGGCTTGGGCCTTGACCTTCACAACGGCGGCTTCCTTTTCTTTTTCCTTCGCCATATCGCCTTCCCGTTTCTGCCGCATTGCGGCGCAAAATTGTTTCGTGCCGTTTCCTCGGCGACGATAAAGCAATCACTACCACGATACGTCGTACGATGCAAGCTTTTTTGCCTTAGGGTTTGTTGCTATGCACTTTGCCTAACGCAACCGCAATGGGCCTTCGGCCCAAGCGACATCGCCGTAGGCTTGGTAGGCGTTGAAGGTATGCCAAAGGGCTAACTTCCGCCCCGACCCTTCACCGCCCCCCAAAACAAACACTGGAAGTATTTGATGCTCATGCCGCCACCAGGGAAATGCAAGAGGGCCTGTGCCGAACTGGCGGGAGATGGCGTGAGCCGAGGCGGCTAGCGCAGCTTCGCGACTGACTCTGCCAGTCTCTCCATGATCGGTACCTGGTTGGGGCACTTGCTCAGGCACACGCCGCACTTCTTGCAGGACAACCCGCTCTTGTGGTTGTCGATCAGCCACTTGTATTGGCGTTTGGCGTAGGTGGTCAGGCCGAAGTAGGCAGCGCTGTGCAGGAGTCGAAAGCAGGCCGAGATGTCCACGCCATTGGGGCATGGCGCGCAGGGGCAGTCTAAATCACTGTCCAGAATTGCCAAAAATGTCCAAAAGCGGAAATCGTAAATGGCATGTTTTACGGCACTTATGGAAACGTCAATTTTCGGCCAGCCTACCAGGGGAAGGATAGGATGAGGGCCCGTGTTCCCGACACCCGAATTCCTGTCCCGCTTCCCTTGACGGACTACGGCTCATCCTCCCCACGCACACGCACATTGTGTTCGTCCACAATCCACAGATGGCCGCTCATTCCGGATTCCGTGAGCATAGGAAGCAACCGAGCCAGCGATCGGAGCACATGACGGCGATCCTGACTGGCGAGCCGCAGAATGATAATGCCTGCGAATTGCCCTGGCGGGTATAGACGAATGTCGGCAAAGTCGAAGTCAAAAGTCATCAGAATCCGGCCTTCGTTGCGGCACACCTGAGCAAGGTTGGCGTCGGAAATACTGCGCATTGCCTCATCCCATACCCTGACCGCGTCATGCCCCTCCTGTCGCATGGATGCGGCAACATCCGGGTGGACGTTCTCATCAGTCGTGAAGTGCATCAGGCCGCCCCAGCCGTGATCGGCACGAGCCGCTCTTTAGCAAGCTCGGCGGCATAGAGCAGCGCCGCTTGGATGTCCTCGGCCCCAACTTGGTATGCTGCCGCAATCGCCGCCGGCGCTTCCCCCGCAGCGAGATTGTCGAGGATGACCGAAGCCATGACGCGGGTTCCCTTCACGCACGCCTTGCCGTGGCAGATGGCTGGGTCCACCGTGATGCGCTCACGCCAATTGTTCATTGGATTAATTGCATCAGCAGTTCCGGATTCTCGCCACAAAATCTCCAAAGTGGCCAACCACTACTCCTTGCGTTTCTGTCGTCTCCGCGCTCTGGCCGTATCGTGGTACTGTCGCGGGAAACAGGATTGGTCTGATTCAGCTTCTCCTCGCGAGCTTTCGCTCCTCATCGCCACCGCCCGGATGAATTAGACCTGCTTCCTGCCCCCGTCCCTGTCCTCTTCTCCCGACCCCGAATTTCTGTCCTCCGTTGCTTTTCCCCCCATCCCATTTAACATGTCTCCTCTCTCGCTCTTCCTTTCATGGAGCGGGGGCGTGTTTTTCGCAGAAGGAACCCCTGATGCTTAAAGGAAACGCCATCGTCGGCCAGTCCGGCGGACCCACCGCGGTCATTAATGCCTCGCTGGCCGGCGTCATGGATGGAGCCCGGGTCAGCAAGACCATCGCCAAGCTCTTCGGCATGCGCTTCGCCGCCGAGGGACTGCTGGCCGGCAACCTCCTCGATTTGAGCAAGGTATCTGCCACCACCACCAAAAAACTGATCCGCACTCCCTCCAGCGTCCTTGGGTCCAGCCGCTTGAAACTCAAGGATGAGCACTTCCAGCCCATCCTGGCCAACCTCAAGAAACACAACATCCGTTACTTCTTCATGATCGGCGGCAATGACACGATGGATACCATCCATCGCGTCGTCGCCTATGCCAACCAGGCCGGCTATGCGATGCTCGGCGTGGGCATCTGCAAGACCGTCGATAACGACCTGGCCGGCACCGACCATACTCCCGGCTATCCCAGCGCCGCCCGCTACGTGGCTCTGAGCGTCCTCCAGGGCGGACGTCTGGCCCGGGATATGCAGCGGGTGGACCAATTCGTCATTCTCCAGACCGTCGGCCGCAGCGCCGGCTGGCTGCCCGCCGCCGGAGCCCTGGCTAGGACCGTCCCGGCCGATGCCCCCCATATCATCCTCATGCCCGAGCGGAAGTTCGATGACGGCCCGTTCCTTGCCAAAGTCCAGGAAACCCAAAAAAAATACGGCTTCGTCTCCATCGTCTGCGGCGAAGGCATAACCTGGGCCGATGGCACCCCCGTCAGTGCTTCCCAGACCCGGGATAAGTTCAATAACGTCGAATTCGGCGCCATGGGAGGCACCAGCGCTGCCATGATGCTCCACCGCATGATCAGCAATAAGTTCGGCTGGCGCGGCGAGTTCCAGGTGACCGAGTCCCTCCTGATGTGCGGCGACGACCGCGGCGTGAAACTCGATTACCATGAAGCCTATGGTTGTGGCCGCCAGGCCGTGCGCCTGGCCCAGAACGGTCAGGGCCAAGTAATGGTCACCATCCAGCGCCTCAGCAAACCCGGCCAGCCTTATCGCAGCCGTTTCGACGCCATCCCTCTGGCGGCCGTCGCCAACGAAGCCAAGCCCATGCCCGATAAGTACATCAGCAAAGACGGCTTCGGCGTGACCAAAGCCTTCCTGGACTACGTCCGTCCTCTGGTCGGCCCCTTGCCGCAATACGCGGATCTGGGAAAGTGACCAGCGCAAGAAGAAAATGCTGAATAGTGAACGATGAATCGTGATTGGAAAGCGAAAAGGTAGTAGTAGATGTATATCTTGCGCCCTTTACCCCCCCCCGACCCCCGTGCCTCCACCTTTTGAGGACCAATCCATGAACCTCAATGAAGAAAAATACGCCAAGTTCGGCCTCGTCAAGGACATGATGGCCGCCGTGGACATCGTCAAAAAGTTCAACTGCGACCAGGCCATCGCAATCGCCGGAGCTATAAAGAAAGCTCGGCGTCTGATGCTTACCGGCGAAGGCTCCAGCCGTATTTTCCCGGCCAAGAACGTGATGTGTTTGGCCGCCCAGAAGGGCTGGAAGCTGCACCTGGCCACCGCTGCCGCACGCCAGTCGATGGAGTACAATCTCAAGGATTGGGCCGTCTTCGCCGCTTCCAATTCCGGCAAGACCAGCGAAGTCATCAAGCTTTTCCAGCAACTCTCCGCCGCCGGCCATCAGCAGCGCTATGCCTTGACCGCCAATGCCACCACCCAGCTTGAGGCCCTCTCCAACCAGGGCTACGTACTCGCCTGCGGCCCCGAGAGCGCCGTCGCCGCCACCAAGAGCGTCATCGCCCAGGCCCTGTTCTATCAGGCCCTCATCGAGCACGCCGTCGGCAAGCCCCGTATGCAAAAGCAGGTGGAAAAGCTATCCGCCCAGGTACACCAGGCTCTGACCCTATCCATCGACCCGGCCCTGGTTGCCAGAATCGCCAGCGCCCCCACAATCTACTTCTCCGGCCGCAACGATGGCGTTGCCGAGGAACTGACTCTCAAGACCAACGAGATCACCCGCCGCAAGTCGGATTTCATGGAAGGCACCTACGCCGTTCATGGCGTCGAAGAAGTCATGGATGCCGGCGATGTGGTGATCATCATCGACCCCTATCCCGATTACGAAGCCAAGTTCCAGGAAGTGCTCGCCAGCAAGATCGGCCTGACGATCATTGCCATCGCCGACCACGACACCAGCTTCCCGACCATCCGCATTCCCCGGAGCCAGCTTCCCGCTTACGTGCAGATGGCCGCCGGCTGGAATCTGCTGGTCGAGGTCGGCGTGAAGTTGCATGTGGATCTGGATCATCCGGTTCGCGCCCGGAAAGTTGGCAACGAATTTGTGACAGTTTTAGCGCCACAGTAAACTCTAGCGGACGTTACACTAAGAGAAAGATCATCAGACTAGGCTTGTAGGAGATACGATCCCATGCCGACCATCACCAAGTCGCTGTGCGTTGAAATACTGCTGGTTCTGGCCTTGGGCGGCGCCGTCCTGCGTGCCGCCGAAGCGGACGGAGCCAAGCCAAAATTCTTGCCTAATCCCAAGTTCGATCTGGGGGACAACACGGCGGCGGAACTGGGGCCTTTCGTCTGGGAGAAGCCCGCCGGCGAAGCAGACAGCGGATCGGTCACCGATTACAGTGGTATGGTCTATGACATGCACAACCACCGCATCCTGCTCTTTGGCGGCGGCCACGCCACCACTTTCACCGATGCCATCTACTGCTTTGGTTTTGCGGACCTGAAATGGACCAGTCTCTACAAGCCGACGCCGGCCAAGTTTTACACCAAAGACAACATGGACCGCGGCTTCTGGAAGGCCGGCGAGGCCGGTAACTATCCTCGCCCCGTTGGTCGCCACACCTACGATCTCCTGGTTGTGCCCGACGACCGCGAGGAATTGTTGTTGCTCAGAGGCGGTTGCGGCCCGTCGATGGTGGCCCCTGTCTTTGGGTACTGGGGCGGCGCCTGCGGCAACTATGACTTCAAAACCGATAAGTGGAAGATGACTCCCGTCGCTCCGTTCGGCGGCTATGGTGGTGTTTCCGCTTATGACCCGGTTTCCAAGAAAGTCATCGGCGCTATAGCGGATGGTGTCTGGGCTCTCGACGTGGAGACCGGCCAGTCGCAGAAGATTCTCGACAACATTGGCAAAACATACAAGGCCGACAGCTACTGTGGCACATTGCTCTACTCCCTGGCGGACGGAAAGATGTACTGCGTCCCGGCCAACAAAAAAATATGGTCGTTGGACCTGGATCGCACCGACCTGACCAAATCCAAAATCACCGTGCTCAACCCCGCCGGCCTCTGCCCGCCCAGCGAGTGTGCATTCGCCTACGACTCCAGGAACAAGGTCATTGGCGGCGGTGTTCTGGACAACAAATTCTATGTTTATGACCCGGCCCAGAACGTGTGGAGTGCCCAGGAGATTCAGGGTGGCAAGCCCGGAAACATGCTCTGGCACTGCATGGTCTATGATCCCGTGGACAACGCGTACGTCTTCCTCGCCGGGAACAAGACCTGGGCCTATCGTTGGAAGAAGGATTCCGCCAGCGGCAAGTGATCCGCGTCAGGCCGTCCCGGCGTTCCGTCGATCAAATAATTCGATCTCCATCCGGTCAGGCTTTGTTGCCCCTCATCCCCAAGAAGCGGCATAATTGTTGCGGCGTCGCTGGGGATTGTTGATTCGTTTAGTGGATTTCCCGATCAATGGGCGTTGCCGTTTAAGTTGGCCATGAGCTGTTCGATGCTTGTTTGCATGATGGGGTGAATTGCCTGCGGGGCGATTTCGCACAGCGGTTTTAGCACGAACCATCGCTTGTGCATTAGCGGGTGGGGAACCGCCAGAGTGGGCGTTTGGATAATCTGATCGCCGTAGAGCAGAAGATCCAGGTCGATGGGCCGCGACTCGCGTTCTTGGCGCCGTACCCGGCCCAACTCATGTTCGATTTCCAGCAGACGGTTTAGCAACGCATGGGCATCCATGGTGGTGCGGATTTCCGCCGCGGCATTCAGGAAGGCCCCGGCGCCAGCCGGCAGTCCGATGGCTGGATTGTCCAGGAAGCGGGAGCAGCGCACCACTTCGACTTCAGGGCCGGCGAGTCTTTGCAGTGCTGCCCGCAGTTTCCCCTCGCGATCGCCAAGGTTCGACCCCAGGGCAATATAGGCGGTTATCGTCGCATCAGAGGTCATCGGACACAGAGTATATGCGAACGGGCCTGATGGAAGAAGAACGCTAAGGAGGTGTGCAACAACATTTCCGCATTTTTCCCCTTGGCACGGTACACCGGTGAGAGGGCAGGCGTTTTCTGCGGTTTTGTTTCTGCACGCCGCTAACCGCCCAACATGGAATGGCCACCGATAAATTCACCGCCCCGTTCCCGTGTCCCCTTTGCTCCAGCCTCCCCGACTCCCATTTTTCCTGCCGCTGTGGCTTCAATATCCATCCTGTCGTATCATTCCCCTCTTATCATGGACGAAACAATTAACCTTTATGAGCAGGAACGCCGTCAGAAACGGCAGAAACTGCGCGAGCTGGGCATTGATCCCTACGGACAAACAACCAGCGGCATACAGCCCCTGGCGGCCATCAAAGCTCTGTATAAGACCGAGATGGGCCACGATGGCGGGCCGGTGGTCAAGGCGGCGGGGCGGGTCATGCTCAAGCGCGATATGGGCAAGCTCAGCTTCCTCACTCTGCGCGATGAAACCGGCGATCTCCAGGTGGCCTTGGACAAGAAGCGGCTCGATGATACCTGCTGGCAGGTGCGCGGGCTTATCGACCTGGGCGACCTTATCGTGGTCGAAGGCCCCCTGGGTATCACCAATAAGGGCGAGACCACTATATGGGCTGCTTCTCTGGCCATGGCCGCCAAGGCTCTGTTGCCGCCGCCGGCCAAGTGGGAAGGGCTCAGCGATGTCGAATTGCGCTACCGCCAGCGCTATGTCGATCTGTGGGCCAATCCTCAGGTTATGCGCCTCCTCAAGCTGCGCATGCGCATCGTCGAAGAGGTCCGCTCCTTCATGCGGGCCGGGGGATTCATCGAAGTGGAAACGCCGATGATGCAGCCCATTCCCGGTGGCGCCGCCGCTAGGCCTTTTCAGACGCATCATAATGCCCTGGATATTCCCCTTTACCTCCGCATCGCCCCCGAGTTGTACCTGAAACGATTGCTGGTGGGAGGCTTCAGCAAGGTCTTCGAGTTGAACCGCAATTTCCGCAACGAGGGGATCAGTCCGCGGCATAATCCCGAATTCACCATGATCGAAGCCTACGAGGCATTCGGTTCCTGGCAGACCATGGCGGATCTGGTCGAGGGCATGGTTTGTCATATTGCCCAGGAGGTGCTGGGCACGCTGCGCATCGAGCACAAAGACGCCGCCGGCAATGTCACGCGCATCATCAATCTTCAGCGCCCCTGGCGGCGGGTGCGTCTGACCGATCTGGTCGAGGAATATACCGGCTGGAAATTCGACAAGCGTACTTTGCAGGAACTGCCGGCCGAAGCGCGCCAGGCCATCGTCGGCAAGGCCGGCCTGGACGCCGATGCCCTGCAGCGACTGGAGCGGCATTCCGCCGCCGAGCAGCTTCAAGACGTCTATGAAAGGCTTATCGAGCCCAAGCTGATCGATCCCTGTTTTGTCACCCACATGCCATCGGTGATAATTCCCCTGGCGCACGAGAACCGGGATGATCCGTTTTTTGCTGATGTGTACGAACTGGCCATCAATGGCCAGGAAATTTCCCCGGGCTACAGCGAATTGAACGATCCCGATGTCCAGGCGCGGCATTTCGCCCACCAGGTGGGCGAGGAAGCCGAGAAGCAGAAGACGGATGAGGATTTCCTCAGTGCATTACAGTACGGTATGCCGCCGGCTGGTGGCATGGGTCTGGGCATCGATCGCCTGGTTATGATGCTGACCGGGGCCGAGAGTATCCGGGACGTTATCCTTTTCCCGCTGATGCGGCCCATGGATTCCCCTCCCAAGGCCAGGGCCGAGGACGTAAAATAGGAAACCGCCCATGGTTTGCGGAGTCGGGTGGCCTGGCAATGTATAAAGT
>Ga0316217_10000865_pt1 | contig 41116 bp, 44 predicted proteins | sample 1anoAmetaG_FD_203633 | JGI IMG/M metagenome (GOLD analysis project Ga0316217, IMG submission 203633) | Freshwater microbial communities from Trout Bog Lake, Wisconsin, USA - 1anoA | ecosystem: Environmental > Aquatic > Freshwater > Lake > Hypolimnion/Profundal zone | place: USA: Wisconsin...
GGCTTGTCGACCTCGCGCGGAGGCAGAGGAATGAAGGAGTCGATCGCCTCCATGAGGGTCTGAATCGCCTTCTCGCCATCCGCTTCGCCGGCCAACGCCTTTTTGGAACTGCCGCGAACTACGGGCGTCTTGTCGCCGGGAAATTCATACTTGTTGAGCAGGTCGCGCACTTCCATTTCAACCAAGTCGAGCAACTCAGGGTCGTCCACCAGATCCACCTTGTTCAGGAAAACCACGATCGCGGGCACGCCTACCTGGCGGGCCAGCAGCACGTGCTCCTTGGTCTGGGGCATCGGTCCTTCCGAAGCGTCGACGACCAGAATCGCGCCGTCCATCTGCGCGGCGCCGGTGATCATGTTCTTGATGAAGTCGGCGTGGCCGGGACAGTCAATATGGGCGTAATGCCGTTGGTCGCTCTGGTACTCGACGTGCGAGACGGCGATCGTCACGGTCTTGGTTTCATCGCGAACAGTGCCGCCCTTGGTGATGTCGGCGTAGGAGATCGGCGTCGCCAGCCCCTTCCGAGACTGGGTTTGGACGATCGCGGCTGTCAGCGTTGACTTTCCGTGGTCAATGTGCCCGATCGTGCCCACGTTGACGTGCGGTTTAGTGCGTTGAAATTGCTCTTTAGCCATTGCTATCTCCTAATTGTTATTGTCTGTATTGTACTGCGTTTTAGTTTGTTAAAATGGAGCCCATGATCAGGGTTGAACTGATGACCTCGTCCTTACCAAGGACGCGCTCTGCCAACTGAGCTACATGGGCACTGACTCGAAAGTCTCCAGCATCAGCCAAATCCGACTTATCTCTGTCTCGTCACAACCCGACACGAATAAACGACAAAAACCCATTAGCCCTACTTTTCCCTTCTCAAAGGCTCAAGGGGCTAAGGACTTTTGACTTTTTTCGGCCCAACGACGACTAAGAAAATACGTAACTCGCCTGAAGTTGTCAAGGGATGCCTGTTTTTTTTTCAAAAATCTTTTGTCCTCGCTTGCCTCCTTCGCCTACGAACCTCCCCTGCCCGGCGCCACCGATCGTCGCCAGAGCGTCTTGGGCGGCTCCGGTAATCCCTGCGCCCGTAGCGCCGTCCGAAAGTGCATCTTAGCCACCCGGGACAGGTTCTCAATTCCATGACGGACAATAAAGGCCTTGGCGGCGGCATCTACGCTGGCCGAAGCCCCTTTCGGCAGCGGCATCTCAAACTGCTTCTCCATGTCCCCGAGCCGGGTCACGAACTCGTTCCGCGCCAGGATCGAGGCGGCCGCGACAGCCAAGTCCTCCTCCGCCCGGTGCTTCTGGACCAACTCAATCCCCCGACCGAGACTCATGAGGGCCTTGGCGACGGTCTCCTTACTGGAAGCAAACTGGTCGCTGATGGCCCGGACGGGCGGCGGGGTCATCTTGTCCTTTTGCCCCATGAGATTCTCAATTACCCGGGCATGTCCCCAGGCGAGCAGGGTGTTGACGCTCCGCATCTTGGCGTAAAGCCGGTTATACGCCTCATTGCCAATGGGCACCACCGAGGTCACGCACCCCGGGGTCGAGCGGATGAGCTCGGCCAGTTCCTTAATGCGGCGATCGCTCGAGATGTTCTTCGAGTCCTTGATTCCCGCGTCTTTCCACGCATTGACCACCGCCCCGTTGACATAGACCCCGGCGATGCACAGCGGGCCAAAAAAGTCGCCCTTGCCGCTTTCGTCCACCCCCAAACGAGGCGCCAACAGCTCCGGGTTCAGCACCGCCTCATAGCCCAGCCGGGCCTCCTTCAAGATCTCCGGCTCCAGCACGAACTCGGTGAACTCCTGAGTTCCCTTGCCCTGCACCACCAGTTTGCCGCTCTCATAGAATACTATATTGGTCTTTTCCTTTTCCGCGGCGAATTGGGCGTACGGCACGGTCCGGAAGTCGAAGCCATGCCGCTCCAGCCAGGCCCGGAGGGCGTCGGCTTGCTCGGCGGTCAGTTTGCAGGTATAGGATGTCAGCGGCTTCGCAGCCATGCCGCCAGCCTAGGCGGTTTTAACCCCTGACGCAATGTTGTCTGTCGCGAAAGAAACCGAGATCGTCCAAGCCCTGCCGGCCTGGTTCGCAGCTCACGCGCGGGATCTGCCCTGGCGCCGCGCGCGCGACCCCTACGCCGTTTGGGTCTCCGAGATCATGCTCCAGCAAACGCAGGTCAAGACCGTCATCCCCTATTGGACCCGATGGATGAAGGCGTTGCCCGATATCCCGTCCCTGGCGCGGGTGGAGGGGTCCAGGCTGCACAAGCTGTGGGAGGGACTCGGCTATTACACCCGCGCGCGCAACCTGCAACTGGCCGCCCGCGTCATTATGGAACGGCACGGCGGCCGGTTCCCCGAGGATTTCGACGCCGTGCTGGACCTTCCCGGCATCGGCCCGTACACTGCGGGCGCGATTTGCAGCATCGCCTTCGACCAACCGCGCCCCATCCTCGACGGCAACGTCATCCGGGTCTTGACCCGCCGGTTCGGCATCGGCGGGAACGCTCGCCAAGCGGCAACCAACCAGAAACTCTGGCGACTTTCGGAGCGGCTCGTGAGGCGCGCCGCGGAGGCCCTGCCCGGCCGCTACGGCGCCAGCTCGCAATTCAATCAATCGCTCATGGAACTGGGCGCCTTGGTCTGCGCGCCGCAAAATCCTCAATGCGGCGCTTGCCCCCTCGCCGCCGGGTGTTTCGCCCGCGAACACCAGCGGACCGAGACCCTGCCCAATCTGGGGCCTCGCCCCCGCGCGACCCAGAGGCGCTTCGCCGCCTTTTTGGTCCGCCAAGGCAATCGTTTCCTGGTCCGTCAGCGTCCGATAGGCGGCGTTAACGCCCACCTCTGGGAATTCCCCAACCTGGAGATGGCCAGCCGGGAGGAATCTCCTCATGAGGCCGCCGTGCGCCTCTTTGGGTCCGTCCCCGCCGCTTTCGAGGCTCTGGGCGCGATCAAGCATTCCATCACCTCCAACCGGATCACTCTGGAGATCTTCGACGCGGCGGGACTCCCGCCGCCCTCGGCTTCCTGGGACGGCCAGTGGCTGACCCCCCGTGAGATGGCCCGTCTGCCCTTCACTGCGGCGCACAAGAAGATCCGGCAACGATTTGCGAGTCGAACTCGACCCGCGGAGCCGCCCGACCGCCGCGGGTGACCGTTGGATTAGATCACTCTGTCCTGTCCAGCCAGGTTGGCGAGAATCCGGTAGCGCTCGCGGGCATCCATTAGATTCAGGGCGCGGCTCACGATCTGCGTTGGTGTAGATTCAGGACTCCTGAAACCGTGGAAATCAGGTGACACCGCGATTCCCCTCACCCCAGCCCGAGGGAGAGGGAGCAGGATCGTCCGCCCGGAGAGGTCCACCAGCTTTCCAGGTCTGCGAGTTTCTGTGCGGCGGGATCAGGAATCCTGAGATTGTTTCTGCCCGCTTCGGGTTTTCCGAGGCCAGGCCGCTCTGCCAAGGGAAAGCGGCTTCGGTGTAAGGGGAGGAACTCGTTCCGAATCTCAAGGCCTGCGTACGAAGAACCTCAGCCCGGCCAGAAGTAAACTGCGGCCGGTCTGATACAGTTTCGCAGAGGTTCAATACACTTTTCCGGTAAACTGCATCCCGGCTGCACCCCCGCTGCATAGCCCGTTCAGGAGCTGGGGCCGATGGCCATCGAGGCGTAGCGTGGCACGCCGTGGGTCGTATTCTCCTTGTGGGCCGTCCCGGTCTCGTCGAGCGATGCATCAGCCGAGGCCACCCCGGATCCCCGCCCGCTCGGCATATTGTAGGTCGTTCGCCACCTGGTGCAGAGCCAGAGTTCAATGAGCGCCGGCGCGTCCAACCGCGAGGCGGGGCCGAACTTCACCGTCACCTCGCCGAAATGCGGCCGCACGGTCACCCCTTGCACCAACAGCCCGGCATAAGTATGGCTCGGTCCCACCAACGTCAACACCTGGCCCATTGCCAAATCGTTCCGCGCCTCGCCGGCCTTAAACTTCACCGATCCCTGGTATTGCAGCCGGGCCAGCGATTGGTAGAGCGCATACGCCAGGCTACCCGAGTCCGGATAGATCGGCGGCACTGGATCCCCCGACTCTATGCTGCTGTTCGCCGTGTACGTCTTGTTGGTCGCGTTCGTGAGGATCACCCGATGTTTTAACGTCCGCGTCAGCGTCGCATCGAGCGTGTTAAAGCTCGTGTCCCGGTAGCGCGAGAATGTCACCGCCACCGAGATCGTCGCTTCGATCCAATTCACCCCCATCCACGAAAACACCTCGCAGCCGGGCGCCAGGATGTTCGGGTAAACCGTCACGTCCACCGCCGCGCCGCCGTTCACCGCCACCACGCTCGAAGGCGCCGCTATTTGGATGCTCGCCGCCTTGATGAGCGGGTCTTGCAGCGTCGCGTCCAGGTTCGTCCAGAACGCCACTCGATCCGCCGCCGTGGCCGAATAGGCCGGCGCTATTGGTATTACCACCGGCGTGCCCTGCACCTGCGTCAATTTCGACCCCGCCAACTCCGCCACATGCGTCAGCACATCCGGCGTGTAGTCCGTTATGGTCGTCGGGTATTTGTCGAAGAAAAGCTGCGGATACGACTGCCCGTTAAAGATCTGGTTCTTCTTGTAGCACAGGATCACTCCGGCGAGTTGCCGCGCGTATTGCGGCGCAATCTCCACGGCGCTTTCCTGGCCCGCCGTTAGCGTCACGCTCGCGCCCGTCAGGTTCGCGAGGTCCCGGATATACAGCGTCGGCGGCGTGTTGGTCCCGTTCGGCCCCGGATTCGTGTAGTCGAACCACGTCACTGCCGTCGGGAAATAGCGCAGGATTTGCACGATCGCGTCCGCGCAACTCACCGTCTGCGCTCGCGTTTTAGGGAAAACCTGCCCGCAATCAATGGTCCCCACCTGAAACAGGTCATAGGCGTTGTTCCGCCCCGTGCTCGCCCCTCGCTTCGTGGCGTTGTAGCATTCATTGGCCCAGTTCAACACCTCCGTGAGGGTCTGATTGCCGGTCCAAAAGTTCTCCGCCGGGTCCTCGCCCAGGAAGCTTTCCGCCACAAAAACCGTGTCGAACTTCGCCCCGCTCTCCGGATGGCCCGCCGTATTCCACCCCGCGTACATCTGCCGCGTCTGCTTGAATTGCAGCCGCTCCAGCAGCCACCAAGGGCCATACAGCTCGTACCCGATCGCCTCGTGGTTGCCCGAGCCCTGCATCCGCACCTCGCCCACGAAACCCGCGAACCACACCGCGCCGTCCCGTTGGATTGTCACTGGCAAGCCCCACGCGAATTGCGCCGCGGCCGGGTCAAACGGCTCCGCCGTCGTCAGCGTGACCACATCCCGCTCCTTGTTCGCGAATTGGGCCGTCACGTCCGGCTGAATGCCCCAGGCCGCCAGCGTCTGCGTCACGCCTTGATAGGTGAGGGTCCAGATGCTCATCAGTTGCGCACGTTCATCATCTGGGCCTTCAGACGATCAATCTCCCGCTCGTGGCCAATGGACGCCTTCACAAGTTGGTCCATCAGCGGAAAGAGCGACACCAGGCTGCCCTGCGAATTCTTGATGGCGTCCACCATGGTGGCGTTGTTTTGGTGGATGGCCGTAAGAAACTTTGCCAACTCAACGTCCGGCTTGTTGTGTTGAAGCGCTTGAGCGCCTCGGGCCAAGATGCCAAGCACACCCGCGTCCTTTGTTGGATCGATACCCGCATTGGCGGCTGCCGTGTCCGCCGAAAGCCTGTCCACCGCCCTGCCACCCTCCTTCCGAATGCCATATTCAGACTCGCGCCGCTCCAAGTCCCGCTTTTGCTCGGCCAAAGCCTCGGCCTGCTGCACCGCCTTCTCGTAATCCCTTGATGCCTTGTCCGCCGCAACCTGGGCCTTAGCCTCAGCCTCCGGGGCTTGCTCGTATTGGCGCTGTGCGCCCCTCTGACCCGCCATGAGCTGTTGCCACTGCATGTAGTCATCCCTGCTAGGACCCCGCGCGGCCGACAGATTAGCGTCGATCGTAGCCCTGTTGGCAGCGTAGTTGGGATCTGCGTTGATCCCTATTTTCCGAAACTGTTCAGCGATTTCAGGATATTTATCTTCCCATTTTTTCAGCGCTTCGTCCGCCTGCTTCTTGGCCTCATTGATTGATTCCTTCGATGCAAGCGAATGAAGTTTAGTGATCGCCTGTTCCTTCTTCTTTTCCGCCTCGTTAGGGTCGAGCGCTCCCGCTTCCGCCTCCGCCACCAGCCGCCGGCGGAGCAGGATCTCCGTCATCTCCGCCTGCTCCTCCAACTGGCGCTTTTTGCGGATGTAGTTTACCTCGATTTCGAGTTTCCGTTGGACGTATTGCTCCTCGCTGACCAAACCCGCCTTGTGCCGTGCCTCCAAGTGCGCCAACTCGTTATCCTTGAGCGCTCCAGATAACGTCCCCGCCAAGCCCGACTGGACCTTGAACGCTTCCGATGTGTGCTCGATCTGTTCTTTGAGACCCATTTCCCCGGACTTCGCTTTATCCAACTTCTCCTTCAAGTCTGCCATGCCGACCGCCATCCGGACCGTTTGGTCTCGCAGCGCCTCCGTGCGGTTGGCAAGCGGTTTTGCGGCCTCCTCCTCCAGTCGCTTCATTTCCTCGTTCGTCTCCTTGATCTTTTCGAGGAAATACCTCAGCGCCATGACCGCGATTGAGACGGCGGCTCCGACGGGTGAAAACGCCGCCTGCATCACCGCGCCGAGACCGGGAAACACCTCGTTCAGCGTGTGGCAAATCTTGTGTAAACCCTCAAGGTGCTTGTGGTGCTCTTCCGCCTGCTCTCCCGCCTTCCTTGACCCTTCGCCCGCGGCCTGGGCGCCTTCACCCACCTTGCCAAGCTCAGCGGCGGCCGTCTTAGCCCCGCCGGCATCCGTCACCATTGAAATCCGTATCCGGTAATCGCGATCCACGCTCATAAGCCGCTCACATTGTATCCGCCGTCACGGCGGACGAGTCCGCCGACGTCGTCGAGCTATCCGCCGACCGCGCCAGGCTCGACCCGCCGGCGATGACCATCGTCGTGATGCCGAAGCTGTAGCGCAAGGTCCAGCGCAGCCCGTTGATTTCCGTGGTTTGCAGCCCGCGAAAGACCGCTTGGGCCATCGTCAGCGCCGCCGTATCGATCGTCAGCGTCAGCGCTCCCTGGCCGTTGAGCAGCGCGAACTGGCTCGCGAAGAAGGTCACCGCCTGGGCGCGGTTGGCAAAACTCTTGGCGCTGGTGAAGATGCAATCCCCGCTCACGTTCCCGCGCGGGATCCGCAGCGGGTTGGCGGCGCGAAATAGTGGTATCACCTCCTCGACGGCCTGGCCGCCGAGCTGCTCCAGTTTCATCGTCCATTTCTGGCTCACATCGCCCAAGGTGATGGCGCTGGCGCCCGTCGGCGTCCATGCTGCGGTGAAGATGAGAGCCATGAATAAAGGCTAAAGGCTGAAGGCTGAGGGCTGGAGGAGGGGGAACGCCGGCGGCGCGCGAGAAAAGCCGCGTCGCCGACGCCTCCGCGCGCCCGGAAGCTACTTCGCCGCGGCCTCCGGCCCGGACCGCTGGTGCTCCGCGATCCGCTCCATCTCCCGCTCATGCAGGAGCCATTGGTCATGCGCCGTGCGCAGCGCGTTGCCCGCCACGTCCAGGTAGGGCGTGCGGTTGGGTTCGGCCTGGTTGGCCGCGATCAATCCGTTGATGGTCTCAATTACCGCCTTCATAGTCTGTTCCCCGCAGTCAGTAGTCCGTAGTCAATGGTCTTCCTTTCAGCTTACCGCCGCGACGGCCGCGGCCGTGCCCGTGGTGATGCTCCGCGTCGTTTCCCAGGCCACCTCGCCCACCCGCAGCGGTTCGATGCCGAAAGCCGTCCCCGTCTCCGTCAGCGCCGCGCCCGTCAGCGCCACGCTGCCGCCGCTGCTGCCGGTCAGCGTCAGTGTGGCGGCCGCCGCGCTCAGCAGCGCGCCGTGCGCCACGCCTGCCGCCTGGGCCGTGTCGACCTGCGCCATCGTCGGGCCGATCGGCACGCACTTTAGCCCCGCGATCATCCCCGCCGGTCCGATGTACATGCCCACCGTGCCGTAGCCATCCACCATGTCCGGCTTCACATCGCAGTTCCAGCTCACCCTGGCGCCCTTCTGCGGCGCGAACGAGGTAAACCCCGTGATCCCCGTCCACGCCCCACTCCACCGCGTCTTTTTGAAGGCGCTCGTCGAGAACGTCGTCTCCGTGTAGGCCGACGTGTCCCGCGTGAAATATGCCCCGGCATCCTCTGGGTTCGCGTTGTTCTTGAGCAGCGCCGTGATCTCCACCGAGGCGGCGAAAAGCTCGCTATCCACGCCCAGGTAAAGCTCGGCCAGCTTCGTGATCTGGGCGTTGGCATAGGTGATCCGGCTGCCGTCCCGCGCCAGGATCACCAGCGCGTTATCCGTCGCGCCGAAGATCGCCGTGCCCACGGCGGGGTTCATTAAGTAGCTCGGAAACAGCACGGAAAGGTTGCTCCATAGGCCGAACAGGTTCAGTCCCAGCTTCACCGTGAAGTCCTTCTTGAACTTGTCGATCTGCCCGTGCAGCGAGCAGTTGACCGGCTCCCAGACCGGCGAGTGTCTCGGGACCAGGTCATCCCGCGTGAAGAGTTCCGCGCCGCCGAACGTGACATACGCCGGCCCGCGCCCCAGTTGTGATCGTGTGATTGGCATAATTTATGGTGGTTAAAAAGAGCTAAAGCCCCAGTGTGGATGGTCCTACCATCCTAGCTTATTGGTCCCTGTCCACGAAGACGAGCCGCCTCCGCTTCCGTTGGTCGAAAGAATCATGTATGGGTAGCCATTGCTGTTCCACACAAAGCAATCGCCGTTCTGGGTCGGAGCGGAGGGAATGGCGAGCGCGGCGGTGTTGCTGCGAATGGTAAGGCTATTGGTGAGCGTCAAAAGCTGACCGAGGTTGAGGGTCTTCTGGATGTTCACTTTTCCAGCCGAGTCAACGCGCAACCGCTCCGAAATGTTGGCCGTCGAATTGCTCGTGTAGAGAACGAAATCCATTGGGATTGACCCGGCGCTCATAGAGCCATTTGCTAGTCCCTGCAAGACGATGGGAAATTGCCACGCCGAACCATCGTAAGCTCCGATTTGATAAGTCGAACCGTCCCCACTATTCACAATAGTTGCTGACGACGGAGTGCCTCTCGCGTGAGCTATTGACATCCCGGACCCGTATCCTCCTCCGAAGTGCTGAAAGTAAGGTCCGCGCTGATATGGGTTTGCGGCGACTGACGTTGACACGTCTTGCCATGGGTCTTTTTGCAATTTCGTTCGGAAGGCTTCCCCGCCGCCGGATGCGTTAAACATGAGCGAGGATATTTGTTGACTAACTGTGCGGTCGTATCCTCCATAGGTCATGCTTCCGAGAGCATAGCCGATGGAGGGGTCGTAAACGTCGTACACGGTCGTATACCACGCTCCAGACGCCGCTCGCTCAAAGTCCGCTCCGATGATGTTGATAGCGCAAGCCGCATTAAAGTTCAGCCCGTATTTGTAATCCTCCATCACTATGCCATTGATGCAATTATCATTTTGAGCCGTCGCTTTCGTCACGATGCAACTAACACATCCTTGGACGTGCAAATCATAGCCGTGAAAGTGCTCTGAGAACTTTAGTCCCGTTTCGTATCCGCTGATTTGGACGTGCTCCATTTTTATATCATCACCACAGTTTTGGTCCGGTAGCTCGACTCCGATGGTTCCGGCTTGCGGTTGCGGAAGGTTGACCGCTCCTATCGTCGCATCTCCGTAGTAGGACGCAATCGAGCAATCGCGCAATAGAACGTGCTCCATGCCATTAAGCTCAAGCGGCGTGATCCATGAGTTTGTCAGGCTACTAAACTGGATTCCGACCGCCTCAAATTTCACGCACGGAAATACGTTGTTGGTGAAGTAGTTGGTCAAGCAAAACAGACATCCCGCGTTCGTCACTGTGCTGAAAATCCGAACAGGGAATTCCGAATATCTTCCACCGGTCAGACTCCCCGGATAAAAGCCAGTGTCCGGCTGAGCGACAAGTTTGATGATGCTGCACGACATCGCATTCGTCTTAAACGGGATGTAGATTTGGGAATTCCATGTTCCAAAAGGCACGTTCGTAATTGCGTATTTTCCAGGCCGGAAGTAGATGATTCCGGTTGTGTTCGTGTTCCAGTTTGGCGCGGATGGAGATTGATTGTTTGCCCCGAGCATCGCGAAGTTAATCGCGGCCTGTAGGTTGGAACTGTTGTCCGTGACACCATCCCCAACGCCCCCGAAGTCACGGACGAAATCAATCCAGGTTTCCGTTCCGAGCGTGTTCGTGAGCGTATATCCGTTGGGCGAAACGGTTGCGGTTACGTTCGTAAGTCCCGCCCCGTTCCCCGTAAAATTCGTCGAGATTATCTTCGCCGCCAACAGGGTCATGGGCTGCGCGGGTCCGCCGATGGAAAGTGTATTATTGTTGCTCACCGTCGCGGTGTAGCCGAGCGCCCACGCGTTGGTGAGCGCCGTCGATATCGGCAGCGACGGGTCTCTCGACGCGCTGAACCCGAGCCATCCGCAGTATTGGTCGGCGAGGGACCACTCATTGCTGATGTTGCCCTGTCCAGCCTGGACTCCCAGGGCCACGCAGCCCACCGCGTTGGATGCGTTCACCATCGCGTAAGCGCCCATCGCCGTGTTGAAGTGGTTGGAGGCGTACATGAGCGCCTGGTAGCCCTCAGCCGTGCTGCCGTTGCCCGAATAGTCATACATCAGCGCTGACGATCCGTTGGCCGTGTTATAGTTGCCGTTGGTGCTAAACCCGAGTGCATACCACCCGTTGGCCTCATTGTCGTGGCCGGTAGTGACCCTGCCCATGGCTTCAAAACCGTTGGCCACATCATCATACCCGGTGGTGTTGAATTTACCCCCGTCCAAGCCGATGAATTGATTCGCCAGCGTTACCGATCCCCGCACGGCGAAGACCGGGTTATTATTGGTATCCACCATCGTGGCGCCCTGGAATGTTAGGTTGGTGACCGTCGCCTGGGCGCTAGCGATGCCGCTCGCCGTGATCGTCGTGTTCGCGTTGCTCAGCGTGCCGGCCTGGCCGATGGAGGCCAGGACATTACTTAGCCCCGAGCCGTCCCCGCTGAAGACCCCCGCCAGCACGATGTTGGTCGCCGTATTGGTTACGATGCTGAATCCGCACGCTTTCGGACCGATGGTCGCGAACTGGATCGTCGAACCGTTGAGGTTGGTCAACCCGTTCGCATTGCCGATGAAGTTAGTGGCCCGCACCCCATCCAGCACCGTGAGCCCATAGCCCACGCCATTGGTGTTGCTGATGGCGTTGGTCGCCCCCGCGCTCTGCGCGGCCGCCAGCGCCGTGTTAAGGTCCGACATCGTGACCAGGTTCAGCACCGCGCCGTTGTTCGTTGAGGATGCCGTCACCACGAAGGCGCCGAAGAACGGACCGATCGGAGGACAACTGGTCCACGCCACGGGCGCCGCCACGGACAAGTTGGTCATGGGGAACGTGATGCTGCCGCTGTAAACGCCCGTCGCCACGGGCGCGCCATAGTAATTCTGGACGTTTTGCACCGTGTAGCTGGCGCCGCTCGCCAGCAGTCCGGGCAGGGCCGCCGTCACCGTGCTGTTGCTCAGCCAGTTCACGATCGCCACATAGCAAATGTTCGCATCGTAGGGGTTGGGGCTCGTCCACACCCAGTTAGTCGTCGGCAGCGTCGCGTAGCAGTAGGAGTTTAGGTCCCATCCATTGGTCCGCCAATCCTGGAACGGTACCGTCTGGCCGCCATACAAATCAGCGCCATAGGCCGGAGTGCCCTGCGCGGACCAATAGATGTTGCTGTTAATTAGGTAAGACGCCGGGAGCCCGGCCACCCGGTATTGCGCCTGGTTGATCGTCGGCAGCGACGCGTTCCCCATGGCCGTCAGGTTCGAGAAATAGACCACGTTCACCACATTGGAGATCGACCAATTGTTGTTGAACGTCAGTCTGCCGTTGGTGGCCCCATCATAGCCGAAGTCCGCGTTCCCATTCACGAACACGTTGCCGCTCACGTTGCCGCCCACCACTCCATGCCCGGTGAAACCGCCCATCACCAGGTTGCCGCCCTCGAACACGTAGGCATTGTAATTCGTATAATAGATGCCGCCGTTGAAGAAGACGTTGTTCGTCACATCCATGTTATTCACGTAGCTGCCCTGGGTGTACGCGTGGAAATTGGCGTCAAAGCCGTTGAAACTCACGTTGTTGCGAATCACCTTGCGGGTCGTATCGCTGGGCGACACGCCATTCTGGACGTAAATATTATGCCCGTGGCCGCGGTCCGCCCCCTCCATGCCGATGTTGTACACGAGATTCCCTGTTATTTCCGCGCAAGCATCCGACGACCAGGCCGTGATGCCGTCCAGCGCGTCATGCACGATACAGTTGATTACTTTGCAGTTGGCCGCCCCCAACAGGTCAATCCCGCTCCCCAGCAGCCAGGTGGGGCTCGCGCTCGTCGTGGCGTTCATGCGGTTGGTGGGGGCGTAGGACACGTCCAGCCCCCACACCCAGATATTGCTGTTCAGCAGCGACAACTCGTTCGCGTTGACCGTCGTGAAATTGTCGGAAGACCACGCCGGCCCCACCAGCTTGACTAGTCCGTATTGGTAGTTGCGGTAGATGATCGGCGCGTTGGAACTCGACCCGCTCAGCGTGATGGCATACGTGCCGGGATAAGTGCCCGGCTGGATCCACACCGTATCCCCGCCCGCCACGGGCGCGTTCGTCATGGAGGTGCCCAAATCCCACGGGCTGGCAAGCGTGCCCGCGTTAGTCGGCAGGCCATTCGTGGACACGTACCACTGCGTGGCGGCCGCCGAGTAGCAGCCGGCCGCCAGGAGCATTGAAAGAAGCTTTTTCATTGGAAGGAAATAAAGGACATGCGTTGGTTCTCATTCTGGTGGATCCATGCGGAGCCGTTCCAGCGCAGCGAGTCTTGCGCCGGCGTCGTGCCGTTGACGCTGTAGAACGCCGGTTGGATGTTGTCGCTCGTGTCATTCATCACCGTGTTAGTAATGCACAGCCAATACAAGGTGTTGGAAACAATGCTGCATGAGATCGGAAAGGACACCTGAGCGAAGGCGCCCGCCCCGATCGGCACGGCCGCATCCGCCACCGGACTGGATACCGCCAGCACGGCGGCCGGATTGGTCGCCGCCGGGTTGTCGCTCATGATGGACACATACAGACTCCCCGCCGGACTCCCGATCTTGTAGAGCGGCATTTGCACGCTGCACATCGTATAGGTGCTGTTCGCGCGAAACTGCGACGCAAAACCCCAGATCGAACTCATCGCGAACTGGAAGCCGGTATCCGCTCCATAAGCTTGGTATTTCCATTCGCCATCCGCCGTGAACGAGCAGGCGGCCGGAGCGGGGTAAAGGCTGTTGTTGTTCGTCCAGCTCAACCCGGATAAGGATTGCGTGGCCGTCAATCCCGTGAAGGTTATGCCGTCGGCCACGGCCGCCACATTGCCGGCCGAACCGCCGCCGGTTGCCGAGATAGTCAAGCCCGTGCTATTGGTGCCCAACGCGATCCCCGCTCCGGACAGGATCGGCAGCAGCATCGCGTTCAGGTTCGTGAGCCCATAGCCATCGGCCACGAGCTTCGGGCTGCCGCCCGCCGCGGGCACGTTAGTGATCGCCATCAGCACGTTGCCGCTCTGGTCGAGGAACGTGAAGGCGTTGTTCGTCCCCGCGCGAAACACCATGTTGCCCAGGATGCTGTTGACGCTCGGGTTGACCGGGTCCCCATACATCAGGCCGTAAGGATAGGACAGGCTATACACGGGGTAAGTGTCCAGCCCCAAAGGCCGGAAAAGCGCCCCCAAGTACAGGTTCGTGCCGGGGTCATCGATCCGGAACCCCTGGCCCAGCCCGTAGAATAGCGCCCCATTGGTGCCCGCCACGCCGGCATTGTTCGTGCCGCCGTAGGTGAGCAGATTTTGATATAGGTTCCACAGCCATTGCTGGTTGGCGTTGAGCTTGGTGAAGGCTGTCCGCAGCGGATCGCCTGTGCCGTCGTTAGCGGTCGCCCCCAGGTTGACATTCGTCGGTTGCGCCCGGCCGGGCGCCGCGAGGACCACGCAAGCCAGCAAGAGCAGACCCCATTGGACTTTGAATCTTGTGCGCATAGTAGATTACGAAATAGTTCCTTGGGCCGCGTGGCTCGGCATCAGCGCCGGGTTCCAGGCCACCGCCCGCAGCGTCAGGCCGGCCGCCGCCGTGAAAGCGCCGCCATAGACATGGATCGGGCCGGTGTAGCCCGTGCCTCCCGGCGCGGGCGTCACGCCGTAAGGCGGGATCGGCAGCGAACCGTCCAGCGTGTAATAGACCACCGCCGATGGATCCGCGCAGGGCAGCGTGATATGGCCGCCGCCGTCCTCAAGGATGTCCGGAGGGAACGTCCGCCCCGGCATCTGCTGCGGCAGCGGCCCCACCAGCGTCGAGTCATAGACCAGAAAACCGGGATAGCCGTAATTCGCCTTCAACGCGTCGCCCTGGGGATCCCCGTTAAGCTGCGTGAGCCCTTCGAAGATCTCGCCATCCAGCCAGGCGATGTTCGCCATCGCCACATCCTCGCAGCTCAGGCCCGTCGTGTTCACCTTCGGGTCGTGGAACGTGCGGATGGTGATGGATATATTGTACTGCGGCCCCGGCACGTTAGGCGTGATCACCCGCAGCGAGGGCATCAGCACCAGGCACGCCACGCCCAATTGCCCCGGCGAGCGCACCTTCCAGGCCGCCGCCGCCTCATCGGCCATGCTCTGAATGGCCTCCTTGCGGAACGAGGTGTACGGCACCGCCGCCATGGCCGGATTGCCCAGCAGCAGCGCGGTCACGTCCGCTTGCAATTGCTGGAGCGGGTTCAATCCAGCCTCCTCAGAATGGCGCCCATCGCCGTGTCCATCGCCGCGCCAAAGTCTTCATCGCTCGGGACCACGTCCGGATGCGGCTTTTGCGTCACCCCGCCGCACAGCCAGAACATCACTTGCGCCCCTACCGTCTGCTTCGACTGTTTAGCCTCTCGGGTTGCCCCTGTCTTGCTTCGCTTCCACTTCACTTTGACAGCCAGCGTTGACTCGCTGGACTTGAGGCACGGCCGCATCGTCCCAGTCTGCGGATCGAACTCGAAGCCAAACTTGAGATCATTGAACTCTCCCGCCGTCTTGCCGTAGGCTTCCGGCGCGGCCGGGATGGTCAGCGCCTTCGCGTTCACCGGCCGGATGTCTCCGCCGTAAATCTGCTGCCGGATGCCGATCTGGTTGCAATCGATGTCCACGAATCCACCGCCCTCGCCGCCGCCTTCGATCCAATTCGTGGCGTCCGCCGCGCGGCTCCAAAACTCGGTCGAAGGCCAGCCGCGCTTGTTCGCGCCTTGCGCCCGGAAATGCCCCTGCATGAGCCTTGCACAGCCCGGTCCGAGCTGCGCGGCCATCTCATGCGTGGTGATCCTCGATGGCAGCCCTGCCAGCCAGGGCGTGGCCGTATCCACCTCGGTAGTGACTCGCGCTCCGATGCTCATTCTCCCATAAACAAAGTGGTTAAATCGAACTTCGCCGGCTCCGCCTTCTCGCCGTCATCCAGCAGCCCGATGGCCTCGGCTTCCTCGCGGCTCATCTCCTCGCGCGTCATCCCCGTCCCAAACGCCACGGGATCGAAAGGATTGCCCAGGCCGCCCGGCGTATAGTCCGGGTCCGAGATTTCATCCCACACGCCCGAGCTCTTCAGCGCGCACATCCGCTCCGTCGCGCCATAGACCTTCACGGCGTCCATGTCGCCCGCGCGCTGGCAGGCCTGTACCCAGAGGCCGTTGGCCCCTTCCCAGTCGCGCGGCTCCTTCTTGCCCACCGCGCGGAAGAACTCCCACGCCGGCCAGGCGTCCACCACGGCCTGGTCGCTGTTCGCCTGGATGAAATGCCCGATGCCGTGCTGGATCTGCACGTTCGTCTTGACCACCAGGTTGATCCGTTTGTCCGACGATAGATCCTCGATCGTCCCCGCCTTGCCTTCCGGCGCCTGGTAGCTGATCGAGCCCAGGTAATCCTTGATGAACGCCCGCAGCGTGGCCGGGTTGTAGCCCTCCGTCACCGTTTGCGCCGCGCCCTCGCGCAGCACCTGGTCGGGGTTGATGATGCTCAATATCCCCGTCTTGTAGCGGTCCAGCAGGCCCTCAAGGGTCGTTCGCGCGCTGGTGAAGGAATTGTTCATGATCCCCTTATTAAGCTTGGCCAGCTCCGCGCTCGACAGCGTCGTGGGCATCAGCTTGCGCTGGACGAGCTGCTCGACCGCCTCGCGGAATCCAATGGGATCGTCGAAAGTCATACATCAGTCATCGCTCGGAGCATTGGGATTCGCGTAGGGCTCCTGGCTCTCGTCCGCGGACTGCCACTGCGTGCTCGGAGGCGGCACGGGATGCGTCCGGCTCAGGATCTTGTTCTCGCTGTTCCATGAGCCCACGCGGCCGGGTCCGCTGTAGCCGTCAGGCAGCTCGGGAGTCAGCCGGCCCTCGCGGATCGCCTGAAGCGCCTCCTCCGCCTCCTTGGCGTTATCCCGGCGCGCCTTCGTCTGGAGGCGGTCATTCTCCGGCACGCCCTCGCTCACCCAGTGCCACAGCGCCATGGCGATGGCATAATGTTTGAGCCCAGGCGGGATCGTGCCCGCCGGTCCCAGGCTATGGCCGCGTCCGTCGATGGCGCCGCGAAACGTCGCCACCGCCTCGCTCGCGAACGTCAGCAGATCATCCCCGCCGCGAATCGCCGCGATGGACGCCCGCTCCGCGCTCGCCGCCGGCAGCACATCCGTATCCAGCACTGAAACCCAAGTCGCCATATATACTATGTGGTGATCGCGCGCCTAGCGCCGTCCGACGGGCAACCCCGTACCCGCCGGACGGCATCAGCGCGCTACCCGCTAAGGGTAACGAATCGGAATAATCTTCTTGTTCAGTCCCATCACCACGTTGGTGAGGAACGAGTTGGTCGCGCTATTGGTGATCACGCCGATACCGACCCAATTAGCCCCGCCCAGCACCCAACGGTCCAAATTGGTGTGCCAGGCGATGTAATTGGTCGTGTTGATCGGGATGCTCAGCGTGAAAGGCACGGTGTTGCTCCAGGTTTCCCAGTCGCTCTGGTTGAGCACGTTGCTGGTGGTAAATATGTTGGTGTTATAGGAGACGCCCGGAGGATTGGAGGCCCACGAGCGGAGCAGCGTTACCACGATGCTCCCCGCCGTGCCGGTATTGGTCGGCACGTAGCCCTGGAAGTAAAAGCCGGCCCATTCCTGGTTGACCAGGCTGATAGCGCCGCCGGTGCCCTGGCCCAGGCCATTGGTGCTCACGGCGTTGGTAGGCCAGCCCGTGATGGCATTGGTCGGCCCGATGCAATTGGTGCAGTTGAAGCTGTCCGCCATCGTGGTCAGCGAGGCGAGCGCGATCACCGCGCCCGCCAGTATGGAAGTGTGTTTCGTTTTCATTCGCTTTAGGTCCTTTTCAGGTTTCAGGTTTCGAGTCTCAGCCTTCCCCCTTATTGGCTCGTGATGAGGAGTCCGGCGCGGTTGTCGCCCACGGCCGCGCCCAACATGACCTGGATGCGCCACTCGGCAAATCCGAGTTTGTGGTCCACGTATTGCACCAGCACCACGGAAATGCCCGTGTCCGGGTTGGTGATGGTCTGCACCGAGCCGTAGCTCGATCCCGGCAGCGCTTGCGTGTAGTCATTGCTCAGGCGCGTGACGGCCACGATGCCCGCTTTCTGCAAGGCGATGCCCACCAGGTTGGCGGTCGTCGGCATGTTCGGCGCCTCAGCCGGCTGGAAGGTCGCCATTTTCGGCAGCTCATTGTCCGTGATCATCCCCGGCGCCTGCTGGCCGGCGAAGAACGTGGTCAGGCTCGGGTCGGTCGCCAATTGGCCGAAATAAGCCGAGTTCAGCAGGGCGATGCGATCGTGCAAGGGCACCAGGTTGACGTTCATCGCCGCGGCGATTTTGACGAGATGGCTCCGCGCGAAATCGCCCAGGCCCACCGCGTAGGTGGCGTAAGCCGTCGGCACCGTCGCGCTCTTGGCGGCGTAAGCGTTGAAATTCGCCACCGTGAATAGTTTGTAGATCTTATCCACAAAATACTTGCCCAGCGCGTAACTCGCGGCCGGCGCAAACTCATCGAACAGCCGGCGCATCGTGCTCGCCAGCGTATTCGCGTTGAAGCGGATCGGCACGCCCACGTGTTCGTTTAAGCTCACCAGCACGTCCGTGCTCGTCGACGTCCCCGCCGGCGTCGTCCAGCCGTTGATCGTGTCATAGGTGGTGATCGCGGGCACGGACAGGATGCGCGTGGCGATGGATTGGCCGTATTGGGCCGGCATGTCGCTGTAATCGGTGCTCACGCGCGTCAACGCGGGGAACTGGTATTTGAACAGCTCCAAAGTGCGCTGCGCCACCAAAGTACCGGTCAGCGTGCCCAGGTTGCCCGCCGGATCGGTATAGTCCGCCGCGCTCAAGGGCATATCCAGCACCGCCTTGTCCTTGATCTCGTGGGCGTAGAGCGCCGCGATTTCGTTGGCCAACTCGCGCCGGCCCTCCACGACCGTCATCTCGTTGCCCACCAGTCGGGATTGCCGCGCGCACAATTGCGCCACGTGCTGCATCACCCGTTTGCCGCCTTCGCGCGCCTCCAGGCGCGTCCCGCCATCCGCCCCGCGCGTCACGCTGCCGCCCGTCAGCGCCGGGTTATCCGGCAGCGCCGCCAGCAACACCACGTTGTCGGGGTTCTCCTCGATGAGCCCCGTCCACCGCGCCTTCAGCGGCTCGTCCTGCGCCGGGATCGCCCCGCGCTTGATGGCGTCGCCCACGGCGGACTCGGCATCCCGCTTGCGCCGCTTGGCGTCGCTCGCCTTCAGCGCCGCGTTCTCGCTCTCCAGCGTCGTGATCTTCGTGTCCCTCGCCTTGAGGGCGTCATCCGCGGCCTGCGTGTTATTCGCGGCCACAGCCGTTTCTTTCTCATCCATACTATTCTGTCCTTTGTTTTGGTTTTCTGTTGTGACCGCGGCTCCAGCCGCGGAAATTGATTGCTCTGCCTTCTGGCCGCTGACCTCCCTCGCCCACAGCGGCTCGATCTCATGAAAGGCCGGCTTGTTGACCAGGCTGCCCATGCACAGGTCCGCGTCCTCGTAGCACCTGACCCGCGCCGGATCCCCGCTCGATACATAGAAGACCGGCGAAAAGGCGCGGTAGTCGCGGCCCCGGATCGCGCTCGCCCCGCTCTCGCTTAGCTCCGCGCGGCAATACACGCCCGGTTTCTCGCCATCGCGCCAGAAGAACTCCGTCGGCCAACCCGAGGCCGGCCCGGTGTCCTGATGATCGAAATCGAAGTAAGCGCGCTGCTTGCCCTCGCGCGCGGCATTGATGGCCTTGAGCTGGTCGTTCAGCGCCGCAGCCGCCGCCGCGTCCACGCTCACCGTGCGCCTCGATACGGTATTTCCCTGGCCAAAGTTGCAGGTATGCCGGCCCGCCGGCATCACCATGAACTCGGCGACCTTGCCCGCCGCCATTTCCAGCGCCGGCGTCACCGCGCTCGGCGCCATCCGCGCTTTTAAGGGCGCTTCAGGGCCTTGATCTAAACAATTCATCGTGTTACCTTGGTTTGGCCAGCAGGACCGTGATCCAGCGTTTGGCGCTTGGTCGCAATGTAAGGACTGCTGGCTATTCATTTGTTAGACGGTGCAAGTAAAACTTGTGGGCCGCATGGCCTCCATCCTCCGTCTGCTTGACGGTGATTTCCGCGCGATATGATGCCTGCCCAATCTGCAACCCATGCTCCAGCTTGTGGTATGCCGCTACGTGCGCGCGGCCTTTCCGGTCCGGGCTGGTCCCCACCAGTCGCGCGCTCCTTGTCAATTCGGGCAATGCCTGGACGGACTGGAATTCATGTGGCGTCCGTTTATCGAACAGGGTTTTCTTTCGCCCCTCCGCGGTGAATTTGATTTCACCTAACTCAGGGTGTTGCACGGGGGCAAAGCCCTTCATGATGGCATTCGCGCGCTGATGCATTTCTTTGGGCGTGCCAGTCCAGTGTTCATCGGCAATCGTCACATATTGGTTGCCATGGAACTCCCCGCCCTTCAGCGCCTCCTTTTTCCTGGCTTCCGTGAGACCGTTGAAGAACGCCGCCACTTGCACCTCGGCGAGCGCCCGCGCCGACGCCGGCAGTTTAAGGATGTCGGCTTTAAGCCGGTCAATTTCATCGGCTACCTCCAAGGCTCGCTGCGCCAGCACGCGGTCGTCGCCGATCTCCTGCAAGCCCGCCACCAGCATCCGCACGTGCTCCATATCCGACGCCACCGCCGCCGCGTAATGCTCCGTGCCGCTCGCCTCCAGCGCGGGATCATCCAGCCCGGCCTCGCGCGCCTTTAGCTCTTGGTCCTCGGTATCGCCGTCCGCCGCGTCATCGTCCGCCTCATCACTATCCGTAGGCTGCGGATCCTCCGCAGGAGGCGGAACGCCGCCGATGGTTTCCTCGCCGTCCTCCGGCAAAGGCACCGCGTGGCGTTTGTAGAACCACGCCTTGGGCATCGGCATCATCGGCAAGAGCACGGCGTCGCGATCCGCGTTCGCCTTCGCGTCCTCTTCGGTCTTCGGCCGCGGCCGAAACTCCGGCGCCTCGCTGTCATCGTTGAAGTTGAGTCGCAGGATGCTCGGGATTAACTGCGTGTTCAGCACCGTTGCAGCCCAGTTGCCCGCCGCCTGCACGATCTCGCCTTTGACGCCTTCATGCACCTTGCCCAGCGCCAGCGACCCGCCGCCGCCGCCGCTCCCGCCCGTGTCGCTCGTCAAGGTCTGGCCCAGGATCAGCAAGTCCATTTGCTTCTCCGCGCGGTCCAGCAAATCCCCTTGCGGCGAGTTCTCCCCGTGCGTCGTCGCTTCCTTCCACTCGATGGTCGTGCCCGCCGGGAAGGCCGCCCAGGCGTTGCTCCCCATGTTCTCCAGCATCGCGCACACCTGGTCGATCACCGCCTGCGGCGCGTTCGGGTCGTAGCTGGCCCAGCGGAAAGGCAGCCCGAAGATCTGCGCCAGATCCAGCAGCCAGCTCGCGCTGAAGTTCGCCGCGCACCACCACCACGCCAGCGGCCGCAGCAGCGCTCCGCCCAGCGCCGTGCCCGACTTCGCCTTGTGGATCGCGACCAGGAACTTGTCATCCGGGAACGGCGCCACCTGGCTCGGCAGCGGTTGCGTGGTCGTGTTCTGCCATACGCCCGGCGTCAGCGTGTACTTTTGCTTCGGCGCCTGGATATTCCCCGTCAACTCCAGCCGCAGGCCCAGCCGACCGCTCATGTCCCAGCTCACGCATGTGGGATGCACCCAATACGTCGCGCGCGGTCCGATCAAGTCGCCCAGGCTCCCCGCCTGCAAACGCTGCCAATCCACTTCCAGCACCGCCTGGCCCTTCGCCCACGCGTCCATCAGGTCGTAGATCGTCGCCGAGAAATCATTCTCGTCATCGCCGGCGGAAGGTTTCATCTGCCGCATCGCCGCCGAGACCGCCCGCATCTTCGCCTGGGCGCTCGCGCTCGGCGGTTGATCCTCCTCCTGGTAGGGATAGATCTGCCAGTCCAGACCCACCACCGCGCCCTTGAGTTCGTTCAGGTCCTTCATCAGGCGCGGCGAACTGTCCTCCATCAGGTCGAACAATTCCCAGGCCTGCACGTGGTTCCCCGCCATCGCCCCGCGCAAGGTCATCTCGATATACTGCGGCGTGATCGCCGCCAATTGCGGCAGCAGCCACCGGTACGCCGCCTGCGGCCGGAGTATCCGCGCCAGATCCCGGCTCAACCCGTCCGGCAGGCCGGACGACTTGGCTTGCGCCAGCGAAACCCCAGGTTTCGCCTTTTTTCGCCAATCGGGGATAAGTTGATTCATGATAGGAGATTCGCCATGGGACTATTTGCCAGATGCCTCTGAACTCGCATTGAAGCGGTCTGAACTCGCGTGGCTTGACATTCCCCCCTGTCCAGGGAGGGTCCGGCCTCCCGACGCCCTATAAGTCAACCTGGAGCGTTTTTTGAAAACGCCCCCCGATCGCCTGTTCCCAGTCCGAAGTTTGAGGTTCAAAGTCGCCTCCCGTTTAATTTCCAGCGCTCCAACACCGCCCGGCCCGTCCGATGCGGTCCCACCCGGATCCCCTCCATGCTGGTGATCCCGCCCGCCGTGGAGCGGAGCGCCCGCAGCCCCAGCTTCACGCCATCGAAAGTGTCGCCATGCCGGCCGCTGGAATCCGGCTCGCAGACGAACTGCCCCTTTTCCTTCCGCACCAGGCGCCAGTCCTCGCGCAGATAGCGCTCCGGCGGCAGCGTCAGATGATTGTCATCCAGCTCCGCCACCAGTTGCCCGCCCAAAAATTGCTTCATCGTGATCGGCTCCTCCTGGCCCGGAGGCTCGATCGTCTCGCTCCCGATCACCAACTCCACCGGCAAGAGCGACCCCAGCTCCTTGCGCGCCTGCACCGAGAAATAGCGTTCGTTCGTCGCGTCAATGCACAGCCGCCGCGCCCGGCCGCCCGCCTTGCGGTCCTGCACCGCCGTGATCACCCGCCGCGCCCGCTCCATCGCCACATCCGGATCCGCCAGCTTCCACACCAGCACCGCCCGAACAATCAGGTCCACGCCCGATTGCTCAACGACCGCCACCGCCGAAGGGTTGCTGGTCTCGCTGGTCGTCGTGGCGAGATCCCAGCCGAGCCCAATGGCGCCCGGCCCCAGATGCCCCTGCAACCAGGCCAATGCCGCCGCGAACTCGGTATCATTATTAATTTGGAAAACCGCGCATTCGCCCACGCCGCGCCGCTGCGCTGTATCAAGCTGCTGAATGCCGCACGCCGCCGTGCCGCCCAGGATGAACCGGCAGCCGTAATTCCGCTGCCACGCGTCCTTGTCATGCGCCTTGGCCAGCGATTGCTCCGGCGAGAGCGCCGCTCCCGTGTCGTCGTCGTAAAGCGGGATATTATCCGCGTAAGCGTCCCACGCCGTGATCCGCAGCACCCATACTCCCAGCTCGCTTTGATACCAGTTCCCCTTCGGGCTCACCGGCAACTCGACGCCAATCGGCGGCGCCAGCAGCTCGAAGCTCGGATGCGTGTCATCCGGCGGCGGCGTAGTAGTATATATGCAGCGAAACTCCGGATTGCTCGCGATGATCGGCATCACCGCCTCGATCACGTCGCGGAAATTCTTCACCCGGCCCACCTCGTCCAGAATCAAGTCCCCCGTCTCGCCCACCGCGTCCGGCGTGAGCGCCACCACCTTGGTGCGCGAGTACACCGACCGCGAATGATACAACCGCATCTCCAGCCGGCTATGCTCGTACAAGTCCGCGAAATCATCCGCCGAGAGCCCCTCCACCGGCTTGCCCGTCGCGGAGTCCATCATCTTCAGCATCTCGTTCCCCGCGCCCAGCAGGCCGATGGCCCGATGCAACTGCTCGGACTCCTTCCGCACGATCTCCCGCCCCAAGTCCAGCTTGATGCTCCCGAAGATCACCGTATGCCCGGCCCGCTTCATCATCTTCTTCAGCGCGATCCGGCTGGCGATGGTCGTCTTCCCATACTGCCGCCTGGCCAGCAACCCGCACACCCGATGCTCCTCCACGCCGCGCTCAAACTCCCGCTGTCCGGCCCGCACCGCGAACTGAGGACGCGCAGCGCCCGGCGCCGAGCGCTTGGCGCTTTCAGGTTTCAGGTTTCCGCCCTCCGCCCTCACTGCCAGTCCTCCCCGAACATCAGCTCGCCCAGCTTCGCGATCTTGTCGCTATTGCTGCCGCTGCTCGCCGCGATCTCCTTCGCGCGATTATCCTCGCTCCATTTCAGGAACAGCTCGCACGTCTCGCGTTTGAATTTGTCGCGGTCGAGAGCAAGCTGCGCATCGAGCTGCTTCAGCCGCGCAAAGGCAACCACCGGCTTCATCATCCGGTTCACCAACTCCAGCAGTTCCGTATCCGCCTGGCCCTCGGTCGAGAGCTTGAGGATCAAAACCCGATGCAGCTTGATGAGCGTATCCAGCTCCGGCGCGCCCACCTTGCCTAGCTCCTTCTCGACCTCCTGGCATTGCCGCGCGCCGCTGGCGATCTGGCCCAGCAGCCGGTCTTGCAGCCGCGCCGCTTCCCGCGCCGCCCACCAATCGCTCAGCCGCGACGTCGAGACCGCGCAGCCATCCAGCCGGAGCTGCTCCTGCGCCTGCGCCAGCGTCAGGCCCTGGCCCCCTTCGGAGGCGGGCCGCAGCAGCTCATCCAGCCGCTGGGCGTAGGCGTCGAGTTTCGAGGCGCGTTCCTTCATTGCTCAGTGGCCTGTGTTCCCGTGGTCCTGTGGTCCCGTGGTCTGGTGGTCTCCGAAAAAGTGCCGGGCTCGCGGTTGGTGCGATCCCCTCCGGCTGGGGACGGCTTATGGGGCCAGGGAATTGCGGCGGGCATTGCGCACTCACGGCTTGCGCTCGGGGCCTCGTCACTGCCCCGGCAGGTTGGTTGAGGGGGATTAGTAAGGATCCCCGGCGACGAAATCAGCGGGGCGACTTCACTGCGGCACTTTTCCTTCATCCCGCCAGGCGGGACTACTGCGCAGGAGCGGTCGCCCCTATTAGTGGAATGCGTCTTTACGGCGTCCAGAGGCACGCCGGAAAGTTCGGTCGCCGTCGTGACGACTCTGGAGTTCTCGACCAGCCAGCGGATGGCCAGCAGCGTGGCGAGGACCGAGCGGTCCGTGCTGTTCGCCGCATCGCCATTCATGTGGTGCGCCTGGATCATCCAATCCAGGTTCTCCATCAGCTTGTCGGTATCGAGCGCCTTAATCATAGGTTCGCGGCCTTCAGCCTTCAGCCTTCAGCCTTCAGCCTTAATCGATCTGCTTCGCCTTCAGCTTTCCCTTGCCCGTCAGCGTCCACAGCGTCCCGTCGATGTCGTCCTTGTCCCCCACGATGAAGTTCCCCTCCTCAAGCTGGTGGCGCGCCGCATCCACGTCGCTTTGCAGCGGCCGGGGCGTCAGGCCATGTTTGCAGGCGTTATTCAAAGCGTCCTCCGTCACCGGCTTGCCCCACCGATGCAGCGCCAGCAGGATGAAATGTTTGATCTCTCGGTTTTGGTCCATGGTCGGTCGTCAGTAGTCCGTGGTCAGTAGTCCGTGGTCATTGTCTGAGTTGTCCCGTCTTGTGGAGCAGATCCACCACCTCTTGCGGCAGCTTGCGGATCAGCTCGTGCATCTGCGTCATCGCCTGCCCCAGCTTGTCCTCCCCGCGCCGCTCCACGATGTCGATCTGGTCGTAGATCCGCTGCCGCTCCAGCCGGTCGCTCTCCATCGCCGCCTTGATCTGCGCGTCCAGCAGCGCGTGCCGCGTCGCGCAATCGTTCCGCAGCGCGAACTCCTTGGCCGGCTGCACGATCAACGGGTTCGGCGAGATATCCATCCCGTCCCGCTTCCCGCTCAGCGTGAGCCTCGCCTTGGCCGCCTGGTTGAAGAGCGCCAGCCCGAAGCTCACCGCGCCCAGCACCGCCGCCGCGCAACCGAGCCACACCAGCAATTGCACGCCGCTGGGCGGCGGCACTTGGGCGATCAAAAGGATTCCTTGCATATTACTATATCGTGGTCACGCTCCCGGAGGCCGCCAGCGCCACCGTCCGCGCCAGCCAATCCGGCGGCACGCGCCAGCTTTCCGTGGCCCGGAACAGCGGCCGGCCGATATCCGCGCACGCCTGCGCCACCAGCTCGCTGCAAAACATCCGCCCCGACGGGCAACCCCGCCGCCGCGTCACGAAGCGCAGCACATCCAAATAGTCGTAGGGCGCTCCGATCCGGCTCTCCAGCCAGGCCAGCAGCCACGCCTGCTCCGTCGCCGTCAGCGCCGGCGCGAAATCGAACAAATCCACCGCCGTCCCCCGCGTATGCAGCGTCGAGACCGAGCGGCTGTTCCGCACCCCGCCGCTCCACGCCTCCACCACCGCCCCCGCCTCGTGATGCGCCAGCTTATAAATCGGCCACCACGTTCCCCCCGCGATCCGCGCCGCCTGCTCCGCCGCGCTCTCGTCAAACAGAAACGCCGCGTGCGAGTAAGGCGACCTCGTCATCCACCGGATCGCGAGCGACACCAGCGACTTGCCTTTATACAGGGCGATGCGCATTACGAAGCCGCGGTAAAGTCCACGTAATACTCCGCCCCGAGCTTGAAATGGTTCCCCGCCTCGGGATTGATCGTCGCCAGCTCGATGCTCCCGCCCGGCGTGCTCGCGTAGAACTGATCGTTCTCCTCCGACCCCGACGTTACCGGGGCTAGGTATATCCGCTGCGTCTCCGCCGGCACGGACTTGTGCCCGTCCCACACCGTCGTCAGCCCGCGCTCGATGCGCGTCACCGCAAATTTTGCTCGTATATTCATAGCGCTCTCAGCCTTTAGCCTTTAGCCTTCAGCCTTTAGCCTTCAGCCTTCAGAAAGTGATTCCCACGCCCGCGCTAAACACCTGCCTGTTCCCCGGCAACTGCGCCGCCGCCGCGACCCACGCGTAGGTATGCTCCGTGAGCGCCTTCTGCGCCCGCAGCCCGATCTCCGCGTAATACCGGTCCGGCTCGTCATAGATCCAGTAGCCCCCATCCGCGTACGCCGTGATCTTCGCGTCATGCACGATGAAGCTCACGCCCAAGCCCACCTGCTCGCTCAAGAGCGTGCCCGCCACCCCGCTGTTCCGCGTGACCGACTCCGCCGAGAGCCGGAGATTGTTTGTGCCGGCGTAGAGGTCGTAGCTCAGGCCGATGCTGTTCGCCATGTTCACCCCCGCGCCCTGGATGCTATCCACGCCCGTGAACAGGCTGCCCCGGTGCGCGCCGAACGTGCCATCCAGGTTCGTGTTGAACGCCGTGAAATAATTGAACGCCGTGTTCAGGAACGTTCCCTCCGTGGGCGCCGCGTTGGTGGCCGCCATCGCGGGCGCGTTGGTCTGGGCCGGGGCCGCCAGCGCCAGGCCGAGCGCCGCGAGGCCGATGAATAGAATGGATTTGGTTTGGTGCATGATGTCCTTGGAAGTGTGGTTTATGGGTGTTTGAATATTTATTGCCGCGCTGGCCGCGCCGTAGCTCATAGCGAAGGCGGGGAGGACTTCTCGACTCCGTGCCGCAGGAACGCGATCGCCAGCGCCATCAAAGCCCCGTAGATCTCCGGCGGAAGCTTCCACCAGCCCTGCCAGCTCCCGAACAGGAGCGCTCCCGCCCCGGCGCATGTCAGGTAAGTCTTTCGACCGTCGATCCAATCCAGCATTGCTTTCAATGCTGGCATTCAAACACGACTCCCCTAAACCCCAAAACGGACCCTGGGCTTACCCGCTATTTTGTTGGAAAATTCCGCTGAAGAACCAAATCGGCCACGTGGCCGATTTGACCGCCTCCCAAATTGGCCACGGTGTGGCCAATTTGCCCTTCATCCTCGATGAACCCCAAAGATCCCAATGTGGGATCTTTGCCCTTCACCCTCGAAGGGCCCGGCCGGGCATCGCACCCGACCGGCACAAAAAAACCTAAACCCTGGGGTTTAGGTATCGCCATCCTCTCAGACGATCATCCTCCTGTCAAGCCCTATCCGAGAATCCCAACGACCTCAAAGGGTCGAACAGGATCGAAGATCATTTTCCTGGAGAGCCCCTCTATGCATAAATCTTCCGCCTCATCCCACATCAGCACTTCAATTGTCTTTGATGTGTCCATGCTGAATGGAGGAAAAGGGAAGCCGAAGTCGCTCAAGGCCAACCAGACCGGCGAGTTGCGTAAAGCAGCCATTGTCTTTCCTTTCACCGAACCGCCTGCGTCGGTCCAATCGCGTTGCCAGTCTCGATCAAATTTTTGGCTGCCTGAACTGATGAGGCTAAAAGCTGGCGCCCCTGACTCTGTGGCCCAGTCGCTTTGAAGCGCTGAATAGAGCCGGTGGTTCCTTAACAGCTTCGCGTTGACCTGGAGGATGGTTTCAATGCTATCGCCAAAATCATGGAAGCAACAGTTGCGGACCTCGATTCCAAGATCGGTGCGTCCTGCTATTACATCCCCTCCAGATTCAACCATATCATCAATAATCTCCTGAACCCTCGCCTTTAAGTCCTTGAGGACGGCGCCCTGGGACCAAACCAATGTTTCCTTCACCGATCGCCATGCTGGCATTCCCTCGATGCTTGCCAAGGTATGAACACTGAGCCGGTGTTTCTCGATCCGTTCAACGATTTCCTCATCCGTGTGCGGACCGTCCGCTTCACCGTCCTTCAAGAGGTAGATCGGCGCCGTCTTCATGCTTCATTGTGAATAACTTTTCCAAGCTGCATACCCCCAACCCCATCGAATGTCTAACCCCACCGAGCACAATACCCGCATGAAGAAACGACCGATCATTGTTCTGGAACCGGGGCTCGAGGAGATCGCTGGTTCTTGGGGGATTGGACAGTGCCTGGAGGGTGCTCGCATTTACGAGCGATGGGTTCACCAGTTGAGGGTGAAGGCGCGTGTGCTAAGGGCAATTTTGAATCGGGAGAAACAGCGGCGGCTACCACCGCGTGTCCGGCCGAAATGCCGAAAGCCACATCTGAACTGAGTGGTGTGCCGTCCTTATTCAGGATTTTGGGGCGCCGCGCATATTTGGCAGTGCGAGCCTCGGCTGCTGCGATTCCATCCCCATCGCCCGCTGTCATGGCGATAGGGCGCCGGACTCCGGCCTCTTTGTAGAGCGCATTGCGGATAACCGCCGATACGTTCCCGCAGTGGTCTCGCTTTGCTAGCTGTTCTACAGAGTTATACAGCGCTAAGGGTAGGGTGATCGTAATCGCTTTTGTGTCTGCGTGCCGCATATGAACAATGTGTCATACTGGTTAAGACATTTCAATTCTAAATAGTTTCAGATTTTCCTTGCCTACCGCGAATGTGTATGATTAAATCATACACATGAGTAAGAAAAAAGAACCCCGTGATGATGTCCCGGTAAGTTTTCGGCTGCCCGTGGAGATTCAGAATCTGCTCATGAGGAAGGCCCAGGCCGAGGATCTGAACTTTTCACAGATCGTGCGGAGAGCATTGCGCCGCGAGGTCCGCGGTGCGGGTATCCCCATCCGTGACAACTAACCGCTGACCCCTATGTATCGCATCACCTTTCCGGCCTACTGGAGCGCGTTGGACTGCGCGATCATTCTGCGCCGTTACGGCATCACGGACTACTGCTGGGCGCCCAGCTTCGCGAACGCCGTGCTCACCCCCCAGCCCGTCCCCGCCATCCCCAGCCCCCGTCATCATCACCGCCTAAGCCTATGACCAAAGACCAAATGCAGCCCACCAAGAAAGACCTCCTGGCCGCCGTGGGCCTGGGTAATGCCGTGACGCCCGATGGCGAGAATATCATCCGCATGATCCGCGTAGGCGTCTGGGGCGGTTACCAAGGCTACCCGGAGTTGGCCTATCGCGCCGAGGTCTATGCCGCCAGCGTCGGCAAAGGCGGGTTGCTCAGCTTCATCACGACATTCCACGCCAACTGACTTTAGCCTTTAGCCTTCATCCCTCAGCCTTTCCCCATGCCCTCTCTCCAACCCTTCCTCCCGCTGGCCGTCGAGCTGCGCCTGCCCACGCTCGACCTGACCGGCGCGCGGGCGCTCCTGGGCCTGCATGAGAACCTCATTAAAGAGCAAGTGGACCTGGGCGCCATCGTCGCCTGGGACATCGCCCGCCGCATCGAGGGCAAAGTCGGCTCCTGCCTCGTCCGCCGCGAGCTCCGCTTCCTCGCCGCCAGCGTCCGCGCCTGGCCTCAGGCCCGGACCTGGTCGGATGCCGAGCTCACCGCCCAGCTCTACGGCCCGCAAAAGCCCTTCCTCGCCGGCTCCCTTTGGTACCGCAGTTGGAACTGCGACTCGGGCCACATGATAAACTTGTTGACCGACGGCGCCCTCAAGCCCCTCCAGAATACCACCTGGGGCCGCGGCCGCGGCCGCACCCCCGCCATCACCTGGGAAAGCGCCGTCCGTTTCTTAACCAGCCGGAGGCTCGCCTAATGGACATCGCCAAAATCTTCCTCACCCAGATGTTTGCGGACAACCTCGAATCCGCCCGCGCCATGCTCGCCGTCGGCAACCTCGCCATGGCCCGCGCCGAGCTCAAAAACGCCGCCGAGAAACTCGACCAGATTGAAGACCTGGCCAAAGCTTTCCGGCCCGCCCCCAAAGTCGGGAACGGGCCGAAACCCACCACCCCAGTAATCGAAATATGAGAACCCTAGACTGTTTTAATTGCGGCCGGAACGGCCATTGCCAGGACCAACCCAAAGACGGCGGCGCCGCGCTGGATTGCGGGACCTGGCTGCGGCCATTGGATTGGACCGCCGCCGACGAGGAGACCGTGGCCGGCCAAACCGTGCCCGAAGTGGCCCTGGACCCCGAGGCGGGCATCCGCGCCAGCATCTCCTACGCGGCGGACGCTCCCAGTCCCGAAGCCCAGGCCGCCGCCAAGGCCCAATGGGAATTGCTCAAGGCCACGAAGACCGCCGAACGCGCCATGGTCGTTGCCAACCCGGACTACCTCGCGCCCGAGCAGGCTCTCCACGTGGACCGCGCCAAGACATTTGAGTCCGGATTCCAAGCGTCATCCCGCCAGGGCGTGGTCTATGCGTTCCTTGCCGGTCTGGAGCTGAATTGGCTCAAATCGAACCTCAAACATGGTGAGTGGTTGAAGTTCAAAGAAGCCCATTTGCCCCAGATTCCCGCGCGCTCCGCTACCCGGTATATGGCCTTCGCGGATCAAATCGGCCACACCGTGGCCGATTTGCCGACTATGGGCAATTTGAAGCTGCTTTCGGACTGGAAACTGGCCCCCGAAGACGAGCAGAAGATCGTCTCCGCTTTCCACGACAATGCCGGCGGAAAGACGCTGACCGAACTCTACCGCGACACCGGCGTGATCCGCGATAAAAAACCGCACGAGCATCATCCCATCAAGCCGCAGACGCCCGACGAGAAGATCGCGGCGGAGAAGGCGGACGCCGCCGCCCGGCGCGCGGATTTTCTGAATGAGGTTTTCCTCCTGGAGACGGCCATGACCAGCCAGCAGAACAACCCATTGCTGGACTGGACCACGCCCATCGAATGGAAAGTAATTCTCCGCGCCACCCGCCGCCTCGGCAAATTGATCGTCCCCTTCACCAAGCGCAAGCAGGGCAAGTCGGCCAAGGCCCCCGCCATCCCCCAACGCACCTGACCATGATGGTCCCCTTTCAGCCTTCAGCCTTTAGCCTTCAGCCTTGACTTTATGATCTCCGACCTCACTCCCGCCGCCGCCGCGTCCTACTCGTTCACCGTGCCCCCGCGCGACGCCATCGCCCACACCCGCCTGGTCTCCTCCGAGGCCATGGAGGAATGCCAGCGGCTGCTGCGCGTGCTCGGAGAGATTCATGCTTCCGCCAAGATTCTACCGGCTTGCAGACGCCTTGCAGCCGGCTTGAACGGCAAGTGGGGAGCGGCCCGCCTCCGCGCCAAATACTATGAGTTCCTGCGCGGGAACGATACCTATCCGGCCGGCGATTGGCGGATCTGCCTCAACCATGCCAAGGCCCCGATCCACCGCGCGGATATCGCCTCCGTCACGCGCCGCTCCTCGTTCATCGAGTATTGGCGCAAGCTCGGCGAGAACCATCACCAGGACTGGGCCGCCGCCCATGACGAGCTGCTCAAGATCTGGCGCACCGGCTTCGACCACCTCAACCGCAAGGTCACCGCCATTCCCGGCTATGACCAATGGCCGGCGGCGGATGATTACTTCGGCTACCCGGACGGCTGGTCCTACGCCAACCTGATGCGCTTTCAGTCCGACCCCTACGACCAGGCCGCCGCCCGCGTGGGCCATGCCTTTGCCTCGCAGCAGCGCCTGCCCGTGCTCACCACGCGCGTGGGCCTTCAGTTCGGCCAGTACTTCGAGTTTGACGATCATGAGTTCAACCAGCGCGTGCTCTTCCAGCGCAAGCCCATGCGCCCCCTCGGCTTCGGCGCCATTGAACTCCTCAGCGGCGATATCTGCCACCTCGGCATGAAACCCACCCTCTGGGACTACGACGAGGAAGTGAAGCGCAAGCTCACCGAGAAGGAATTCATGTGGTTCGTCATCAGCCTCCTCACCACCGTGGGCTACCGCGCGGACATCGGCACCCGGTTCATCGTGGAGCGCGGCACGGCGGCCATCCGCGCCTGGCTGGAAGCGGCGCTGCTGCGCGTAACCAATGACAAGGTCATCGTCGAGCGCGGCGGACGCTTCGGCAAGCCCGCCCACGCCGGCCAGTTCTCCGGCCGCGCCAAGGGCAATTTCCGCACCAAAGCCTTGATCGAAGGCGCTTGGGCCATCGTGGATAACCAGATGGATTCCCTCCCCGCCCAGACCGGCCGCGGCCGCGACGACGCCCCGGAAGGTTTCTCCCCCCAGGCTGGCGCCGAGAAATACACCGCCGCCATCTTCCGCCATCTCGACGCGCTCCAAGCCTCCGGCCATTCCCTCTCCCCAGACCAGGTCGCGCAACTCAAGTTCCCCTATCCCATGTATGACGCCTGGCGCGTGTGGGCGCTCGACGCCGTGGACCGCATCAACCGCGATCCCAACCACACCCTCGAAGGCTGGGAGAAGCTCGGCGTCGTGCAGCCCGTCTGGCGCCTCCCCTCGCAGTCCGCCTGGCTGCCCTGGTCCGCCTACGCCGCGCTGCCCTCCGCCGAGCAAGCCGTCGTCAAGGCCATGCTGGACTCCGACCGCTCCCTGGTGAAGAGCAACCGCCTGAGCCGGCACGACGTCTTTTGCGCGGGCCGTACCCAGCTCACCCTCTTGCCCTGGGATCTGCTGCCCTCCCTGGTCGGCCCCGAGCACGCCCTGAACGCCGGACAGGAAACGCTCGAAGTCCGCGCCGGTCTCCTGCGCTTCGAATGCGCCGAGATGGACTCCGGGCCGATCGAGTTCGTCGCGCGCGACTTCCGCGCCGCCTCCAACGCCTTCCTTCCCAACGGCGAGAAGTATGTCTGCTACGTGAACCCCTACGCCCCGACGCATCTGGTCGCCACCGATGCCGCCGGCAAGGTCGCCGCCGTTTGCCCCCGCTACGCCCGCGCCTGCCGCTCCGACGACCACGCCGTCGAGAAACTCATGGGCGATCAGCAGGCCTTCGAAGCCGCCGCCCGCGCGCGCCTCAACCTGCGCCATGCCGACGAGGCCGACGCCAAGCGCGCCATGGTGGCGGGCAATCAGCGCCTGCTGGATCCCCGCGCCGCGCAGCCCGATCCCGCGCGAGCGCGGGCGTTGCGCCGGTTCGAGGGCGACATGGCCGACCTGGTCGAGCCCTCCGCCTCGCCGCGATCCGGCGCCGACGACCCCGCGGCTGACCTCTCTGATTTCGCGGCCCCGCAGCCGGCCGCAAACGCCGAGTCCTCCCGTGATGACTTCAGCGCCGAAGGGCTGCTTTAACCCCAACCCCTATGACTGACACCCCCATCGAAACGCAACCCAATCAGGTCACCGACCTGGAGCTCGTCGCCGCCGTCCCGCAGGCCAACGCCGGCAACAACGTCCGCGCGAGCTGGAACATGTCCGCCGACGACATCCGCGCCAACACCTACCGCTACGACACCGAGGCCAAGGAGGCGCTGATCGCCGCCTTCCGGTGGTGCATTGACCCGCATCACCCGCTCGCCAAACCTGATTTCGCCAGCCGCGTGGGCGCCAGCGACAACCTCCTCTACAAGCTCTATACCGGCCGCTATCGCAGCCCCGACGGCGAGCAGCTCGGCCCCTCGCCCGAGCTGGTGAAGAACATCCAGTCCTTTCTCGCCATCGAAAAGGAGCGCTACGAAAGCGGCCAAACCACCTTCGTGGAAACCCCCACCTCCAGAAAGATCGCCCTCAACTGCGAGCTGGCGCGCGAGTCTCAGTCCATCGTGTTCCTCTGGGGTCCCAGCCACATCGGCAAGACCTGGGCGCTGGAGCATCACGCCGCCGGCCACAACCACGGCCGCACCATCTACAGCCGCCTCGAAGCCGCCTCCGGCCTTGGCGGCATGGTCCGCCGCATCGCCACCGACATCGGCATCTCGGACAAGAGCAACACCGCCGCGCTCATCGGCCGCATCAAGAACGCCCTCACGCCCGAGACGCTGCTCATTCTGGACGAATGCCATCTGCTGGCCTACACCTACCGCAAGGGCAGCTTCCACAACTGCATGGAGGTGATCCGCGAGATCCACGACAAAACCAAGGCCGGCGTGGTCCTGTGCTTCACCCGCCTGGATGACGTCCGCGCCGCCAGCCAAAAGGAGCTCCAACAGCTCTGGCGCCGCGGCGTCCACAAGATCCCGCTCCCCTTGATGCCCACCAAGAAAGACCTCGAAGCCATCCTGGCCAATAGCGGCCTCGCCTTCCCCGCCCCGAGCGATGTCGTCACCGTCGGCGGCATCACCGAGAAGCCCTACGAAGTCCTGCGCCAGCTCGCCAAGCTCGAAGGCCTCAAGGCCATTACCGAACGCCTCCGGTACGGCCGCAAAAACGCCAACAAAGCCCGCGAAGACCTCGCGTGGACGCATGTGATTGACGCTCATCTGCGCATCGCCAAACAGGCGCTGCCGGAGGGCGAGTGGTAATCAGAACGCACGACCCCTGACACCTGAAACCTCAAACATAAGACCCCAAAATGAAACAGAAACCCCCCATCGAATCCGAATCCGAAACCATCCGCCCCTGGACCCGGCCCGTAAGCTACCGCTGGTCGCTGCCCGATGGCACCATCTGCCACGGCAGCAGCGTGATCATGAGCCGCAGCAAGGCCGGCCTGCGCTCGGCCTACCGCCGCTTCTGGCAGCAGCAAACCCACGTAAGCCCGGAGGTCGCATGAGCGCCGCCCCCGTAGCCGCGTCTCGCGAGGTCGCCGCGCAAATAGATCCCGCCATCCTCCGCGCGAAGCTCAAGGAATTCCTCGGCGAGAACATCACCTGCTTGAACGCCATCAATCAGCCGTTGGTCTCCGACATGCAGGAATGCATCCGCTTGCAGCACGCCCAACTCCAACAGTGCGCCAGCGCCCTGCTGTGGGTGCTGGGCAATATCAAACGCGTGGATGAAGTGCGCTATTACCTGGGCGCGGGCACGCAAACGTATCACGTGCTCACCGCCGCCCTCGCCGAAATCGAGAACCTCCCCGTCGACCAGGTCCGCGATTCTTTCCTCCCCGGCAGTTCCGCCATGCACGCCGGAAAGGAGAAAGCATGAAGATCATCACCTGCCACAAATGCGGAGCGACCACCACGCCCAACAAGTGGCGTCACCTCGGCTGGATTAAAGTCGAATTTGTCTTCAATGATGGCAATAAGTGGAGACAATATACCTGCGCCGCGTGCCAGAAGGCCAATTCAGAATCAATACTAAAGCCGGAGGTTCCAGTCGCTGTCGCACCCCAACTTACGGATCAGAACGAGGATCCTCCGGTGAACGACATTTGGAAAGACCCCCATGTCAAAGCGGCCCTCAAAGAGGGGCGCATGACAAATGACATCGCTGTCTTGTCCTGCCCCAAATGCGCCCGCTGGGGCTATTACAATCAGGGCAGCCATTTCTGGTGTCGGTTCTGTAAGGAAGGATGGCAGTGCCTCAACGTGGGCGAGGAACCGGACCCAGAGAGCCAATACCTATTTCTGGATGAGTGGACGTCCCTGGATGACACCGTTACGGTGGCTGCCGAAGGTTATGACAAACTGACCCAGCCTAAGGAGGCCCGATGAACGCCCTCATGTCCGTTCTGCTTCCCGCCCATGCCGCGCTGAGCGACCAGCTCGAACAAGTGGTTTCGTCGTGGGAACCGCGGCCCGCCGCCGGTCCCTCCAAATACATCGTGGTGCGCGACTCCCGCGGCCAGGAGCAGGCCATCCTGTTCCCCCAAACGATCAGCCATTTCCATGCCGTCAACCTTAACGATGCCGAACCGATCTCCGCCGGGCTCTGGTATTGGAATCCCAAGAGCGGCCTGGCCGTGGAGGGCGTGGTGGTGATGGATATCGGCTCCGTCACGCTGAACCTTTGGCCCCGGCCCGAAGACGCCCGCATTATCGCGCGGGCGCTGGCCGCCTTTTTCCCGTTCCTTAACCGTTCCCAAAACCCATGAAGAAACTGCAAATTACCTCCCCTGAATCGCTCGACGCCACCATCGCGCTGGCCGTGCATTGCCGCATCAACCTGACCAAGGCGACCGCTGACCGCGACGCCGAACTGGCGCGCATCACCCAACGCTGCCAGCCCGTCATTACCCGCATCGGCGAGGACATCGCCGCCATCGAAACCTCCATCCGCGACTATTGCGAAGCCAACCGCTCGACGCTCTTTGTGGCCCGCAAAAGCCGCGAAACCAGTCTCGCCGAGTTCGGCTTCGAACTGACGCCGCACCGCGTGGAGACCTCGAACAAGAAGATCAAGTGGAAGGACGTGGTCGCGCGGCTGCTGCGCCTCCCCTGGGGCAAGGCTTACGTGCGCCATCCCGAGCCGCAGCCGGACAAGCAGGCCCTCCTGAGCGACCGCGAGAAGCTAACGCCCGAGCAACTCACCGCCGCCGGCGTGCAGTTCTGCCAGGACGAGCAATTCTTCATCCGCCCCAAACCCGAAACCGCCGCTGACTCCGCCAGCGGCTTGGAGGTAGGATGAACGACCTCGCTGAAAAGCTGGTCCGGGAAGAAGAAGCCCGCATGCGCGAACTCCAAGCTCTCGCGCGGCAAATCAACGAGCGCCGGCGCAAGGAGGACCTCCGGCTGGCGGCGGCCCTCGTGATCCTCATGACCTGGTTGGCCGTGACCGGCATCGCCCTGGGCGCCGAACTCGCCTTGCAAGGCCGATGGGGGATCATCCCCGGCCTGGCCATTGTAGCGCCCCTCGCCTGGGCCTGCGTGATCATCCTCGACCACCTCAGTATCACCCCAAAATTATGAGCATCCCGCTGCTGAAAATCTTCCCCCCGACCGATGATATGGATACGGATCCCCAAGTCAATGGCCTGGCCTTGGGGTTCTTCAATGAGGACGGCTCGCTGGATGACTCCGGCGGGACGGTGGACATCAACCTGGATGACACGCAGGGAAAGAATATCGCGCTCCAAACCTTGTCCGACGGCTCGGTGGTGCTGGCCAGCCCGGACTTCAAAGGCGGAGCGGGCCAGTCGCTCTACATGTTCATCGGCTTCGCCGTCCCGAATGGCGCCACGACCGGCAGCGGACAGCAGACCATCAACGGCAGCCCCAATGGCACGCTGCAAACGCTCATCATGGCCGCCGCCTGGAACCCCACATGGACGCAGGAGGATCATCCGGTGGGCGGCCTGCCTCGGGTGTATGTCGCCCTGCCCGAGCATCTGCGGGATACCATCGCCTCCGCGATGGTGCCGGGATTGGTGGGGCTGGGCTCCGTCAAGCAGGTCGATTATTCGGCCTATAACTTCGCGGCCATCACCAACGGCAACAACCAGCAGCGCACGGCCCATGCCGATGATTCTTCGCTGGGCATCCCGGATCAGACCCAGTGGATCGATGAGCCCTACAAATGGTATGACACCTTTTGGGCGGCCCCGGCCTTCACCAACATCAACGTGCAAATCAATTCCGGCGATCCGGTGACGGCCGCGACGGTGGTGAACGGCGGCGCGACCGCGGCTTACTGCGTGGGCAATGTCTTGACCGTCACGGGCGGCACGGGCTCGGCCTGCATCCTCACGGTGACCGCCGTCTCCGACGGCCTGGTCACGGCTGTGACCGTGACCAATGGCGGCGCCTACTCCGTGGTGCCCGCCAATCCCGTGGCCGTGACCGGCGCGGCCGGGACGGGCGCGACCGTGGGCGCCGGGGCCACGTTTGATCTCGTGTTTACGGCCATCGCGCTGCGAGACGTGAACATGGCCGGGCGCAACTGGGCCTCGATATGAGCTTCCCCCCGTTCTACATGCGCAGCCCGCTCGGGAACCGGATCCGCAGCCCGCTCAGCGGATTCAACGGCTTGCGCGCGGCGCTCGCGGTCGAGGCGTGGAACCTCTCCACGCAAACCTCCGCCATTACCAGCCTGGGAAACGATTGGACCACGCCAACCATCTATGCGGCGGGGTCCCCATCGAGCGCCGTCAGCGCCTGCAACGCGCTGGTACCTTACAACACGGCGGACTGGTCCTCGTTGGCTACCTATTTTTGGAATTTTATGGATCCCTCGCAATACTACAATCCGCCCAATTTCCATGGGTTCCCCATGCCGGCAACGAATCCAGCGGGGTCGTTGGGCGGCTTGTCCAATGGATGTGGCACTCCCAATATGCTCATCCACTACCCGCCCCCGTACACGGGCGACACCTCTGGAGAGGCTCCCTACGCTTTGGCGGATGAGAGACCGAACCTCTATCCGGGCGCATGGCCATGTGTGGGAGTTGAACCGTCATTCTTGATGTCTGATTTTCTGTTCAATCCGGGCGCCTTCGTCAATCCGAGCGCTCCTCCCACTTATCAGTGGAATAATTACCAGATGGCCGGACGGACGCGCTACCGCGTCAAAACCGCTACCGGAAATCTGCGCGGGATACGCTTGAACTGCGAGTTGCGCGGCATGACCAATGATATGGGCTCTTGGACGAGTGGTATTACGCCAGTGGTATGGGCTGACAATGCGCTGATGGGTGAGTACGGGCCGAACATCATCCTGACGAACTTCAGCTTCAATTCCTACGTGTTCATCCCCAACCACGTGGCGGCCGCCAGTGACACCACTAGCGACTGGATCGAAGTGCCGCTGCCCGAGGTGCCTTCGGATTGGGATGGGCAGGCGCAGGCCGAGAGTTCCGGTTGTCTGCTGGGCTTAGGCATTGTCGACTTCTTCGGCCTTACCTGCTCGCAATGGCAGAGCATCACCGGCCTCTCCATCAGTGGTATTCCGTGAACCATTAACCCCTTGATCCCATGACCTCGAAACAACGCTATTCCATCGTCATCGACCGCTGGCCCGCCGCTTGTCGCGCGCAAGGCTGGAACCCGAGCGACCGCGAGCGTCGGCTGCGCGTCATCGGCGAGGCCGTCGGGCGCGCCATCACCACCATGAATGACTTGGACAATGGCGCGGATATTGACGCCGTCTATGCCCATTTGGGCGCGCTCACCGATAAGGTCGCCGCTACCATAGAGACGCTGCCCGCCGGCCGCGTGGACGTGAGCGCCGGGCCCGGCCGCCGCGCCCGCAAGAGCGACACCGCCGGCTACCGGCGCCGCCTCTTCTGGCTCGTCCGCAAGCACGCGGCCCCGCTGGGCGGCGAGCCCTACGTCCTCGGCCTGGCCAGGGACAAGTTTCATTTGACCGCCGGCATGACCACGCTGGAGGATCTGACCACGCAGCAACTCCACCAGCTCATGATGACCCTGGCCGCCCGGCGTTCCTCCAAGCAGCGCTCCAATGCCAATGCCAGCCTGAACAGCGAGGAGAGCTTTCCCGACGAGGTGGAGTTTGAGCCCGAGCCCGAGACCGCGAATTGCCCGTTTTGAGCTATGGTTGCCGACCAACAAGACCTATTCTCCCCGCCTTTGCCCGCCGACAATGGCGCTACCGACGCCGATATGGCCGACTTCTGCGGCCACCTCATCGCGCACGGCTGGCAGACCCGGCGCGAGATCAGCGCGGCTTTGGGTTGGGACGACCGCAAGATCCGGCTCGTCGCCCAGGCGCTCGGCGGCCGCGTCGTGCGCTGCCAACTCGGTTACAAGCTCACGTCATCCTGCGACCGCAACGACCTTCCCCACATGCGGCAAGCCGCCGATGCCGCCGGCTCCCAGAGCGCCCTCATGCGCGCCTACGAGCTGGCGATGCGCCATGCCATCCACGCCCTGGTAGGATGAACCCGGCCCGGCCAGCGATCGCCCGTCCCCAGCAGGACACCCCCGAGGACCTGGTTGACCGGCTGCTGGAGACCATCCGCGGACAGTTTTGCGCCCAGATGACCGGCAAAGAATGGGGCCAGGCCAGGCACTTCCTCAAACGCAACGTCGTCCTTTGGCCGGCGCGGTTCATGTTTGGCAAAGGCTTCACCGTCCCGGCCGCTCGCTACGAGGCCATCCTGCGGAGCGTCTTTGCGGACATCAAGACCCACGGCAAAGCCGACGCCATCAAGTATTGGCCCGGCTATTTGATGAAGTGCGTCCAGGATCACCTGCGACACCATTGGGAAGAATACTACGCTGAGGCCAAATCCATTCGCAGCGCCGCCGAGACGGCCTTGATGCATCTGGGAAAGCTCCAACATCAGCACGACCCCACCGTTGAGGCCCTGGCCGCCGCCCACAAAGTGCTGTCGGATGCCCGCCGCCAGGTCAAGCGTTCCGCCTTCCAGCCCGCCCAGCGTCAATTGGGCTTCAATTTATGACCCCTTCAATACACTTTCAAAGGTCTGGAAATCGCCCTGAAAACCGGCTGAAAGTGTATCAGACCTCTGCGAATGGCCGGGATCTGCTCCTAAACTGTATTAAACCCGCCTTCGCCCTCCCAACCCTCCGTAAGTCCTTGATTTCCGGCCACTTCCCGCCATTTCCGGCCTAATTCGGTCTGTATCGCGTCGCGTGCAAGACTCTTCCAGATGCCGAACAGAAAAAATGGTGGGCGCTGAGGGATTCGAACCCCCGACCTACTCGGTGTAAACGAGACGCGCTAACCGCTGCGCCAAGCGCCCCAACCAATTGCCTATAAGGCATTTACGAGAACACTGCCAACAGGCGGTCTTCTTGCTTACACGCGGTTTCCACCGCACAGGGGTGCAATGCACCCTTTCCGCCTAGAATTCCACCGCGCGAACGACCGCCATACCCGCAAACTTCCAGCGAGCCTCACTATGCCCACTTTTGCGCCGATGGCAAGGAGGTTTCCAGGTGCCTGCGGAGGGAGCAGCGCGTATGCATGAAGGGTTCAAGTGAGTTTTGGGCGACGGCTGGTAACAAAGGCCATCGCCTTGGCCAGATTATCTTCGCCCATGGCTGCCTGGAAGTCGGTGAACCAAAGCGAGCGCGGGT
>Ga0316217_10000868_pt1 | contig 41094 bp, 36 predicted proteins | sample 1anoAmetaG_FD_203633 | JGI IMG/M metagenome (GOLD analysis project Ga0316217, IMG submission 203633) | Freshwater microbial communities from Trout Bog Lake, Wisconsin, USA - 1anoA | ecosystem: Environmental > Aquatic > Freshwater > Lake > Hypolimnion/Profundal zone | place: USA: Wisconsin...
AGGAGCTTGGCTGGGCTGAGGCCTTCTGAGGCTCCTAAATGGTCGATTATGAGACCAGTATTACGAAACGAGTTTTGGAAAAGCTATATTTTCAGGCATATTACAATGCCGCCGGGAATTGCTGTCACCTTTCCTTTACTATCTGTGACCCATAAAGGAGCACCTCATGCGTGAAGCATCTTTCGATTTTCTGCAACAGTTACTGGCGGCGCCCAGCCCCTCGGGGTACGAGCAGCCCGCCCAGCGGATCTTCCGCTCCTATATAGCTCCCTTCTCCCAAGTAACAACAGACGTGATCGGCAACGTTTTCGGCAAGATCGAGGGGATCGGCGAGGACCGCCCCAGGGTCATGCTGGTGGGGCACTCGGACGAGATCGGCCTCCAGGTGCGCTACCTGGACGACAACGGCTTCATCTACTTTTCCGCCATAGGCGGGGTGGACCCCCACATCACGCCGGGGTTGCGGGTGCATGTCCATACCGCCCAGGGTACGCTGAACGGGGTGGTGGGGAAAAAGCCGATCCACCTGATCGAGCCCAAGGAGCGCGATACCGTCACCAAGCTCGACGCCCAGTACATCGACATCGGCGCCGCCGACAAGAAGGAGGCGCAGGCGCTGGTCCGGGTGGGAGATCCGATCACCTTCGCCGCCTCCCTGGAAAGGCTCTCCGGCGACCGGGTCACTTCGCGGGGGTTCGACGACAAGGCGGGGAGCTTCGTGGTCGCCGAGGTGCTGCGCCGCGTTGCGCTCTTGCCGGGCAAACTCTCCGTCGACCTGTACGGCGTCTCCTCAGTGCAGGAGGAAGTCGGACTACGCGGCGGCACCACCAGCAGCTACTCGGTGCACCCCGACATCGGCATCTGCGTGGAGGTCGATTTCGCCACGGACCAACCGGACGTGGACAAGAAGCACAACGGTGAGGTGGGGCTCGGCAAAGGGCCGATCCTTCCCAGGGGGTGCAACATCAACCCCGCGCTCTTCGACCTGCTCTCCTCGACCGCTGAAAAGGAGAGCATCCCGGTACAGTTTACCGGCATCTCCCGGGCGACAGGCACCGATGCCAACGTCATGCAGATCTCCCGGGGCGGGGTGGCCACCGCGCTGGTGAAGCTGCCGTTGCGCTACATGCACACGCCGGTGGAGACCATGTCGCTCTCCGACCTGGAGGGTGCCATCGATCTGATCGTGGCAACCCTGGCCCGGATCGGCGCCAAGGAAGATTTCGTTCCCAAGTAGCCTCTCGGCATGCAAAAGAAACCCCTCGCCTGTAGATGCAGGACGAGGAAAAGAAAGGTAAAAATCGCAAAAAGAATTCTCAAAAGTTCCCGTCGCAGCTAATATTGACCGGTATTTTAATGAGAACCCTGGAAAAGGCGGCTTTTGTTAGGGAATTATACTCGACCTTGGCCTGATTTAAGTTGACTTGGGGGGCGCCCTGTACTAAATTTTTCGGTTAATATCCCCGTGCCGTACCACGATAAAGGAGCCCCCTCATGTTAGAAAGTAACCTCCCCGAAGGCCTTACCTTTGACGACGTCCTGCTCCTCCCTGCCCACTCACTGATCCTACCTCGCGATGTTGATCTTTCTACCAGGCTCACCAGCAACATCCTGCTCAACATACCTCTGGTCAGTGCGGCAATGGACACCGTCACGGAGTCGAGGGCGGCTATCTGCATGGCGCGGGAAGGGGGACTCGGGTTCATCCACAAGAACTTCACCATCGCCGAGCAGGCGATGGAGGTGGACAAGGTCAAGAAGAGCGAGTCGGGGATGATCGTTGACCCGATCACCATGAGGCCCACCCAGCGGATCCGGGAGGCACTGGAGATGATGGCGAAGTACCGGATTTCCGGGGTGCCCATCACCAAGGCAAACGGCAAGCTGGTCGGTATTCTCACCAACCGGGACTTGCGCTTCGAGACCAACCTGGACCTCTTGATCTCGGACAGGATGACCAAGAAGAAGTTGGTGACCGTGCCGGTCGGGACCACCCTGGAGCAGGCCAAAGAGCACCTGAAGCACACCCGGGTCGAGAAGCTCCTGGTGGTGGACGACGACATGAACCTGAAAGGGCTCATCACCATAAAGGATATCGAGAAGATCAAGAAGTACCCCAACGCCTGCAAGGACGCGCTCGGACGCCTGCGGGTCGGCGCCGCCGTAGGCCCCACCCAGGACGTCGACGCGCGCATCGACGCGCTCATGAAGGCGGGCGTGGACGTGGTGGTCATCGACACGGCGCACGGCCACTCCCAGGGGGTGCTGGAGACCATTGAGCGGATCAAGTCGACCTTCCCGGGGCTGGAGCTGGTGGCCGGCAACATCGCCACCGCGGACGCGGCTCAGGCCCTCATCAAGGCGGGTGTCGACGCCATCAAGGTCGGCATCGGTCCGGGTTCCATCTGCACCACCCGCGTGGTGGCGGGGATCGGGGTGCCGCAGATAACGGCGATCGCCGAGTGCTCCAGGATCGCCATGAAACACGGCATCCCGCTCATCGCCGACGGCGGCATCAAGTATTCGGGCGACCTCACCAAGGCCATCGCTGCCGGAGCCGACCTGGTGATGATCGGCTCCCTCTTCGCCGGGACCGAGGAGTCCCCCGGCGACACCATCCTGTACCAGGGGCGCGCTTACAAGGGGTACCGCGGCATGGGTTCCATCGGCGCCATGAAGGAAGGAAGCAAGGACCGCTACTTCCAAAGCGATGTCGACAGCGACGTGAAACTGGTGCCGGAGGGGATCGAGGGGATGGTGCCGCTCAGGGGACCGCTCGGCTCCAACGTGCACCAGCTGATGGGGGGGTTGCGCGCCGGGATGGGATACACCGGAAGCCGGACCATCGCGGAGTTGCAGAAAAACGGGCGTTTCGTGAGGATCACCGGCGCGGGTCTCAAGGAGTCCCACGTGCACGACGTCATGATCACCAAAGAGGCACCCAACTACCGCGTCGAAAAATAAATTCATAAGGATATCCATCCATGAGCATCGACATCCATTCCGAAAAGGTCCTGATCCTCGACTTCGGCTCCCAGGTGACCCAGCTGATCGCACGGCGGGTGCGGGAGCAGAGCGTCTACTGCGAGATACACCCCTACAACATGGCTCTGGAGAAGATCAAGGCCTTCGCACCCAAGGGGATCATCCTCTCCGGCGGCCCCTCCTCGGTCTACGACAAGGACGCGCCGCACTCCGATCTCGGCATCTACGACCTGGGGATCCCCGTGCTCGGCATCTGCTACGGCATGCAGCTCATGACCCAGCAACTGGGCGGGCGGGTGGAGCGCTGCGACAAGCGCGAGTTCGGCCGCGCCACGCTATCCCTGGACGGCGGCAGCGAAATCTTCGCCGGCTTCACCGGCGGCGCCGAGGTCTGGATGTCGCACGGCGACCGGATCGAGACCATGCCCGCGGGTTTCCAGCTCATGGCCCACACCGAGGGGTGCCCGGTCGCCGCTATGAAGGACGAGAAGCGTCAGTTCTTCGGGGTGCAGTTCCATCCCGAGGTGGTGCACACCCCGCGCGGCGACGAGATGATCGGCAACTTCCTCTTCAACGTCTGTGGCTCCAGGCCGACCTGGACCATGGCCAACTTCATCGAGACCGAGCTCGCCTCGATCCGCGAGAAGGTCGGCACCGGCAAGGTGCTCTGCGCCCTCTCCGGCGGGGTCGACTCCGCGGTCGTCGCGGTGCTGATCCACAGGGCGATCGGCGACCAGCTGCACTGCGTCTTCGTGAACAACGGCCTGCTCCGGAAGGGGGAAGCCGACAAGGTGGTAAACCTCTTCACTAAGCATTTCCAGATCAACCTGGACTACGTGGAGGCGAGCGACCGCTTTCTCGACAAGCTGACCGGGATCTCCGACCCCGAGCAGAAGCGCAAGATCATCGGCAACGAGTTCATCTACCTCTTCGAGGAGGAGGCGAAGAAGCTCGGCCAGGTCGACTACCTGGCGCAGGGGACCCTCTACCCGGACGTGATCGAGTCGGTCTCCACCAAGGGTCCCTCCGCCGTCATCAAGAGCCACCACAACGTGGGCGGGCTTCCGGACAAGATGAACCTGAAGCTTTTGGAGCCGGTGCGTGAGCTGTTCAAGGACGAAGTGAGGCTCTTGGGCAAGGAACTCGGCATGCCCGACGAGGTGGTGTACCGCCAGCCCTTCCCGGGGCCGGGGCTAGCCATCCGCTGCATCGGCGAGCTGAGTGCCGAGAAGCTCGACATCCTGCGCGAGGCGGACGCCATCGTCATCGAGGAGATCAGGAAGGCCGGGTTATATCGCGAGATATGGCAGTCATTTGCCGTACTGCTGCCGGTGAAGACGGTCGGCGTCATGGGGGATGCCCGGACCTATGAATGGACCTGCGCACTGCGCGCGGTGAACTCCCTGGACGGCATGACTGCGGACTGGGTCAAGCTCCCCTATGAGCTCCTGGGCAGCATTTCCTCGCGCATCATCAACGAAGTGAAGGGGGTCAACCGGGTGGTTTACGACATCAGCCAGAAGCCCCCTTCCACCATTGAGTGGGAGTAAATAAGATCTTCCCCGAGAGGACCGTTTTTTGCATTAATGGATCGCGGTAGCTGAGCTAACGGGTCGGTTGCCGCGTTTTTTCGTACCTGGGGAGCCAAGCGTGCCGGATACCGTGCAGCCGATAAAATTACTGATCTTTGACCTGGACGGCACCCTGATCGACTCGCTGCCCGATCTGGTCGACGCCGCGAACCAGATGAGGGAGAGTTTCGGTCTGGCCCCCTTCAGTCCCGAGGAAGTGCGCCGGCTGGTAGGGCAGGGTTCCCGGTCGCTGGTCGAGCGCGCGCTTCCCGGAGCGGCGCCAGGGGAGGTTGAGCTGGGGCTGGAGCGCTTCCTGAGCTACAACCTCGCGCACATAGCCGACAAGACCCGGCTCTATCCCGGAGTGGCCGAGACCCTGCGGGCGCTGAAAGTCCTGGGGTACGCTCTGTGCGTGCTCTCCAACAAGAACGTAGCCCTCTGTCGGGAGGTACTGTCCAGGCTCGGCATAGAGGCCTTTTTCCCGACCGTATTCGGAGCCGACTCGCTTCCCTTCAGGAAGCCTTCGCCGGAGCCGGTGCTGGCCCTGCTCAAGGAATTCGGGGTGGCGGCAGGGGAGTGTGTTCTGGTAGGAGACAGCCTCAACGACGTGGCCGCGGGGCAGGGCGCGGGAGTCTTGACCGTCGGCTGCAGCTATGGTTATGGCGATCAGGCGGAGTTGGCCGGTGCCGATTACCTGGTGGGGGATTTCCCCTCCCTGCTCAGCCTGCCGGTATTTTCCTGAAAAGGATCATTCAGATGAAAAAAGGCTAAAGTTTTCCTGCTGCGAGGCCGAAGACCAACATATAACGATATTCGGGAGCCAGAACAGAAATGAAAATAGACGAATTCAATCAAAAACCGGCAGTTCCCTATCTTGTTGGGGGGAAGGCAGACAAGTCCGAGCCAGCGGATGTTCATGGCGAGGCCGTTGCAAAACAGCATGCCGCGGGAGACAAAGTGGAGCTCTCCAGCTACATGCCGGTAGTGCCGACCTCACAGAGTGCGCAGGGTCTTCGGATCAACAAAGTTGAGGCAGTGAAGGCGCAGATGGAGGCCGGCACCTACCAAGTATCCAGTCATGACGTAGCGGAAAAGATGCTTGCCAAGATGGCCATCAGCTAGTAGCAATTACGTTTTGCCGGTAGAGCCGCGAGCGGCATGCCAGTGGTGGTGGAAACGAGAAATTCATTGACAAGGACGGGTGATCTGCGGTACAAAGGCCACTCTCTTAAGCGGGAATAACTCAGTGGTAGAGTGTCAGCTTCCCAAGCTGAAGGTCGCGGGTTCGAATCCCGTTTCCCGCTCCAAAATAACTTAGATGATTCCGGAAGTTACAACGGAATTTAAAAGACTGTCCCCGGTACTGTCCCTAAACGGAACCGGGGATTTCTTTTTTCGAGTTAGCACGAAGTCTTTCCCGAAGTAATCAAGCATTTCCTCCGCATCGTCTTCCAGGCCTTCAACGTAATTCCCGTACACCTCATAGACCATCTGTTTGCTTGCGTGTCCCATAAGGCTAACCAGTCTTAGCGGATTAACGCCGATAATGAGGCTCCAGGCCGCGAAGGAGTGCCGGGCAGAGTATGAGGTCACATAAGGGATTCCCGCCTTTAAAACGGCCTTCCTCCAGATTTTACTGAACCGGCTGCTGTTGAATCTCTTCCCGTCCTCCATGACGAAGACATGAGGGGAGGTTGATTTGTTCAGGATGGTTTGCAGCCGTTCCCGTATGGCCTGCGTGATGAAGATTTGCCTTTTCCTGAAAGCGGTCTTGAGGCTCTTCTTTTCTTCCCCGAGGACATAGGAGCTTCGGACGTTGATGTAATCGCCCTCGATGTCTTCCCGCTTTAGTCCTCCCAGCTCGGAAGCGATCATGCCGGTGAAGATCATGATTTCGGCGATGGGACGGTAATGCTCTTCCAAGTTATCAAGGAACTTGAGCCAATCGGGAAGCCTTATGACGGTGTGCTCTTTCTTCTCTGTCTTCGGCAGCTTCTTTTTCAGGTTGTCGAAGGGGCTTTTTACATTCCAGCGGTAATGCTCGCAGGCATCATTCCAGATTGCTCGGAAGGGAATCAGAAGATTAACCTTTCTTGCCGTGGAAAGTTGCTTTCCCTTGTCCTTCCCTTTTAGCCTTACCAGCGACTCGGTGAACTTGAAAACAGTCATGCCGGTGAGCTGGTAGAAGATGAAGCTTTTGAAGTAGGGAAGAATCCGGGTTTCTATTGCTTCCCGGTAGTCATTCCGCTTGGTAGGGGAGCCGAAGGAGGGATAGATTGTTTTCATCCACTCTTTCGCGTAGTCACCGAAAAGAACTTGATGCGGTTCCGGTCGGTACTCCCTGCCTTCCTTCTGGGTGAAGTGTGCTTTTTCTTGATCCGATGCACCTGGGAACGCCTCAGCAAACTTGAAAGTACCGTCTTCGATCCGCTCCGTGATCCTGTTAAGGAATCCGCGAACCTTCCTTTCATTTGCCGGGGTGTCGTCAAGGTCCGTTGACCGGGTGATCCGCTGGCCGAAGTAATAGAAATCAACGTAGAGCTTTTTAGAGCCTTTCCGCCGTTTGATGGCGCCGGTTTCCTTGATTGGTGTTTCGATAGCGAGGTTGCCTGTTTTAATTCTCATTTTATGTCCTCATGGCGTTACCCTCCTCTTCAGTGTGTCTTAGTCCGAGGGGGAAGATAGCGCCAATCGTTCTATTTATCAATAGTCAAGGTTAACGGCCGGGGCGTTGCCCCGGCTGAAAGTCAAAGGCAAAGTCAAAGGAGGGCTGTTGACCGGGGCTTCGCCCCGCTGTGAATCTAGCTCACTTCGATTCGGCATCGGCGGAGTTGTCGCGGCCTCGTCGCTTCGGTCCGCCTTCAGCCGGCTGTTGAAGGAGATGTGGGGCCGGCAGATTCGCAGGATTCGGCCGAGGCGGAGATAGTGGACACCTTCCTGCAGAACCCCATTTTTCAGCCAGCCGAATACGGTGGTACGGGAAACTTGCATCAGTTTTGCGAACTGCTCCACAGTCAGCATTTCATGGTTATTCTGTTCCATGAGCGCCCCCGGTTGCTTCCACCACCTGGCCGAGCTTAATGGATCGCTTGATGAATTCGCCGTCAAAATCTCGCTTTGTCCAATGTTCATAGAGCGCCTTGCCAAGTGACATGATCGCATCTTTATAGTCTCTGGTCTTTACCCTGACAGCGTAGGCCGGGAGGCAACCGGCTATGTGAGCAATGTAAAATAGAGCTGATGCATGGGAATTGGTGCTGAAATCCCTCCCGATGCTCTGATCCTTTCCAAGACGTTCCGCGCAGGATTGAACTTCCAACCACCAGGGATGGATAGAGCGCCGATCCTGACGGTCATTGTCCCGCAGACGAAGTGAGAACCATTCACCGGTCAAGTATTTCCATAGTCCACCAGCTCTTTGCCAGAGGTCTTCGAAGTCGTTTATCTTGAATTGCTTTAAGGCTGCCCTTCGAAGTTGGAATTCCACCCGCCAAATATCTTCAAGGTCGTTTGTTCCCCACAGGTCGGCAAACCAGAGCTTTTCCCCTTTCTTGAGGACTTCCTTCCCCTTGTTGTAAATCCGAAGACGGATTGGAGCAGCGGGAGACCCGAAGTAGCAGGTTTCCAGAATTCCCCCCTTGATGATCGGTCTAAGGTCCCGACTCCGACAGACAGCATGTTCTTCTAAGAAGGGGAGGGTAAGTCCAGGGGAGAGCTTGAAGTCGACGCAGATGTCAAGGCGACTGGGGAGGATGCTGTCGATCTTCCCGCCAAAGTATTTCAGATCAGCGGCAACCAAGTCGAGCGCGTAGGTGAATCCTCTGCCCCACATGGTTTCCGAGTTGATGGAAAGGTACACGTTGGGGGAACTGGTAAATTTGTCCGTCTTGGCTATGTAGAGATGATACTCAGGGAACTGGAGGTGAAAGGTGTAGTTGTCGCCCTTGCCATTCGGGTAAATGACACAGTTCCTGCCGGGGATGGTCTCCTCTACGACCTCGCCGCATTTTTGGGCCTTTTCCTTGAACGCATACAGAGCTTTGAGAACTACCGACCAGTCATATCCCCATTCAACGAATATCCCGATATCAAGGGAGTCAAAGCCGCAGAGAAGGAACTGGAAATTGTCGAGGTGTGGTATTAGCGCATGGCGTGTTACAGGTTCCGCCATGCAAGCTTTGTTACTGTCAGGGAGGAGCATAGTCATAAACAATTCCTTTTTGCGCGTTTGTGCGCTGAAATTGCCAATGGCTTGCTTCACCCTTTAAGGGAATGGCTGGCTACAAGGCGTAACTCGGTAAGTGGGAGCACTCAGCGCCCCCCCGAGGGGGGCACCGGGTGCTTATTATTTTCTGTCCGTTATAAGTTGTAAATAAGGTTCTTCAATGCCAATAAGGCATGCCGCAAGTTTACGGGACGAAGATTTGAGGATGTAACTTTTGGTCTGAGCATTGCCGCGTATCTTAACCACCAGTGGCAGCTGTCGGAAATCAATTTCAAGTACGTTCATTGGTATCACCTCCTTCGGTAAATTGATAAAAATACCAAAACTAGCTCGCGTAATATGGCATTGGTTCAGTTACTCCAGCCTCTTTTTCGATTCCACGAAGATGTTTCTCTGTTAAACGACGGAAATATGCTCCTTGTCCAATATCCTCGTAAATAGCTTCGCCTGTTTCAGGGTCATCGAAAACATGACTACCCTGTTCAAAAGGGTAATCTCGTTCCAGTTGATCTAAAGCGGCTGTAAGTAAGTCACCAATTATTTCTGTTTTTGTCTTCTTCGGGTACATTTCGCACAGAGCGGATATCTTGGCAGACACCAGCATAGGCAGGCGAATTGAGAACTGTTTTGGTGCAAGGCGTGGCGGCTCTGGAGCGCCCCAAATTGTGATTAGGTCTTTTGTTTTCATTTATCAATTCCTCCCTGGTAAAACTTATACGAAACCTTTGTAGGTTTTGTCAACATTTAAATAAAACCTGAGCGTAATTTATAGTAGTGGGCATTGAGTTGAAAGCCCCCCGGCGCTACACTAACGCTTAGCTTATCGGCTTGCATACGCCCGCCTTCGGGCCTTGAAACCTTCGGGCCACCTGCTCCGGGCGTACCCGGCCTTCGCATGCTACCGGGACGGTCACGGGCTGAATGCGAACTAAGTATTGCGGCTAAATATTTCTTTATTTTATTTGGCCAATGTGATACTGAGGTGATGTGTTTGGAGGCCTCGCGGTTAGCGAAGTGGAGAGGGCTGATATAGGTGAGCAAAACGGCACCGGTAAGAATATTTTAATTGGATAATGTGTTTAACTTAGTAACGGAGGAAGGAATGATTGAAATTAGACCGAACGAGCTAAAGGATATACACTCCAAAAAGGAAACTCCTGCTGGAGTATATTGTTGGGGGTACTACGAAGAAGAAAAGTTTATCCCCCTATACGTTGGAAAGAGCAAAAAGTTGCATGAGAGGTTAATGCAGCATTATTGCAGATTTAAGGGTGGTGAGTACAGATTGTTTGATCCTGATGATCTAAAAGCTCACTACTTTGGCGGTTTGACTTTACCAGCCAAGCCGTTTACGTTATACACTCCTGTAAGTTTTAAAACCATGATTGATGATCTTCATCTATTTAAAGTTAAACATAAATACATGATTGATAATTTTGCTTTCAGATATCTTGTCATTGAAGAAGAATCAAATAGATGCAGTGCTGAGAGAACACTTGCAAAGTATATTGGCAGTGAATGGCTGATTTCATCAGTGCCATATGGCGGTGACGATAAAATTGATACAGAATTGAAAAAACTATGTGCATAATGAGAATATATTATACACCCAATTGTTGGGTTATAATTAAAGTATTTAACGTAAATTGTTGAATAATATTATAAACTCTGGCAGGTTAAGCTAATCATAAACTGCGGATCTAGCCTAGAGGAGTTGCACTTTGACAGCATTCCTGGAAATTACATTTAATATAGGGAGGTAGCGGATGAAAACATGTAATTTTATAGGAGGGGTAATTTTAATTATTGCTGCTGTCTTTTTAGTTTCTGGATGTAACATGCTATGGGGGGGTGATATCGCCCTAGTAAAAAAAGGATACCTAAATTCCGACAAGTCCTTGACAGTTGGACAGGCATTTGATGGATATAAGTATTTTAGCTCAAAGGAATGGAAGGCTTTCAAAACTGAACAAGGCAGACGAGTTGTTGAGTTTAATGGGATTATGGATATGAACAATAATGAGGTCAAACATGCTATAGAAAAAGATATCGGAGCTTTAGGCGGTGAACCATTTTCAAAATCACGTGTTATGATCCAATTTGTAATCAATGGCGACAATTCTTATGAAATTTCTGGGTTTGAAGTCATCGGTACACTAAAGAATGGCAAATCTTATAAAAAAAGATCCGATAATGTAGACTCTGTAACTGAATATATTTATAAAAATGAAATTTCTAGTTGGGACTTAATTTACCATCCTAATACAGGACATGGCTATAACGAATACCCGTCCTAGCACCCAAAACTGAATTGACGAACCGGCCCTTTAAGTGAAGCTGTGGCTTGTCTAACGAGGTTTTTTTAAACCAGTTATCGCCGAGTTTTCCTTACCTGCCAACAGAGGGGTTGCCGGGGTTCCCTTGCTCTTTCGGATAGCCAATCACCCCGGCAAACCTCACCCCTCTATGGACAGCCGTTGACGCCCGGCTTGAGAAGCTTGCCGCATTGCCGGCCTTGTGGAGAAAGACGACGAGTGAGTGCAAGACAAGGACGCTCACCGCCGCTGGGCTCAGGGGCAGGCAGGAAAAGCGCCAGCCTACCCCAGCAGATAGCTTAGGTCGTTCCGGTCAGCATCAAGGGCTTTCGCGGCATAAAGAAGTACCCTTTATTCCACGGTCCCTTGACCTCCACTTAGGAGCGGGCTAAAGCCCAACTCGCTGTGGCAGAGTGAGCAGCGAAAGGCTAAAGGCTGATTTAACCTGTACCTAAGCTGTTGCTTTACTGGCTAATTTCACCTGAATTAAGCTGAACTGTAATGGACTTTAGACACACTAAAGATTTAGGTAACTATCTGTAATATGCTGATATTATGGCTATTTACTGGTTTGACCCTTTGCCGTTGGAGGCTTTCGAATCCCGTTTCCCGCTCCAATGAAATCAATAGGTTAGCCGATTCTGGCTAGCCTTTTTTGTTTCATGTTGTAGTGAATGTTGTAATAAAAATCTGTAACCGTCTGAAACGGCCTGAATCAGCTTGGTCAAGGTCTTGGATTTTTCTTTTGAGGGTGGCGGTCGGTAGGCTCTTGCAACTTTAGATCTGGGGCTGGTTAATCAATACACCAACTCAAGGGAAAGCACACCGTCCACATTGTCGATGGCTAAATCAAGCCGGGAGAATTTCCCGCCCTCGGATAAAACGACGCCAAACAAATCCTTCCAGGGAGAATCTGTAAAGTTGGCCTCATATTGACGGCAACCTTGACCGCTCATTTCGACGTGACAGCCCATTTCTTCCCGGCCATCATAATAAATGCGATTCCTCCGCAGAATCTGTGGGTAAAAGCACCGGTATGACATCATACGGAAAACTAGCGCCAATCAGGAAGAGTTATGTCCAAAAAAGAAATTGCCGCCGGGGTGGTGCATAGCGTGCCTGAGGATTTACGAAAAGCCCTTACTGACGACAGAGCTGTGCCGGCACTGTGGGCGGCCATTACTCCGCTTGCCCGCAACGAGTGGATTTGCTGGGTTGAGGAAGCCAAGAAACCGGAAACAAGGCGCCGCAGGATAGAGAGAGTGTGCTCGGAACTGCAAGAAGGCATGCGCAGGCCTTGTTGTTGGGCCGGTTGCCCCCACCGAAAAGAAATCGCGCCTACCTGATCCATGAAGGCGAGATCCCGCCCCTTCATTGCCGACCAGCCAATCTAAACTTTTGTACTTAAGTTGGGATTGGTGAGGCTCATTTTCAGATTTGATTCGAGCATAGGTTTTGACACGTATCTCGATCAACTGCGGTGGATTAGTGCTAGATCATGTTTGCCAGGGATTCAGCAGGATCAGACCATCGATTTGCAAAAAGTCTTTTGTGTTGCGGGTGGCTAGAGGATAGCCGTGCGCCAAGGCAATGGCGGCGATCAGAGCGTCTTCGGTGGAGATGGCTTGGCCCGCTTTGCGTCTGTCAGAAACAATGGCCGCATAGATTACCGCCCCTGCTGCGTTAAAGGGGAGACATTTCCCGGCAAAATCCTGCGAGAACATCCCCTCGGCAGCCGCAGCCAAAGTCTCTCTGCGTTTTCCGGCAGGCAGCAGTGCGATGCCTAGCATAATCTCCGCCTGGGTTATGGAACTCACGTAGAAGATTGTTCCGGTACGTTCCGCAAACCAGCCCATCACCGCTTGATCCGGTTGAGGACGCATCAGTTCAGAGAGCACATTGGTGTCCAGGAGCAGGGATTCCATCTGCTTATTCACCGAACTCAGGCGGATTACGGACCGCTTGGCGCGGAGGAATCGGCAGGGATTCGAGGTCGAGTGACTCAAAGCGGCGGTGAATTGCGGCCGCGAGGTTGTGCTCGTTTGCCGGGGTGTTCAGGGTTTGCGCCAGTATAGTCCGAGCCTCGGCCTCCATGGAACGGCCATGACGCGCTGCCCGTAGGCGCAGTTGCGCCTTCAGGTTGTTGTCAAGATTTCGAATGGTCAGAGATGCCATTTGCGTTCTCCCCTTGTGTAATCATTGATTGCATTATAGGCAATGATTGCATTGAGTGCAAGTCAATGGTGTGGGGGCACGGGACCTGCGAGGCCTTTTCCTTCAGCTCATCATCTAAGAGGATCGGGAACCTAGTATTTCTAGCAGCAGCTGCTCCCACTTGGTGAGAGCAATTTCCTTCTCCTTGTCGTAGCGGTACTTGTTGTAGGTCCCCACGATGCGGGTCTTCTTTTGGTTTATTACCTCCTCGGCGACTTCCTCGATGACTCCCACCCTCGCCATGTTGGTGCGGGCGGTGCGGCGCAGGTCCTGCGGGGACCAGGGTTTCAGGGAAGGGAGAGCATTCCGGGTGCGGGCAAATTGAAATCGACGACATCCAAAAAATGAATATTTTTCAAAGAACTTAAAGTGTTATGATCAATGACAACCAATTATTCCGGACACTAGTGGCTTCATACCATCATTTTGTCTCATGTTGTAGGGGGTGTTGGAGTAAGGCTGCGGATTTCTGATAGCATGTTTTTAGTGTGACGTAGAAACCCACGCCCTATGGGCGTGGTAATGTGGATTGGCTACGCCGGTCCTGAATAGGTATGGCTGAAAGCCGCTCACTGCTATCCTTGTAATCGAGTTGTTGCCGCAACTTCGAAAACAAGGAGGTCACAGTGAGCAGCCGGTTTCGGAAGTTATCACATACGATATGGCATTGTCAGTACCACATCGTATGGGTGCCAAAGTATCGGTACCGCGTGTTGCAGGGGGCGGTGAAAGAGGCCGCGGAAAACGGGATAATGGCAATTTGTGGTTACGCTGGCTGCGAGGTCGTAGAACTCAATGTCCAGCCAGACCACGTGCATTTGGTGGTGATGATTCCGCCGAAATTGTCGATATCCGATTTATTGGGACGACTGAAAGGGCAAACTGCAATGAAGCTCTTTCAGCAGTTCCGACACTTGAAGAAGAAACCCTATTGGGGCAACCACTTTTGGGCCAAAGGGTACTGCGTTGACAGTGTTGGTCTCGATGCGGACATGATACGTAAGTATGTCCGCTATCAAGAAAAAAGGAAAAACAACAGGATCAGTTAAAGTTGAGCGATTAATTCCATAAGGCGGCACAGCTTCTAGGCCAGCCCCCTTGGGGGCAGGCCTAGCCCTCCTATGGAGGGCGAATTTCAAAGCCGCGCCCTTTGGGTGCGGATCTTTACACATGAGACAAAATGAATTTTATGTCTCATGTTGAGTCGGTGTGTTAAAGCAAAGCTACAGCAAGAGTGTTTTCGGTACTTGGTCGCAATTGTCGCGGCACTGCTGAGACATTTGATCTACGGGCAAGTTCATAGACCATCGCCCTCGACCATATTTTGCAGGTAAAACTCGAGGAGTTTCGCCTGGAGCAGCTTCTTGTCGGGTACACGGTGCCGTCGGTCAGGGTCAGGAAGCGCGCCACACCAAGGTTGCCGCCCGCCATGGCAGGAACCTCAGGAGCCGCTGCGGCGCAAGCCGCATAGGCCCCTGGAATCCCTGTCCTTCAGGACAGGGAGGATGTGTGCGCCCAGCATGGGCGTAGTCTTGGAGGTGAAAGTCCTCCCGCAAGCTGACCACAGTGAGCGAAGTGAAGTACAACTGCGTGAGGGTGACTGAGCGTGGGGAGGAAGTACGGAGCGAATCTGCGAGCCGATGAACAAAAATCGAATATGAGGCGTCACCTATCAAGGCGAGCAGGCACATCACTGCGAAGCTTTTGTGGTCAAGGGAGAAGTGGCGTAGATTCGGCGGTTGTGCAGAGAAGGATTGCGTTCTTACCTGGGGAGATCTCGCCTTATGCCTGAAAGGGCAACGATGATAAATCGGAGCGAGAAGTCAGCAGAGGGCGTAGTAGCGCTGTGCGAGCCGGTATCGCCGGAAGTCTCGATCAGTCGCAAAGGCCCAAATGAGAAGGAGAGCTGGAAGTTATGACTCTTGGCAGCGCAATGCATCAGATGCCTGGGCAACCAGTGCAGACCTCGGCAGAGTCGGGTGAAACCCGCCCCAGTCGGGTACGCGATGAAGCGCGTCCGGCGTGTCAACAACGGGAAGGCTCAGGGCGAGACAACCTGCTTACACAGGTTTTATCGCGTGAGAACATGGCGGCGGCGTGGAAACGCGTCAAAGCTAACAAGGGGAGCGCAGGCATCGACGGGTTGACGATTGAACCTAAAAACAGAAGTTGATTCTTCAAAAGTGATGTAACATACTGGCACCGCACAAGATTACTCGCTAGGAGGACTCACCAAATGGGTGAACAGGAAATCCAGTCTGTTGACCGTCTATCACGAGTTGCCGTCGACACCTTTGCCGGTCGTATCCACGTTGAGTGGGATCCAGACGCGGCCGTTACACCTTTGGGACAACTCCCATTTTTCATTGAGTTCCTTAAGGTCAGTGGCCTGTATGATGCGTTCGTTGCGGATTGCCCGCTCAGTTATACAAGCCCTAACGCCCCGAAGGTTAGAGATGTACTTGGAACCCTCTTGCTATCAATCCTGGGCGGCCATAAACGCTACTCCCATATCACTACCATACGTTGCGACCGGGTAGGCATCCCCCGACTCACATAACCTCAACATCTCGAACCGCCCGGTGCGGACCCGCATGCCGGGTGGTGTGGCAGGGGCGCAGCTAACGCTGCCCCCTATGCCGATCGAATGTAGGTGCTCGGGACATCGGCACGGTTCGCGGTTTCCCTCTCAAACGCCCCTGGCAGGATCTGGTTTAACTTTTTGCTCCAACTGGGCTCGCCGAATTGCCAGCCGCAACGGGTTGGGAATTCGTAAAACGGCTACAGATGATCTCCTGAAGGGTAGCGGCCATTTTGCCCCAGGAAAATTTGTCCGCCTGACGTGAGCCCGTTTTTATCAGGTGAGCCCGGACTTCCGGCATCTGGATCTGGCGCAGGGCATCGACCAACTGCTCGGGGAGGGTCGGGTCAACGTAGAGCGCCGCGGCGCCTGCGACTTCCGGAATTGAGGAATTCTGGCAGGTTATCACCGGACAGTTACAGGCCATCGCCTCCAGCAAAGGGAGTCCGAACCCCTCATGCATCGACGGGTACACTAGGGCGACGGCGCAGGAGTAGGCGACTCTTAATCCGATGTCGTTAAGATTTAACAGGTGAACTGCCCCGGGAGGGACCAACTCAGCTAGATAAGGCTCAAGCTCGGGCGCTCCGCCTACGCAGACCATGGCGAAATGCTCCCACTCAGCCAGCCTAGAATATGCCTGAAACAAGAGCCAGCAGTTCTTGTGCGCGCTCCTGCTTCCAACGAACAGGAAGAACGGCTTGGAGATCCGGTATTGTTTTCTAAACTGTTCGATCTCGCCGTCGGAAGAGGGGTGAAACACATCCCTGTTTATGCCGCAGTATGCGACGTCGAGGCGACCTGAAAGTTCGGGCCGGAGCTTTTCCATGTCCCGCGCCGTACTATTGGAGACGCAGACGAAGGCGGATGCCCGGTCGATAGCGTGGTTTTTCTCCTGCCATTGGGGGGTCTCCAGATCGTAGCGACTGTCCAACTCTGGGATCATGTCGTGGCTCAGAAAGAGCGATGGGGTCGTAAGCGGCGTCGAATAGTAGGTGGATATGAAAAGGTCGGCTCCTTCCTGGTCACAAATCGCCTGCAGCATTGCGCTGTCCCACTCTTGCGGGTGAAGCATGAAGTCGTAAGCGGGTACGTTCCGGTAGCGGATTCCTGGAACTCTGGCGGCGGTGCCGATCCGGTCCAGGACGACGAGCGACTTGCCCAAATCGCTGCGGCTCCATTCGTTGAGCAGGGCCTGCCAAACGCGGGTGATGCCGGTTTTGCCCGTCATGAAGAAGACCCCGTCGATGACTACTTTCGGCATGGCCGGCCGGTCCGGCCGGATTTCCCTGCGAGTTCCGGCCGCAAGGGTGGGGGCGGAGCCGGGTGCACCGCCCGGGTAACGGGGAACCCTGATCTCGTGCATTAATTTTACCGGCGGCATGGCGCTAAGCCCGTGGTCTACGATACCCGTCAAGGTGAGTTCCGGGGTTTCGCCCCGGCGTAAAAGGCTCAGGTAATGTTGCAGACGCGGCGTTGTGGTTTTTGCCGACTCGAGGCAGGCGATAGCGTCCTGAGTCTTTTTCTGCACCATGCAGGCGACGGCTAGGTTCCCGATCGCCTCGGGGTGCCCTGGCGAAAGGTCGATTGCCCTTCGGTAGAGCGTTTCCGCCAGGGGAGTGTCGGTGCAAAGGGGACCGCTCGCTCCCATGAGGTGGTTGGCGAAATCAAGCAATGCCGCCACCTGCGCGGCAGCGGAGCCGTCAAGAAGCAAATGGGGGTAAATTTTCTCCAAGGGGATGCTGCGCCGAAGCATCCCGATGAAGCGGCGCACCTCCGCGATGACCTCGTGGGGCGCCTCGTAGGAGAGGTTATTCATGGATTCATGATACAGCACCAGGACCTCGGGGTGGTGCAGCGCACCAAGCCGAAGCGCCAGGCGGAGGAAGAACTCATAATCGCCTGCCCTCTTGTAGCCCGGATCGAAGTTTCCGACTACGTCGTGCGCCGAGGCGCGCCACATAACCTGGCAGCCGAAGGGGCAGTCCACAAGCGCCTGCCTCAGGTTGAAATCCGGGAGCAGCCAGTATTTTCCGGCACAATTGCGCTCGAAGGTTTCGTTCTCTCCAAAGGTCATCAGGGCATCGACATAAACCAGTCCGACCTCATGTGCGTCGAGTTGTTGCGCCATCCGCTCGAAGGCATCGCTTCGGTGACGGTCGTCGGTGTTCGCATGGGTGAGATATCTGCCGTGGGAAAGTTCGATTCCGCGGTTCCATGCGGCATAGAGCGTCTCATGGCCGGTACGCCTATAAATGATATGATCGTACCTCGCCATGAACTCTCGTGCGATCCCGTCTTCATCCTGCTGCGAACCGCTGTTTACGATGATGATTTCCAGCTCGCCTTTCAGGTAGAGGGTCTGGCTTACCAGATTCTGCAGACAGCCGCGGAAAAACCGCTCGGAGTTATAGGTGGAGACTAGGGCAGAGACTCGATACCTTCTCTCCTGCCGAGCAACGGCCGCTGGGCACTCATCCTCAGAGGGGTTGCTCCAGAGCACGTTGTAGGAAAGGGGAAAGCCGTACTCGCTAAACGGCATCTTGGTGGCCGGTTTCCAGTGCCTGTCGTAGGCTTGCTCGCTCATAGCGTAGACGAAAGGATCCAGGTAGATCTGGTCGAAGGGAGCCCATTTGTTCGCCGTGCGGATAGTCCGGAAGATGTAGGGGAGCAGGGCGTTGCTCCGCACCCTCTTTCCCTGCGCCACCAGGTCGAAACAGTGTAAGGACCACCCGTCGGGCTTGAGTAAACGGGCCATGTCGCGGCAGATGTTGCCGAAGTTCTCCTCAGTCTCCTTCACATGCTCAAGGACGGAAATGCTGAAGACGAAATCGAAGTAGCCGTCCGGCAGGGCGGCATTGAACGAACCGATGTAATCCCGCACCAGCCTGAAGCCATCCGCGTTGATGACGGTCGGACCGTTGTCCAAGCCTTCGAGCTTATCGAGACTCCAGCATTCGTAGTCAGCATGAATCGCTTTGAGGATGCGGGAGTTGCCCCCTCCGATCTCCAGAATTTTTGACCCGGCAGAGATGTTATCCCTGAGGAATGAGTAGACCAGCAGGTCTTGGTAGACCTTCAGGTCGCACTGGCTCGGGTCAAACGTCCGCCCCTGAATCCCGAAGTAGGGGAAGTGGATGGTGCGGGAGTAGGTGAAGAAACCGAAATTATCCGGCGTGACGGTGCTTCCCGCACGCGCCACCACCTCCGCGACATAAAGCGGCTGCGGAGCAGGCTCCAGCACCCCGGCACCGGATGACCGGTAAAAAAGGCGTTCGCGCTCGACGACCCGGGCTGCTTCGCTGTTGTAGCTGTCGAGAAACCCGGCGGTCTTCTGGTTTGCCTGACTGCGGAAGCCTCCCAGGGGCGCGTGCAGCGTATGCAGTTGTGTCTGGCGGAAAAACCGTGCCCAGAGCTCCATGTCGGCCGCCATGCTTAGCCCTGTGTCGAGGTTTTCTCCCGCGAGCCGCCAAACCGAACGCCGCCAGAAGGTGGACTCCTGCTGAATATGCGGAGGCCCGATTTCCCCGCGCAGGTATTTTTCGCGTGACCAAAGCGGAGGCTCGCTGGAAAAGTAGCGCACCTGGCCTGACTCGTCCCAGCCGGTCGGACTTCCCATGAGCCAGGAGACCTCAGGAAACGCGCGAAAGGCATCGGAGACCAGCCAAAGCGCACCGGGATGATATTTGTCGTCTGAATTGAGCCAGGCCATGATCTCGCCGCTGGAGCGACCGAATCCGTCGTTGATCGCCTGGTACTGTCCGCCGTCGGGCCTGCTCTGCCAGTAGGCGAGGTGTCGTTGGTATTTCTTTATGATCTCCAGAGAGCCATCCGTGCTGCCGCCATCCATGATGATGTACTCTAGGTTCGGGTAGTTCTGGGACAAAATGGAGTCGATGCACTCCTCGAGAAAGTCCGCCTGATTGTAAGATGGTGTGACGATGGTGATGCGTTGCCTGCTTGATCCTCGCGGTACCCTTGAAAGCGGCCTGGTTACAGGCTGGATGCCGCTGGCTGTAAAATGGTCGTCCGGGCTGCTTTTGCAGTCTCTTTCTTGCACGGCTCGGATGGAAAGCGGCGCTCCCGGAGGTGTGGCGGGCGCCCCGTCCGGACGGGAAACCTGGCGACTGCCGGGAACGGGAGAATGTAGAGCATGGGGCAGGTCGGACCCTGTTGTAACACCAGAGGTGCTGTTGGACCAGAGCACGTTGTAGGATAGAGGGAACCCGCGCTCACGATAGGGGACGTTATGTAGGGGCCTCCAGCTTCTTTGACAGGCCTGCTCGCTCATGGAGAACACGAAAGGGTCCAAGATGATTTGCTCAAATGGAACGAACCGGTTTGTCGTCCGGACATGGTGGAATATGTAGTGAAGCAGGCCATTAGTCCAGGTGCTGCTGCCCTGCACCACGATATCGAAACAATGCAGAGACCAGCCTTCGGGCTTGAGCACCCTCGAAATATCCTGGCAGATGTTTCGGTAATTTTCTTCCGTCTCCTGCACATGTTCCAGCACTGATGTGCTGAAGACAATATCGAAATAACCACAGGGAAGATCGGTGCAGAAGGAACCGATGTTGTCCCGCGCCAGGGTGAATCCGGCACATGACGGTCCAACCGGTTCGTTGCCGGCCCTCTCGCTTTTGTCGAGATTCCAACATTCATAGTCGGCGTGAAGCGCCCTGAGAACACGGCTATCACCGTCACTTATTTCGAGTATGCGTCCCCCCTTCACAACATTCTGCCTGATGAAGGTATAGACCAGCAGTTCCTGGTAGACCTTGAGTTCGCACGAATCCGGCTAGGCCATTTTCCCGTGGAGATCGGTGCCGAAGCTGCCAAAATAGGGGAAGTGAATGGCGCGGGAATAGGTGAAGAATTCGAAGTTCTTGGCAGCGATGGAGCTGTTGGCGCGGGAAACGACATCTTTTACCCACAGTGGTTGGGGTGGAGGGAGCATTGCTTCTCCGGAGTTCTGGGATAGCTCCTGTTCGCGCAGTACGATCCGTTCCGCCTCCTGGTGATACTGGTTGCGGAAATCCGAGGACTTTTGGCCCGGGTGGCTGCGGAAACCGCCTATCGGCGCATGGAGGGTATACAACTGGGCGTAACGGAAAAAGCGCGCCCAGAGATCAAGGTCCGCGGCCAGTTCAAAGGCGGTGTCTAGCCCGCCGCCTGCTTTCCGCCAGAGGCTGCGGCTCCAGAAGCTCGACTCCTGCTGGATGTAGGGGCTATGGAATTCTCCCCTCAGGTATTTTGCGCGTGACCAGACGGGAGGCTTGCCTTCAAAGCCCATTACCCTACCGTCCGCGTCCCAGAGGGTCGGACTTCCCATGAGCCAGTCCAGATCAGGGAACGCATCGAAGGCATCGGCTACCAGGCAGAACGCGCCAGGATGATACTTGTCGTCGGAGTTGAGCCAGGCCATGATCTCACCGTTGGAGCGCCGGAATCCATCGTTGATAGCTTGGTGCTGGCCGCCGTCCGGACAACTTTGCCAGTAAGCAAGATATTTTTGGTATTTTTTAATTATTTCCAGTGAGCCATCCGTGCTCCCGCCGTCCATGATGATGTACTCGAGGTCGGGGTAGTTCTGGCTCAGGACCGAGTCGATGCACTCCTCAAGATACCGGGCCTGGTTGTATGAAGGGGTGACGATGGATATTTTTCTTCGCCCGCCCGCCTTGACGAGGCAGGGCTGTTCGACACCGGCGACCGGGCAGCCTTCCTGCGCAGTAAGGGCTGCCGTCTGTGGGGCGGATGATTGTGTGACGATGGAGGCTTGTTGCATCTTCGGATACCTCGCGGTGGCGCGGAAGCGACGGACTGCCGTAAGAAAGTCATTTGGTTGACAGTGTCATGCTTGACCTATGCCCGTAGGCGGTTGATTTGGCAAAGAAATGAGACTCGAAAGGCTTCATGCAGCAATTACCGCGCCATTTCCTGGTGGCGCGGTGGCTTGACTCCGGATAGGGAGCCGCATTGGCCAATCTTCGGGAGGCGGAAGGGGGAGTCTCGTGGAGGGGAAGCTGGCTGCCCGCCGGCCAAGGAGGCTTTTCCCGGGATGTTCGGGATGGCTGTATCTCGGGGAGGGAATAAGTCACACCTTGAAGGTCGCCATTTCCTGTTGCACGGATTTGGTGTGGGCTCCCAGCTTGGAAACAGCGTCGTCCACCACGCGGGTTTCCTAAAGGACCGAGTTAGCGGAACCCTTGATTCTCGCCACCGCGGTCAAGGGAGCTTTCCGAGGAATAGTTCAGCGGGGAGAAAGGGTGAGGTCAGGATTCTCTGGCGTTCTCGATCCGCTGCACAATGGTTCTCTCGACGTTTTTAGGGTGGGAGGTCTTGCCCGGGCGGGCAGCGGGAGGGAAAAAACAACTGGACAGTGACCCGGCAATGTGCGAGAAGGGGAGCCCTGTTATTCCAGCGCCAGGACGCGGGCAAGGCCCGGCTCCGGCGCTGCTTCGCCCTGAAGTCGCGTAGCCGCAACCCAGACAAGGAGAGCAGATGACCACCTTACCTAAATGCCCCTCGTGCAGTTCAGAATACACCTATGAAGACGGTGCAATGTACGTCTGCCCGGAATGCGCCCATGAGTGGCCCGCATCGGCGGCCGAGAGCACGGAGGTCGCAAATGTCGTGCGTGACGCATTCGGCAGCGAACTGAAGGACGGCGATTCGGTGACGGTAATCAAGGACCTGAAGATCAAGGGGTCGTCTTTGGTGGTCAAGGTCGGCACCAAGGTGAGGAACATCCGGATCGTCTCGGGAGACCACGATATCGACTGCAAGATCGACGGTATAGGCGCCATGCAGTTAAAGTCGGAATTCGTCAAGAAGGCATAACTAACTTTGGGCATGCGGGTGAGGATTTATGAAAAACCTGCACGGCAACATCCGCAAACTTTACGCATTCTCCTTCCTGCAGATGACCCTCTTCCCGATGGCGATCATCACCCTTTTCTGGAAAGACCATATCGGGCTGACGCTGACGCAGATCCTCCTGCTGCAGAGCATCTTTTCCGCGGCGACCCTGGTGCTGGATTATCCCGCGGGGTATGTCAGCGACCGGCTCGGCTACCGCTGCGCACTCAATATCTCAGCAATTCTGGGCATCGCGGGGTGGGGGATCTATACCGTCGCCGGCTCCTTCGCTACGGTGCTTTTGGCCGAGATCCTGCTCGGCATGTCTCTTTCCTTCGTCAGCGGCTCCGACAGCGCCCTGCTCTACGAGACGCTGCGGGCGGAGGGTTCCGAGAATTCTTATGCGCGCCATGAAGGGAGGATGAACGGTTTCGGGCAGTTCGGCGAGGCCGCCGGAGCCCTGCTCGCCGGCGTCATCTACGCTTGGGCACCGGTACTCCCCTTTGTGCTGCAGGTGGGGGTCTGGATCGCGGCACTCGGCGTTACCAGGCAGCTCGCAGATACACCTCGCGAGCGCACCGTCCGGGGCCGCTCCCATCTGGCGGAGGCTTTCGCCACGGCCAGGTATGCCTTCCGGGACAATCGGCACCTGCGCTACACCATCCTCCTCAATACGGTGCTCGGGATCTCCTCGTTTTTCCCGGTCTGGCTGATCCAGCCCTACATGCAGCGCGCCGGGGTCCCGCTTGCCTGGTTCGGGCCGGTCTGGGCGGGCGCCAACCTGACGGTGGCCCTGAGCGCCCTAGCGAGCCACCGCGTGCATCGCCTTTTAGGTGACCGCAGCATGGTTCTGCTCTTCGTCGGACTGGTTACCGCGGGTTATTTCGGCCTGGGGGTGACTGCGGGGGTGGGGGGATTCCTCTTCTACTTACTGCTTACCTGCATGCGGGGTTTGCGGGGACCGATGATGCTTGCGCATACCCAGAGCGAGTCGGCTTCGGCGAACCGCGCCGCAACCCTGTCCCTCCAGTCGGTGTCGTTCCGGCTGTTCTTCGTCGCTACCGGCCCGCTGGTGGGGATGTTGGCCGACAGCGTCGGGGTCCGCCAGACCTTCCATCTGCTCTGCTACGCCTTCCTGATCACCCTGCCGCTCCTCTCGCTCCTGTTCCTGAAACACGCACACGGCCCTGGAAAGAATCGGGCCTGAACCGTAATCAAGGTCTGAGTGGGAAGCACCGGTAGTCCCTTAGAGGTAGTCCGGTTCAGCCGTGCGCTGGCGCTTTGCGGCAAACCGGCCGAAGTCGGCGTCGGATTCGAGTATGTGGTTTGACAGCCAGCCGGACAGAAAGGTCAGGGTTTCAAAAGAGATGTTATCCTCTCCGTTTACAAAAGCGGTCTGCATCTCCACGACTCTTTTGGTAAAGGCGTCATGCGCTTTCCTATGCTCATCAAACCTCAAATACTCATTGTCCTTCATCCACCGTTCTTCGGCATTGAAATGATAGATGGCGTAATCGATGAGAGCATTGAGTATGAGACCAAGGTTCTCAACAGGAGAGCCTTGAACGAAATTGTCGTAGGATGAGTTGAGCAGCATGACCAGATGCTGATGGTGAACGTCAAACTGTTCGATGCCCAGGTTGAATCTTTCCTGCCACTCTAATATCGGCATACCGTGCTCCTTTTCGAGGCAGCCAGAGGAACCTCATTACCCGCTAGTATTGCATTTCTCATTATAAATGCAAAGCGGCTTGTTGCAAGGCCCTGCCCCCTTTTCCCGGACGTGGTGCGGCCGACACGGCGCCAGCCAAAGGTCACGGGGTCCGCCTTCAGCGCACCGCCAGGGCGTATCCGGTGCCGGATTTTGCGCTGTTGTAGACGCCGAAATCGCAGCTGTAGACCGTCCAGGCCTGGGTGGTGTCGACCGCGTAACTGGTTGACGTCCAGTAATACTTCGAGACCTGAAAATTGTTGAAAACGACGGGAGTGCTGACGGTTACTCCGTCGGGTCCGGGTATGCCGTTGAAATAATTGGCCTGCGGGAAGGTCGGGGCTCGGTCTGACAGGCTCAGCATCTCGCTGCGGTTGGGCATTCTCCACTGCCCCACGTTCGAGCCGTCCGCCAGGCCGCATTGGCCGCTTGCCAGGGTGTTGATGGCGGTGAGGGCGGCGGACCATGGTTGGTTGATGCAGTCGGCTTTTTTCAGCCAGATCAATCCGGTTACCGTGTCGGCCACGGTCCCGTCGCCGTTGTCGATGAAGCGCGGCGAGGGAGAGTGGACGCCCATTTGCAGGCTGGCGTCGTCCCCGGTGCCGAAGGACATGCCGGAACCACCCCCCTGCCCCGCGAACGCGCCGGTCGCCAGCAGCTGAACCGCCCCGGCGCCGCCCGACTTCACGGCCCAAAGCGCATTGGCGGAGCCGGCCTTGGCATTGTCGAAGCCGTCCGCGGCCCCGTTTATCCAGCGCCCGTCGCTGAAGCGGATCGCCATCGCGTTGGCGGGCCCGGCCGTGTAGGTCGTCGACGACCAGTAGGCCGCGCCGAGGTCGATGTTGACGAACGGACTTGCGGCGGAAACGGCGGGATTGACCTGCGAGACGTCCACCAGGCTTTCCAACTCGTTTGCGTTGGGCATGCGCCAGGTCCCCGCGGTCGAGCCGTCCGTCAGTCCGCAGGCGCCGCTGGCGAGCTGATTGGCGGCCGTCAGGGCCGTGGACCAGTCCGCCGGGCTGAAGCAGCCGGCGTTTTTCAACCAGACGAGGCCGCTCAGTCGATCGGTGACGGTTCCGTCTCCATTGCTGGTGAAGCGCGTGCCGGGCCAGGCCACCCCTTTTTGCTCCGAGTAGTCGTCGCCGGCCGCGTAACTGGTCGTCTGGCCGGTGCGTGGCAGACTCGCCGTTTTATCCCCCGGTCGTGTCGCGGTGAAATTGGCACTTGGCACATCGTGGGCCGGCATGGTAAGAAACCGTATCACGGTTCGGTAATAACCGTTGAAATCGTCTCGCGCCACGACTCCGGCCGGGTCGCCGATGGCGGGATAAAATCCCAATCCGGCTTTCCCGGCGTAGATCGAGTAGTCCGAGTTATTCCCGGTGTGCAGGCCGGCAACCGAGTAGTTGCCGAAGGCATCGGTGGTCCTGGTTGTCGCGGTGTTGTCGTTATTGGAGTAGATGGTTAGGGTAACCCCCGGAATCGGGACCCCGTTCTTGTCGACCACCGACCCGGATAGTTTGCTGGTAACCGGGGCGCCGTTTTGACTGCCGGTTGCCGGGCCGCTTCCTGCCTTGCCGCCGCTGCCGCCGCAGGAGCCGAGCAGGGTGAGGCTCAGGATCGAAATGAGCAAGCCGCTTCCCGTGAGGGTGCGCCGGAAGGTAGTGGATGGCGCCGAAAATCCTGAACGAGCATTGGGAAAATTGGATCGTTGCATGATGAATTCCTCCGACTGCAGTTTGCTGCCTGGTAGCAGATAAAAAACGCCCTTTTCTTTCGAGAAGGGCGCAATTTATGACGCTACGCCCTCTTAGGCAGCCCGGCTGTCCTCTTCTGGGAGGACCCGTGGTTTTGCGTCCCTGGATTGCCCCAGGTTTGCGATTTACAAAGAGGTATGTCGTGAAGGGTTTGCTGTGACAGCTTTACCGTGAAGCTATCGGGTTTTTCAGTGGAAACTTTAGTGGGAATTGGATTATATTTACCCCGATATTACCCTGCAGGCAAAAGGATTACATCATGAAGATCATTTGCACCAGCATCCCCGATGTGCTGATTATCGAGCCGACCGTCTACGGCGATGACCGTGGTTTTTTCTACGAGAGCTTCAACCAGAAGCTTTGGAACGAGGCGACAGGACTGGGGGTGGCGTTCGTCCAGGACAACCACTCCCGCTCTGCCAGGAACGTCTTGCGAGGGCTGCATTACCAGATACAGCACCCCCAGGGGAAGCTGGTCCGGACCGCGGTTGGTGAGGTCTATGACATGGCCGTCGATTTGCGCCGGAAATCGCCTAGCTTCGGGCAATGGGTGGGGTGCCTGCTTTCCGCGGAAAATAAGCGTCAGCTCTGGGTGCCGCCCGGTTTCGCCCATGGTTTCCTAGTGGTGTCCGAGTTCGCCGAGTTTCTGTACAAGACGACGGATTACTGGTACCCGGAATTTGAACGGACCATCATCTGGAATGATCCGAAACTGGCCATCGATTGGCCCATTTCCGGCGCTCCGGTATTGGCAAAGAAGGATGCTGCCGGCCTGTTATTCGATGAGGCAGAAACCTTTTGTCAGTAAGGGGACCCTCCCTGCCGAAGGCCCCGCCGCTGTTTTGGCAGGGCCTGTGCGGTCGAAAACGAAAGCGCCTTAACAATCTGGCAGGACCCTCACCTCACGTAGTGCACCTGCGCGGGAGCGAGTTGGGCGGTCCGGGTGTACTGCCGCGCCGGCCAGCCGAAGGCCATGGCGTAGCCGACCACGTGGTCCTCGGGAATGCCGAGCCGCTGCCTGAACTCCGGCAGCAGGTCGTTTATGGCTCCCTTGGCCAGCCCGTCCCAAACCGTTCCGATGCCGTGGCTCTGGGCGTACAGTTCGAAGTAGCTTAGGGCTATCAGGCAATCCGGTACCGGGGTGACCACGCTGCGCGGGGCCGAGGTCACCAGCAAATGGGGGGCGCCCCGGAAGAGAAAATCCACCCGGTCCTCTTCCCACTGCCGGACGAAATGGGCAAAGAACTCCGCCCCTTCCGGAAACGACCCCTCCCGGGCCATTCGGCTCAGGCCGGCCATCAAACCGTCCCGCAGTTGGGCGAGCTTGTTGCGGTCGTCCACCACGGTGAACCGGACCTGGCGGGCATTCATCCCCGAGGGGGCGTGGCCGGCCACCTCCAAAAGCTTCTGCAGCAGTTCCGGGGCCAGGTTCTCTTCCCGGTAGTGGCGCACCGAGCGGCGCCCCTTGATCAGGGTCTCCATGGCGAGAGCGGTAGGGAAGGCACCGGCAAGCGGCAGGCTTTCTTCCGGCTTGCGCCCCAGAATGGAAAGCGCCCCGACGGGGCAGAGCGCCAGGCAGTGCTGGCAGCGGTAGCAGGAGCCCTCATTTTCCGCCGCGATGGCCGGATACCCCCCGTCCAGGGTGATGATCCGGGCCGGGCAGTCGGCGGCGCACTGGCCGCATCTGGTGCAGGTCTCTTCGTTGATCATGAAATCGAGCATTGACTTCTCCTCTAGGTGAAGCTGCCACTTTCGGCCACCAGTTTTTTACCGGCCCCGGGGACCGGATGCCGCCCTTTAGGGTGTGCTGCCAATCTAATGCGCTTTGGCTTTCTTATCAAGGGACATTTTTCTCAGCCGCGGGGTTTCGGGGGGGATCTTCGGGACATCTTGGCGGGCGGCGGGAAAAGCAGACGGCCAGGGCGATGACCTGGCCGTCGCTGTTGGGCTGGCCTGGCGCTTAGGATTGTTTCTCTTTCGGCTGCACGGTTTCTCTTAATGCCTCCAGCAATTCCTGCTCATCCTTTATGGATAAGGAAGAACGCAGCAATTTCCCGTGGTATTTTTTCAGCTCCTCCACCACGTTTTCCGAGATGTGTTTGTGGACGCGGACGAAGATAGCCGAGCTGGACGGCTCCAGTATTTCGGCAACTTCCTTGATGAACTCGTCGCTTATGCCGATGTGCGTCAGGATCTTTACCGTCTCTCCCACGGCGGCTCCGAGCACCGCACCCACCAGCAGTCCGACCGGGCCGCCCAGTACCATGCCGAAGAGGCTTCCCATAGCGGCGTCGGTCATGACCAGAAGGTTGGAATGCTTGATTTTAATCGGGCCGGAACCCTTCCTGACCACCACGACCGCGTCATCGAGGTCAAGCTTGTGGACCTGCTGCATTTTCTCAAGATCCAGCAGTACTTCGTCAGCGGCAAACTCTCCCTTAAATCCGGCAATAATCAATTCGCTCATCGTCGCACTCCTTTTTGGGTTGAAATAGTTGTGGCATAACACCTTGAATGGAAGTGGTCGCCAGAGAGACTGGCATTGCTGATATGGTCTTCTCTTCGGTCCCGGCGGCACTTTGCCCCCTTGACAGAAGTATGAGCATTGACCGTGCCACAAAACCAATGACAGAGTGCTAATTCACAAGTGACTAATTTACCGGAGTATTTCCGGGCAAGTGGGGCGGTGTGACTGTGACTTAATGGCACCCGGACGGAAAGAGTATACCAATGCTATGCGCCCGGGGCGTACTGTGATTGCATGATTTTTGCTAACTACCTAAGCCACGGTGTTTTTTGGCCAGCGCACGTTTGCCGGGAAGTGTATGCGTTTACTATACACCGGGCGACTGGCCTCGGACGGGCCGGGATTTCCTCTTGACAATTTTCTTCAGCTGGCAAAATATCTCCAGCTGCACCAGTACTTGCGTGCCGGCGGCCGGAGACCATCCGCCTGCGAAGCGCCGCTTATTTTCCGGAGACCGCAGCACATGGCTGACATTTCGCAGCACCAGGCTCAAGCAGGGGAGGGGCTTACCCCGTTTCTGCTCCTCTGTCTGATCGGTTTCGCCGCCTTTTTCTGCTCCTATCTGCGCATCCCGGTGCTCCCGCTCTTCGCCACAATGCTCGGGGCCGGACCGGCCCAGGTCGGGATCATCAACGGCGCCTTCATGCTGACCACCGGGCTGTTGTCCATTCCCGCCGGTTTTCTGGCCGATCGCACCGGACGCAAACTGCCGATCATTGCGGGGCTGGCGGCGGCCGCGACCTCGTCGCTCTTGGTGACCCAGTGCCGGCAGCCGGGGGAGATGGCGGCGGCCTATGTCCTCTTCGGCGCCGGTTTGGCCGCCTTCGCCCCCGGGATGCTTTCCCTGGTGGCCGATGTCATGCCGGCACACCGGCTGGGCCAGGCCTACGGCTGGTACACCACCGCAATCTACATCGCCATGACCCTGGGGCCCGCGTCGGGAGGCTACCTCGCCAAGGCATGGGGGCTGCGCCAGGTGTTTTATCTCTCCGGGGGGTTGCTGGTGGCGGTGGCCGTGCTGGCCCTTTTGGCACTCCCCACGGGGCCGCCGCGGCACCGTACCGAGATGCATGCCGCGCTGGCGGGGAGCTTCGAGCTGCTGCACGACCGCCGCCTAGTCGCCTGCCTGGCGGCAACAGCCGGCAGCTGCATCAGCTTCGGGGTCTTTCTCACGTTTCTTCCCCTGTATGCCACCCTGCACGGCTACGACCCGGCCCAGGTCGGCCTGATCTTCGCCGCTCAGGCCGTTACCAACGTAGTGGGAAGGATACCGATCGGCCGCCTCGCCGACTGCTGCGATCGCCGCCTGCTGGTGGCCGGCGGCCTGGTCTGCCTGGCGCTGGCGCTGGCCGCGCTGGGGCAGACCGTCCAGCTTTCCCGGCTGCTGGTCTGCGCGGTCGTCATGGGGGTGGGAATGGCCCTAACCTTCACCTCGCTGGGCGCCCTGATCGCCGAACTGGTCCCGGCCCTGAAGCGGGGGCTGGCCATGGGGATGTACAACAGCAGCATCTATCTCGGCATGATGTTCGGTTCCACCGTCATGGGACTCGCCCTGAAGCGGATCGGCTACCCGCTCGGTTTCGCCCTCGCTGGCAGCACGGCGCTGGCTGCGCTTCTCCTGTTTCTCCTTTTGATGCGGCGGCGGCCCGCCCCCTGAGCCTGACCCTTTGGCTCAGAGCTTTTCCCGCACGCTCCTCAGCTTGTCTTCCATGGTCTGGACCCGGTCCGTCCGGGTGCCCACCTTGATGGTCGTGGTGATGCGCGGCGCGCCCATGTCGTGCACCACCTCGTGGCAGCGTTTGACCGCCGCAAACACCTGATCCCACTCCCCCTCGATGTTGGTGCCGTAGGAGTGCAGCGTGGTCTCAAGCCCCGCTTCGCTGAGCACCTTTTGACAGGCTGCGATGTACGGGGAGAGGGAGACCCCGACGCCGATGGGCACGATGCAGAGATCAATCAGAACCTTCATGCGATCATTTCTCCTTTTCGGTTTTTTTAAGAACTTCCGGCCTTGCAAAGGTCAGTCAAATATATCGTAATAACTCCCAGTCATCAATGTGTTCGAGTCTGGTCTCCGCGGCCGGATGAAACCGTCGCTGTAGATCCGGACCATCGCCTCCCCATGTCTGGTGAAATTCTCATCCGTTGCCTTCCCATTCCAGGAAGACTAAAATGAAATGTAGCAGCCGGGGAGTAGCCGTTTCCGCAGGGCCTTTCCCGGCTGCCCAAAAAGGGGGAGTGCTCTGCTGCCCCGTTCGTTATAAGGAGGAATTCCCAATGACAAAACCGATACCCGAAGGATTTACGTCTGTTACCCCGTTTTTTGTTTTCAAGGACTGCCGCAAGGCGATTGATTTCTACAAACAGGCTTTCGGCGCACAAGAATTGTTCGCCATGCCGGGGCCGCAGGGAAGGGGTGTGATGCACGCCGAGATCAAGATCGGCAACTCGATCATCATGATGGGAGATGAACAGCCGCAGATGTCCTGCCAGAGCGCGGAAACTCTCGGCGGCTCTCCCATTAATTTGTATCTGTACGTGGAAAATGTGGACCAGTCTTTCAGAAGGGCACTTGAGGCGGGCGCCAAGTCCCTGATGGAAGTCGAGGACATGTTCTGGGGGGACCGCACCGGCACCGTTCAGGATCTCTTCGGTTACCGCTGGACCCTGGCAACCCACCTCAAAGACCTGACGCCGGAAGAAATGCAGCGGGGCGCCCAGGAAGCTTTCGCAAAGATGTCCAGCGCCAACAAGTAAGAGGTTCACCCCTTTTAAAAACCTCCCTCCCCCCTGGAAGGGGAAGGCGCCATTCAGGATTGCGTTGGCAGCTGCACCTACCGAACGCCCTGGGCTCCTGGAGCCTCCGGTCGCTCGGTAACCTTCCGGACCGTGACCCGCAACCCTTCCAGCGCGGTGACCTCCACTTTTTCCCCCTTCTCGATCCGCTCTGGGCTCAGGGCATTCCAGTATTCGCCCCGCACCAAGACCTTTCCCTCGGGTGCCAGGTCCGTCTGCGCAATGCCGCGCTCGCCCAGCATCCCCTCCTTGCCGGTGATCGGCTTTTGCCGGTAGGCCACGACCCCCTTGGCCACCACCACTACGAAGAAAAAAGTGGTGCAGAGCACGGTCACCAGGATCACCCAGTGCGACAGGCCCAGGCCCGGCTCCGAGGAGGGGAACAGCATGAGCGAGCCGAGGGCCAGGGCAATCACCGCGCCGACCGCCAGCAGGCCGTGGGAGGCGATCTTGATTTCGGCGATGAAGAGTATCAGGGCGAGCAGGATCAGGAGCAGGCCGGCGTAGTTCACCGGCAGGGTCTGAAAGGCGAAGAGGGCGAGCAGCAGGGAGATGCCGCCGATCACCCCCGGCAGGATGGCGCCGGGTGTGGAGAGCTCGAAGAAGATCCCGATTATTCCCGCCAGCATCAGCAGGTAGGCGAGGTCGGGGTTGCTGACCGCGTTCAGGATCCTGTCCCGCGCCCCCATCTGGTACCGGGTGAGCTTCGCGCCGGCAAGCCGCAACACCGTCTCCCCTCCATCGCGCAGCAGGCGCCGCCCGTCCAGCTTGGCGAGCAGGTCCCGGCTGTCCTGCGCCATCAGGTCGATGACGTTTTCCTTGAGCGCCTGCTCGGCACTGAGCGACAGGCTGGTGCGTACCATCGCGTGGGCGACCTCGGCGTTGCGGCCGCGCTTGTGGGCGATCCCCTCCAGGTAGGCCGCGGCATCGTTGAGGATCTTTTGCTCCATGACCTTGTCGGGTTGCTCGCCGATGGATACCGGGTGGGCCGCACCGATGTTGGTGCCGGGCGACATGGCGCAGATGTCGGCCGAAAGTGCGATGACCGCGCCGGCCGATGCTGCGCGCCCCCCGGATGGTGTGACGAAGACCACAACCGGCACCACGGAGCTGAAAATCCCCTTCACCGCCTCGCGCATGGCGGAGTCCACCCCTCCGGGGGTGTCGATTTCCACCAGGAAAAGCCGGTCGCCGCGACGTGAAGCCGCCTCTAGGTTGCGCAGCAGATAATCGACGGTCACCGGGTTGATGCTGCCGTTCACCGAGACCGCCGCTACCCGGGGCGGTTCTGCGTGCAGCGCTTCAGGGAGGATGAGCATCAGGGCCGCGAGGAGTGTCCGGTACCGGACGTAAAGCCAACTCATAGGGCGCCTCCAGAGTGTAACTCTTTGAAAAGTCTAGCAAGTTTCGCTGTCCTGTCAAATGGGCAGGGCGGGAGCGCCGCGCCGGCTCAGCTCTCCATCTTTCGAGAGCCGTTTTTGCCAAGGGGGGGGCGAAGAGGGGTGCGAAAGCGGCGAAGTGGCTGATATGGCGCCTTTGTCCTCTGGATACCCCGCCATTTATTGGTTGATTATTGCACCACGCTATGCAATAAAGGGCTTAGGAACCGATTCGTCCGTAAACCCGCGGTTTCACCGTGGCGTTTATTATGGTGATAGCGGTGGCGTAGGCAACCTGGTAATAATACGTTCTAGCGCAATACAGCTGCCTTGTTCCGGATGAACTGACTGCACATGAAAAAGATACTTCTCGTCAATAACCAGGAAGCCTTCCTGGACCGGAACAAGACCCTGTTGAACCGGGCCGGTTTCCTGATCCTTACCGCCACCTCGGCCAACGAAGCCCTCCAGATCTGCCGACAGCAGGACGTGGACTTGATCGTCGCCCAGCTGGACATGCCGGGAACGGGTGGCGATCTGCTCTGCTCGCTGATCCGGCGGGACGCCGAACTGAGAAATGTCTCCATCATCCTGGTATGTTATGAGTCGGAGGCGGTACTCGCTGCGAACTGCGGCGCCAATTCAGTGGTCACCAAGCCGGTCCGTCCGGAGCTGCTCCTTAAGCTGGTGGGGAAATATCTGGGGATACGCGCGCGCCGGGACTACCGGGCGGCCTTCAACGCCAGGGTCGAAGGGACCAGGGAGAGCCTGGTGTTCTCCGGCATGACCCGCAATATCAGTGCTTCGGGCATTCTCTGCGAAGCGACCATGCAGCTGAACCAGAACGACCTGCTAAAAAACCTGCTCTTTGTCATCGAGTCGGACCAGATCGTCGCGGACGGCATAGTCATCTGGTCCGCGAACCTGTCGGACGGCAACTACGCCTACGGTGTACAGTTCCTCGACCTCGCGCCGGAAATGAGAGAGCGGATAGAGCTGTTCGTGGCGGCCGCCGAAGAGTGGCAGCCGCCCGATTGAGGGGGGGCTGGAAAGAGGCCCGGTTTTAAACGGCCAGCATAAGGATCTTATCATGGAGGCCAACAAGAAATGCCATTGCGGGAAGGTTCACGAGGAACATATCTGCGCCTTGCACAGCAAGGGACTCTTTGAAGAGGTCGTGCATTTGACGGACAATCCGACGGTGACCTGCTCCATCTGTCTGGTCAACGCCAATTCGCCCGATAATGTCTGTTCCCCCGCCACGCTGGGAGGCGGCTTCAAGTACTCCGATATGGTTAACAGCAAAAAACTCATCCGTGAGAGTGTCGATCCCCGCGCTGACAAAGAGAAGTGACGCGCCCCTTCCCCTGATACCTGATACAATTATTCCCGTTGGCTTTCGCTTTCAAGGTGAGACCCGCCCGCTGTTGCCGAGAAAATCTTCGGAGGCAGCACCCAAACCCGATTGAAAATATTATACTTAGGTCGCGTCGCAGCAAAAGAACCCTGCGGGAGGAAACGACATGACAGGTATCGTGCGGAGGTCCGCGATCGTCTGGTCCGCCCTGCTTCTGGGCGCCTGCAGCCACAACGCAGGAAAGGGCCTTTCCCCGGCGCCCCGGCCGGCCGCCGGAGTTCTCAGCACCCCAGCTGCTGGGACCTGTGAAATTGAGCGTCCTGAAATCGAGCGTCCCGCCGGGGCAGACCTCAAGATAGCGGACTTGAGCCGGATCCCCCAGGAGTTCGGCCGGCTTGCCGCGGCCGCCCGGGAACGGCTGCCCCTGGCCGACGCCTGCCGCGACCGGCTGCACGGCGAATTCCAGAGCCGTTTTTTTGCCCCCTGGAGTGGTGCTAAGCCCGCATACGATCCCGCCGAGTCGGGTGACTTCATGAGGCACGAGGGGGAGGCCACCTGGTACGGCCCCAACAAGCAAAAGCTGGCCCCGAAGCTGATGCAGGAACTGGTGGCCAACTGCGCCCTGGAGAGCTTCCCCTCCCGAAACGACACGGCCATTTCCGTGGCCCCGGGGCATCTGCGGGGGCTTCCCACCCACCTGCCGCTTTATAAACGCGCCGAGGACTTCCCCTTCGACATGTTATCCTACCCGCAGGTAAAGCTTAATGAACCGCTGCGGGTGCTGCACGCCTCAAGGGACGGGGCCTGGCTTTTTGTCGAGACCGGGTACTCGGACGGCTGGATCGAGAGGCGCGACGTGGCGCTGGTGGATCGCGACTTCATCGGCTCCTGGAGGCAGGCGCCGCACGTCGTGGTGGTGCAGGACTACGCGCCGGTCCCCGACGGCAGGGGGGTGGCGGTGTCACGGTCCAAGGTCGGCACCATCCTGGCGCTGGCGCGGGAGGGCGCGGGGGGCTGGGAGGTGGCCGTCGCCTCGGCCGGCGAGGGTGGCAGGGCGCAGAGCCGAGCCGTCCAGCTACCCCTCGAGGTGGCCGCCCCCTTTCCGCTGGCGTTCAACCCGGAAAACGTTGCCAGGATCGGCAACCAGCTTCTGGGGGAGCCCTACGGCTGGGGAGAGTCCTTCGACCTGAGGGACTGCTCCGCATTGCTGCGGGATTTTTTCCTCCCCTTCGGGATCTGGCTGCCGCGCACCTCGGCGGACCAGATCGCCTCGCTCCCCGGACGGGTCAAGCTTGCCAGGCTGACGCCGCCGGAGAAGGAGGATCTGATCCGGAGCCAGGGGGTCCCGTTCCTGACCCTGCTTTACAAGCCCGGGCACATCATGCTCTACCTGGGGGGGGACGGCGAGGGACGACCGCTCGTGTTCCATGACGCCTGGTCGATCAGGCTCAAGGAATTGGGGTCCGCAGTCGGTGCCGATGATAGCGCGCAAGCCTCCGGCTCCGGTTCAATAGCCGGCGCCACCGCCGCTCAGACGGGTACCGGATCGGCTCCGCCTGGTGCTAAGAGTAGTGCGGGCGCACAGCGCGCGAGGACGCAGATCATCGGCGTGTCGGCCATCACCACGCTGGAGCCGGGCAAGGAACTCGGCCTGGTTCCGGGGGGCTCGCTCTTGGAGCGGGACACGGAACTGGCGACCATTACCAGCCGCTGCCAGGAGCCCTCCCGGCCGGACCCGGTGCGCCAGAAATGACCTGACTTGTGCCGGGTACAAAAAACGTAAGACTGCCTCACGCAATCATGCCCCCGTGGTACACCTTCCCGAACGACTCCTCCGGTGCGACCTACCAATTATTCGATGCATTCGATCGATTTATCTGCCGCTTAATGGGGACGATCAAGCAATTATTATAATTAAAGTTATCCTCAGGTCGGGCCGAAGAGAGCCAGTGGGCGAAAACGGCAGCGCCTGAGGCAGGGCCGCCTGGAAAAGGGGTTCCGCTTCCGAAGATTTCCGTGGACAATGTGGCAAAGTTACCGCGTGGGGATACCTACATGAAAACCATTATCCGGCAGCAACGAATGTCCCGCGTCTCCGGGCACCGGCACTCCGGGCGGTTCATCCTCAGTATCGCGCTGCTGGCGCTGCTACTGACCGGTCTCCTCTCCACGCGCTCCGCGGCACAGCCCGAGGAGGTGCGGACCGTCCGGGTCGCCATGTTCAACTTCTACCCGGTCCTTTTCAAGGACCAAGCCGGTGCGGTGCGCGGCTTTTATGCCGACATCCTGGAGAACATCGCCAGAAAGGAGCACTGGCGCATCCAGTACGTCGAGGGAAGCTGGGGCGAGGGGCTGGAACGGATCAGGCGGGGCGAGGTGGACCTGCTGGTGAGCATTGCCTGGCTTGAAGAGCGCGCGGCCTACCTGGACTACGGCAAAACCCCGGTCATGAGTGTCTGGAGTGAACTCTACGTACCGCAGAAATCGGTGCTCAACGGCTTCCGGGAGGTGTCCGGCAAAAAAATAGCCGTCACGAAGGGGGATTCCAACGGAAAGCAGTTCCGTAACCTAGTGCAGAGGTTCGGCATCCCGTGTACCGTGGTGGAAGTCCCGGGCTTCGAAGAGGTCTTCGGGGCGGTCGAGTCGGGCAAGGCTGACGCCGGCGTGGTCAACAACACCTTCGGGGCCGGACGCTCCCGGGATTTCCACCTGAAGTTGTCCGGTGTGATCTTCAACCCCTATGACGTTTACTTTGCCGTGGCCAAGGGGCAAAACGGCGAAGTTCTCAGCCGGCTGGATCGGTACCTGGCAGCCTGGCGGGCCGACGATGCTTCCATCTATCACGTCTCGCTCAACCGCTGGTTGTACCACAGCGCCGACCTGGTCCGCGTCACCCCTCCCTGGCTCATTAATACACTGCTGGCTCTTGGCCTAAGCGGCTGTTTCGGAACCATGTTCATCGTGCTGCTGCGCCGCCAGGTCGGCTCCCGGACCCGGGAACTGCAGCTGTCGGAGAGCTCCTTGCAGGAAATAAACGAGGAACTCGCCGTCAAAGAGGAGGAGTTGCGGCACCAGCTCGAGGAAACCTTCGCAGCCCAAGCCGCGCTGCAAAAAAGCGAGGAGTTCCTTTCCGCCATCGTGGAGAATATGCCGGCGATGGTCTTTGTCAAGGACGCGCTGGAACTGCGCTACATAAGCATAAACAAGACGGGAGAGGCACTCCTTGGCTATCCCCGCGAGGAGTTGATCGGCAAGAGCGACCACGACCTTTTTCCCGAGGCGGAGGCGGACTTCTTCCTCGGGATGGACCGCTACACCCTGCAACGGGGTGCGGTCTATGAAGTCGCGGAAGAGAAGATCCATGACAAATGCGGCCGGGAGCGGATCCTGCACACGAGGAAGGTCCCGCTCTTCGATACCCGAGGGGAACCGCGCTATCTGCTCGGCATCTCCGTGGACATCACCGAGCAAAAAAACGTGGAAGAGCAACTGCTCCAGGCCCACAAAATGGATGTAGTCGGGCAACTGGCAGGCGGTATCGCCCATGATTTCAACAACATGTTGACCGGCATCATCGGGGCCGCCGAAATGCTCAACTGGCGGCTGGGCGACGATCCCCAAAATGCCAAGCTTACCGCCGTTATTCTCGATGCGGCCACCCGCTCCGCCGACCTCACCAGGCAGCTGCTGGCCTTCTCCCGCAAGGGAAAGATCACCTCCACCCCGATTTCCATCAACGACTGCATCAACGCGGTCGTCGCGATCCTCGAGCGCACCATCGACAAGCGGATCACCCTGGAGGTGAACCTGGCCGCCGAGAATCCGATCGTGATCGGGGATCCGGGGCTGTTGCAAAACGCCCTGCTGAACCTCGCGGTGAACGCCCGCGATGCCATGGACGAGGGGGGGGCCATCATTTTTGCCACCGCGAATCTGGACCTCGGCTTGTCGGACTGCAGCTCCCATCCGGCGCTAATGTCTCCCGGTCCCTACCTCGAGATAACGGTGTCCGACACCGGCATGGGCATGACCCCGGAGGTTATGGAGCATATCTACGACCCTTTCTTCACCACCAAGGAGACCGGCAAGGGGACCGGCCTGGGGCTCTCGGCGGTCTACGGAACGGTCAAGGAGCATAACGGGACCATCACGGTCTGCTCCGAGCCGGGACGCGGAACCGTCTTCCGGGTCTGCCTCCCGTCCGGCCTGAGTGCAGCGGTTCAGGCCGCCCCCGGAGAGGAGGCCGTCCAGGGGAGGGGGGGGATCATGCTGGTGGACGACGAGGCGATCATCCGTTTGTCCGGCCACTGCCTTTTGGAGGAGTTGGGGTACCAGGTGTACCTTGCGGAGGACGGCGAACAGGCGCTGGAGCTCTTCGCACGCGAGCGCGACCGCATTGGGCTGGTGATCCTGGACATGGTCATGCCCAAACTGAGCGGCAAGGAGACCTTCCTGCGCTTGAAGGAGCTCGATCCCGAGGTCCGCGTGCTGTTCTCGTCGGGCTTTCATCGCGAGGGGACCGTCAACGAACTCCTGGCCATCGGCGCCAGCGGCTTCATTCACAAGCCGTACCGCATGCAGTACCTGAGCAAGTCGGTGGCGGAGGCGCTGGCGCCGGGGGAGTGAGCCCCGGAGCGGCAGCGCTGCCATGGTAAATTTTTTTGCCGAGCGCTCTGGCAATTGGATCAATTCCTGCCATTATCTATCCGGTGGGATTACAATTGATCTAGGGAGGACTCGGGACGCTGCGTGTTTCGTCTTTTGGAAACCCCAAACTGAGGCCCCGCGCCGCATTCTGGTCGTCCGAAAAAAGGAGACTCAAACCATGAAAAGAACAGCCTCAGCCGTATGGAACGGCACACTGAAGGAAGGGAAGGGTGTTATTTCTAGTCAAAGCGGGGTTCTTTCCGATACGCCGTATTCGTTCGGGACGCGCTTTGCCGAAGAACGCGGCACCAATCCTGAAGAACTGATCGCGGCGGCGCATGCCGGATGTTTCTCCATGGCGCTTTCCGCGGCACTCGGCAAGGCGGGGTTCGAGCCGGTCCGGATCAAGACTCAGGCCCTGCTCGATCTGGATAACGTCGAGGGGAGCTGGAGGATCACCACGATTCGCCTGGAGACGGTCGCGCGTATTCCCAAGATCACCCCGAGCCAGTTCGAGACCATCGCCCAGGATGCCAAGGCCAACTGCCCGGTATCACAGGTGCTCAGGGCGAACATAACCCTGGCCGCCAAGCTTGAGGACTGAACCTCATGAACCCCGCGCCCAAGGGGCGAGGGGGAGTTTGTTGAAGGTCGTTGAGGGTGCGAAAAACCAGGCAAAACAAACGCGGCCCCGGAATATTCCCGGGACCGCGTTTGTTCGTTTCAGAACGGGTCGAAGCGACCTTCTTAGCCGAGGATCTCCTTGAGATCGCCTGCCGCGGTCCCGATCGGTGCGATGTTGAAGTTCTCGACCAGGAAGTTGAGCACGTTCGGGGTGATGAAGGCCGGCAGGGTCGGCCCGAGCTTGATCCCCTTGATCCCGAGGTGCAGCAGGGTTAAGAGGATCGCCACCGCCTTCTGCTCGTACCAGGAAAGGATGAAGGAGAGCGGCAGTTCGTTCACGCCGCACTCGAAGGCGCCGGCAAGCGCCACGGCGATCTGTATCGCCGAGTAGGCGTCGTTGCACTGGCCGATGTCCAACAGGCGCGGGATGCCGCCGATGTCGCCGAAGTCGAGCTTGTTGAAGCGGAACTTGCCGCAGGCCAGGGTCAGGATGACGCAGTCGCTCGGTACCGCCTCGGCGAACTCGGTGTAGTAGTTGCGCCCGCTCTTAGCGCCGTCGCAGCCACCGATCAGGAAGAAGTGGCGGATCTGCCCGGCCTTGACCGCGTCAATGACCTGGGGAGCCACGCCGAGCACCGCGTTGTGCCCGAAGCCGGTGAGGATCTCCTTGCCGGGGTTCTCGTCAAAGCCCGGCAGCGCCAGCGCCTTCTCGATTACCGGGGAGAAGTCCCATCCCGCGATGTTCTTGACGTCGGGCCACTGTACCAGGCCCCAGGTGAAGAGCCGGTCCTTGTAGCTTTCCGCTGGGCGCTGGATGCAGTTGGTGTTGAAGATGATGGCGCCGGGGAATCCCGCGAATTCCTTGGCCTGGTCCTGCCAGGCGCCGCCGAAATTGCCGGCCAGGTGCGCGAACTTCTTGAGGCCGGGGTAGCCGTGGGCCGGGAGCATCTCGCCGTGGGTGTAGATGTTGATCCCTTTCCCCTCGGTCTGCTTCAAAAGTTCTTCGAGCATGCGCAGGTCGTGGCCGGAGACCAGGATCGCCTTGCCCGCCTTGGTGCCGAGTTGAACCGGTGTCGGAACCGGGTGGCCGAAGCTGTCCGTGTTGGCCTGGTCCAGGAGCTGCATGGTGACCAGGTTGATGCGGCCGCACTCCATGGAGATGCCGACGAAGTCCATGAGTCCCAGGCTCTTGTCGAGGGTCGCCGCCAGGGCCTTGTGGGTGAAGGCGTAGATCTCGTCGTTTTCCAGGCCGATCACCAGGGCGTGATGGGCGTAGGCCGCGTACCCCTTGATGCCGTAGATGATGATTTCCTGGACCGATTTCACGTCCGGGTCGATGCTGTCGTCCTTCACGCCGTGATGGGCGCCCAGGGCGACCAGCTCGGCGGTCGTGACGGCCTTGAAGGGGTGGGCCGCCTCGGGAACGTTACCTGCGAAGGGTCCGCCGTTCGCCTTTTCGAAGAGCGTCCGTGCCCTGTCGAGGTTCTTGGCGCCGTCGCGCACCAGCTTGGCTATCTCTTCGGCGTCGAAGTCCACGTTGG
>Ga0316217_10000870_pt1 | contig 41078 bp, 82 predicted proteins | sample 1anoAmetaG_FD_203633 | JGI IMG/M metagenome (GOLD analysis project Ga0316217, IMG submission 203633) | Freshwater microbial communities from Trout Bog Lake, Wisconsin, USA - 1anoA | ecosystem: Environmental > Aquatic > Freshwater > Lake > Hypolimnion/Profundal zone | place: USA: Wisconsin...
TAATTATCAAGACTCACTACCTAACAGATTAACACTATAATTATCAATTTTTTATTGATCGTCTAGATATACTATTCTTGAATTTGGTGGACCCTGACGGTAACGATCCGTCTCCATCGGTATGCAAAACCGACATGCTCCCTTTATCACCAAAGGCCCATATAGTTATTTATTTATACGAATTTATACATCTATGACACCAGATTTGGATAAATAATCAAAACAAGACTCATAGAGTAAAGATGACCCACAAATTTAATTCCTCTTTGTCCTACGCATCACAGATATATGCATTCAAGACATAAAAAACTAATAGAAAAACAAGTTAAGAAATACTATAATAAAATGGTCAGTCTACTCGGCGCTGCCCCGAGTTCACCACCTTCCAAGGGTGGTAGTAATCTAGCCCTACTTCTAGACTGATAAAATATATTAACCCTTCGAGAAATAGCTTAAGCCTGAGAAAGCTTTACGGATATCCAGCTATTATTTCATTTGTACTCGATAAAGTGCAAAATCTCCATTATAATTGCACAAGGGTTAATTCTTAATTTTTCTACCTTTAATATATCCTTTATTTATCCAAATGTCAAGTTTATCTTTCATGATCATCAAATTATTCTCACCATCAGTGATCCAACATTTACCAAAACTAGAATTAAGATTTCCTAATTTTGATTCTTTCATAAGTTTTTTTGAATTTTCGGAAAATTTAGAATTTTCGGAAAATTTATAACCTAAAGTATTCTTATTACCTTTAAGTCCTTCAGATATTTTTTTACTATTGTTTTCACGCCATATAGGATCATTTCTTAATTCATTTAATTTTATTCTAGCATTAATTAATGCACCATTTTTATTAGCTGCGATTCTACCAGCAAGTTTATATTCATACTTATCTCTTAATTCTACTAATTGAGTATTAGAATTAATAAAACTAAATCCGCCTTGACCACCTTCACAAAGATTATAGCTTATTTCTGGATCGGTGACAACTAAAATCTTCTCGGCTAAATTCATCTTAGCCTCAGAATCATATACTTCTAGAATTTCTTTAGTAAAGTTCTCAATACCATATTTTTTAATGGCTCTTTTAAGCATCTTACCAGAACCAAAATAATCATCATTTAGATTATCTGTCTGATGTTTACCTATATAGAACTTATCATTAATATTATTTGTGATTTTATAGATAGTATAAAAAATCGCTAAACCTCCTGTTTGATAATAGTCTTAATATGCTATTTATCAAACAGGAGTGCTTATGTTGCTGAGGGTGGGACTTGCACCCACGGCCACCTTGCTTATGAGGCAGGTAATCTGCTGCTGATATACCCCGCAATATTATTTATAGAATTATTTATTATAATACACCAAGTTCCCTAAGTTTGTCAAGACTTTTTTCTGCACTTCGATGAATAATATAAATTCCACCAGCTTTTTCCCAAGGCTTGATATACTTGGTACGGTCATCTACGAGAACATCACCGGGTTTACAAAACTGTGACTTCTTGCTTGCACGACAGCAAATGATCTTCTGTTCCTTACCAAAATGCTTTTCGGACCACATATGCTTCTGATTCTCATAGGCATCCATATTACGAGGAATACCCGTAAGAATAGTAGGATTAAGGTGCTTCACAGCATCATAAAGAATTCGCATATCTTTCATGGGTTTTAAATCGAAAAAGAAAGTAGGATTACTATTAATAGTTTCCCAAAACTTTTCTGACCCATGAATACGTTCATATTCCTCTGGATGCATACCAAACATCTTAACAGCAGACTCGTCAAAGTCTGCCAGAACACCATCCATATCAACGAACAGTTTATTTATGTGTTTATCAAATTTATATGTCAAGTGTTTCCTTAAATCTTCAAAATAAGTTGATTAATGTCTTCGGTTCTCTGTGCTTCTTTCTTCAGAAGAGTAATTTCTCTCTTTGTAGCAGCAGCCGTTTTATATGGCTTTTCACTGTATAAAGAACCATCTGGATAGGTAATTTTGAATTTACCATTCCAATCTTCTACCTGAAGAGAATAAATCCAATCGTAATTTTTCATAGATATAGCTTCTTCCAATATTGCCGATAATAATTAATATTCTTGTTGGCACCTCCAAAACATTTTGAAGTTCTTGCTTCATCTAACATGGCAGAAGCCTTGTTATACGTAATTGTGCCATCTTCTTCACAACGAAGGATTAACTCATTAATAATCCAGATAGAAGGTTTAGCAGAACATTTATCTGCTTCAGGGTTTATATCGAGGTAGTTAGTGACCACCTCGATAGCCTTATCAACTGGAATACGTTTCTGTACTTGCATCAAATTTTCCTTAAAGTAAGACTTTGCTCTACATCATAAGATACTACTACCTTACCAATCCTTGCACCTGTTTCAGAAAGATACAGTCCATCAAGGTCTTGCTTTAGAAACTCTTCGGCTTCCTCAATTGAGTCAAATTCTTGATCAAAAGAAATAATATACTTTTCTTTTACAGAAGGTTTAACTACTGCAAACCTATCAGTCCTGTAAGATACTGCAACACCTTTTAAGTAATAATCTGTTAAAACCTCACCACATGAATTATACCCCACAACATCATATACTTTACTCCTAGTGAGACTCGATCCTTGATCATCAATACAAACAACTTTATCACCTACTTTTGCAAGTTCAGTCATTTTTCTTTCCTTCCACGATTTGACTCATAAACCATACTCCGATACCGGAGTCAACATAAATCTCAAACATATTTTCGTACATGGAATAACCGTCTTTATCGGTAAACCCTTTTGCGACAGGTTGAATAATAGCTTTTACTGGAATGACAGCATTAGGTTCAAGGTTCATAATTATTTTTCCTCAATGATTTTGTCAACAGTTTTAGTTTCCTCTACACGATCCACGAGTACCAGATCATATGCAATCCAGTAATAGTCTGGTACTACAGACTTACCACCATACTTCTTTCTGATATCATCGATACGACTCTGTGCTTCCTCACGAGTGTCGAAATATTCAAACCATTTATCAGGACTTGACCAACGATCCCGCTCTTCTATTGTAATACGATATTGTCTCATATTAAATTCCTTTCTTATAAAGACCAACATAAAAAGGTTGAACAGGAATATCTACAGGAATATCTAAATCCCATTCTTCATATTGTCCATCCAAATTATGTTCTCCATCATCGCATTTAATGTAAAGATACTTTCCGGTATTTTCATATCCAGTAAATACTTCATGTTCTACATCTTTACACATACATGTAAATCCATTATCTGCGATAAGAATATCACCTTCATCTACATCATCACAAAGAGCCCAAGGACGACCTTGCTTATCTTTTGCTATAGGTAAATACATAATAAATACTCCTTTAAAGAGGAAGTCATGTCAGCTACAGATAACAGCCCATTATCCACAAATATTCAAGGTGCAAGTTGGTTCAAATTTCAACTTAAACGAGCCCCTAGTGTATCCTTCTTTGCTCACAATGTCAAGATACCAGACATAACAAATATAGCAGCAACGTATCCTACTCAATTTCTTAATGTTCCTTTCACAGGCGACCATCTTGCATACGAAAGTCTAATTATTAATTTTCAGGTAGACACTAATTTCCAGAATTGGTTAGAAATATATAATTGGATGACAGGATTAACAAGTCCAACAGGTAATACGGTTCCTTATGCTAATATGCAAAATGCTTCTCATATTTCACCCTTTAAATTATATTCTGATATAATTTTATTCATTACAGATTCACAGAAGAATCCTTCACTTGTTTTTACATTTGAAAATGCGTTGCCTATTAATCTAACAGGACCACAATTCACAGATACCAATAACGACATGCAATATATCGAGGCTACGGCTACATTCAAGTTCTTAAAATATAGAGTAGAATTACCCTAATCACTTGACATTGTTCAATAATTATGTTATATGTACTGTACAGTAAATATAAAAAAGGAAATTGATTTGACCGAAGAAGAATTATCTGATGCTGCAATGAAGGCATCAGTTGTATCTAATGATATATACGAACAATGGGAAAAAGATAGTCCTATAGATCAACTTCATTTACAAACTGAAGCAGCCAATTGCCCTAAATTACACAGTAAATATTCTAATCTTTTACGTAAAGAAACTAAGAAATTAAACACTATTGAAGCGTATTATAGTCTTTTGGATAAAAGATTATATAATTTATATACTAATACTGGACCTCAACAAGGTAACATGGATGAAATAAAGAAACTTCCTAGTGGAAAAGTATTAAAAGCAGATTATGAAAAATACGTTCAAGGAGATTTGGACCATATCGAATGGAAGTTAAAAGTAGAGACACAAAAATCAAGAGTAAAATTCTTAGATAGTGTGCTTTATGAGATTGGAAGAAGACATTATCATATCACAAACATTTTTAACGAAAAAAAATATAATAAAGGCGAATGATGGTTATTTTACAAAAAGAAGATGAAGCTTACATAAAAATTAATACTACAGACGAAAGTATTATGAAAGAAATGATTTCGAAATTTTCTTTCTTTGCTCCCGGCTACCATATGGATTGGAGATTTAAGAATCGAGGATGGGATGATAAAAAGTGTATCTTTAATTCATTCAAACGTAAATTTCCTATAGGCTTGCTTCCGAAGCTAACTAAATGGCTTGATGAATCAAAATATGAATACAAGATTCTTGGAAACTTCAATGCACAAGAATTCAGTGAATATGAGGCCAAAGAATTTGTCAAATCTTTAAATCTTCCTTTTGAGATACGTGATTATCAACTAAAATATTTTATTAAAGCTGTTCGTAATCAAAGAGCAGTTTTATTAAGTCCAACATCTTCAGGTAAATCATTAATAATTTATCTTTTATACAGATATTTTAAGACTAAAACTTTGTTGATAGTACCGACTGTCGGTCTTGTAACACAGATGTTCAAAGATTTCAAGTCATATGGATACGAATTATCCGATGATGAAATACATCAAGTGTATGGAGGAAAAGAAAAAACAACTAATAAAAAAATGACAATTTCAACTTGGCAAAGTATTGTTAATCAAGATGCTAAATTTTTTGAAGATTTTGGCTTGGTTATCGGAGATGAAGCGCATGGGTTTCAGGCTAAATCTCTTATGTCTATTATGAGTAAATTAAGTAAAACTCCTATTAGAATAGGACTTACAGGAACTTTATCAGGTAATGATTATGAAGATCATGTAGTAGAAGGTTTATTTGGACCTCTTACAAGATATATTACTACAAGAGAAATGATAGATAAAGGATATTCTTCTGATATCCTAATTAAATGTATAGTATTAGATCATATAAATTGTAAATATAAAGATTTATACTTGGATACTTCAGTCGATTACAGAGAAGAAATAGAATATCTTATTCTGAATCAAAAAAGAAATCGTTATATACGTAATCTTGCTTTATCTTTATCAGGCAATACTTTTGTCATGTTTAAATTTCATGTACATGGAAAAGAATTATATGAAAAAATTAAAGAAAAAGCTGACTGTTCTGTATATTATGTAGATGGTAAAACCTCTGTAGAAGAACGTGAAAGAATTCGTCTTGCTGTAGAATCTTCTGAAAAAAGTATTACAGTAGCTTCTGTAGTCTTTGCCACAGGCATTAACATTACCTCTATCAATAATATTATATTTACCTCTCCTTCTAAGAAGAGAATTAAGATATTACAATCTATAGGACGTGGATTAAGATTAGGTAAATACAAATGTCATATGACATTATTTGATATAGCAGACGATCTGGTAACAGGATCAATGAAGAATACCACGATGAAACATTTTACGCAACGTGTAAAATTATACAATGAAGAACAGTTTAAATGTAAGTTTTACAAAGTAGATTTGAAAAATGAACAACCTTAATGTAATATTGCTATTGACATTATAATATATATGTAGTAAAATAAGATATTACATGTAATGTTTAATCTTATTTCTTATCTTATATATAATCTTATTTCTTATCTTATATAATATATAAGATTATAATACATTTAAAAGGTAAGAATATATGTATTCATCTATATAAGATAATACATTATACAACCAAAAAAAATCCATGTCAAGTAAAAAAATTATATCGTTTCATATAAAAATTAGTAAAATCTTGAAATGTAAAAAGAAAAAGGAGTTAAAAATTATTGGATACTGAAATTAAAGACGAACAAATCATTGTTAGAAAGCCTCGTTCATCTAAAAATTATGTGAATGGTGTAGATTTGCTTAATAGTCTAATAGAATATTATAAAAGCATTGATATTGCAGCCCAACAGGGTAAAGAACCTCCGCCCATACCTAGATATATCGGTGAATGTATAATTAGCATTGCCAATAAATTAGCAACTAAAATTAATTTCGTCATGTATACTTACAAGGAAGAATTGATAGGAGATGCCATTGAAAAGATGGTCGAGGCAGTTAACCTGAAAAAGTTTGATCCTACATTATCTAGTAATCCGTTTGCTTACTTTAGTCAAATTAGTTGGAATTGTTTCTTACAACGTATTGAAAAAGAAAAGAGAGAAGCTTATGTAAAGCATAAGAATCTTCAGAATTTGAATTTCGAAGATATGGAATCTCTTGGTGATTTAATGGATAATGAAGAGCATATAAAGGTAATTGAGAATTTTGAAAAACCTAAAGAGAAAAACAATTATGCAGGTCACAAGAACCTTTCTTATAGCAGAAATCGCATTAAAAAGATAAAGTTGACAGATAATAAAAAAGATGATACGATATGACTGTAGCTGATTTAGTAATTCAATTGTTAGAATTACCACTTGATTCAAAAGTAAGATTTGCCAGCATAAAAACCAATAGTCCATTACCAAAAAATAGTGTCATTTATATTTGTGACAATAAGGAATGGAAAGAGATAAATTTAGAGGAAAAATATGAACAAAGAACATTTAGTTCCTGATTTAATTAAGGACATTATTAACAAGTTGATTTTAGCAAAATCACAGAATGAAATCTACTTACTAGAAGAGCGTCTAAGAGCTATTCGTAATGCAATAGATGATGCATTGAATAAAAAGAACGTTTCAAACAATATCCAAAGAATGGGAAAATTTTCTCGTTGAAATTTCTGTTAATAACAGATACTCATTGGGGTTGTAGAGGCGATAACATATCATTTTATGATTACCAGAAGAAATTTTTAGATAATGTTTTTTTCAGGTTTATTGAAGAACATAAACCTGATGCCATTATTCATCTTGGTGATCTTGTAGATAATAGACGTGTTGTTAATTATAGAACTCATGATAGACTTTTTGAAGATTTCCTGAATCCCTTATCTAAAATAGATATTGAACAGCATTGGATTGTAGGTAATCACGATTCATTCTATAAAAATACACTAAAATCAAATGCTATAGATAAATTTGTTACTAATGGATTCATACATAGTAAACCAGAAGAAGTTAAAATAAAAGGTGTTTCTTGTGTTTTTGTTCCTTGGATATGTCAGGATAATCAAGCAGAAACAATGCATCTTGTCAAGACTTCATCAGCACAATTTTGTTTCGGACATTTGGAGATAGACGGATTTGAAGTACGACGAGGGAATATTCATAAAGGTGGCAGTTCTCGTAATGATTTTAGCGGTTTTGATACTGTTTTCAGTGGTCATTTCCACAACCGTAGCCATGGTAATAATATTAGGTATATTGGTTCTGCTTTCCAATTTGATTGGTCTGATTATGGTGAATATAAGGGAATGGCTTTACTGGATACGGAAACATCTAAAGTAAGTTATTTCCGTAATCCTTACAATATGTTTAACATTCTGAAATACAATGAAGGAGATTCTACATCTCCATCTCTAAAAGCTATAGAGAATTCCTACGTTCGAATCTATGCAAAGAACATAAAATCAAAGTCGAAATTTGATGACTTTGTGTCTCAGGTAGCAGACGCAGGACCTATTGAATACAAGATCATTGATGAAAGTGATTATAAGAAAGTTGTTGTACTAGATCAGGAAATTCTAGTTGACGAGGTAAAGTTTGTATGCGACAATTATATTGATTCGCTTGAATCACCAAACAAGTCTGATGTACAGGTTTTATTTGAAGACATATATAGGAAATCAATTTGATTAATTTTAAATCCATTTGTTATAAGAATTTTATATCATCTGGTAATTATAATACTTATATAAAATTAGATAATACTGATTTAACTGTAATCGTAGGAAAAAATGGTGCCGGGAAATCTACAATTCTCGATGCCATTTCTTTTGTATTATTTAATAAACCGTTTCGTAATATTAATAAGAATCAACTTATTAACTCAATTACAAAAAAAAATTGTCTCGTTGAAATTGAATTCACTGTCGATAATGATTCATATCTTATCAAACGCGGTATTAAACCAAACGTTTTTGAGATTTACAAGAATAATGTTCTTGTTCCACAGGATTCCAGAGTAGGTGATTATCAGGAGTATTTAGAACGCTCTGTACTGCGCTGTAATCATAAAGCCTTTTGTCAGGTAGTGGTACTAGGGTCAGCTAATTATATCCCCTTCCTTGACCTTCCTGCTGCGGACAGACGCAAGGTGGTTGAGAATATCCTTGATCTAGAAATATTCTCTATTATGAATGCTAATCTTAAAAAGCTTATTATTGAAACCAAAGAGAAATTAGATGATGCACAAAACAAGAAATTTCTTCTGGTAAGCGAGATTAAGACCTATCATGAATTCGAAACCAAGGCAAAAGAAGACCAGCAGACTCTGATAGATTCCTATCAAGAAAATATAGATAAGATTCAAAAACAGATAGATGAATGTTCAACAAAAATTCAGAAAGTTGAACAAGATTCTAAATTAGCCGAGAAAAAAGCTTTTTATCAGAATGAATATAATAATATAAAGAAAAATATTATATTACTTCAAAGTAATATTGATACAATTGATAAAGAATTAGAATTCTTTGAAATGCATAATGTAGAATGTCCTACTTGTATGCAGCGTATTGATAAAGACTTTCGTATTAAGTTCATTGACGATAGAAATCAATCAAAAAATTCTAAAATAATTGTCTTAGAACAGGCAGAAAAAAGTATTAAAGAATGTCATGATTTTATTAAAGAAATAGAGAATGTGGAATCGAAGATTCAAGAAGAAATTGATCGACAAAGAAAGATATCTCAATTTATTGAAAACAAGAAGAATGAGATTCAGACTTGGAAGAAAGCTATCCTTTCCGCCACTAATAAGACAGTTGAGAAAGATGAAACGAATATCAACTATGATGAAAAGAATAATGAACTTCAGAAAGTAAACGTTCTTATTGACGAGATAGAACGAGAAAAGAATGCTCAGATAGTCTTGTTACGTATGCTTAAAGACGATGGTATTAAAGCAAAAATCATAGAACAATATATTGATATGATTAATGAACTAGTCAATAAGTACCTTTTGGAGATGGATTTTATTTGTCAATTCCATCTGGACGGCGAATTCAATGAAACCATTAAATCACGCTATCGTGATGAATTCACCTTTGCCTCCTTTTCTCAGGGTGAGAAGATGCGTATTACACTTGCTATTCTTTTTACATGGAGAGAATTAGCCAGACGCCGAAATTCCATTTCTACTAATATTCTGTTTTTTGATGAAATTCTTGATTCTTCGATGGACCAAGAAGGTATTGATTATTTTCTTAAGATAATTAAAAACTTGACAAAGGGTTCAAATACCTTTATAATTAGTCATAACTATAGTTCTATCGATAATATCGATAATGTCTTGGAGTTTGAAAAAATTAAAGGATATTCACATTTAATTTCTCCTGCAAATAAATAGGTTGACAATGAATATTATTGCTGAAATTCAAGAAATAAACAAAAAATTGGATTTTTTGGTAAAAACACAAGGAGAAAAAGATATGAGTATTTTTAATTTTACAAATTTAAAGACTGATTTTGAACGAGCATTATCTATTATTGATGCATCAAAAACTGCTATTACTAATTTAAAAACCACTATTTCTAATCATGAAAGTACAATTGCACAACATGTAGCAACCATTCAGGCACAGGCTTCTACAATTGCTTCTCATGAAGCAACTATTTCGGCTATGGCCGACGCATCAAATGAATTTGGTAATTTTGCTAATACAATTCATGCCAAATTTACAGAATTTGAAAATTATCTATCATCTTCTGCTAATGTAGTAGTATCAAATACTTCTTCTGTAACTCCTGTAGCCAACGTAACTCCTGTGGCAAATGTAGCACCTGTAGCCAATGTTGTTCCGGTAGTTAATACTACTATTAATACGGCTGCAAATACTGTAGTAATTACTCCACCAACAACAAATACAAATGTTAATGTAGTTAGTCCAGAAAATCTAGATACACTATATGCTAATGCTGTTACTCCTAATGTAGTAACAAGTCCAGTAACTATAGCTCCTTTAAATTAATAAACAAGAGGATTTAATGTCAGAAATGTATAATACCGATACATTCGGTAATCGAATCTCTTTGCCTTCATCAAATAAGAGATTTAGTCGGGAATTTATGATTTCTGAATTACAAAGAGTTGCCGAAGAAAATCCTGAAAAAATTATATCAAGAGATTTTTTTCGTAAGGATATAACTCATTTAATTAAAGAATCTGATTATATATCAGAATTCGGTACATGGCCTGCGTTTAAAGTTGCTGCTGGCATTCAATCTACTAGAAGCGCATTAAAACAATATAAAGCATTCGGTCAACACTCAGAAGTATCTGATTTAAGAGATTATAATCATTCTAAGAATAATCTTAAAGACATTCATAAAAGAGAATACTATTCTAGATTTCAGACTTTCCTAGTAGGGTCTGATCAGCATGATATTGAATGCGATCCTTTTTATCGTCGAATGTTCATTGAAGCGGCTAAACTCAATAATCCTACTAAAATAATTTTTAATGGTGATTTATACGATTGGTATGAATTTTCTTCATACAAGAAAAGACCAGAGAATCTAAAAATAGGAGAACGTATTCTTTGGGTACGTAATTTTATGACAGATTTGAGAAACACATGTCCTGATGCAGAATTCAATCTCGTAGAAGGAAATCATGAATATCGTTTTATTAGACATATTATAGAAAATAGTCCGCATCTTGCAGAAGTATTAGATATAAATGGTTATAATATTAAAAAGATATTAGGTTTAGATGAATTTGAAGTTAATTATTATGCAAATGCTGATCTTGCAACGTTTACTAATAGTGATATCAATAACGAATTAAGAAATAATTATTATATGTTTAAAGATTTCTTAATGTTTTATCATTATCCAAAAGGTAAAAATCAATTTCAGATGCCGGGAATATCAGGGCATCATCATAAACTTCAGGTCTGGCCTATGTTTAATGCGACATATGGAACGTTCAAATGGATGCAAATCGGTGGAGGTGCAAAACGTAAAGCAGAATACACTGATTCTGCTGCTGCATGGCAAAATGGTTTTGCTCTTATTCATGTGGATTTAGATAACAAGAAAAATACTGTATTTGAATACATCGACTGTACTTATGATATGTGTAGAATAAATGGCAACACATATTTTCGTAATGTGAATGAAAAAGCTGTTGTTCCAATTATTTAAGGAGATTAACATCCAAAATTTAGATATTAAATTAGAAGATAATAATATATGTTTTTTGAATGGTAATATAAACGAAGATTCGGCAGATTATATTATTCGTTTTATTTTAGAAAAAAATTCTTTACCCAAAGATGATCAACCTGATAATATTAAAATCATTATCAATTCTGATGGTGGAAGTTTAACCGAAAGTTTCGCTATAGTAGATATTATGAATACCACAAATATTCCTATTTGGACCTATGGAATAGGTGAGGTTTGTTCTGGTGGTATAATATTACTCATGAGTGGTGATAAAGGTAATCGCTATATTTTTGATAATACTATCCTTATGACTCACCAATTCTCTGCCAGTATGGAAGGTAAAGAACACGAGCTAAAGTCTAAAGAAAAGTTGAATAGACTTTATACCAACAAGATTTTCAAATTATATGAAAAACGTACTGGTATGACTAAGAACATCATAAACAAAAAACTCTTAGGACCAACTGATTTTTATATGGATGCCGATGAAGCCATCAAATATGGATTTGCTGACTTCATCGTATCTAATTTGAATATTGAAACAGAAGCCGAAGAAACTGTTAACGTAATTTTAGAATCTTAATCTTCACTTTTGGTAATGGATTTATTAGAAAGACCGCTTCCATAACCGATGACATTCATCTTATGCGGGGACATGTCATTCGGTTCATAAGTGCGTTTAAGAATACGTCTGATACATCGAACAGTTTGACGATGATTTTGCTTTTTGGTTCCCATGAAATTCTCCTTTAGCTCCTTTGTATTTAGCATTACAATTTCCTGAAGTCAAGAAATAAATAAGTAAAAAATCAGGATAAAATGCGAAATTTCTCAGATATATTAAACGAATCGATTCTAGAATATCATACACGTCTCAATCAGAAACTTTTTGACGGTGATATTTTACGACCAGAAGTAAGAGAAATTCTCTTAAAAAATGCAAAAGCATGGCAAAAGTTTTCTAAAATACCTGATTCTGTAATTAAAGATATTATTTTTACAGGTGGAAATGCTCAATATAATTACACTAAATATTCGGATATAGATGTTCATCTTGTCATTGATAAAAAAGCCTTGACAGGAAATTCTGATCCTGATATTATTGAAGACTATTTAAGTGACAAGAAAACATTGTGGTCAATGTCACGTAATATCAAAGTACGTGGCTACACCTTAGAAATGTATGCACAAGATATAAATGGTAAATTAATTGCATCTGGCGTTTATTCACTTTATCATAATAAATGGATCATAAAGCCCGTTCATGGTAAATATGATTTCAAGCATGATGATGCACTTAAAACAAAAGTAAAAGAATTAAAAGATACCATTAACAATATGATAGAGCGTAATTTACCAGAATCTGAATTTAATATTATGAAAGACAAATTAAAAAATATGCGTAAAGCAGCACTTGCTGGTGAAAACGCATCCGAATTTAGTTTTGACAATCTAATCTTCAAATCATTGAGAAATGAAGGTATTCTTGATAAAATGAATAAATATATTAGAAATTTAAAAGATAAAGAGCTTAGTTTAGAATCAAGAAAGATATAAATAATGATAGAAATGTTAATACTACTAATAGCAGCAGTATTAGTAGTATTAATACTACAACTTTACGTTTCTGCTTATTTGTTAGGTAAATATAATGAAATGAAAATCCTTATGATTTTTATGTTGACAATCATGGTTTCATTGTATATGATAGGCAAATATTTTTAATAGTATGGGGATGTAGTCCAACGGCTAGGAGACAAACCGCTCAAAACGGTAACAGTGTCAGTTCGAATCTGACCATCCCTACCATATAACATGCTCTCAAAGCATTGCTGGCGATGCACCGCCCTTGTAACGCGGTGAACTAAATTCGATTCCTAGTGAGAGCACCAAAATAAAAAGGTATAACATGTCAAATCTTGATCCTAACACAACACGCGATATTTCTAGTATGCTTCCTATTTTTCTAGGATTGTTTTATATTCTTTTACCTTTTATAATTTTGGCTCCTATCATGTTTTTGATTAGAGTCGGAATTTTCATGTTTAAGACATGGGTTTTACTTCAATTTGGTAAATGGTCTTGGAATACATTTGGACAGAAATTTACCAAATCTTATTTGAAAGATTTTAAGAAAATTGATGATTGACAATATGATCAATCTATGTTATTATAACTTTTTTTATAAGGAAAAGTATAATGTCAGATGTACACAAAATTACTTATATGGTAAAAGAAAAAGGTAAAATCGTAAAGAAGACAAGACAGTTTAATGATTTTTCATCTGCTTGTAATTTTATACGTGAAATTAAATATGTCGCCATCTCTCTTCCTTTATTGGAAGAAATAAACACTAATAATTTAAAATAAGAAAGGGTTATTTTGTCAGACGAATTCGTTGAAAAAAATGTGGCTGTAGCATATCCTACGCCTGAAAGTTTTATTACTTTACGTGAAGATTTTAATGCTGCTATTAAAACATTTGCAGATAACAATCCAGATGTTCAAATAGGAGTGCTAATGCCTTGTATTCTTACAACAATGTTGTTATTTCCTTTTGATTGGTTAAGACAAACAGGAAATGAATCGCATTTTCTTAACGTAATTAATAGTGAAGCAAAGTATTTTATTAAAAACATAACTAATACTCTTGTTTCATCTCAAGAATCAGATAGCATTGATAATGCTGGTGCTACTGAAGGTCTGATTTAATCAGGCAATGAAAAACGCAAATAGGTTGCGTTTATTTAATATAAAGGAAAATAAAATGAGAACTCGTACAGTTGAAATGATTCTAAAGCGTCTAGAACGTGGTGAAAGCCTACGTCAGATTGCAAGCATCTATAATATTTCAAACCAGAAGGTTTGGCGTCTAGGTGCAAAGAATGACGTATACAGCGTTCGTTCAAAGGGCTAATAAGGAATTCTAATGTCCAATTCTGGCTTTAAAGACAAAAAAAAGCGTTTTGTTGATTATGAAAATGATGAAATAGAACTATCCAAGGATGATTTTAAAGGTCATCGAAATCCTAGAAAAAAGAAAAAGGATTGGGAAACCAAGGATAAAAAAGCCGATAGTAATTGGAATTAAACGTGACTTAACTCCTGTGAAAACACAGGAGTATTTTTTTTTTGAGAGTTATATGTACAAATATTTTAAAATTATAGCAAATTTAATACCCGGTACATTGTTTGCTTTATTTGCCCTTAAAAATAGTACAGATGAACCTTTTTGGTTTCTTTGTGTATTTCCGGCAATATTTCTTTATATAGGAGCCATGGTTAATATAAATGATATTTAATTTAAGCAATAACAAACAATTATTATATAAGCCTGCTCAAAAGTGGGATTTCAAATTTCCTCCATTTGACACAGAAGAATTTTCACTTGCTCTTTGTGAATTTATGTGGAAAGAAAAGGCTCTTGGTGTAGCTGCTCCACAAATTGGTCAACCATATTCAGTGTTTTCTATGATAGGTGATCCAGAAAGTTTTGTCTGTTTTAATCCTCGCATTGTAGAAGTCTCACAGGAGGTTGTGGAGCTAGAAGAAGCTTGTCTGTCATATCCGGGTCTAGTTATTGAAAAAACTCGTCCTAAGCATATTAGGATTCGTTTTGCAGCACCTTCAGGAGAAGTCTTTACTCGTAATTTTACAGGTATGACCGCTCGTATTATTCAGCATGAAATGGATCATCTAAATGGTGTAGCATTTTGGGATGGAATAAGTCATCTAAAATTTACAAACGCTATTAAAAAAGCTAAAAAAATAGGATTTGATTATTCCGAAGTACCATATAAGCCAAGTGGTTTAATAATTCAACCTTGACAAATCTCCTAATATATTGTAGGATTACACATGCAAAAATTTTACAGTTATGTTGGAAGAAAAGGCAATAAAATATATGAACGAGGTTATAAGGATGGAAAGCCTTATAAGAACATCGTTGATTATAAACCCTATCTTTATGTTAAATCAGATAAACCCTCTCCCTTTAAAACCATTAAGGGAGAATATGTTTCACGTCTGGAATTCGACAGCATATCAGACGCACGAGAATATATTTTCAAATATAAGGATGTAAAAAATCATGTCGTTTATGGTCTTACTGACTACGAATTCACATATATTCATGACAATTTTTCTAAAGCTTTCGATTTTGACTTTTCACTTCTGAATGTAGTTAATACCGACATTGAGACGGATTCATCTCAGGGATTTCCTGATATTGATACCGCTAATCGAGAGATTAATGCTATTACCCTTGCGAAGAAAGGCAAGACCCTTACCCTTGGTCTGAAGCCGTTTGTATCAGACAGTCCTGATAAACGTTATATTGAATGTAAGGATGAAGAAACTCTCTTAAAATTATTCATTCATTATTGGAATACGAAAGAATGGAATCCTGATATCATTACAGGATGGAACATAGAATTCTTCGATATTCCTTACATTATCAATAGAATTAAGAGAGTCCTAGGCGAAGAAGAAGCCAATAAGCTTTCTCCTTTCAAGACATTACAGGAACGTGTAGTCAAGCAGAGAAATGGTAAGGAAGTTAAGACATATTCTATCTTTGGAATTGCTATCATTGACTACTATGCTGCTTATAAGAAGTTCGCCATGAATGAGCGGGAGTCATATAAACTAGATTATATTGCAGAATTTGAATTAGGTGAAAAGAAGGTTGATTATTCTGAATACGGTTCTCTTCACAATTTATATGTGAAGAATCCACAACTTTATATTGAGTATAACATTCATGACGCTGTTCTAATTGAAAAATTAGAAAATAAATTACATTATATTGAACAGATTGTCAACATTGCTTATATTGAAAGAGTAAATTTCGAGAACACTCTTTCGACCGTAAAGCCATGGGATATAGTTTCTCATAATTGGTTAATGGATAATCGTAAGCAAGTAGTACCTTTTTTTGAGGCCGATGAAACTAACGCTTATCGTATCGTAGGAGGGTTTGTTAAAGACCCTGTTCCCGGTCATTATAAAAATGTGGTGTCCGTAGACTTTACCTCACTATATCCTTCTCTTGCCATGCAATATAATATTTCCCCTGATACGTTTACTAAGAAGGTGAAGCCACCTGATCTGGAAATGCTTCTGCGTGGAGATATGACACGATGGACAGAAGAATTAAAGAAACGTGATTTGACATTGACAGCCAACGGTGGTTTGTTTAGACGTGATGAACGTGGATTTATTCCTTCAATTATGAAGGAATTCTTCGATGAACGTAAACGTCAGAAAAAAGAAATGCAGAATGCTCAGAAAGAACTTCAAGAAGTAGAAGAAGAAATGAGAAAAAGAGGGTTATTATAAGTAACCTCTCCACTAGGAGAAGAAATAATAACAAATAGATTAGAAGATTTTTGTAAAGAAAAAAACATAACATATACTTCTTTATGGAATTCTAGTAGAACAAATAAACACGTATCAAAAGGAAAAAGTAAAGGATGGATATGTCAGAAGATTATAGCTCCTTAAGAAAGGAGGAATTAATTGAGCGCCGAAACCAACTTATTAATAAAGTAAACCAGTTGAATAATTTACAAACTGCTTTTAAACTTATTAATAATTCAGGTTTTGGCGCTATTTAGATTGCCAACAAATATTTTAGATGGTTTGATACTACTCTTGCAGAAGGTATTACTTTATCTGGTCAAATGACTATTCAATACGTTGAATACAAGGTTAACGACTATCTTAATTCCAAGTTTGGAACGAAGGATATTAATTACGTTGTTTATTGTGATACTGATTCTGCTTATATTACATTAGAAAAACTAATTAATGCAGAAGGTATTACTGACAAATATGATGCTGCAAAACGAGTAGTAAAGTTTGCAGAAGATGATTTATGTCCTTTTATTGATAACGTTTGTCTGGAACTTGCCAACAGAATGAATGCATACGAATTCAAGACTTCTATGAAGCTTGAAAAGGTATGTGATCAATGTTTCTTTACGTCCAAGAAGCACTATGCTCTTAATGTAATTTATGATGAAGGTATTTACTATAAGGAACCTAAGTTAAAGGTAACTGGTCTGGAAACCGTAAGGTCTTCTATTCCGAAGCTTTCTCGTAATGCTATGGAGCAAGCCTATAAGATTATTTTTACAGGTGATCGTCAGAAACTAATCGATCATATTGCAAAGTTTAAGGAAGAATTTTTTAAAATGGATTTTGCACAGATTGGCAAGCCATCCGGCGTAAAGAATATTGCAGAATATTACGATCCTAATACTCTGTATAAGAAAGCGTGTCCGATTCATGTTCGTGGTTCTATTGTATATAATCAATTCTTAAAGAAGAATAAGTTGACGGACAAGTACCAACCTATTGAAGATTATGATAAAATTAAGTATTGCTATCTGAAGATGCCTAATCCTTCTCATTCCAACGTGATTGCTATTAAGGATGAAGCACCCGAAGAACTTGATATCAATTCTCATTTGGATTATAAGACACAATTTGATAAAATCTTTATGAATCCACTTCAGGCAGTATGTGATGCTGTTAAGTGGGAAACATCAAAAATATATGTATTAGAGGATATGTTTGAATGAATACAACTATATTATTAAATTCTGGCAACTATTTTGATTTTTCTGATATAGAGAATCAAAATTTAGACATTCATGATATTGCTCATGCTCTTTCTATGACGTGTCGTTTTGGTGGTCAATGTAATAAATTTTATTCTGTAGCCGAACATTCGGTATGGGTAAGTAGACTCGTACCTCCTGAATATGCTATGATAGGATTATTACACGACGCTTCAGAAGCTGTTTTAGGTGATATGCCTAAGCCTCTTAAGAATATCATGTCAGAATATGCCGAAATGGAAAAGAAATTAGAAATTAATATTGCTCGTCAATACAATATTCAGTTTCCTTATCCTTCTGAAATCAAGCAAATAGATATTCAAATGCTTATTACAGAACAAAGTCAATTATTTTCTGGTCATATTCCTAAAACAGGTGTATTCGAAAAAGCAGAACCTCTACCAATTAAAATAGAATGTTTTACACCAGAACAGGCTTATATTAGATTTTCTAAGAGATATAATCAACTAAAAATGGATGGGGTTTAATGAAAGAGATTTTTGTCTTTGGGGCTAATGAAGCCGGTCGTCATGGTGCAGGGGCGGCAGAATATGCTCGTCAGTATCATGGCGCAATTTATGGTCAGGGATATGGATTACAAGGAAATTCATTTGGAATTCCTACCAAAGATCGACAATTTAAAACTCTTCCTGTAGAATCTATTAAAATATATGTAGATAAATTTAAAGAGTTTGCGACAGAACATCCTGAATTAAGTTTTAAACTTACTCCTGTTGGCTGTGGTCTGGCGGGTTATATTCCGAATGATATTGCACCTCTTTTTAAAGAATGTCCTCCAAACGTTATTTTACCTATTGATTTTATAGAATCATTAGAATATTTTGAAAAAAAGAAAAGATGGGAAGAAGAGGATAAATATAATGGATGATCCAGTATATGCCGAGGATTATTATGTTCCTGTTAAGGAATTACCTTTTAGAAAAGAAATAGTGATTTATCCTATGAATGATGAATATGAAGTTGTGAAAACATATACATTTTATAATTATTATGATAAAAGAGAAAATACCATAAATTTTGAAATAAGGAAAAAAAATGGACGAGAATAACGAAAACGTAAGAATTGTAGACTTTGGTTTTACTACAATGACCGAAGAGGAAATTAAGAAGCAAGAACGTGAAAACGTTAATCTTGCCAATCAAGAAGCTATTAATTCAAAACAAAAACTGATTGAATTAAAACAAATGATTTGGCCTCTTCTTGAACAGCTTCGTAAAGACCCTGCAAAGGAAGTTATCAAGTGGCCTAATCGTCATGCTGTAATTACCTCATTAATGCAAAAAATCGAAGATCACGTTTCATAAGTGTTTTTAACTTTCTTTATATTATTAGCATCATTATGTCTAACTACGGTTTCTGCTTTTTTCAGTATCATTGGATTAACTTCTATTTTTCCGGCTGCTGCAATTTCTGTTATTGTGATGGGGATAGTATTTGAAATAGCAAAGATAGCCTCGATATCATTTCTGCATTGGCATTGGAAAATATCTCCAATACTTATTCGTAGTTATCTATTTGTGGCTATTTTTATTTTAATGTTTATCAATTCAATGGGTAGTTTTGGATATCTTTCTAAGGCGCACATTGAACAAGAAGTTTTAAATAACAGTCAAACTACACAGGTTGAGATTGTTATTTCAAAGATTGATAACGAGAAATCTACGATAGCCGATATCGACAAACAGATTGCTCAGATTGACAATGCTCTGGATAAGCTTACATCATCTGGTAGAGCTTCTACGAGCCTTCAGCAAGCCCAGATTCAAAGAAAGACTAGAGATACCCTAGTCAAACAAAAAACCGACCATATGACCTCCCTAGAGGATTTAAACACACAGAAGATCAATGCCGATGCATCTAATGCCAAAGTTGCAGCGGACTTTGGTCCTCTGAAGTATATAGCAGATGCTATCTATGGAAATCCTACCCCTGCACAATTAGAAAATGTTGTTAGATGGATTATTATAATTATAATAATTGTATCAGACCCTCTAGCCGTATGTCTATTGGTAGCAGCACAGTTTGCATGGTCAAATAGAAGAAAAGGTTTGACTTATACCTCACTTCCTGATATGCTTGAAATTGATAACGACAAGATAAATAACCCATAGGGTAGTTCCCTGCATTGTCAGCCAAGACAATCGATCAGCAAACAAACAAAAAAGGAAAATAATGGCCTCTCTATTAGAAAGAATGCAGTCTTCTGGTTCAATCAAGACTGCCGAAGTAGTATCAAAATCAGCATTTTTGAATGTACGTGAAATTATTCCCACACCAATTCCGATTATTAATGTAGCCTTTTCTGGTCGTCTAGACGGTGGATTTGTTCCCGGTCTGACTATCCTAGCAGGAGATTCCAGAACATTCAAGACCCTCCTTTCTCTTTTACTTTTAAAATCATACCTAGATAAGTATGATGACGGTATCGCTATCATTTATGACGTAGAACGTGGTATGACTGTTGATTATCTTACGATGATCGGCATCGACACCGAACGTGTTGTTATTATTCGTGATATTTTTCATATCGAAGAGATGAAATTTGATATGATCAAGCGTCTTAATGAAGTCAAGAAAGGCGATCATGTATTTGTGATGGTTGACTCCATTGGTCAAATTGCTTCCAAAAAAGAAATTGAAGACGCAATTGAAGAGAAGTCTGTAGCCGACATGACTCGTGCAAAGGCATTAAGAAGCTTCCTACGTGTTATTATGCCCCATCTTCTTATTAAAGATATTCCTTGCGTTATGATCGCTCATACCTATAACACAATGGAACTTTATTCTAAGGCTGTTATTGGTGGTGGTACTGCCATTATGTATATGGCTAATCAGGCTTTCATCATCACCAGAGCCCAAGAAAAAAACTCTCAAAAGGAATTGACAGGTTGGAACTTTACGATTAACATCGAGAAGTCAAGATTTGTCAGAGATAAGGCAAAGCTAACATTTACTGTTACATTCGAAGAGGGTGTTGATCCTACCTCTGGTCTGCTTGAAGAAGCCATTGAATATGGTATTATCAAGCAAGGTGGAGCATGGTATACACTTAACTTTAATGGAGTAGAAAAGAAGCTTCAGTCCAAGGATATGACTGTCGAATTCTGGGAACCAATCCTTCTAGATGAAGGATTTAATACTTTCGTTCAAGAAAAATACAAACTGAATGGTGTTTATAATGAAGAGAATTCTATCGAAGACTGATATTGAATACTTTACCTCCTTTATGAAGAGGTATCCCGGTTGGAATATTGTTCGTTATGATGATGGTAGTATGCAGATGATTCCTCCCGTAAGGAAGGAATCAAAGGCTGCTCCTGCAAGAAGGATTCTTAAGGTATGAATAAGATAGGTGTTACCGGAACCCGTTCTGGATTGACATATTCACAAGAAGGAGTATTAAGAACCTTTCTTAAAGGAAATCTTGTAACAGAATTTCATCATGGAGATTGTGTAGGAGCAGATGTACAAGCTGCCGCCATAGCAAAATCTCTTAATTACAAGATAATTTGTCATCCACCTATTATAACTGAACTTCGTGGATATTTTGTTTCGGATGAATATCGTCCTCCGCTTACATATTTTCAACGTAATCGAAATATTGTAGACGAGACAGATTTTCTTATTGTACTTCCCTATCAGGATTCTCCACAGAAAAGTGGAGGAACGTGGTATACTTATGATTATGCACGTAAGAAGAACAAGCCTTTGCTGGTTATATATCCTGATGGTCGATCTGAAAGATTAATCAAAGATATTGACGAGAAATACGATTTAGATGAACTTCTGTAAAGACTGTAAGCATATCGAAATTTACCATGATATAAATTATGCTAGATGTAAATATCCTAGCCTTGTTAAAATTGCAGATGATAATTATGATTTAGTAACTGGTTGTAATTTGGGCGGTTACAAAATTTCTCAATATTGTAAAATTAATAGAAAAGAAGATGGTGCCTGTGGAAAAGAAGGAAAATTTTATGAAGAGAAATCAATAGATCAGGTAGTAGAAGAAGTACAAGAAAAAATCTATAATACACCTAATGGTAGGTGGTTTAAATCAATGTTTGGAGAAAAAAATGAGTGAATCTACAGTAGGTAGTGATCCTATTCTAACGGGTACAGGAGAAGTCAATGCCGGTCATCTAAAGGCTTTTGTCGAGCGTATTGAACGTCTAACCGAAGAAGCCAAGGCACTAGCAGACGATATTAAGGATGTTTATGCAGAAGCCAAAGGTAATGGCTTTGATACAAAGATTATCCGTAAGATTGTAGCCATTCGCAAGATGGACCGTGATAAGCGTCGTGAAGAAGAAGAAATTCTTGATCTTTATATGGCAGCATTGGGGATCAACTAATGTATTTAGTATTTGGAACTGAATTTATACTAACATTAGCTATTATGTTAGTAGTAGCTAATTTAATTGGTGAAATCTTTCCTTCATTTGTATTTTTTGTATTGCTCATAACAGGATTGTATTTTTTAAATAATAATTTTGATGTTGTCGGCTTTATGACAAATAAAGTAGATTGGTTAGTATACAACTGGCATTTGGTCATTATGGGTGTTGCCATATATGTTGCTATAGGTATTCTATGGAGTGCTTATAAGTGGTATACGTATGTAAGAAGTTATATTCCTGAAATCAATGGTCTTAGAGTAATATACGACAGTATTACTTTGGATGAAAAAAAGAAATACGATTCTTTTGCTGATTTTATTAGCAAGTATTCGTCTATTAACAGATACATGAGTGTAGGTTATAATAAGGCCAAGATTATAAAGTGGATTGTTTTTTGGTGGGCTTCTCTCATTGCAACCTTCTTTGGGGATTGGCTTTATAATTTCTTCAATCACATTTATGAAATGTGTACAGGTTTGTACAAATATATTGTGAAGTTAGCACTTTCTGATGTTGACATGTCATAAAATTCTTGACAGCATCTTTATCATCTGTTAGATTGGATAAATAGAAACAGCATTATTCCTAGGAACCGAAGCAAGGTGCAGTCGGCGAAACTGTTAATTTCTGATTAGTTGGGTTCGATTCCCAAACTAGGAGCCATTTTTCAAAGGTGTAAAATGAATTATTATGAAGATCGTGGTAGTCGAATGTCTCCTTCAAATAAGAAGGAGACAGTGATTTGGATCAATGACGGTAAGGCTAATAAAGAAGTAAAACTATCCGATTTAATGAATTATGTCGGTTGGAAAATCGGATTTGATACTTTACTTGGATTGTCTGAAACAATCGTTCAGGAAAACTTTCATCATCAGGTGTGAAATGCCTTCTAAGGATAATATTTTCAATATTCTCTTTAACTTTACGACAGAGGTAGTTCCTGTTGCAGGAGCTAAGATTTCTGCTATTCTTACTGATAAGAATAATAACATTATCTCGACTGGTTTTAATAGCAGCAAGACGCATCCTTTTCAAAAGAAGTTTGCAAAAAATGAAATGGCTATTTGCCTTCATGCCGAGATTGATGCTATTAAGAATGCCTTGAGAAACATTTCAGTAGATGAAATGAGTAAGACTAATCTTTATATTTGCCGTGTTAAGCGAATGAATAGAGGTGGCAAATATATCACTGGTCTTTCTAAGCCTTGTCAAGGTTGTATGCGGGCTATTATAACTTTTGGTATAAAGAATGTTTTTTATACCGAAGAGAATAGTTCGAGTTTTTCGTGTCTATAAATAATCAGAGTATCCTAAGCTCAGGGATAGTTTAATTTGGTAAAACGCATGACTCTGAATCATGAGACAGGATATGCTGGTGTAGGTTCGAATCCTACTCCCTGAGCTTAGGATATTTTAAAAAGGAAAATTAAAAATGAATTATGATATTGAAAACGTTGATATTCTTGTGGATAATGCGATATATCTTATTGAAATCGAAAAGTTTGGTCTAGATATAGGTATGAAAGACTTATACCATAATGTGAGAGCGATTCGTCTCGAATTAGAAAAGTTTCCATTGACAGAATCCTTTCCTGATGATACTGTTAATGAACAAATAGATTATTTGATTAAGAAGCTTAAGGAAATCTAATGTCAGACCAAAAATATTTCTGGATGACTGTGGGTACTCCTGCATCCGGTAAGTCTACTTGGATCAGAGAGGAAGTAATTGCTCGCAATCTATATCCTAATCCTGTTATTCTTTCTTCTGATGGTATCATTGAAGAAATGTGTCAGGCAGAAGGAATTACTTATGATGAAGGGTTTAATAAGTTTATTAAACCCGCTACATCAAGATTTTTTTCTGACCTTGCCTTTGCTCTTAAGAACGGTCATAATGTGATGGTAGACCGTACTAATCTTACTGTGGCTTCACGTAAGAAGATTCTTGATTTGGTCCCTGAAGATTACATGAAGGTCGCTATTGTATTCTATTGCGACCCTGATGTTCAGGACGAGCGTCTTCTTAATCGTCCCGGCAAGACTATTCCGCACCATGTTATTAAGTCTATGCGTAGTTCTTATGAACCTCCTGAACTTGATGAAGGCTTTGATTCAATCACTCATGTTACAACAAGTTAAAGGAAATTAATGACTAACGTTGCTATGGGCGGTACGGAACTCATGATGAAAAGATTATATGAGTCACTACCTTCAGAATTATTAAATAATTTTCAAATTATACCAACTCGTCTTACAGAAAAATTAAAAGAAGATAAAATTAGAATACTTTTTTGTCACGATCTTTGGGATGATCCGCAACTAAATTATCTTGCAAATGATGGATGGAGAAAGTTTCATCTTCTCGTATTTGTTTCTAATTGGCAGATGCAAGGATTTATTAATAAATTTAAAATTCCTTGGTCACGTTGCATTGTAATACATAATGCAATTGAACCTATTGGTACTGATGTTACTAAAGCAGGCGGGCCTATTCGTTTAATTTATACTCCTACGCCTCACCGTGGTTTATCAATTCTTGTACCTGTTTTCATAAAGCTTTTGGAAACATATCCTGATCTTCAACTTGACGTATTTTCTTCATTTAAACTTTATGGATGGGAAAGTCGAGACAAGGAATATGAGCCTTTATTTAAGGCGTGTCAAGAACATCCTAATATTAATTATCATGGTTCTCAGCCAAATGAAATCGTGCGTGAGGCATTGTCTAAGGCAGACATATTTGCATATCCTTCTATTTGGCAGGAAACTTCATGTTTATGTCTAATTGAGGCTATGTCTGCTGGATTAATTTGTGTTCATCCTAATCTGGCTGCTCTTTATGAAACAGCATCCAATTTCACTTATATGTATCAGTGGAATGAAAATATCAATAAACATGCAGAAATATTTTACAACATGCTTATTTTAGCTATTGAAAATATTAATAAAGACACTACTGCTGTACAATTAACAAATCAAAAAATGTATATAGATCAAGTACATGATTGGGATAACAAAGCAAATCAATGGAAATCATTACTAACTTCAATGTTAAATGTTCCAAGAAAATTTGAAAGTAAACCTGCTTTTGTGTATAACACTTAAAGGATATTAAGCATAACTGAAAAATTATCTGTAAAACAAGAATCTATGGGAGATTGGATAATCAATTTTCCATATACTCGTCGCACAAAAAAGCTTTTAACAAGAGATAGTGTCATTAATCTTTTAGAGAAACAAATGTCATCTCTTAATGATGAAGGACTTGAACTTGTGGCTCTTGCTGTTAAGTCTGAACAAATTAAGCGTCAAAAACCTTCTGCTCCTGACCGTCATTATATTGGAGGAAACGATGCAGCCTGAAAATCCAGATGTTAAAATGGATGTTAGTGTATTATTAATTAACGAGGGTACATGTATTGCTAAAAAAGATAATTTAATAGCATTTACTGTAAGTATGAATGACTTAGGGTTTACAGCAGATGATAAAACTTCTTTTGGCACTAACATTAGAGATGAAATAACAAATGCTCTTTCATTTGAACTGGATTATCTTATTAAAAAATATTTTGAAATGAAAGATAATGGTGAATTAGGTAATACTTATAAAGTAAATGTTACTTATGATGAAAATACTTCAATTATTATAGATCAACAAAAAGAAAATATTATATGATACTAGTAGATTTTCATCAAACTATTCTTGCACACATTCTTGCAAATTATTATTCAGACCCTAATTATATTTTACACGAAGATAGTTTACGTCTCGGTATTTTCAAAGCACTAAAACGTTATCGTCAGAAGTTTTATAAGGAATATGGCGAACTAGTTATCTGTGGTGATGGTAAAGATACATGGCGTAAGAAAGCCTTTCCTTATTATAAGGCTCGCCGTGCAGAAGATAAAAAAGATTCTGATATTGATTGGGAATCCATTAACGTATATGTAGAGAAGTTAAAGAAAGAAATCAAAGAACTTACTCCTATTACATTAATTCAGCTTGACATTGCAGAAGCAGATGATATAATAGCAACATTAGTATTCAAGCAATTCGATAAGAACAATCTTATTGTTAGTCGAGACAAAGATATGATACAATTATTAATTTATGAAGGTGTAAAACAATACAGTCCAATAGATTCATCTTTCAAAAAAGACGTTTTTATCGAAGAAGCCGATCCAAAGAAATTTCTCTTTGAACATGTGTGTCGTGGTGATGACACAGATGGAATACCTAATATTTTATCACCAGATGATTCTTTTGTAAATCATATTCGTCAAAAACCAATTTATTCTAAAAAAATAAATGAATGGTTTGATGATCGTTCTCTTCTTCCTGAAAACAGTCATTTTAAAAGAAATAGATTGTTAATTGATTTCTCTTATATTCCGCCTCCTGTTATGGAAGGAATTGCAAGAGAATATCTTAAAGAAAAAGATAAATATCAGGATTTATTTGAATATTTCTCTAACCATATCCCACAATTAAGGGATTCAGTACAGGATTTTGTATGACAAGAAAAATTAAACCATTATTTGAAATTTTTAAAGAAGTTTCTGAATTGAGATTAAAAAAAGATAGAATTGATTGTTTACGATTCTATAAAAGTCCACTTTTAGAATATATTGCAAAGGCAGCATATCATCCTGCAATTACTTGGCTATTACCTCCGGGTAAACCTCCTTATAGACCACTAGAGAATAATTCAGAATTTGATGCAAATCTCTATAATGAATCAGATAGAATCTATCTATTTCTTGCATTTGGTGGAGTGCCTGCACACAGAGAATTAAAGCAATTTGATAGAGAACGTCTCTTTATTTCTTTGCTTGAAAAGATTCATCCAGAAGATGCTAAGATTCTTTTATCTGCGAAAGAACAAAGAAAAATACCTTATCCATTTTTAACATATAATCTTTTCAAAGAAGCTTTTCCAGATTGGCTACCAATTGAAGAAAATAATAACGATGATTAATTGACTTTTCCTGTTTGGTTTAAATAAATACTCCTGAAACAAAAGGAGTAAATATGCAAAAATATGGATTTGTTTATATTTGGAGAGACAGAAAATGTAATCGTTATTACATAGGAGCCCATTGGGGAACTGAAAATGATGGTTATATCTGTTCTTCTACTTGGATGCGTAACTCTTATAAACGTAGACCACAAGATTTTAAAAGACGTATATTATATAAATCAGATGATAAAATTAATACATTTGAAAAAGAAATGTTGATTTTAAATCATATAAAAGAAGAAGAATTAGGTAAAAAGTATTATAACATTTGTGTATTTTCAAAATATAATAAGTATATTAGAAAATTTTCAAATGAAATAGTAGAAAAACACAAAAAAACTAACATAGGTAGAGTTGTTTCAGATCAAACTAAAGAAAAAATAAGACAATCTCTTTTAGGAAAACAACATACTATAGAAAGAAGAATAAATCAATCTATAGCACAAAAAAAATTAAATAGATGGAATGGAAACAATAATCCTTCCAAAATACCAGATTTATTAGAAAAAATTATTGCAAATAAAACTGGAAAGAAAAGAACACTAGAACAAAAAAGAAATATAAGCGAAGGTGTTAAAAACAGTAAAATAAAACAGAAGAAGAACAAGGAGAATAAAAATGGAAAGTACAAATAATTTTTATCGAATGCTTATTACATGGTTTCAAAACCAAACAGGATTTTCCGTTGATTCTGTCGTAGCCACAGAAGAAGGATATGAATTCACATTTCAAGGTGAATTCGGTAGCAATAGAATTGTCATTACTTCTTCTAAAGTATTTGATTCAGTATTTACTACACCAGAAGTAGTAGAAAATATTAATGAACAATATGCAGATTCTTTAGCAAAACTACATGGTTATATGTCACCAGAAGATTTTGCAGAAACTTTTACTAATATTGTTGGTCTTGATATTAGTGATGATGAATTTGATCGTTATATTACATGGTATGAATCAGGTAAACATGGTCTTAATGATTATGAATTTCTTTCAGTATTAAGAGATGTAGTTGATCTTAATGCTCAGATTAATTTATTTTTAGAAGATATTGGAGGCTAATATACCTAATTATACATTCAAGAATAAAAAGACAGGTAAAGTAAACACCATTACCATGACTATGGACGAGCATGAGGAATATGTAAAAAATAATCCTCATATGGTTCAGGAATTCGCCGCAGTTCCTCAAAATTACAGAGGAAAAGTAAACGTTCCAAATGGTTACAAGGACATTTTAAAGAAAATATCTAAGGACTATCCAAAAAATTCGATAAACATTCCTTAGAATAAGAAAGGTATAAATAAAACGTGCAAGAAGTCAATAACCAAGAACAAATAGGAGACTCTTTGAGCGTTAAATCATCTGCCAAAATTAGTAAAATTCAACTAAAACACGTTGAACCAAGAACAAAAAATCAACATAAAATATTCGATGCTTTTGAACGTGGTGATAATCTTTATATTCATGGTAGAGCAGGTACTGGTAAAAGTTTTCTTTCTATATATTTGGCTCTAGATGCTATTAACCACAAAGAATTTAATGAATTAGTAATTGTAAGATCAGCAGTCCCTGCAAGAAGACAAGGTTTCTTACCGGGAAATGAAGAAGAAAAGAATGCTATCTTCGAACAACCTTATGAGGCTATTGTAAATGATCTATATAATACAAAGGGTCATTATAAGTTTCTTAAAAACGAAGGTAAGATCAAATTCCTTTCTACTTCATATCTACGAGGCATTACTATCGATAATGCTGTAATTTATGTAGACGAGGTTCAGGATTTTAATGGTGGAGAAATTGATACCATTATTACAAGAACAGGTCAAAATTGTCAACTAATTATTTCAGGTGATGCTGCACAAAACGATCTAATTTATCTACATGAAGAATCTTGTATTGAAAATCTTACCAAGATAATTAAGAAAATGGCATCCTTTAAAACGATTGAGATGGAACTAGAAGATATTCAAAGAGATGATCTTGTCAAGGAATGGTTAATTGCCAGAGACAGCATTTCAAATACGTTGCCTAGACACTTTTGAGTAATTGGATTTATCAAGGAAAAGAAATTATAGACGAATCTGATGTTCCTGAGGGAATGATTGGATTCGTCTATTTGATTACGAATAATGTTACTGGTAAAAAGTATATTGGTCGCAAGATTCTTACCTCGACAACTCGTAAACCTCCTAAGAAAGGAGAAACACGTCGTAAGAAAGTTGTCAAGGCTTCTAATTGGCAAAATTATTTTGGATCATCTGAAGAAATGATGCAATCTGTCTTGACATATGGCAAGGAATCGTTTAGAAGAGAGATTCTAAGATTCTGTAAGAGTAAAACAGAAATGGCATATTACGAGTGTAAAGAAATATTTGCCTCAGATGCTTTAATTAAAGAGGAATATATAAACAAGTGGGTAACGACACAAATCAACGGAAAAAATCTACATTATCTGAAGTGCTAAAAGCATATTCTATACAAAAATCTCCTATGGATTTTAATCCTGTCATGGCAAATCTAAAAAATGGATTTGGTCATGTCTGGATTGCTTCATCTATTGAAGATGCTCAAATAGGATTTAATACACACGGCTCTAGTAACTTTTATGTTCTGTGTGTAAAGGCTCCTAAGTGTATGTTCTGCACCTCTATGGGACAGGCAGTTTCATTTTTTAGTTGAGAATCACATGACTCCAATTTACGATGATTTTAACCCTTGCGAAAGAGAAAACATGTCAAACGCTATTCATGCCAGCATTCACGAAGATGATACAACTGGTCAAGAAAAATACTATAGACCATTACCTTCTTATGGTAGATTATATACCACAGAACAATTTATAGAAGATGTTACTGAAGGATATCTCATGGATCATGATGGTTCTGGTTGCTTTGTTAAAGGAAACAAAATGTCAGATGAATATATTGATTTTAATAAGCTTTTTATCATTCCTGAAGATGCCACTCATGTTATGTGGTTTGGTAAGTAATGTTCTTAGGTAAGTGGGATATATTTTATCTTCGCCTTGCCAAAGCAGTTGCAAAAGGTTCTAAGGACCGTACAAAGGTCGGGGCTGTCATTGCACGCTCAGATAAGACTTTGGCTTCCATAGGCTTTAATGGCCTTCCTAGAGGCATGGATGATGACAAATACCTTGCTGATCGTGAGTGGAAAAACAAATGCATTATTCATGCAGAAATGAATGCAATCATTAACTCCAAAGACCCTGATTTAAATGGTGCCACAATCTATATTTGGGGATTACATCCATGTGCAAAATGTTGTGGTCCTATTGCTCAATCTGGTATTAGACGCTGTGTATCGGTAGATGCAAATGATTCTCCAAATAAGGCTATGTGGAAAGAAGATCAGGAAATAGCCGAGACAGTATTTGCAGAATGTGGAGTAGAAAATGAACATTACTCCATCGATAATTATTTTTATGCAATAAGGAAATTAGATGAAAATTAATATTTCACAGGCTCCTGAAGAGTTGACTAAATTAGACAAATTAGCACAAGTTCTCTACGATTTTTTTAATTTTGATGTTCGATCCGATATGCTGGTATCTGGTATATTTACCAAACCATATATGGACGAATCTAGTAACGAACCTCCTAATCCAGAGAATTACGAATATTTCTATGACAAACTTGATAATGTCAATGGAGAACCTACACCACTAATCTACGCATGGCGTAAGTGGGGATGGAAGGCACAACAACTGATTAATAGACTAGATTCTAAGGGCTATTCGATTTCAGAAAAAACTTCTTGACTTGTTTTATGACATAGTTTATAAAGGGTCATCGATCAAGGAGCTACATCATGAAATTCAAGATTTGGCACGCCGAAAACGTTCGTGACTCCTTTTTTTACAGTAAGGATGGAAAAATTTGGAATCAGCGTCAAGTTCTTAATTCCATGAAAAATTGGGAATATAAAATGGTAGGTGAGATTGAGATATCTCATGTATCTAATGAAAACGTTGAAGATAGCCTTGATATGGTCTACAATTATTCTCAAAATATTGAAGACCATTGGAATAAGAATAAGCCTTGCCGTTCTACTTCGGTGGGTGATGTTATAGAGACTGAAAACGAAAGTCTTTATGTTGTGGCCTCTTATGGCTTTGATAAGTTGGAGATTTAATTTTGGAAAATCGTGGTTTTAAGCGTAGTACAATCGAACATATTATTAATGCCAAGATTAATTCTTGGCTAAAGAATATTTCTGATGAAGATATCAAGAAGGTAATTCTTAATAATTATATTCTTACTGGTGGAGCAATTACGTCTTTACTTCAGGGTGAGAATCCTAATGACTTTGATCTTTATTTTAAGGATTATGAATCTGCTCGTGCAGTAGCAGATTATTATATCAAGAAGCTTTCTTCTGACAATCCAATGGTAAAGATTACTATTGACGATTCCGTTACGGATCGCATCAAGATTATTATCAAGTCTGCCGGTATTATTCGTGGTGAAGCCGACAAGCAGAATGATTATGACTACTTTGAAACAGTTGATCCTGAAAATCAGGAATTTGCTGTAGAATCCTACCTTAATAAAGAAGCAGTCAAATCAAAGGAGAAGTATGCTATCGCGATGGTGACTAGCAATGCTATTTCTTTGAATAACGACATTCAGCTTATTTTCCGTTTCTTTGGTGATCCTGACGTAATTCATGAAAATTACGACTTCATTCATGTCACAAATTATTATACCAAAGAAGAAGGTCTTGTTCTTAGGGTAGAGGCTCTAGAAGCCATCATGTCTAAGACGCTACGTTATGTAGGTTCACGATATCCTATTTGTTCTATGTTCAGAACTCGAAAGTATATTAATCGAGGATGGACTATCTCCGCAGGAGAGATGTTAAAGATTGCATTTGACATTAACAAGCTCGATCTGAATGATATGAATGTTCTCTATGAACAGCTTGTAGGAGTAGATGCAGCATATTTCCATCAGCTTATTGGTATGCTGAAAGAATTTCAGGCCAAAAATCCTGACGTTAAGATTGAAAGGTCTTATCTCTTTCAGCTTATCGAAAAAGTTTTTGATAAGACTGATGATCATCATATGGAAGATCAAATAGACAATATTATAACAGAATAAGGAGAAAAAAATGTCAGAAGAATATAAGACCGAATTTCAAAAAGCATATGAACGAATGGAAGGTAAACCTTGGATTGATCCACAGGATAGTAGTGTTGCCAATTTAAATAAGGCAAATATTCTATTTGTAGGATTTGCAATTTTTCTGGTTATTTCAGCAACAATTGGAATCCTTGTTTCACCGTTTTTCCTATAAGGAATTGAGATGACTACTCAGGTAACTATTCGCAATGATCATGGTCATGATATTGTTGTGACTACATTTGATATTAGTAGGGATAAACCTGAAACTATTAAGGGAAGTGAATACTTTCTTACATCAGGAGAACAGGTTCAACTATATGTTTGGAAAGATCATTATATCAAAATCGAAGAAGGAGAAGAGAAATGACAGACTATGACTATAATCGTCCATGGAATAATTATTATGTACAGCTAACATCTGCTACTGATAAAAACGGTAAGAAATTATCACTAGGCGATAAGTATAAGTATTCTTATGGTTTAGTCGGTTATAATAATGATGAAATACTAACTGTAGCAGCAATCACTACATCTGCTATGAGTAATTATATGATTTGGTCTGTTGAATCACAAACATGGTCAGGTGCAGAGTATGTGACCAAGGTAGAGAAAACAGATGCTCCTGTCAAGGGACGTTTTATTGTATGTCTAGAGGAAAATGGTAAGTTTGCTCCTGCCAAGACTCCAAAAGAATATACTACACGTTCAAGAGCAGACAAGGTTGCTATCGAAATGGCAGAGAAGCATGATGGTGTATTCTATGTGCTTCAGGTTGTCGGTCGTACCGAACTGAAGAAAACTGTCAAGGCAGAGATTACAAATCTTTGACAGACTTTACTTATAAATGGGGTGAAGATGTACGCACAGGCATATTAGATGCATGGCATTATCTTCACCCTATAAAAGATTCTAGAGATTCTATTGAATTTTTAATCTATGCTTTTGATATGGTTCAGGTAAACGACGAATCAACAATTGTTGATTTAGTCAAAGAAGTGATTGCATCTAATCCTGAAATGGTAGAAAAAGCAAAGAAAAATCCTAAACTTGCAGGATGGTTTGCAGGACAAGTATTAAAGAAAAATAATACTGTTAATCCTGCAAGTGTCACAAAAATTATAAAACAAGAATTAGAAATATGAAAAAAGGAAATTTTATATTACCAATAGAATTAGGTAATATAGTCAATTGTGAATCTGAAAATATCATAAACCATCATATGGCTAGAATTATTTTTAATTTAATTGTAGATGAACGATTAAAGAAATTTTTAAAATCACTTGACAACGAGAATATCCTATGTAATAAATAGGATTGTAGACGTTGATACGTTTAGATAACTTGGGAAGACCGGGGGGGCAGTACCCCGATGGTCCACCAAAAACACACTCGCCTAGAGAACATGGTTCGAAACATGAACGTTAAAATATTTAATATTGATTGGGATAATCTTAATGATATTAATCTACATATTCAAAAATTAAAAAGTAGAAAAAATCATTTAGAAACATCTCTAAAAATAAAGCCATCAAAAAATGATATTGAAATACTTAAATTTGATGCTATGAATAGAATTATTAGTACGAATATTGATGAATTATATAATAACTATGAATTATCCGAAGATAGAAAATATTATGTGTATTGTCATTTGAATCCAGAAAAACCTGTTATAGTTAAAGGTCGTCCAAATGCTCTTGTAGCTTTTTCAGCAACTCTAGGAATGAATTATTTACCTTTTTATGTTGGTAAGGGTTCAGGAGATAGATATTCTAATGTAACTAGAAATGAGACGCATAAAAAAGTTGTTCAGTATTTAAAACAAAGAGAAAAAGAACCAATCATACATATAATTAAAGATAATTTAATAGAAAAAGAGGCATTGTCTTTAGAAAGTAAATTAATTGATATTTATGGATTAGATATTTATGGTGGGTACTTGACAAATCTGGATGAAGGTGCTAATGTTTTTCATCGTAGAAACTCTTATAAAGAGGATTATAAAACAATTACTCAAAGCAGAATAAATTTCTTAGAATTCAAAAAGAAAGCAGAGATAAATAGGAATATTAACACTAACTGATGTGAAGTGTTGATTATAGGTTTAAATATAGATGCGAGACACTCGGGAGCGTCACCCGACAGGTCCACTAAGTATATTTGTGAATAGTATATTTAGTGGGCCTGAAGTAGGTATCGATCCGTATTGAAAGTTTAAACCAGCATCCGGGTGAAAACGCCGTTACCGTAATAAATAATATTAGATGGCGTAATTGCAGCTAATGATAATGCTCCTTCTGTAGTCGAAAGCGAAATGCTTCTCGCTGCTTAAGCAGTAAGTCTGCGGTTTGAGGGAGAACCGTATTACCTAATCTCCCTCACTTTTTTTGGTCTAGAAATGAGCCTTTAATTCATCTCTGAAAGGAAATATGCCTAATTATAATAATCTAACTAAAGAAGAATGGATTCATGAATTTGCAGATTGTTTTTTTGATCAATGGGTTGAACACGAACTAAGAACTTTTGGTCAACGCGTAATAAACGAAGATACTCTATACGAAATTGCATATAATCATGCTGTTTTATCATCAGAAGATGATTGGTTAGAATTTCCTCCTGAATCTGCTGCATATATTGTTATTAATAAGCTTATTAAGGAAAGTAAAAATGTTTAAGAATATTTTACTGGCAGGATTGATTTTATTTACTCCTGTTGCTATGGCACAAGATGCTCCTAAAAAGGATATGCCTTCTAATCAGGAAATTTTAAAGAAGAATTTTTCAAAGTTTTTCTGTCCTAATCAATTTCCGGGATTTCCTACTACAGGACAATTTCAAGTTCTTTCTGATTATAATAACGTATTTAAAGGCAAACACTATATCTATATTCTTGATAAAAGCAATAATGCTCTTTTCGAATTAGAAGTACAGCTTGATAAAGATAACAATGTTATTTCTCGTTGTATTTCTGGAATTGGTAATCTAAAAATCTTTGAAAATCCAACACCTACACCAAACGTGCCTAATCAGGCACCAGAAGAAAAAAATGACAATAATGCTCTATAATATTAGAAAAAAAATCAAAAAATATTTTGAATATAAAGATGCTGTAAAAGAACTTTCGGCATTTACAGATAGAGAATTAGCTGATATAGGTATCAGAAGAGAAGACATACCCTACATTGTAAAGGAAAGCCATAAATATGCCTAAGACACTCCGTCAGCTTCTTGAAAGCGTACAAAACGTAGAACATCTTTTTAAGGGACGTGCTTGTGGTATTATTGGCGCGTGTCGTGGTGAGAATACACCTGAACAAAATAAGAAAAATACTGAAGAGTTACATCAAACACTTTTGTCTCGTGGACATAAGGTAATTCCTGCTTTTGGTGGATATGTTGAAAATAAAGGTACTCCCCAAGAAAAGGAAGTGAACGAACCTTCTTTTATTGTTGCACATAAGCATCAGGGTAATGATAACGGCACCGTTTTAAAGTCTCTTGTGGAATTGGGTAAGCGATATAAGCAAGAATCAATTCTTCATAAGCCTCATAATTCTGAAATTGCATCTCTTCATGGTACTACAAAGAGTGCAGAAATGAATGTAGGCGATAAGGTAGATATTGGTACTGCTCATTGGGATAAAGATGCAGAAGATAGCCCTTATTATACAAAAGTCAATGGTCGCAAATTTTCTTTTCAGTAAGACTTGACAGTATCAAAATGATCTGATACTGTCAACTTCCATAAGAAGGAGATTTGATATGAAAAAGTCTGATAATTATGTGATTGATGATGAACATCTTACTGTTGATGAAATTCAAGATATTATTGATCCACCAGAAGATTTAATTTTTCAGCCTCGTTGGCGTGCTATTGCAACATATAATGTTTTCTGGCAAGGTGGTATCAAAGAAGAAGAGACAATTTTCTTTTTTGAAGAAATTCACGAATTACATAATCTAATCGAAAATAGTGAAAATTTTCATGCGATTAAAAATATTCTAATCGCTCATAATAATGCCTGAGGTCAAATATGAAAACGTTCGATAAGACGTTTGATGGAAAATATATTCCGTCTAGTGAGATAACTTATCTTCTAAACGATTATCTCACTAAACATTCTTGGAATGACAGTCATAATTTTTTGATTAAATTTCTAGAAAAGAATAATCGATTAGATGAAGCCAAAGCAATGAAGAAAGTTCATGAACATGAAATATCGCCTTCTTCTGGATTTGTGGCTAAAATGCTTTTAGCAGGTGCTACCTTAGATCAGACGTATATTGACTATATGGAAAGGGTTGGTATCTCTGATGTACTCAAACAAGGTGGAAAAAACAAACATGAAGAACTTATTAAGATTAATGATTCCATTATTAATGCCGCTATCGATTATGTCAGGAGCCTATGCGACTGATTTAAAGATTCCACAAAAGCAAATTAACAATCCATCTTGTGCTTCCGACATTCCAGAAACTATTCATGCATTGCATGATGCAGGTTTCAAAGGATTTATCATTTCACAAGATGTAAATGATCCTTTGATTGCTCATGAAATGGGATTCGATATGGAAAATAATCGAATCATCGAAGTGCTTTTAGTTTATAGTACAGAAGATCATAAAAAGATTAGTAAAATTTGTCTTGTTTACGAAGGAATTAATCCTGATGGAGACGGTCCTACATTCAAGTCATTTTTACTTAGACAGAAAATCACGGAATTTAATAAAGAACAGGATTTCATCATTGAACAGCGTAAAAAGCATTTACTAGAAGAACATGATCCCCATCAAAAACAAGTTTAAAAGGAAATTAGTATGGCTGTGAAACCTTCTCTTCCTAAAAAAGAGAATAAAGATTTATATGTAATTTGTTATAATGATCCTTCCGATGCGAAATACATTAGTATTCGAGGAGATGAAAGTTATTCAACAGAAAAAGATGCTGTTGATGCATTCATATCATTATATGAAGAATGGATTAATGCAGACGAATTATGTCACTATTACATTTGTAAACTAACTAAAATTCTTGCACCAAAACATGCTTTTACGTTTGAAAAACTATGATCAATAAAAAACAAATATCTTACGATTTGGCTCAAGAAATTATAGAAAGAATAAAAGAAAACCTTCTTGATGAAGGCATCGATATACATGCTTTAACAGAATTACATAAAGATGATATTGATGAATTGCTTATTGAAACAATTCTTGATCTATTTAAAGAATATGGAGTGGTATAATGTTGTTTTTTCTTTTTGGTGCAATATTATTTGTCATGTTATTCTTCTATGTTATTGTAATTTTTCCATTACAAGTAATAGAATATTATCTTGATGGAAAAAATGATGTTATTATATTTTTGTGCATTACTGGATGGATAGCTTTTATAGTATCTAGTTTAATTACAATCGGTCTATCTTTTAATTAAGGAAATTTAAAATGAACATGTGGACTCATATTGGTATTTCTGCTGTAGTAGCGACTGTACTTACTTACATTTCTTATGCACTTGGAATTCATTATGCATGGATTGATAGTCTTAATTGGTTAGAAATTGCAGCAGTATGGACTTCTTACTCTTGTACTTATCTCTGTGTTTTTCAGAGTCGATCCAATTATCCTATTGGTGCATTATCAGTAGTATTACTAGGTATTCTGTTTTATGAACAGAAGCTTTTCGGATCAATGGCATTACAGATTTACCTCTTTCCTACTCTTCTTTATGGATGGTGGCGTTGGGGACCAGATAAGGTAACACGTCCTGTTACGCATTTAGGATTCGACTTATGGACTCTCGGATATGGTCTACTAACTCTGGCTGCGTTTGGTATTACCTACGAAACTTCTACATATTTTGATGGCAATGCTGCTGTACTTGATTCATCAATTTTTGCTGGTAGTATTCTTGGACAGTTTCTTCTTGATAATAAGAAGATGGAAAATTGGTGGGTGTGGATTTTAGTTGACATTGTTAGCGTCTATGAGTACACTGGTCAAGGTTTATTTGTAGTAGCTATTCAAATGGGTCTATTCATTCTCAATGCAGTATGGGGTCTATATGAATGGAATAAGACAAAGGAAGATTTGTCTTTTGAACCTTCAGATGAATTAATTAAACTTCTGTATCCAATTGATAAGTGGTGATTTATGAAGACTGGATTAATCTTACTCACATGTTTACCTCCAACAAAAGGGCATCGTTTTCTTGTAGATTTTGCTATTGAACACTTAAAGTCTGTTACTACCATCGATAAGGATGAAAGTTACAGACTTTATGTGATTATTAATGGTCGTCCTAATGAACCTATTCCTGTGGACAATCGTTGGTTTGCATTTGTCAATGAATATTGTGGCATTCCTCATGTGATTTTTATTTCTGACAATAACTTCATTGTTCAGGAACCTGAGGATCATCCTGATTTCTGGACTATTTGGACTCAAAATATTACCAGAAAACTTAGTGTAAATGTTGCATCAACTATTGATTATGTCTATGCATCCGAAATGTATGGTCAGAAGCTTGCTCAGATGTTTAATGCTAAATTCGTGCCTTGTAATCTTAATAGGGACGTTTTAGATATCAAGGCTACTCAGGTAAGGGAAGACCCTCTAAAGCACTTCTCTGACCTTCTCTGTGGCTTCCAGCCATATGTCCGAAAGACGATTACAATTTTCGGACCAGAGTCTATTGGAAAGACAACTTTAGCCAAGGCTCTTGCTAAGGAATTACCGGGTCATTTTGTTCCAGAATGGGCTCGTGAATATCTTGAAAAAGTAGATGGTCCTCTTGTAACCGAAGAGAATATGAAAGCTATTGCAGAAGGTCAATATGCTCTACAGATGGCTGCAAGTCGTCTTGTGGATAAACCTTTCATTATTCAGGATACCGATCTTTTTTCTACTGTCGGTTATTATGAAATGTGGGATAAGGAAAAAGAATGTCCTAAAGCCTGTTATACAAGAGCCATGGCTTCCAAGGCAGATTATTATATTCTTCCTAATGAAAACATTCCTTTTACTCCTGATCCTTTACGTTATGGTGGAAATAAAAGAGAAAGTAATAATCAATACTGGATTGATATATTAAATAGATATGATCTTCCGTATTATCAGATTACATCTTTTAGTCCAGAAGCACAGCTAAGAGAGGCAGCTAAAGCCTGTCGTAATTTCTTTTATAAAGAAAAAAATTGGAGGTTTGAGAGATAACATACACTTTTTAATAAATACTCCTGTTAACCAAAACAGGAGTATTAAATGGAAAAGTATGGTTTTGTATATATTTGGAGAGATAAAAAATATAATCGTTATTATATAGGAGCCCATTGGGGTAATGAGCATGATAAATATATATGCTCGTCTACTTGGATGCGTAATTCTTACAAACGTAGACCACAAGATTTTAAAAGAAAAATTTTAGAAACAAATATATCAAATAAAATAGATTTATTTGATAAAGAATATAAATGGTTATGCTTTATTACTCCATCAGAATTAGGTAAAAAATATTATAATCGTGCTATTTTTAATTTTAATAGTAAAGGTTATAAAACTTTTCACTCAGATGAATCTAGAGAGAAGTTAAGACAAGCTAATTTGGGTAGAATATGTTCTGATGAAATAAAAGAAAAAATAAGATTAGCCAACACTGGAAGAAAACATACAGACGAATATAAAGAAAATATAAGGAAATATCGTTTAGGAAAAAAATGGTCTGAAGAGACTAAACAAAAAATGTCTATAGCTAAAAAAGGTAAAAAAAGAGGACCAATGTCCGAAGAAACAAAACAAAAATTGAGAATTTCTCAATTAAGCAAAAAGAAAGATTAAAAAATATAATGGATAGACCAAAGAAGATTAGATATATTGATTATGTTACGGGTCATCATATTACCGAAGGCAAAGATGAAGGTCAAACATTCGAAAAGGGAGCTATGATTTCTCCTTTTGATACTAAGCATGGCAGAGTTGCATGGGAAGTTGCATACATTGAAAATGTTGACATTGATTTAAAGATGGTTTATATCATCAATAAAGGGTTTTATAATAAGTGATTATAGATGTTAATAGAAAGCCTAAGGAAGATAAACCTAAACCATCATGGTATCTTACAGACGAACAAATTCATATTATCAATATGAGAGAATGTAAA
>Ga0316217_10000871_pt1 | contig 41076 bp, 33 predicted proteins | sample 1anoAmetaG_FD_203633 | JGI IMG/M metagenome (GOLD analysis project Ga0316217, IMG submission 203633) | Freshwater microbial communities from Trout Bog Lake, Wisconsin, USA - 1anoA | ecosystem: Environmental > Aquatic > Freshwater > Lake > Hypolimnion/Profundal zone | place: USA: Wisconsin...
CCGCAACGAAGCGAAAGGCATGATTCCTGAAGCTGTACTCATTGCACCCGAAGTCGGACTACCCATGTCTACAGGAGCCGGCGCTGCCTCCGGCGACTTCGCCGGTGAGCTGAATCCCGTTGTACTCCTCGGCTTTGCGAATGAGGAAGACGTGACACCTAGCGCCGCCGGCGAATCCATATGGGTATCACCGCGACTCTGCGGCGAAACACTGGTTGCGCTCTGGTAGTGGGTTTGAATCTGCGCTCCAGGAACAGCCGCGCTCGACGTTACCTGTACTGCCGAAAATGTGACCGAGCGGTCGACCACCGCGGTGACCGAGCGGTCAACGGGAGCTTGCTGAGATATCGCCTGCGCACTTAAAGCCAGACCAACCAGAGCGGTCGCCATCATCGGGAGAAGCACAGAAACATGTTTGCTCTGCATCATCGCTTTTGTCCCGCACCTTTCTCCGCCAGCTTACGTTACAGTTTCCCGAGCCACATCTACTCAGGAGATTCCAGCAGGCGATGGTAAAACTCGATGTAATTCCTCACCACCGCTTCCCGGGCAAAGGCCGTCCGCACCCACTCCGAACCCGCCCTCCCCATTCCACGTGCGAGTGCGTCCTCGGCCAATACGTGGCGGATCGCCTCTCCAAGCTGCGAAGCGTTTCCTGACTCCACCAGTATTGCGGTTTTGCCCTCGCGCACGGCGTCTACGACTCCGGTCACGCGGGTTGCCACAATCGGCAGTTCCGCCGCCTGCGCTTCCAGCAAAACCGTCGGAAGTCCTTCGCGATAGGTGGGAAAAGCAAACACGTCCATCGCCGCATACCAGGGTGCAATGGGCTCGGCCCAATCGACGACCGTAATGGCGGAGTGGCTTGCAATCCTCTCCCGCACCGCTGCCGGCAACCCATCGCCTTCCTCATAACCGCCGATCAGCAGCAGCCGCAGCGATTCGTCTTGCCCACTCAGGCTCTCGAACGCGGAAACCAGGTCCGCCACGCCCTTGTCGCGAACAAAGCGCCCGACGAATCCGATGACGCGCTCCCGCGAACCCCAGCCGAGCTGGTGCCGCAGTCGCGCCCCCTGCTGCCGGCGCTCCGCTGTGGCCGCAAATTCCTCAATCAGAATTCCATTCGGACTGCCGTGTCCCAGAACCTCGCCCTGACTGGCGCGCAAGACGCCCAATTGCCGGGCGCGGTTGCGAAGACTGTCGCTCACGCAAACTGTAGTGTGTGCGAAGCAAGCACTTACCCATTCCGTAGTGGCCAGCAGCCAGCGCTTCCCCCCACGCATCGTCTCGCTACGCAGGCCATGCATTTGAAAAACAATCTGCGGAGCGCCGCACAGCCGCGCCGCCAGCGTTCCCAGCAACCCAGCCTTCGGCGTGCCGGCCACCACCAAACTGGGCCGCAGCCGCCGGAAGAGACACACCAGTTGCCACAGGGAGCCAAGGTCCCGCGCCGGCGCAATCTCCCGCGCCATATCGACCGCATAGGTCTCAAACCCGGCATCCTGTGCGGCTTGAAGCGGTGCTCCGCTTCCCGAAACAAGCACCACCCGGTAGCCCCGCGCACACAATCCTTCCTTAATGCCTTCAAGGAAGCGGTGCGTCACGGCCACCGTGACCACGAAAACGATCGGCGCCTCTTTACTCTCGGGATCACTGCTGCAACTCACTTGTGCTCGCCTCTCGTCCTCTGATTCTTACGCGCTGGCTCTCCGGCCGATTGCCTGTCCCACAACTTCCCGGTACAAGCCTTCGTAGCAATCCCTTGTCTTCGCGACGCTGAATTGCTTGGCGCGTTCTCGCGCGGCACGCGACAGGCGTTGCCGTAATTCGACATTTTCCAGCAGCATTTTCAGGCACGTCACCAGTTGTTCATGATCGCCCGGAGGAAACCGCAGCCCAGCGTCGGCAACCACCTCGGCGAGACCTGGGACATTGCTGACAACCACAGGCAGGCCAGATGCCATTGCTTCAAGTGCCGCGATGCCGAAACCCTCCCATCGAGACGGTTGAACGTATATGTCTGCGGTCTTGAGCAGACGGCTCACATCCAGACGCCTGCCCAGAAATTGAACGCGCGCCGCGATGCCCAAGGTATCAGCCAACTGGCGCAGCCTGCCCTCAAGCGGTCCCGTGCCCACGATTGCGAGATGAACGTTTGGGATTGCGCTAATGGCACGCATTAAGATTTCATGGTTTTTGACATCCTCCAGACGTCCCACCGAGATGACCACGGGAAGGTTTTCGTCGGGGATGGAAAATGCGGTCTTCTTATCCAGCGCCGCGGCAGCGGCAAACTCATCGACGTCGATTCCGTTGGGAACCTCAACTAACTTGTCAGAGGCCTCCGCCAGCCATTGCACTAAATTGGTCCGGGCAGCGTCGCTGATGCAGGCAATCCGCTGGTAGGGGGCGTACATGAATCGATCCATTGCAAAACAAAATCGATTCCGTCGCCGGTTCGCGGTGCTGTGCTCCGTTGTTATGAGGCTTGCCGTGGTATTCGTGAGCTTGGCGGCTATGGCAGCCCAGAGTTGTGCCGGGAACAGATGCACGTGAACCACATCGTACTTGCAAGTTCTGAGTTGGCCACTCAGCGCGAAGATATGCCGGGGAGAATACACGGATGCTTTAAGCGGCGCATGCACGCGTGCTCCCTGTGCGAGCAGTCCTTTCTCCAATTCGCTGTTTTGCGAACTCAGCAGATAGTATTCGCACTCGATGCCTCGCTCGCGAAATCCAGCGTGCAACCGCGCGACCAACGTTTCAGCCCCGCCCATTCTAAGACTGTCGATGACCTGAAGAACCTTCATTCCCTCACCTGCTCGCCCTGCGAAAGATCACAAAGCTTCTGCGCACTACGTTGATCGGCAAGAAGCTGAGCGCCCATAGCGCACAAATACCCCCCGAAACTCTTCGCTGCATCGCCGCGCGGAGGTGGGCGCGAGCCGCCGAGCGATCTCCCGCCAGGAGCCGGTACGTCGCTGCGCCAAGAGTTTTGGTCAGATAATAGGAGGGAAAGCTACTGGAAAGAACGCCTCCGAACTCGGCGAGAGTGAGCTCCTGCAGTTCGGCATAAGCACGCGGGTTACGCATCTGATTTTGCGTCGATGTAAGTCTGATGGGTGCGTCGGTGTGGGCCTGTGCCACTCGCTGGGACCAGGTCGGAATCCCGCATTTCTGCGCAATCTTCCACAAGAGCAGATGTTCCCCGGCACTGCGGATCTCGGAATAGGCAAAGCCCAACGCCAAGAACCGGTCACGACGAATCACCGGGAGAAAATCGCCCTTCAGCACTCCGCTGAGGTAATCCTCCATCCTCGCAATCATGAATGTGCAGGGAATAACGCCGGTGCTGTGAGCAAACTGAAGCATGGGACATTGCTCAAGGTCGCGACCCTGTTCAATCTGCGCCGCGATAACCGACAAAGCATTGGGCATAAGGGTGTCATCATCGTCCAGAATGACGACCCATTCATTTGCAGCCTCGCGCAGCGCCCGATTGCGAGCAGCACAAGGCCCGCCGTTCACGGCTTGCTGCAGGTAGCGAACCCCCGGGTACCGCTCTCTTATAACGTCCGCAGTATTGTCAGTCGAGGCATCATCAACCACGATGATCTCCGGCATTGGGTAATCCTGGCGCAGAACAGAATCGATAGCTCGCCCGACCAGTCCGGAGCGGTTGAATGTGGAAATTGCCACTGTAAAGCGTGCTCGCGAGGATGGATTCATAGCGTCGGTGCCTCCTCCATGGCCGCGCCCTCGGATATTGCTTCTTCCAGCACAAAGGTCACATCGGCCGGCAGTGAAGCCCCGAGCGCCAGCAGGCTGGTAAAGATCAAGAGAGTCGTGCCGCCATAGAAGTATTCGCCGGCATTGCCAGCAAGCAAGGCTGCCACCACCACCGCGCGGCAGGGCACATCCAGATGGAGGAGTCGCACTACGGGTGTGCCGGCAGCGACCCAAAGCCGCACAAAGATTGCGATCATCAACACAAAGCCGATCACGCCGGTTTCCAGCAATATCGCTATAAAGAAGTTGTGCGGACCTGTGACCCACAGCCCCGAGCGGCCACCTCGGTGAAAGAACCCTGTGCCCAAAATCGGATGATCGGCGATTTTGGGCAGTTCGTGCATTGCAGTTGAAGCGCGTCCGCTGTCGTCGAAGCCAAGCCCGTTGTCTCCTGTCTGCGCCGAGAAAAACGTCTCATCGACCAGGGACTGAAATCTGGGGAGCTGATAGTACGCCGCCGTCGTCCCGACAACGAATAGGGAGATGAGCAGCACCACCCGCAGCCGGACACCGTGCCGGTAAAAAACGTAGAGCAGCCCGGCAAACAATCCAAACCATCCGCTTCTGCCGTGGAGTTGGCGGGAAGCAGAGCCTACGATGGCAAAGAGCAACAAGGCGCTGGTCAGCAGAGCGCACTGCCGCCAAGCCTTTGATCCATGCCCTTCAAGCAATACAGCTACCACGTAGACGAAGAGCAGCCCGATGCCTACGACAATCGCGTTATAGGCCTTGTACGCATCGGTGTTCATAGAGAGCCCCACATGATCCGTGCCGGCTGCCACCGCGGCTCCCCTCAACACTCCCAGAGAGAGCACGCAAGCCGATGCAAGGATCGACCACAGCCACATCCGCCGATCGTCGGCGGTGTTTAGGCGAAAGGCAGCCAGGGTGCCGACCCCGGCGTAGAGCGAGAATTTTGCCAGCTTTTCCAGTCCCCCAAACAGCACTAGCAATGGCTCGTCAAAACGCAGTGGCTCGGAGAGAGTCGAGATCAATCCCCACGCTATAAATGCGAATATGACTGGAAGTGCCCGGTGAATGGACTTGCGGACATTGCTGCCGGGCGCAAGCAGCATCGCCAGAAGCAGGGGCAGAATCACCATGTCTCCGATCTCGATTGTCCCTACGCTGGTCTGGCTTCCCATGCCCATGCTGGGCAAAAACATCATCGGAAAGATGAAATACCACAGCCGCCTCACACCTGCGCCTCGCAAGCGTAATTGCCGCACAGTGGTGCCCGGCCGCCGTCCCGCAGCCCACAGAAGAATCCGCTCACTCCCGCGCTGATTGCTCCCAACTGACGATAGTGGACGGCATACGAGAGACAAAGCAGGCCGAGCCGCGCCACTGCCACCGGAACCTGATACCAGCGCAGGAAGCGCCGGATGAGAATCATCCGGTTGTGACTGAGAGCCCGCACGTAGCTCGTCATGTTTTTCTCACGGCAGCCGCCGCTACCGGCCGCCAGATGCAGCACGCGCGCCTGTCCGTTGAAGTAAACGTGGTAACCACGCTGCCGCGCGCGCAGGCACAACTCAGTCTCCTCGTAGAGCGCTGCGCCGATGGAAAGCGCCTCGTCTACCCCGCCGCATTCGCGGAGCACGCTGCGCCAGCAGGAAAAGTTGCACCCCTTTACGTGATTGGCCTCGCACTCCCTGCCTGAGTCGAAGCTGTGAACCGGCGACGCCGTCCAGAAGTTGAACCGTCCGGGGCGTCCCTCGCCTGCATTCGGGGCTCCAGATTCCTCGATGCCGCCGCCGACCATGCCAACGCCCGGCAACCAAAGCGCGCGCAGATGTTCGCTTACCAGTCGCGGACCGCAGCGAATGTCGTCGTCCACGTACACAATCGCCTCGTAGCGCGCGTTCTGCCACCCGAAGTTTCGAGCCAGCGGCAACCCGCGAAACTTTACTCGGCGATAGGAGATGATCTCTGAATGTTCTGCCGCCAGCGCCTCCATCTCCTTGGTGCCGCCCTCCGACTGATCGATCACCAGGATCTCCAGCGGGCGGTGTTCTTGCGCCAAGAGATCGCGCACGGCGTCCAACAGATACGCGCCACGATTCAGCGTCGGTACCACCACGGTCACACCCTGCCCGGCGTCATTCATGGGAACCTCCGAGCGGCGCGAGCAGTGCCTGAAGCTTTTCCACGTAATGCCCCCAGGTGGCTTCGCGCAAAACGCGCTGGCGCGCTCGTTCGCCTTCACGGCGAAAGGTCTCCGGGTTCTGTCCCAGGCGGCGAAAAATCGCGGTTAGCACAGCGGCATCATCCTGCTCAATCAGCCACCCGCCCTCGCCTTCGCGTACGGCGTCCGGGATACCTCCGGTGCGCGTGCCGACCACCGGCGTTCCACAGGCTTGCGCCTCCAGGAAGACCAAGCCAAATCCTTCCACCGACTGCCGCTCTTCCGATTCCCGCGTACAGAGCACAAAAAGATCGGCGGCTTGGTAATAACCTGGCAGATCATGATCGGCTACGTAGCCGCACCAGCGTACCAACCGTGCCACGCCGAGTTCTTCTGCCAGTTTCTGCAGGGCGGGCAACTCCGCTCCCTTTCCAACTACCACATACGCCATGTCGCGGCGCTCTTCATCGTCGAGCAGAGCAAGAGCACGCAACACAACGTCAATTCCCTTATAGGCGGCAATTCGAGCTACCGTGCAAATGACATTCTTCCCCGTCAGTCCCAGCGTGGCTCTCAGCGCCGCCCGATCTTCCGCCGGACGAAAGCGCTCGGCATCCACTCCAAGCAGAATGCATTCCACTCTTGCCTTTGGCGCAGCCGCCTTCGCAAGATTGGCTGTGTACCGGCTGTTGGCCACCACCAGATCAGCGCTGGTCAACACGCGCCTCAGTAGAAAACGCCACAAGCCTCGGCGCCAAGCTTGCACGGTAGGCATCAGTTCCAGCCCATGGGCCATAACCACATGCGGGCGTCTCCCGCTCAGCCAAGCCAAAATTCCTTCCGGGTACCAGATGCCGGAAAGCACTCCCACGCCCGGCGATGAGACTCGCAGTCTTCGTAGCGCTTCCCATTCACGCCACGGACGTACGGCGGTCACAATATCTTCCGCTACCCCGTCTTGCGAACTCGATCCCGCGCTCTCTCGCGTCAGGACTTTTATCGACAGATCGTAGTGCTTGCTCCGGCGTGCAATCTCCACCATCATTCTGGAAATACCACCCACGAGCGGATATTCAAACGAGAACAGTACCCACGGGCTCGCCGCAGTCGAGTGACCGACGCTCTTCACATTCGAGAGCAGAGACAGGTTTTGTTGTTTACTCACTTGGTAGAAGCCTCCGGAGTGTCCGTTACGCCATCAATCAGACAACGACACCGCTACGTCATCTTCAAAAGAGTGTTTCAAGGCAGATGCCGTGGTCCGGACAAATCTAGGAACATCCATCCGGCCCTGTTGCAGGGCAAGAGCTAAGCACTTCGCGGCCAGAGCGAACTTTCGTGCGCGCAGAGCCACAAAATAAACGTTTATCCAGTGTCTGAAGTAGATGTCCCGCGCCGCCTTTCCGTGGCGGGCAATGTCCTGCCTGTAAACGGAAAAGAACAGTTGCTTGGTGTCGAACAGCCTTTCAGGAGAAATCTTCCACATGTTATCCGGCATGTGCGAGGTCACCAGATTTTCTTCGCACAAGCAGAGCTTATGATTCCGAAAAAAGGTCAGCATAAAGGACCAGTCGACATGGCGTTGAAATCGCTCGTCGAAGCCGCCAATGTCATAGAATGCGTCGCGCCGGATCGCAAGTGTCGTTCCAGCGTAGATTTCGTTTTTGAAAAGCAGCATATCCAGCGTTAAGTCGCCCTCATCCTGGCCATGCTTGAAACTCGACCGGTAGTAGAGCTTGCCACGAAACAATCGTTCGTAGTTGCAGTACACACCCGCCGCCTTGGTCTCTTCGAGCCTTGCCACCTGCAGGCTGATCTTGTTGGGATGAATTTCATCGTCGTCATCCAGAAATGCGAAGATGTCGCCTTTTGCCTGCTGGGTCACGGAATTCATAGACGCCGCTTTCCCAATGTTTTTTCGGTTCGCAATGTACCTCACGCCTGCAAACGCTGCCACGACGGCCGCTGTTTTCTTTTGCTGAGGTGTTCCCAGGCCATTGTCATCGATCACGATCGTTTCAATGTCGGAGTAGGTTTGTCTGCAAACACTCTCCAGCGCCCTCCGCAGGAGATCTGGGCGCTCGTGCGTCGCAATAATTAAGGAAACCTTCATACGATTCGAACCCTCACTTCCAACTTATCCGCCACTCAGGCAGGGCTGCTCGTCTACTAAGCTGACTTGGACCGTTGGGGCTTTCCTACGCCCGGCGTAATGGGCGATGTGCCAGTTACATCTGTCTACGACCAATGCTGAGTTCGTCATTCGCAGGGACGTTATGTTGCAGGCGCTGGGCGCCAGGGCCGATATGACATGACCTCGTCATAGCTGGAGCGCGCCCCGACACGCAGGAAGAGCGCATAGGCCAACACGCCGATGACGACCTCGGCAACTAGCCGCATGTGAATCTCGATACCCATCGCGTTTCCTGTGCGGCTTGCCAGACCCACCACAATGCCCATCGCAGCCGCGCAACCGACGATTGGCATACATCCCCGCAGGCTGCGCCCAATGCTCATGCCCGACTCTCGATGCGCCATCGCCAGTATGGGACAGGCAATGAGGGTGTTCATGATGGCATAGGCGCGGGCCACGCCGACAGGGCCCTGCGGCAGCCCGATGACGAAGGAGGCTACCGAAGTGATCGCGACCACAATGCCCATGTTCAGCATTCCACGCCCGCGCTCCGCCGCGATGTAAATCCAGGCTGCCGTGTTGTGGACCGGTTGCAACACACCCGCGATGGAGAGCCACAGCAGGATGGGCACCACCGGCAGCCAACGATGCCCATAGAGGACTCCCACGGCTTCGCTCGATGCCCCCGCCATACCGGCTGCAATGGGACAGATGGTAAGCGCGATGCGCCGCAGCCACAGGATGTAAGCCTTTTGCATGCCGCCTTCGCTCTGCCGCATCGACGACATTGAAGGCACCACCACGTTGCTGTAGATTCCGATGGCGAGCATGCCTGGAAGCTGCATCAGAAAGTATGCGCGCGTATAGTAGCCAAGATCACCGGCGCCCCAGTACTTGCCGATGAGCACGTTGTCGAGATTGCGCGAAATATAGGTCACGATTCCAAAGGCCATATTGAAGCCTCCGAACGCAAGAATGCTCCCGACCGGCACGAGACGCCGCGGCAGCCGCGGCATGTAGCCGCTCATCGGAAACACCAGCGCAACGGTGACCGCCTGTGACACCAGCGTCTGCGCCACCAGCGCCCAGTATCCATATCCGCGAACGGCCATGAGGATGCTAACGACCGAAGCGGCTACCAGGGCTACCAACCCGCTAACCGCAAACCGGCCCAGACGCATCTGACGGCGCATCAATGCAGTAGGCTGAGCCGCAACCGCGGATAAAAAGAGAGCAATGCTGCAGCCTATGCCGAGTTTTACCAGTTCGGGTTGGCCGTAGAAACGCGCAAGCAGCGGCGAAACAGCCACGCACAGCACCATCAGCAGAAAGCCAAAGCCGGCGTTGATGGCCCAGAGAAAATCGATCTCCTCGCGGGTCAGATGCTGGCGCTGCACCGTTGCCCAGGAAAGTCCGAAATCCGAGAAAGCCTGCACCAGTGCGGTGAGAGTGCCCACCATGCCCATCAGGCCGTAGTCGTAAGGCGAGATAAAACGGACAAGCATCACAGAGCTGCCCGCTGAAATCACATAGCGGCACGCCATCATCAGCACCATCCAGTTCAGACCGCGGCGCGCCAAGCGAGGCACGTCCCCCTGGTCCGGCAGGTCGAATGCTGCTGCGTTCTGCTCTTCCGTTGCGTTACTACCCATGAACGCTTCTCTCAATCTATTTTTGGAAAGCTAAGACGCCTGGACGCTCTTTACTCTGGGTCGCTTTGCAAGCCAGAGACATCTCTACTCTGTGTGCATAAGCGAACCGCACTCACCAACCCTAATGGGTAATGAGCACGGCTGCCGTTGCCATTCCGGTTGCGGTCGCAATCGTTTGCAAGGGAGTCAGACCAGAGGCCTTCCAGTCATTGGTCGGCACATAGAGAATGTCGCCCTCCTGCATCGGAATGTCTGGAGCTTGGTTCGATAGCATCTGCTTGAGGTTCAACACCATGGTTTGACGTCCGCCTGGCGTGGAGCGAACCAAAGTAGCTTTCTTCAGAGACGCGAATGAACTAGGTCCCTGGGCAAGGGTGAGCGCCTGAACCACTGTGAGATGGTCTCGGCTGCTTTCCAGCAAAAAGCCTCCGGAACGCACGACCGCACCGACCACGTAAACCACGCCCGAGCGCTGTACAGTGACCGAGTCGCCCGGCTGGATGAGCACGTTGCTACTCTGCGCCGGGTTGGCTGAATTGAAGCGTATCTGCTGTGGATGCTGGGGGTCATCGCGGTGAGCGATCAGTACCTCTGCCGTCGACGCCTGAGTTAATCCCCCCGCGAGGGATATCACGTCCGCCACTGTCTTGGCGCCCACCAGTGGGTACGTACCCGGACGCGCCACTTCGCCGGCCACCACTACGTCCTGCGAGCTATAGTCTTCTACCATGATCATCACGTGCGGCCTATTCATGATCAAGGAATCGTGCAGGAGCTTTTCCAGTTTTGCCGCAGAGCCCTCGGCAGTCAGCCCAGCCACGTGCATGACGCCGCCCACCGGCAAAGTAACCTCGCCATTCTCGTCCACTCGCAGCTTTCCGGAGAGTTCCGGAGTGTCGAACACGACGACATCGATGAAATCCCCCGCGCCGATCCGCAGCGCCGGCGCCTGACTGATGGTACTCGTCGATGCGGCAACCGGTTGGGCCTGAGCGCAGAGTCTGGCCGGCGCCGGCAGCAGGACACTCGATGCCAGAGTAAGCCCACAAAGAAAGCGCATTCCGCTTACCTTAATCGTGGGCATTCTGCGCCTCCGCTTTTCCGTAATAGGTTTTAAGGGGATAGGAGGAGTAATCATTGGTTGGCCCCACGGCGTTGAGTACAACTCCCAAGACCTTCGCCTGGGCTTGCTTGAGAGTGAGGTAGGCACGCTGCAACACTTTCTCTGGAGTTTTCCCTGAACGTGCGATAAGTATTACGGCTGTTACGATGCGGGCAAGCGACGAAACATCTGCGACGCTCAGGATAGGCGAGGTGTCAAAGAGCACAAGGTCGTACTTCCGACTCCACCCTTCCACCAAATCGCGCATCTTCTGCGCTCCCAGCGTCTCCACGGAAGACGGCGGCAGCAAACCGGCTGGCAAGAAGGAGAGCGTCGGAACTTCCGCCAGCGGAGAGATGATCGCGTCTTCCTCCGCGCAGTCGCCAAGCAGCACTGAGCTTAGGCCAGGCGTCTGTTGCGCTTTAAAAGATTGATGCAGCGTTGGACGGCGTAAATCGGCATCCACCAGGAGCACGCGGCATCCTCGCTGTGCCATGGTCACGGCGAAGTTGGCCGTGATCGTCGACTTACCCTCTCCGGGTTCGGGGCTTGTCACCATCAGGCTGCGCAACGGCGTGTCCAGTGAACTGAACAACACTGAGCTCCGCATGCTCCGGAAAGCCTCGGCCTCCAGGGAATCCGGCCGCAGCGGAATGAAGCCAGGGAGGCTATCCTTTTCGCCCTCCAGCGCCCGCCGCGCTCTGGTCGACATGCCGCGGAATTTCGGGATGAACGAAATGAGCGGCAAGGATGAGCCCGCTTCCACATCCTCGACGGTGTAAAGTTTATGGTCCAGCGACTCCATCAAAAATGCCAGCACGATCCCCAGTACCAGCCCAAGCAGAGTGCTCATCATGACCGTCAGAGCCTTCTTGGGCCACGCCGGCCAAGCGGGTGTGGCCGCGTAATCCAGAACCAGGTCGTCCACCGAGCTTAGGCCGGCTGTGATGCCGGATTCCTTCAGCTTGACCTGCAACAGGTCGTACAGGCCCTGGCTGGACTCGACGTCGTGCTTGAGCACATAGTATTCACCCGCGGCCCGGCTCAGTTTCATTGCTTCCTGTTTCTGCGTATCAAACTGCGCGCGCATTCCGCGCTCGGTGGCTTGTGCGGCATGGAACTCCTCTTCCAGTCGCTTCGTGATGTCGGCGACCTGCATGGCCACCAGACCATTCAACTTCGCCAGTTGTATCTGCAAATCGGTTAGCTTGGGGTAGTTCGGACCGAACTTTGAGCTCACCTCCGCGATCTGCCCTTGGAGCGAAGCCTGCTGCATGCGAAGAACCGTAAGCGACGTGGTCGGCTCAACATTGCTGATCAAGTCGGGATTACCGGAACGAGCGACCTGGTAGCGTACCTCTTTGACGATACGGTCAGCCTCGGCGTCGGTTAATTGCTCATTCAGCAGCTTCAGCTTCTCGGTGACGATGTTGTCTGATTCGTCCGCGCCAACCAGGCCATTTTGCTGCTGGAAATCAGCCAGCCTCCCCTGTGCGTGCTCCGATGCGACACGAATGTCATCCATCTGCTTACCCAGCCAGTCGGAAACCGTCTTGGCGGAAGCGTACCGGCTGGAGAGGTTGCGCTGTATATAAGCCTCCAGCAGCTTGTTCACAACGATCGCGGAAAGCTTGGCATCGTGATGCCGAAAACGCAGCTTGATGATCCTCGTATCCGGCACTACGTCGATCATCAAGCTTCCTTCGAATCCCTTCAGAAAGTTCGAGCGAACCTTCGGATCCATGCTCTCCTCATGGGGGTCCAGCATTTCCGCGGTGATCTTTCCGTTGCTCAACTCCTGAAGTTGGCCCGAATTAAGGTTTTGGAGCATATCCATTGCGACCGCGCTGCTACGCAGAACCTCAACCTCGGTTTTCAGATTTGTGTTGGTGTCATTGCTCATATTCGACGACAGCAGGTCGGCCAGACCCAGAGAGCTTGACCGGTCTGGGTCGATCTCGATACTTCCAACACTTTCGTATAAAGGCGTCACCAGCGATACATAAAGAACGGAGCAAACAGCGGCGAGCATGACGCAACCGCCAATCAACAGCATGCGCTTTCTAATGGTTCGCACGATGTCCATCAGCGTGAGTGCATCGGACTTGCCTCCGCCCGTATCGAGCAACGACGATGCCATCGAAATTACAATGGGAAGCTTTGTGTTTCCCTGGTCATCTAAACGAGACACCGATTACTCCTTCTCATGCCCGCATGGAACCTGAAACAAATTCGCGTAACTCGCCAACATCCGAGTAACATTCTGCAGCGCATGGGTCTATGAAGCGAGTCACCGTGGAGGGTTGCGGTCTGAGTAAAACAAGCCTCGCTCCCGCACACACCGTGGGCTGCGACCCAATAACCTCACTTATCTGCATGGTTTCAATTCGCAGCTTTAATTCGTGGGCAAGGCAATTTCCGGCCAAGGGGCCAGACGATCCGGGCGGACGCTCTCTGTGAACAGAGTTGGTATCGGGCTTCCAAGCGGCTTTACAATCGGAGACTCGATCGCCAATGCAACCATAAGAAGCTTTGAATCCGGGTTATATTCTGGCACCAGGCCCTTCAGCAACAGAACCAGGCTGCCGACGTCGCGCCGTTCACAGATCTCTTTAAGGTTTCGCAGGCTCGCGTCAAGGTGCAGTGCATCAACCTCGTTGGGGCACACATAACTTTTGATCTGAGTATGCGAAGTTGGCTCAAGGCATTCGTCCTGCAGATTGAGCTCTTCGAAAAGCTTTTCTCCCGGACGAAGACCGCTAAACTGGATCTTGATATCGCGGCCAGCCTGAAGCCCGGAAAGCAGAACGAGATTTGTCGCGAGATCCACAATCTTGACGGGTTCCCCCATGTCAAGGACGAAGACCTCCCCGCCCTTGCCAATTGCGAAGGCCTGCAAAACGAGCTGGGATGCCTCAGGGATGGTCATGAAATATCGGCGCATCTCAGGATGAGTGACCGTGACCGGCCCCCCGGCAGCAATCTGTTCTTTGAAAATTGGAACGACGCTACCGTTGCTTCCTAATACGTTTCCAAAGCGAACCGCCACAAACTTCGTCTCGGTTTTCCGATGCATTGCCCGAATCAGCAACTCAGCGACCCTCTTGGTTACGCCCATCATGCTTGTCGGACGAACCGCTTTATCGGTGGAGATCATGACCACGTCTTCAATGCCGTTCGCAACCGCTGCCTGGGCAACGTTCATAGTTCCGAAGATATTGTTTTCAACCGCTGCAAAGACATGGAGTTCCATCATCGGAACGTGTTTATACGCGGCGGCATGATAGAGAATGGTGGGCCGGTACTTCTGCATGACGCGGTGCAGGGTTTCAGGCCGGGTAATGTTGCCAATCTCCGGATAGAACGCTACTTGCGGAAACCTTGTGGTCATCTCCCGATCAATCTGAAAGAGCGGCGTCTCCGCGGCGTCAAAGCCTACAATGGACTTCGGTTCGAACTGGGCGATCTGCCGGCAAATCTCCGACCCTATGGAGCCCGCCGCGCCAGTTACCATTACAACTCTTCCCTGGATTTTCTCCCGGATGCCGTCTACGTCCAGCTGTACGGCCTTTCTGTTCAACAGATCTTCTACAGAGACATCGCGGATCTGCTTGCCCAACTCCGTACCTTGGATCAATCCCCCAAGACTCGGCACCATCTTGTACTCCACGCCGGCATCGACGGCAAACCCCAGGATCCGCACCATCGCGGGTCCCGTAGCGGAGGGAATGGCGATCAGCACTTTCGTTATGGAGTGCTTCTGCACGATGGCTCCCAGGGCATTTCCCGATCCAAGCACCCGCTTTCCATGGAGGGTGAGGCCAATCTTCTGTGGATCGTCGTCGATCAGTCCGATGACATCGAACATCAGCGACTGGTTACTCCGAAGTTCGCGCAGCAGCGCCAGCCCGGCGTCCCCAGCGCCATAAATGAGCGTTCTCGTTAATTTCCCTTTTGCCTTGGACGCGTGTATTGCACGGAAGATAGTGCGGACAATCAGCCGGTCGCTCAGAATCAAAACGCTCGAGACCAGCCACTCCAGTAAGTAAATCGAGTGAGGAACTCCGTTTTTTCCCAGCAGGAGCGGGATCATAACCGCACCCAGAATGGAGCCCACAGAGTTGGTTGCAACCAGTCGGATCGCTTCGTGAATAGAGGTGTACCGCCAATACCCTCCCCTCACTCCGCCACATATGAAAGTGAGCGACTTGGCCGCGGCCCACAAAGCCATGGCAAGCAACATTGAGTGGACGTAGACCGCTGGCAACGCACCATCAAAGCGCAACTCAAACGCCAAAAGCGCCGATGCAGCGAACGCCGCCAGATCCACGAGGTACGCGATTAGATATCCCCGCAGTCGTTGCGGAGTGACGTGTCGGGGCAGCACTGAATTGGGAATCATACGCTCCTACTTGGAAGTGGATTGTCGTCGCCGAACTCGGGAGGCAGAGTCCGTTTGGTTACGGTGCACGGTGTTTCGCTGAGAGGCGAATGTTCTCGGTCAGGGAATCCACACGACTGGAAGCTGAAACATCATCCGAAGGAACCGACGTTGCGCCGATGCTGAGGAATCGCACAGTGCACTTCGGAGCCAGCATGCAGGAGGCTGCCATCACCGAATGGACGGGCTTCATCATCAGGTGTTCGCGCCTGGATTGAATCTCTAGGATAAGGAATGTTGAGATCGGCTGAAGCTGAAACCAACGGCGGTCGCGCGACCCGGCTTCGCAGTAATCACTTCGGATTCCGGCATGAGAGCCCGCAGCCAGAAGGTGGAGTAAGCTGCGATCGCCTCATCGGTATTCGCAAAAAGAGGGCCGGCTCCCAGAAATAAATCGTAGATGCCCTGCTGAAAGAAAATGGTAGCCAAAACACCAACCGCCGTAATCGAAGGATCGACGCTCCGCAGAGCGCCGCGCCGGATGGAGCGTTCTATATAGCCGAAAATCGCCAGGAAAATCGGCGACAAGTCCTGCCGGTATAGACGTTGCGATGTGGGCTGCTGTTCCAGCAGGCTAAACCGGATTAAGCGGATCAGTTCTGGTTGGTATGTGACCGTCTGTATCAGAAACGCAACTATCAGCGGCACTACCGCCTTCGGATCCTCGTCCTTTGCGAGCGCAAGATCGAGTTCTTTGCCTAAACGCAAGCGCTCCAGTCGTGACCGCACAGCCGTCCAAAACAGCTCGTGTTTGGTGGGAAAGTAACGAAAAACGGTGCATTCATTAACATCGGCAAGGCGCGCAATTTCGCGGGTGGTTGTAGCGCTAAAGCCCTGCTGAGCGAATAGCTTTACGGAGGCTTCGACGATCCGTTCTTTGGTGCCACTTTTGAGTGGAGACATAATGGAGTGTTCGTTAACAGTGACTAACGCTGAACCTATTGTCGGCGACCATCTCTAGATCTTCGCCATCGACCTCTACGGCTACGCTCTGCATGATTTGGTTCAGCGAAATCACCACGCGGAGATTGCTCTTCTTACGCACCAACACTCCTGTCATGCCTGCCATGGCACCGGTCTTAATGCGTACATGTTCGCCTATAACTAGATAAGGGTGCGGCTCGATTTTTCTGAATTGAAGATCGGCGCGCAGAGATTCGATCTCGACTTTGGGTAATGGTGCCGGCTTGTTCCCGCTGCCGACAATAGACAACACTCCAGGAACTTCCAGGACACGCATTCGGTCACGGCGTTCGATGTGCACGAAGATGTAATTCGGGAATAGCGGCAATTCCAATGTTAGCTTCGCGCGGTGTTGCCAGTGACGAATGGAACGGTATAAAGGCAAAAAGTGGTCGACTGATCGATGATCCAAGTGTGTGGCGACCGCCTTCTCGTGGTGCGAAGCGGTGTAGACCGCATACCACTGTTGTTCGGCAGTCGAAACAATGGGTTGCTCTTGGGACACAAACGGGCACTGATTTGCGCAGGTCTCAGACATAGCTTCGCTATCCCCACTCGGAAATTACTTTTTCCACAGCGGCTCGTATTTGAATTTCAGGCTTGGACAGTCTTACTAAACCGTTGACCGAATCCACCGCACGCTGGAATGAAACGCCGGTTGCCTGGGTGCTGCACGCACTCGTCTGCAAGAACAGAGTGTCTGCTGTCGCAAGTAGGTATGCACATTGCTTGCCATTCGGCGACTCGCCCCGTTTCCACTTTTCAAGAAGCCTAAGTGGCTTGCTTGCAATATCCAGTTCACTAACGAGTGCAAGCGTTAACTCTCATGCTTTATAGCAAGTCCATACTTCGGAATCGAGAGTCCCGTTTCTGGAGAAGCGGCAAGAAAGCCGCCTTGCCGCCGGTTGTGGCGAGGTGAGGAGCGGAACCCTTCGTTTTAGTGGCTCTGTTTGTGCTCTCCATGGCCAGCAGGAGTGCTTTCGTCAAAGCTTCCGAACCGCGAATCGGCCCGCGCAATATTCTTGCCCAACCAGAGCTCCGCAATTAAAATTACCGAAAGATCAAAAACCTTCCGGCGAAAAGGTGGCAAGCCTGTCATGAAAAACATTGTCGAGGTTTTGCGGCAAAAGGAAGCGCAGCTGCAACAGCTGCAGGGAGAAGTCGAGGCGTTGCGGGTTGCCATCCGGCTTTTGTCGGATGACCCCGAGAACTCCGGGCGGGTACCAGCCTCGGCCGGAACTTCCTCTGAACCCCGCGCCAAGGAGATTCTCACGGCTCCCGACGCGCCGACGCGTCAGTTTCCATAGAGCAGGCTGCCGGAATTCGAGATGAAGATGTCCTACCCCAGAGCTGAACAACGTCGCGAACCACGCAACGACATGCCTGCCGGTCAACTCTTGATTGTTGACCTGATCTCCCGCGACCGGGGCATCCGAACCTTCGGGATCGTTCTCAACATCAGCCGGGGTGGGATGGCTGTCCAGACCTTCCGCCCGCTGGCGGCTGGGCACATTGCGGAGATCCGCCACTGTTTTTCCAAAACCCCCATCTATACCGGCGCGGGGCAGGTCGTTTGGAAGAAAGAAGGCGGACTTGCCGGCCTTCGCTTCCTCAATGGACGGCTCAAGAATCTGCCGGAGTTGCAACAACCAGGCCAGTTCAATGCTTCTCCTCAGGGCGAGGCTTCCGCCCTGCCTCTGGCTGCCTGCAGGACTGCCTCCAGCACGAATGCCTTCGAATCGGCCTTGCACCTGCTTGCACGCAGCGCCATGGCGCTCACCGATGCGGCCGGGGTTGCCATCGTCCTGGGAGACAGCAACACGATGCAATGCCGCGCCAGTGCCGGCGTCGCGCCCGAGGTCGGCACCCAGCTTGATCCCGATAGCGGACTCTCCGGTCACAGCCTGCGCACAAAATCGGTCATCCTCTGCCAGGACGCCTGGGCAGATCCCCGCGTGAACGTGGCGGCCGCCCGGCAGATGGACACGCGCTCCATCCTGATTGTTCCCATCACCATGGCCGGCATCGTCGTCGGCTTGATTGAGGCGTTCTCGCCGGCTACCAACCACTTCGACGAGCAGCACGTGCAACGATTGGAACCCTTGGTGACCGTCCTGGCCAGCGTGCCGGAACTGGAGGCCGCCTCGCCGGACGATTGGCCCGAGCAACCTGCCGAACCGATGGCCGTCGCCGCCGCGGTTCCCGACACCGCCCCTCAGGCCGGCGCTCTCCCCGGCGTGGCCCAGAACGCCGAGCCGGAAATATCCGCCGCCCCAGCCGAGGTCGCGGAGCCGCCCGCCGCGGAAGCGGAGATGGATTCCGCCGAGACCGAAATCCCCGCGGATGCCTCTCTCACACTGCTATTGCCCCGCCAGCGGCAGTTCCCGCTGGCAGGTGGCGTCATCTCGGCATTGCTCATTCTGCTTGCCGCGATGGCTTTCTTCACCTACCGCCTGCGCACCCAAGTAATCGCCAGGCCTGCAATCAGCGCACAGAGCTCTCCGCCGCCGGCCGCTGCCATCACGGCTCCCAGGCCGGAGATTGCATTCGATCCCCTGGCGGTCACGCAGAAAACCGACGCAGCCTTCGGCGTGAACATAGTCCTGAAAAACGCCAGGGACATCCTCACGGTGCCGCTGCGGATTCACTACGATCCGCAGAAATTGAAGGTCGTCACGGTTGCTAGCGGAGGGCTGTTCGACCGCGCCGGCCAGCCCGGCACGCTGGATCGCCGCGTGGACTCAGCCGCCGGCACCATTGATCTCACCGTCTCGCGGACATTGTCCGCGCCGGGCGTCCTCGACAGTGGCGCGCTGGTGACGTTGACCTTCGTCCCGAAAGCCGCCGGCCATTCGCGGCTTCAACTGGACCCTGTCGAACTCCACGATTCTTCCAACCGCGTAACGCTGCTCCCAGCCGCCGAGACCCCGATGGATGTTTCGTCTGCTTCTAACAAACCGGCGACGGCTCCAGCTAATTCCACCAGCGGCAAAAAGGAGCAGCCAACCCCGGCTGCGGCCCCGGCCGCGAAGCCTGCCCCGCAGTCAGTGGCCGAATCCAAGGCGCCCGACACCCCTGCCGCGCATGCCTCCAGCACAGTGCCGGAGGCACCGAAACAGGAGACAGGAGCTCTCATCATGCAAGGAGTTCCTGCGGGGTCGGAGGTCTGGCTCGACAGCCAGCCGTTTACCGCCACCGCCTCCACGGGCAAGGTGGCGATTCGCAATGTTCCGGCCGGAAGCCATCATCTGCGCATGTCGTTACATAACTATCAGTACTACGACAAGTTCATCGACCTGAAACCGGGAGAGATCTTCAACGTAGAACCGCAAGCCAACAACCTTCAGGCGCGCTAGCCGCAAGGCTGCCGGCACCGCTCAGATCACGAGCCGGTCGGCCGCAGGCGCGCTAGCGGCCGTTACCGGGTCGGGACCGCTGTAATCCTCGCCGTAGTCGTCCTCGAATTTTGCCGAATGGCCGGGAATGACCTCCACCCGGGAGGCGGTCCATTCTCCGCTCTGCGCGTCCATCGCCGCGGTAACCCGCACCTCGGTGCCGGGAACCAGGGCAAACCGCGCCGGCCGGCTCCGGTCGGCGGGAGCACCCCCTGTGTCGTAAGTAATCACGGCGTGCGCCACAATCACGCAACGCACGCTGCCGTCGCTCCCCTGCAGGTAAATCGAATCCGCCGCTTGCTTGCCCGCCGGTGCGCCTACCAGATCACCCAGAAAAGTTCCTTTGGTTTGTGCCCAAAGTCCGGAACTCAGCAATAGAAGAGCAATGAATGAGTACGCAATCTGTTTCATGGGGATTAAGATGCAAATACTTAGTCATATGTGGCCTGAGCCTAAGTGAAAAAGCCTACCTGTACCTAAAAAAAAGAGCAGGAGCCTTGGCTCCTGCTCGCGTACCCGAATCAGACGTCCCTAGTCGTAGTACTCCAACCCGAGGTGGGTGATCAGCCCCTCGCCTTTGATGTAGCGCAGCGTGTTCTTCATCTTCATCATCTGAATGAACAGATCGTGCTCGGGATACAGTCCCGGAGCGGTCATCGGCGACTTGAAGTAGAAGCTCATCCACTCCTGAATCCCGATTCCCTGCAGCTGGCTGCAGCGCGCCGCCAAGTCAAGGAACAGCACAATATCCAGCGCCAGCGGGGCCGCCAGAATCGAGTCGCGGCAGAGGAAATCCACCTTGATCTGCATCGGATAGCCCATCCACCCGAAGATGTCGATGTTGTCCCAGCCTTCTTTGTTATCACCGCGCGGCGGGTAATAGTTGATGCGGACCTTGTGGAAGATATCGCCGTACAGCTCGGGATACAGCTTGGGCTGCAGAATCTCGTCCAGCACGCTCAGCTTGCTCTCTTCCTTGGTCTTGAACGAACCCGGATCTTCCAGCACTTCGCCGTCGCGGTTTCCGAGAATATTTGTGGAGAACCAGCCGCTCAGCCCCAGCATCCGGGCCTTGAAGCCAGGCGCCAGAATGGTCTTCATCAGCGTCTGCCCGGTCTTGAAGTCCTTGCCGCAGATCGGTGCATTGTTCCTGCGCGAGAGCTCCTGCATTACCGGCAGATCCACCGAAAGATTCGGCGCGCCGTTGGCATACGGAACCTTCTCCTGCAGCGCCGCATAGGCATAAATCTGCGAGGGCGAGATGTTGGCGTCGTTGGCCTTCATTCCCTGCTCGAAGGCCTCCACCGAGACATGCACCTCGCTGGCCTTCTGGAAGCTCTCCGTCGAACCGCACCAGATCATCACCAGGCGGTCGCATCCGTTCTCTTTCTTGAAGCGGCGGATGTCTTCGCGAAGCTGTTCGGCAAGATCGAGCTTGTCCTTGCCCTTCTTCACGTTCGGCCCATCCAGCAGCTTCACGTAATTCTTGTCGAAGACCGCCGGCATCGGCTTGATGGTCTCCAGGAACGGCTTCAGCTGCGCCAGATGCTGCGGGTTGAGCACCTGTGCGTGGGCAGCCGCTTCATACGCGCTGTCGGTAAAGATGTCCCAGCCGCCGAATACCACATCATTCAGGTCAGCCAGCGGGACAAAATCCTTAATCAGCGGCGAGCGGCCATCGGTGCGCTTGCCCAGCCGGATGGTCCCCATCTGCGTCAGCGAACCAATCGGCTTCGCCAAACCTTTGCGCACGGCTTCCACGCCGCCCATGAACGTGGTGGCCACCGCGCCCATGCCAACGACTAAGATTCCAAGCTTGCCCGTGGCCGGGGAAATGGTTGCGGGAATCGCAGCGGAACTTTCAGCAGGAGTGTTTTTTTGCCCTGTCGGCATTCGGTATGAATCACTTCCTTATAGAGTCAACATCATTACCACAAACAACTTATGCTCTCTCCTGCGCGGCCCCTTTGGCAAATCTCTTCTACCCTGTGGGGCAACCCGGCCGTCGAATGGCGTCCACCGGGGGTCAGGATGCGCTTTTCCACAGGGAACTGCGACGAATCGCCATTGAGCGGAAATTCCGCTTGGTTTGCGCGCCAATTCTGGAGAGTGAGCCGGCGCGATAGCGAAGCTCGCGTGCCTGTGTTTGCGTGATTGTGGTCACATACCGAGGGTACTCCGTCCAGCTACTCTGGAATTGGAGGTCTTCTGCCCAATGGAAGTTCATGATCTGATTGAGGAGAACAAGGACGCACTCGTCTCTGAACGCGATCTCGCCATCACCAATGGCAAGGCGTCCGGCCTCCCAACTTGGCGGACCATTCAGGCACGTCTCGCTTCGAGCCTGACACAGTGGTATTTAGCTGCTGCGATCTTTGCTTTCTGCGCTGCATCCACTTTTATCAGCTATCAGCCATATCTGTTCCAATGGGACGATTCGGAATACCTCGCGAGAGCCATATGGGTCAGTCGCGCTTTTTGGTCCGGGAATGCACACGGGGTCATCGCGGGGATGGTAAGCATTCGCCCCCCTGTGATGACACTGTTAGGTGTGCCGTGGGGGGCACTATCCTCCTGGAATGCAGCCGGGAACTGCTTCATCACGCTCGCCGCGCTGACGGGCCTCCTGGCGGCCGCATGTCTTTATCTCTTGTTGCGTATCGGTGTGAAACCGTTCTTCCTTGCTGCCGCCAGCGTGTGCGTGGCCGCTTCAATCGGACCATTCCCGCCGGGAGCGCCTTCGCATGTTTTTGCAACCGGATTCCTGGCAGACACACTCTTTGCCTGGACCTGTCTGGCAGCGGTGCTCCTCATCCCACTGGAATCGAGGACGTTCAGCCCAATGATCCGAAGCGCAGTTCTGCGCGGCGTTCTGTGGGCAGCCATCCTGTCGTTAGGGGCTATGACGAAATTGAATTTCCTGTATTTCGTCGCATTCATCGTCCCGACTCTGTTTTTCGTGAGATTTCAGCAAACCGGATTGCGCAGCGCACTCACAGCGCTTGCCGCCTTTGTTTGCGGTTCGTCACCCGCTGTTTTCTATTTGCTCCGATGGGGGCGCCCCGCATTCGACAACATGAAGGCAGCATCCTTCGGAGGCGATTCCAAGTTTTACTACACTCCCTTGTTTCAGTTTCTTGGCGATACGGTTCGACAATCGCCTGGATTCGGGCTCTCGTTCCTGCTGACGGGGGGCGCGCTCGCCTACGTTGCATTCCGTGTAATCAAGCGGCGACACGTAGATGTTTGGCCCGATTTGCTGGCGTTTCTGATTGTGGCTGGGTTCGGTATGATTGTGCTCGCGGCCACTAATCGGCAACCCCGGTATGCGTTTCCAGCCATAGTTGGACTCCCATTCTTGACCGCGATCCTTATCTCGGGCAAAAGACACGCGACGCCGCGCAGATCGGCTGCTCTCGCCGCTGGCCTCGTCTTCTGTGGTCTGCTTGTGGCTGCTGTGCCGATGCGGCATCGGATCGACAGACAGAGCTTCAGCCGATCAGAAGCCGTCCTGGCCCTTGCAGCTCAATATCATGCGAAAACCGTCCTGCTCGCGACAGATAGCCCCACCTTGAGCGCCCAATTAATGGTGGTCACGAGAGAACTTTCGCAGTCGGGAGTCTTAGAGTCCGGCACATTGGCTTATCAGGCTATGTCCGGCAGGCCGATCGAAGAAGATTTAAATATGCTGAGCAGCGTTGATGAGGTGGTCTTTCAGGATCGGCGCGCGTTAAGTCCGCCATTCACAAATCAGCGAGTCCCGGAATACGAGCAGTATGTCCGGCAAATCGCGTTTGGTCCAATCAGGGTCGGGGACGATACCAGTGTTTACCTGATGCATTAGGAGTCGATACCCCAGGGCCACTCGTGGGAAATCGGAGAATCAGGATTCATCTTGAACTCGGAAGGTGCTGCCGCAGATGAGAAAATGCAGGCAGCGCCATCCCCGAGGCCACATGCCGATCGCCGCAACCTCCCCAGCCCAGCTCACGCCCGGAGAACTCGTAGCCCAGCGCACCATCACCGCCTACACGCTCACCCCGCAGCAGCTTCACCGCGCGGAAGGCCTGCACCGCGCCGGTCTCGTCCTCTCGCTCGCGTCCACGTTCCTGGGCTTGGCCGTGCTCGCCGTGCTCATCGCCGTGCGCTTCGGCCCCAAGCTGCAGCGCGTCGCGGAGTGCGTTTCGAAAAAACGCCTGGTGCAAGCCGCCATCTTCGTCCCTGCCCTGCTGCTCACGCTTTCCATCTTCCAGCTGCCGCTCGAAATCTACGGCCACCACATCTCGCTTGCCTACGGACTCAGCGTACAGGGCTGGCTCTCCTGGCTGGCCGACCTCGCCAAGTCCGAGCTCCTCACCGCCATCTTTGCCACGCTCACGCTGTGGGGGCTCTACACACTCATCCGCCGCTCGCCGCGCCGCTGGTGGTTCTACGCGTGGCTCCTCACGCTGCCCATCATGGCCGGCATGGTGTTTGTTTCGCCCATCCTCATCGACCCGCTCTTCAACCGCTTCGAGCCTCTTGCCAACACCAATCCCCAACTCACCGCGCAGCTCGGCAGCCTCGCCCGCTCCGCCGGGTTGGACATTCCCCCATCGCGCATCTTCCTCATGCGCGCCAGCGACAAGGTGACCACCTACAACGCTTACGTCACCGGCTTCGGCGCCACCAAACGCATCGTGGTGTGGGACAACACCGCGCGCGACCTCACTCGGCCGCAAATCCTCTTCGTCTTCGGACACGAGATGGGCCACTACCAGCTGCATCACATCTATCTCGGCTTGGCCTATAGCGCCCTGCTCGCCTTCGCCGGATTCTGGCTTCTGCAGCGCCTCGCCGAATCCGCGCTCCGCCACTATGGCCCGCAATGGGGACTGCGCAGCGTCGGATTCAGTTCTCTGGGCGACTGGGCGTCGCTCCCGCTGCTGGCCTTGATCGCATCGCTGCTTCTCTTCCTCGGCACTCCGCTTGCCAGCGCCTTCAGCCGATGGGAGGAGCACCAGGCCGATGTCTATGGCCTCGCCATCACGCGCCGTGTTTTCAAGGACGCAACGCCAGACGCCGGACAGGTCGCGGCCCAGGCCTTTCAGCTGCTCGGCGAGCAATCCTACTCTTATCCCAATCCCTCGCCCCTGCTCGTCTTCTGGAGCTATTCCCACCCGCCCATTGCCCAGCGAATCCGCTTCGCCCTATCCAGCGAATAAGCAAAACGATTACGGAAGTGCACTGCCCTGTTGTCGGAACAGATTTCTCCAAGCAATGATTTTTCTAGGCAATCCGCAGAACTAAGGGCATACTACTATTGATATATTCTCCGGAATTTGAGAGAGGAGCTTGCACGTGGGCCAATTCAGCCACCTGCGCCGCTTTATCCGGCAGTACCGGACGGCCGTTCTCGAAAGGGAGCTGGTTGCGACCTGCAGCCGGCGTCTCTCGCTGGGTGTGCGCTCGGCGCTGCCCTCCGCGCTCGACGCCGTCGAGGGACTGTTCCTCGCCACAGTCCTCTCCACCTTCTTCTGGAGCCTGCTGATCTTCATCGCTCACCGGAGCTAGCTCCCGCGCGACACTCTCTGTTTCCTCACCTGGCTCGTTCCCGCACTACTCCAGCCCAAATTCCTTCCACCGCTTTGAGATCCGCTCCTTCACCTCGGCGCTCATCTCCACCTCGTCCGGCCACGGACGGTCGAACCCTTCGGTCGCCCACTTGCGCGTGGCGTCGATGCCCATCTTGCTGCCGAAGTTCGGCAGCCGCGAGGCGTGATCCAGCGAATCCACCGGCCCCAGCGTGAACTGAATATCGCGCTCCGGATCGATGTTGTTCAGGGTCCGCAGCGTCACCTCGCGCAGGTCGTGCACGTCGCAATCCTCGTCCACCACCACAATGCATTTGGTAAACATCGCCTGCCCCAGCGACCAGATGGCGTTCATTACCTTGCGCGCCTGTCCCGGAAACGATTTGCGAATCGAAAGAATCATCAGGTTGTGCGCCACGCCCTCCGGCGGCAGATGGAAATCCACCAGCTCGGGAATCATCATCTTCGCCGCCGGCAAAAAGATCCGCTCCACCGCCAGCGCCATCCACGCATCCTCTTGCGGAGGCTTGCCCACGATCGTCGTCGCGTAAATCGGATTCTTGCGGTGCGTAATGCACTGCACCTTGAACACCGGGTACAAATCCTCCAGGGAGTAAAACCCGGTGTGGTCGCCGAATGGCCCTTCTACCTTCAGTTCGCCAATGTCCACCGTCCCTTCCAGCACAATCTCCGCGCTGGCCGGAACCTCCAGGTCCACCGTCTCGCACTTCACCACCTCGATCGGCTTGCCCCGCAAAAACCCGGCGATCATGTACTCCTCAATGTCCGGAGGCGCCGGCACAATCGCCGAAAACGTCAGCGCCGGATCGGTCCCGATGGCCACGGCAACTTCCATCTTCCCGCTCACCGGCTTGCCCGTAATGGCCACGCTCGCCCCGCCGCTGCGCGCCATAATGTCCACCGACGAAGTCTTGCCCAGCGTTGTCTTGGCTGGTCCAGTCCCCTCGGCCACCGCCGCCCGCATCCGTTCGCGATGATGCTCGGCCGCGTTCTTGTGCCGCTGCCAGTGCATCCCCGTCGTGGTCGCGTCATACACGTGCATGCGATACATCCCCACGTTGCGCTTCCCTGTCCGCGGATCGCGCGTCATCACGCACGGCAGGGTTATAAAACGCCCGCCATCCTGCGGCCAGCACTGCAGAATGGGAAAATCCAGCAGCGAAAAATTGTCGCGCTTGATCACTTCCTTGCACGGCCCCGTCTTCACCCGCGTGGGAAACATATTCCCGAGGTCGGCCAGCATGGGCAACATCTTGAGCTTTTCCAGCAGCCCCTGCGGAGTCTTCACGTCCATCATCTGGTGAATCCGCGCGGCGATCTCATCCAGCGACTTCGACCCCAACGCCAGGTTCATCCGCCGCTCCGAGCCAAACTGGTTGATAAAAATCTTGTGTCCCGGATGCCCCTTCACCTTTTCAAACAGCAGCGCCGGACCGCCCGGCCCACGGCCGTTCTTCGCACCCCACTTGGAAACCCGGTCGGCAATCTCGGTCACTTCCAGAATCGGATCGACCTCGGCGGTGATCCGCTTCAGCTCGCCCGCCTTCTCCAGCGCCGCTATCCACTCACGCAAATCGTTATAAGCCACAGGAACTCCATTCCGCGCAGATTGCAAAAATGATTATAGAGGCAGGGCGCCCTGTATTTTAGGCAGTGTCATTCTGAGCGCAGCGAAGAATCCCAGCGTCGCGCAAATATCCCGGGCGGCTCCAAGGTCTCTTCTACCACTGGTGTGCCAAAGCTACCGATTGCTCCGCACCTTCACCAGATGGAAGCCTACTTGCTTTTGGGTTCGCTTTTCTGGACTGACGGTTCGGAGTCGGCATCCAACATCCCTTTTGCCAACCGACGATCCTGCTCCACCGGACGCTGACGCTTGTATTTTCCGCTGCCCTGTTCGGGCCGTAGCAGGGTCAGCATTCCGTATCCATTCACCAGGCTAGGCAGTGGTACCTCGTCCACACGAACGTAATACTCCTTACCTTTTTGGACATCGAGATAGATCGGCGACCCATTGTCATCCGCCTGAATCTTGTGCATTCCCGGACGCAGTCGCAGGCTGCAATGGCGTCCGTTCGCGATATTGACGATCCCCACGTTGTCCACGAAGATCGAATTGAACAAAGGAAGATACGCAATTTGGCGCGGCCGATAAATCTTCACGTGTCCAAATTCGTCATACGGAAGACTAGCCAGACTGGCCACAGACGCGGGTTCGCCCTTTCGGGCTGACGACTCCACCATTGCGCCAATGACTGGCTCCGGAACATTGGCCTCGCTTAATTTTTTCAGCGAAGCCGCCGAGGTATCGAATTCCGTCTCCGCGGACCGGATCTCGGCGACCACCGTTTCCGTTGATATCCCCGTTTTTACGAGCTCCACCACGTCTTTATTGTGAAGCGCAGTGCTGATGGCAACACTCTGACAACGAACCAGCGGCGTAAGCACAACGCCAAAGCAAACAGCTGCCAGCAGGCACCGCTTCGCCTTGGACCAGACTTCGAATGCCATCTGCAATCTCCCTCTGTAAAGCTGAATAGCCGCATCCTACTATTCAGGTATCGGCGTGGCAATCATGCTGCCGCGGAAATCGCAGCACTAAAAAAGGCGCAGATCGCTCCGCGCCTCTCAATTCCCTGCCGCTCTATCGTTACCTGTACTCGTTCATAATCTCGTCCAGTACGCTCTTCGGCGGTCGCGTCATCTCCTGCGGCAAGGTCGCCAGCGGACGGTCCACCAGATTCAGCAGGTCGGTAAAGCTCGGCTGATCCGGGTTGAGATAGAACAATCCCGTCAGCACTTCGTTGTGCTCGCGAGCCTCTGCCAGGCGCTGCAGAGCCTCAATCCGGTTGGTCGGATTGAAGTCCTCCTCCAGTTTCACCAGGTGCATCTTCGAGCCGTCGTGCATCTCGATCTCCACGCTGGTGCCCGGTTCGTACTCCACGTCGATCTCCTCGAACGAGGCCACAAAATTAATGTCCTGCAGAGGCTCTTCGTGGTCCTTCACAAACTTGTAGCTGCGTGTGGAACCCTCGTGGTCGTTGAATGTCACGCACGGAGAAATCACATCCAGCAGCACCGTCCCATTGTGCGCAATCGCCGCCTTCAGCAAGGCCAGCAGTTGCTTCTTGTCGCCGGAAAAGCTCCTTGCAACAAATGTCGCGCCCAGCTCAATCGCCAGCGCGCAGGTATCGATCCCCTGCAGCATGTTCACCGAGCCGCCCTTGAGCGTTGAGCCGATATCCGCCGTCGCTGAAAACTGTCCCTTCGTCAGCCCATACACGCCGTTGTCTTCGATGATGTAGATCATCGGAATATTCCGCCGCATCAGGTGGGCAAACTGTCCCATGCCAATCGAAGCCGTGTCGCCGTCGCCGCTCACGCCGATGTACATCAGCTTGTGATTGCCAACCGCCGCGCCGGTGGCAATGGCGGGCATGCGCCCATGCACGGAGTTAAAGCTGTGCGAGCGGCCCATGAAATACGCCGGGCTCTTCGACGAGCAGCCGATGCCGCTCACCTTGGCAACCTGCTCAGGCTCAATGCCCATCTCGTAAAACGCGTCGATGATGCGCTCGGAAATCGCGTTATGCCCGCATCCGGCGCACAGCGTGGACTTGCCTCCGCGATAATCCAGCACGGTCAGTCCAATGCGGTTGGTCTTGGGTGCCGGAGGCTTTGGTGTGGTGGCCATTACTTCTGCTCCTGTAAAACGTTGGTGGCCCATATCTGCCCGTCTTTGGCAGATGTGGGAGAGCCGTCATTCTGTTGCGCAGCATTTTCTTGCTCAACAATATTGTCGGTCACAAAGCGTGAATCCAGCGGGTGTCCGCTGTAGTGGCGAACGCCGCGCAGCTTCACCACTTCGGCGGTCGAAATATCCATCTTGATCAGCTGCTGCATCTGCCCGTCGCGGTTCTGCTCCACTACATAAACTCGCTCGTGTTGGGCGATAAATTCCTCCACCGCGGCAGAGAACGGATAGGCCCGCAGCCGCAGATAATCGGCCGCCATTCCCTGCTCCGCGCGCAACTGGTCCAGGCTCTCCACCACCGCCCAGTGCGACGATCCAAAGGCGATGATGCCTACCTTGGCGCCCGGCTCGCGGTGCTCCAGCACCGGCGCCGGAACCAGCCCGCGCGCCGTCTCCCACTTGCGATTCAGCCGGTCCATGTTTTTGAAGTAGTCGTCCGGGCGCTCCGAGTAACGAGCCTGCTCGTCGTGTCCGCTGCCGCGCGCAAACCACGCCGCACTGGGATGCTCGGTGCCGGGCAGCGTGCGATAGCCCACGCCGTCGCCGTCCACGTCCTTGTAGCGCGCAAAACTTCCCAGCCGCTCAATGTCTTCCTTGCTCAGCACCTTGCCGCGGTTCAGCGGAGCTTCCGGATAGGGGAACGGATCGCTCACCCAGTGGTTCATCCCGAGGTCCAGGTCGCTCATCACAAACACCGGAGTTTGCAACTGCTCAGCCACGTCAAAGGCCGCCCCGGCAAACTCGAAGCACTCGGCCATCGTGGCCGGCAGCAGCATCGGATGCTTGGTGTCGCCGTGCGAAAGGAATGCCGTCGAAAGCAGATCGCTCTGCGCGGTGCGCGTCGGCAGCCCGGTCGAAGGTCCAACCCGCTGCACGTCCCAGATCACCGCCGGAATCTCCACGTAGTAGCCCAGTCCGGTGAACTCACCCATCAGCGAGATTCCCGGCCCCGAGGTCGAGGTCATCGCGCGTGCGCCCACCCAACTGGCGCCCAGCACCATCCCGATTGCGGCCAGCTCATCCTCGGCCTGCACCACCGCAAACGTCGCCTTGCCGTCGGCATCCACCCGGTACTGCCGCAGATATTCGGCCAGCGTCTCGATCAGCGAGGACGACGGCGTGATCGGATACCACGGCACCACGGTCACTCCGGCAAACAGCGCACCCAGCGCCGCCGCCGAGTTGCCGTCGATGATGATCTTGCCCGCCGTCTGGTTCATGCGCTCCACCTTGAAGCGGGAGCGCGCAAAGTTCGCGGAGGCGTACTCATATCCGGCGCGCGCCGCGGCCACGTTCACTTCGGTCGCCCGCTTCTTGCCCCGGAACTGGGTGCCGATGGCTTTTTCCAACTCGGCCAGATCCAGCGAAAGCAGGTGCGCCATCGCGCCCACATACACCATGTTGCGCAGCAGCTTTTTCAGCTTCGGCTCGGGAGCGATCGGCGCCACCAGCTTGTCGTACGGCACCGCGAAAAACTCCACGTCGTCGCGCAAACCTTGCAGCTTGAGCGGCTCGTCAAACAGCACCACCGCGCCCGATTTCAGGGCGCGAACATCCTCGGCGGCAGATTCCGCGTTCATCGCAATCAGCAGCTCGGAATCGCGCTTGCTCGCCTCGTAGCCATCCTTGCTCACGCGAATCGTGTACCACGTCGGAAGCCCCGCAATGTTGGAGGGAAACAGGTTTTTGCTGCTCACCGGAACGCCCATCTGGAAGATGGTGCGCATCAGAACGGAATTGGCCGATTGCGAACCGGAACCGTTCACCGTGGCAATCTGGATACTGAAGTTATTGACGACCAGCTCGCGATCCTGGCGGCGGTCAGAGCCCTGTTCCAGGGCGAGGTCGGGACTTGGCATTCAAAGGCCATCCTTCGGGGAGGCGCATCTGCACGGATTGCGCCGTGTACCCCGCGTTCCATTATACGGCAGCAGTCAACCACGCCTCTGCTCCGCGCAATGGACTGCAACCCTATGCATCCAATTGCAATTGTGGAGCTCTGACCGGCTCTGGACTACCTTCTTCGCTACCAAGATAAGCTCCTTTGCCGTGTTCGTCCGGGACTTTTGTCACACTTCGCCGTGTCACCCCCAAAAGAAAAACGCGCGGCCGTTACGCCGCGCGTTCCTGACTCCACTTCCGGAGCTAGTGTGTCTGTGTCTCGCCTACACCTCGCGGAAGAACTGCGCCATCTTCCGGAACTTCTCATAGCGCTCATCCACGAGCTGCTGCGGGCTCAGCTGCTTCAACTCCGCAAGGCTGGCCGACAGCACCTGGTCCATGTTCTCCGCCATCTGCGCGTGGTCGGTGTGGGCTCCATCCCCAGGTTCGGGGATAATCGCGTCCACAATGCCGAAGCCGATCAGGTCCGGAGCCGTGATGTGCATTGCCTCGGCCGCCAGGTTGCGCTTGGTGGCGTCGCGCCACATGATCGAGGCGCATCCCTCCGGCGAGATCACCGAATAGATGCTGTTTTCCAGCATGTAAACCCGGTTGCCCACCGCAATCGCCAGTGCGCCGCCCGAGCCGCCCTCGCCGGTCACCGTCACCAGGATCGGCACCCTCAGACGCGACATCTCGCGCAGGTTATAGGCAATCGCCTCGCCCTGCCCGCGCTCCTCGGCACCCAGTCCGGGGTAAGCGCCCGGCGTATCGATAAAGGTGAAAATCGGACGCCCGAACTTTTCCGCCATCTGCATGGCGCGGATTGCCTTGCGGTAGCCCTCCGGGTTCGGCATGCCAAAGTTGCGATACACCTTCTGCTTGGTGTCGCGTCCCTTCTGCGTGCCCACCACCAGCACCTCTTCGCCGTGGAAGCGCGCCATGCCGCAGATCATCGCGGGGTCGTCACCGTAGGCGCGGTCGCCGTGAATTTCGGAAAAGTCGGTGAACAGGTGCTGCACGTAATCCAGCGTATAGGGGCGGTTCGGATGACGCGCCAACTCGGTGCGCTGCCATGCATTCGGCTTCGTCGGCCCCTGCTTACGGAGCTCATCGACCCGGTCGTGGATCTCACGAAGCTGCTTTCGTGCTTCGTCGCTGGTTCCGCCAACCAATTCCAGTTGCGCGATCTGCCGTTCAATCAGCTCCAGTTCCTCGTCTGCCTTGAGTCCAGAATCCATCTTTAGCCCTCTCTCCTAGTCGATAATCTTAACTGAGTCGGCACCGCACAACTCACCTACGCTCTTCACAAACGACCGGTCTGCCGAGACATTATATCCCTCAGCTTCCATTACCACGACATATTCGCCCGGACGGACCAAATCAAACAGCACCCGGGCGTCACCCTTGCTCCGGGTAAAGATACCATGCAACGCGTCCACCGTCTCGGGCCGCGCATCCTCCAGCCGGATCGTGATCCGCACCGAGCGCGGCAGCTTTACCTTGGCTTCGTCCAGCGGCGTGATCTCGTTGATGAACAGCTTGGGCGACGCGTCTTCCTCCACCCGCACCGCCGCCTTCACCAGCACCGGAACCTCCAGCTTTACCTTTTCCGACAGCCGCTTGTAGGCCTCCGGAAACACCGCTGCCTCTACTCGGCCGTGCATGTCTTCCAGCACCAGCCCGGCCATCAGGTCGCCCTTGCGAGTCTTGGCTACGCGAACCCCCGTAATCAGCCCGGCCACCGCGATGTCCTCGTTCTTGGCGGTCGAGCGTTTCATGGCCAGCACGTCGCTACTCTTCAGGGCGTGCAGATCCTCGATCTTCTCCTGGTATTTCTCCAGCGGATGCCCGGTGATCCAAAAGCCCAGAATCTCCTTTTCGTTGGCCAGCCGCACCGACTCGTCCCAGTCGGGGACATTCGGCAGCCGGTCGGCCGCCGCAGCCGCCGGGCTTGCGTCCTCGAAGATGCCGAACAATCCGTGCTGCCCCGCGTCGCGGTCGCGAGCCGTCTTCTGCGCCTGCTCCATCGCCTTGTCCAGCGCCGTCATCACTTGCGCGCGTCCGCCGAGGGAGTCCATCGCCCCGCTCTTGATCAGCGATTCCAGCACGCGTTTGTTCAGCATCCGCAAATCCACCCGCTCGCAGAAATCGTAGATCCCCTTGAACGGCCCTGTGCGCCGCGCCTCCACAATCGAGGTAATGGCATTGGAACCCACGTTCTTTACCGCCGACAGGCCAAAGCGGATCTTGGAGCCCTCCGGCGCAAGGATCGGCGTGAAGTTCGACGCCGACTCGTGCACATCCGGGGCCAGCACCTCGATGCCCATCTCCCTCGACTCGCCGATGTACTTCACCACGTCCTCGGTCTTGCCCGTCACCGAGGTCAGCAGGGCCGCCATGAACTCCACCGGGTAGTGCGTCTTGAGATACGCCGTGTGATAGGCCACCAGGGCATAGGCCGCCGCGTGCGACTTGTTGAATCCGTACCCGGCAAACTCGGCCATCAGGTCGAAGATGCGTCCCGCCTTTTCCGCCGGAAACTTTCGCTCCGTGGCGCCCTGCATAAAGCGCTCGCGCTGCTGGGCCATCTCCTCTTCCTTCTTTTTGCCCATGGCACGGCGCAGCAGGTCGGCTTCGCCCAGCGAGTAGCCGGCGAGCACGTTGGCGATCTGCATCACCTGTTCCTGGTAGACGATGACGCCGAGGGTCTCCTTGAGAACCCGCTCCAGCTCCGGCAGCATGTAGTCCACCTTCTTGCGCTCCCACTTGCGGTCGATGAAGTCATCGATCATGCCGCCCTGGATCGGTCCCGGCCGGTAGAGCGCGTTCAACGCCGTCAGGTCCTCCACCGTCGTCGGCTGGTAGCGGCGCAGCACGTCGCGCATGCCGTCGGATTCAAACTGGAAGACCCCGGAAGTTTGTCCCTTGTGGAAGACCTTCTCGTAGGTTTCCTCATCCTCCAGTGAAATCTTCTCCATCTCCACCGTCTCGCCGCGCGTCATCTTGATCAGCTTCAGGCAGTCGTCGATGATGGTCAGCGTGGTGAGGCCCAGGAAGTCCATCTTCAGCAGGCCCATCTTCTCCACGGCCGTCATGTCATAGGCGGTGACGATTTCATCGTTTTTCGTCTTGTACAGCGGCACCAGTTCGTCCAGCGGCCCCGGCGCAATCACCACGGCGCTGGCGTGCACGCCGGAGTTGCGCACCATCCCTTCCAGCTTCTTCGCCGTGTCCACCAGGTTGCGGATCGCCGGATCGTTGGTGTACACGTCCTGGAAGGCCTGCACCTCCGCCATGGCCTTGTCGATCGTCATCCCCGGCGTCCCAGGAATCATCTTGGCGATCCTGTCCACCTCGGCGTAGGGCATGTCGAGCACGCGCCCGGTGTCCTTGATCGCCGCCTTCGCCGCCATCGTGCCGAAGGTGATGATCTGCGCCACCTGCTCGCGCCCGTACTTCTCGGTCACGTAATGAATGACCTCGCCGCGCCGGTTCATGCAGAAATCCACGTCGATATCGGGCATGGAAACGCGCTCGGGATTCAGGAAGCGCTCAAACAGCAGCTCGTACTGGATGGGGTCCACATCGGTGATGCCCATCGCGTAGCCCACCAGCGAACCGGCCGCCGAGCCGCGCCCCGGACCCACCGGAACCCCGTTCTCCCTGGCATAGCGGATAAAGTCCCACACGATCAGGAAGTAGCCGGGAAACTTCATCTGCTTGATGATGCCGATCTCGCGGTTCAGCCGCTCTTCGTACTCGGCGAAGCTGTGGCGCAGCTTGCCCTGTGCCTGCAACACCTTCAGCAGATTCATGCGCCGCGCCATGCCCTCGCGCGCGATCCGCTCAAAGTAGCTGTCGATGGTTTCGCCCTCGGGCACATCGAACTTGGGGAACGGATTCGCGATCTTGGCCAGCTTCAGATTGCAGCGCTCGGCAATCCCCATCGTGCGCTGCAGCACCTGCTCGTATCCCAGGAAGACCTTGCCCATCTCCTCGGCGCTCTTCACAAAGAACTGGTTGGTCTGGAACTTCATGCGGTTGGGATCGGCAATCGACTTACCCGTCTGGATGCAGATCATCGCGTCCTGCGCCAGGCAGTCGTCCTCGCAGATGTAGTGGCTGTCATTGGTCGCCACCATCGGAATTGCCAGATCCTGCTCCAGCCGGAAGAGGTCCTTGTGAATCCGCTTCTCTTCTTCCAGCCCCTGGTCCTGAATCTCCAGAAAGAAATTTCCCCGCCCAAAAATATCTTCCAGAGTCTTGGCCGCCGTGCGCGCCGCCTCGTACTTGCCCTCCGTCAGCCGCTCCGCCACTTCGCCCTTCAAGCACGCCGAGAGCCCGATCAACCCTTCGCTGTGTTCGGCCAGATAGCGTTTGCTGACCCGCGGCTTGTAATAAAAGCCGTGCAGCGAAGCCTCCGAGCAGATCTTGGTCAGGTTCTTGTAGCCGGTTTCATTCTCGGCCAGCACAATCAGGTGGTTGTAGCTGTCGCCCTGCGGCTCCGCCCGGTGGTCTTCCTTCTTGCAGACGTACAGCTCGCAGCCCAGGATCGGCTTGATCCCGGCCTCTTTGGCGTCGTTGAAGAAATGCACCGCACCGAAGATGTTGCCGTGATCGGTCATGGCAACCGCGGGCATCTTCAGTTCCTTGGCGCGCTTGCACAGCACCTTGGTGTCGCAGGCGCCGTCCAGCATGGAGTAGTCGGTGTGGAGATGGAGATGAACAAACTCGGAAGACATGGCTAGGGCCGATTGTACCGCTCAAGCCCGCGGCTTCACATCCGCCACGACGAGGAAAATCTCTGGAGCGCCGAATTCAGCCACTTTCCGCGGCAAAATCGCCTCTTCGCCACGTAGCACGCGGAATACCATTGCAGCCTCCGCACCTAACTCGCACATATCGCGGCAGATTCATTTTTGTCAGGTATCGAACCTTTCCATGCCCCCGCGAATCTAAGTAGGTGATACCGGCGCTCGTCGACAGGGACCAGGACCGGGGTCAGGAGGTTAGCGATGTTCGGATTCGACAAGCTATTCGGCTGCTGGCATAAGAACTACAGCTTTCCCATCACCGCTAAGAAAGGGACCGCCCCGCATTGCGAGGCCGCGCGCGTCACGGGCACCTACGTGGTCTGCCTCGACTGCGGCAAGGAGTTTCCGTACGACTGGAACGCGATGAAAGTGCTCTCCTCCGAGCGCGGTATTGCCGAAGGCACGCTCACTGCCGCCGGAACGGCCAACGGTTTCGTCAAAGCCGCTTGAGCCGACGCCGGCGCCCGCCATCCGGGAGCTGCCGCCTCGGGCGACTCCCTCTGCATCGGCGGCAGCTGGCACAGCACCCTGCCGATCACAGACTCCGCATCCCAGGCGGGGTAGGAAGCTGGCAAGTTTGTTTCACTCCCCGTTCCTGCGCACCGCTTCGTCCCTTGCGGCATTGGGCGAAACGGCACATCCTCTGCGCACCCGGCGGGCCCGCCTATTTCGCGTGATGCCGGGCGGCGTGCGCCCGCAGTTCGGCCACAATCTCCTGCGCGGCTTGGGTGGCGCGCTGGAAATCTCCCGGCGGAAAGCTGATCGCTCCCACCCGCGCATGGCCGCCGCCGCCGTAGCGCTCGCAGATCTTCGCCAGGTTGATCATGTTCTCCGCGTCGGTCCACGGGTTGGAACCCACCGAGATCTTCACCCGGAAGCTGCTCTTGCTCAACCCCACGCTGTACACGCTCTCCGGATGCAGATAGTAGGGGATGAACTTGTTGTAGCCTTCCAGGTCGTATCCGGTCACGTCGAAAAAGATCGTCTGGCCGGTGCACTCGCTGTGCTTGCGGATGATTTCGATCGAGCGCTGATGCCGCTCCAGCAGAGGCGAAATCTGGCCGGCGACAAAGGGCGTGGCAACAATTTCCGCCAGCGGTTGATAGGCCAGCAGTTCGATCAACCGGGGAATATATGCGGCGTCCTGGTTGGCTTCCATGGTCATGGTGAGGCGCATCGCCGGCTCCTGCATCGCCACGGCAACCTCGGCGCTCTCATAGGCTGCGCCGTCCACGATGTCGGCCCACTCCACCAGTTCGGCCACCGGCTCTACGTCAAAGCCGAAGCGGCTCTGCGCAATGGTCGCCAGGAACTTGGTGCATGATTTGAAGGCGGGATCGAAGAACTTGGTGTTCGACTCCTCGCGCTCGAAGTGCTCCTGGTCTTCTTCGTTGAGAAACGCGCTCTGATGATGGTCAAACCACCAAGTCAGCTTCTCCGAGGCGAGATACTTGAAATCGACGATGGCGTTTTCGTCCCCGGTGAACTTGCCCAGGTCGAAGAGCGCTCCGGCGCGATGCAGCAATCCCTGGTATTGAAACTCCGCATGCTTCCGTATGCGCTCGCGGTAAAAGCGCGTAAACAGCGAGGCCGAGCAGGCTCCATCAAAACACTTGTCGTGATAAAAGACCTTGACGATCAATGGTTCCCTTTCTTTCTACGCCCTGCCGGGGAGTCAACGCGCCGCGCGCTGGCCTGGCTTCTTCTTCTGGCACTCACTGCAGAGGCCGTAAACCTGAAAGGTGTGGCTGGTGGTGGCGTAGCGGTGTTTGCGCCCGATCTCTTTTTCCACCTTCTCGATCTCCGGGGAAAAAAACTCCACCGAGCTGCCGCAGTCGGTGCAGACCATGTGGTGATGGCTGCGCCGGTTGTACTGGTGCTCGTAGCGGGTGACGCCGTCGTGGAAGGCGACCTCGCTGGCCAGGCCGCAGTCGGCAAAAAGTTTCAAGGTGCGATAGACCGTGGTGAAGCCGATCCCCGGGTCGGTGCGCTTGACCAGCTGGTGCAGCTCCTCGGTGGAAAGATGCTCGTGGGTTTCCAGGAAGGTGCGCAGGATGGAGTCGCGCTGGCCGGTGTGCTTCAGGCCGACGCGCTTGAGGTGGGCGTTAAAAATCTCCTCGGCCTCGCGGATCGCCTCGTCCGAGAGCACCTTCTGGTCATCGACGCGTTTTTGCGGAGTGGTCATAGGTGGCAAGCCAATGGAAGAAGCATACCATTGAAGCCGCCTTTGCTTTGATATTCTAGGCGCTGACTCTCATTGATTTGGAGGAACCCGTGGCGGCCGACAATTTTGAAGTGGGCCTGGTGCAGATGGCGTGTTCGCCGGAGCCGGACGACAATCTGGAGCGCGCGGCAGGGTTTGTGCGCGAGGCGGCGCGGCTGGGCGCCCAGGTCATCTGCCTGCCGGAACTTTTCCGTACCCAGTATTTCTGCCAGCGTGAGGATACCTCCCTGTTCGACCTGGCCGAGCCGATCCCGGGGCCCAGCACCACGCGGTTCTGCCGCCTGGCCGCCGAGCTGAAAGTCGCCATCGAGCTGTCGCTGTTCGAGCGGCGCGCCCCCGGCCTCTATCACAACACCGCGGTCATCATCGGCAGCGACGGCGCAATCCGCGGTCTCTACCGCAAAATGCACATCCCCGACGACCCTCTCTACTACGAGAAGTATTACTTCACCCCGGGCGACCTGGGATTCAAGAGCTTCGAACTGGAACAAGGCTCGGTCGGCACCTTGGTCTGCTGGGACCAGTGGTATCCCGAGGGCGCGCGGCTGACCGCCCTGCAGGGAGCGAACGTAATCTTCTACCCCACGGCCATCGGCTGGCATCCGGAGGAAAAGGCCGAGTGGGGCGCCGCGCAGTATGATGCCTGGTGCACCATGCAGCGCGCCCACGCCATCGCCAACGGTGTCTATGTGGGCGCGATCAATCGCGTGGGACACGAGACCGGCAACATTCGTGGCAACGAGGTAAAAGGCGCGGGACTGGAGTTCTGGGGCGGCTCGTTCCTGGCCGATCCCTTTGGCCGCATCCTCGCCCGGGCTTCGCACGACAAGGAAGAGATTCTGGTGGGCACCGTGGACGTGAAACTGCAAGAGGAGATTCGCCGCAACTGGCCCTTCCTGCGCGACCGCCGCATCGACGCCTACGGCCCCATTACGCAAAGGTTTGGAAAGTAGATGACCATGCATATAGTACCCAAGCGCCAGCGGCCGGCAGCGGCAGCGTTACCCGAGCGCCGGCGGCCGGCAGCGACAGCGTTACCCGACTCAGCCGACTCCCCCTCTGCACTTGGCTACCGCATGCCCGCCGAGTGGGAGCCGCAGCGGGCAACCTGGCTGGCATGGCCGCATAACCGCAGCGATTGGCCGGGAAAATTTGCGCCGATTCCCTACGTCTATGCCGAAATCGCTCGCCACCTGGCGCGCGCCGCACGCGTGGAGCTGATCGTCAACGACGCCGAGGCCGAAGAGCGGGCGCGCACCATATTGACGGATACGAATGTTTTGCCCGCCCTGGAGACCCGCATCGGCTTTCATCGCTGGCCCACCAACCGCGGATGGCTGCGCGACTCCGGCCCCATCTTCGTACGCGATCAGTCAGGACGCGTTGCGATTACCAACTGGAAGTTCAACGCCTGGGCCAAGTACCGCAACTGGCAGCTGGATAACACGCTTCCGGAAAAGATTGCCGAAGTACGCGGCTACGGAGTCTTCGAGGCTGCCGTGGAGATGAAAGGTCATGTGCGTCCGATGGTACTGGAGGGTGGATCGATTGACGTGAACGGCCGCGGGCTGCTGCTGACCACCGAGGAGTGTCTGCTGAGCCCGGTGCAGCAGCGCAATCCGGGGATGACGCGCGAGCAGATTGAAGCGACGCTGGGCAGGATGCTGGGGGTGAAAAAAGTTCTGTGGCTGGAACGCGGCATCGTGGGCGACGACACCCACGGACACGTGGATGACATTGCCCGCTTCACCGGGCCGCGCACCGTACTCGCCGCAAGCGAAGACGACCCCGCGGACCCGAACCACCCGATCCTCAAGGAAAACCTGAAGCGCCTGCGCAAGATGACCGACACGGCGGGGCGCGCGCTGGAGATCGTTACGCTCCCCATGCCCGCGCCCGTGGTTTTCAAGGGACAGCGCGTGCCCGCCAGCTATGCCAACTTCTACATCTCCAACCGCACGGTGCTGGTGCCAACTTTTGACGACCCGAACGACCTGAAGGCGCTGAACACGATTCAACGCGTGCTGCCCAAGCACAGCATCGTGCCCATCTACTGCGGCGATTTGATCTGGGGGCTCGGTGCGATCCACTGCATGACGCAGCAGGAGCCTGCGGAAAAGTGAGCGCCTCTGTGCACGGGGACGACGAAGGGCCTGAATCCAAGAAATGCGAAGCGGACGAGCGCTGGATGGAAGAGGCGCTGCGGCTGGCGCTACGGGCCGAAGTTGCCGGCGAGGTTCCGGTCGGCGCGGTCGTGGTTTGCGAGGGAAACGTCGTGGGACGCGGCTGGAACCAGGTAGTCTCCACCAGCGACCCCACGGCGCACGCCGAGATTCTGGCGATGCGCGAGGCGGCGCGCACGCTGGGCAACTACCGGCTCACCGGCTGCCGGCTCTACGTTACGCTGGAGCCCTGCGCGATGTGCGCCGGAGCGATCGTCCATGCGCGCATTGCGCGGCTGGTTTTTGGTGCGCGCGATACCAAGGCCGGAGCCGTCGGCGGCATCATGCAGGTGGTCAACCATCCCAAGCTGAACCATCGCGTAGAGGTCACCGAGGGCGTGCTGGGCGGGCGCTGCATGGAGATTCTACAGGCGTTTTTCAGGGAGCGCCGAGGCTAGTGCGGTTGCCGGTTGAGGATTTCTGCTCTCCCACCTTAGCGCCGAAAAACACGGCGCGGAAGGTGGGGCACCCGTCATTTTACCGCCTGCGCCGCGAGTCGATCAGCGCGTCGAGTTTGGTGAACAGCTCGCGGTTCGAGCTGCGGGGGTAGGTGGCGAGCTTCTCGCGGAAGTGCGGGATGTTAAAGAGGAACGATTCCACGCGCTCCTTGGTCAGTTCCTCCCAGAAGGCGCCGTAGCCGGTGCGGCCCAGCCAGAAGGCGTTGAATATCTGTTCAAACTGCTTTTGCACCGGCACCGCCAGATAGGGCTTGCCCAGGTGCAGCGCCTCGGTGAGCAGCGAGAAGCCGGCGTTGGCAACAATGGCCTGGGTGCGGACGAGGTCTTCGAAAAATGTCTCAAAGCTGGGCTTCTTGTAGAGAATGTTTCCCGCGCGCCCTTCGCGGTTAAAGCCGTAGGCGATGAACTCGGCGCGCACCGAAGAGAGAAGCTTGATGAGATGCGGCGCAGGCGAGGTGACGTAGACCAGGACGGGGCCATCCGAGGTGGGCACGGCGTCGAGGATCTGCTGGCGCAGGATCA
>Ga0316217_10000872_pt1 | contig 41073 bp, 36 predicted proteins | sample 1anoAmetaG_FD_203633 | JGI IMG/M metagenome (GOLD analysis project Ga0316217, IMG submission 203633) | Freshwater microbial communities from Trout Bog Lake, Wisconsin, USA - 1anoA | ecosystem: Environmental > Aquatic > Freshwater > Lake > Hypolimnion/Profundal zone | place: USA: Wisconsin...
CTGGACCTTGGCCCAGTAGCGCTTCAGCTCCCGGTCGTTCTTGGAGCCGATGATTTTCTTCAGGAGATTGTCAAGCATGCTGGGTTCCAGTTCCGTCAAACCATCCATTCTACCTGCGGAGCCCCGAATTTCCCACCCCGCGTATGGAAAACGGCCCCAGCTTGCATTGTTGACCATTCCGCTTGAGCCACGGCCCAGATTGGGGCAAACTGTCAGATTGTCCATGGGGAATAAATGAGCGTCGAACAGACCTTTGCAATCATCAAGGCGAACGCGGTCCAGGACGGCAACGTCGGCAACATCCTGGCCGCCATCGAAGCCGCCGGCTTCACCCTGCGCGGCATGCGCATGGCCCGGCTCACCCCGGCCATCTGCAAGGGCTTCTACGCCGAGCACGTGCACAAGGGCTTCTACCCGGAGCTTGAGGACTTCATGACCGAAGGCCCGGTGGTCCTGCTCTGCCTGGAAGGCGAGAACGCCATCCTCCGGTGGCGGGAGCTGATGGGCGCCACCAACCCGGAGAAGGCCGCCGAAGGCACCCTGCGCAAGAAGTACGGCGAGTCCCTCTCCCGCAACGCCACCCACGGCTCCGATTCCCCCGAATCGGCCGCCCGCGAGGTCAGCTACTTCTTCAGCGCCTTCGACCTGGTTTAAGAAAAGTCACCGGTTCGATCTCTCCTCGGCGACCGTGATTTGCTATCCCATTTCGGGGTAAAGGTTACGTGCGCATTCGGGGCAGATGCCGTGGGTGAAGCCGGCGTCCGAGTGTTCCTCGATGTAGGCCTCGATCTTGTTCCAGTAGCCCCGGTCGTCGCGGATCTTCTTGCAGCATGAGCAGATCGGCAGGAGGCCGGAGAGGCTGCGGACCTGGGCGAGGGCGGTCTCAAGGCTCCGGCGCAGGTCGCGCTCACGCTCAAGGCTCTGCCGGAGGCCCACGTGGGCGCCCACCCGGGCCAGCAGCTCGCCGCCGCGGAACGGCTTGGTCACGTAATCAACGGCCCCGATCCGGAAGCCCTCTTCCAGGTCCTGCAGCTCGGCCCGGGCGGTGAGGAAGATCACCGGCACGTCGGCGGTGGTGGGGTCGGCCTTGAGCTTCCGGCAGACCTCCAGCCCGTCCATATCCGGCATCATCACGTCCAGCAGCACCAGCTCGGGCGGGTCCTGGGCGATCATGGCCAGGGCCTGGGCCCCGCCCAGGGCCATGGACACCCGGTAGCCGGCCTTGTCCAGGAGCAGGGCCAGGACCTGCAGGTTCTTGGGCAGATCGTCGACGATGAGGACATGGGCCCGGAGGGCAGCTGACACGGGGGGATCCTGGTGAAACCCCTATTCTAACCGTGATCCTGGCAGGCGCCGCGGATCGCCTCGAGGACCTGGGGGAAGCGCCGGAAGGTCGCGGGCAGCCGGTCCATGTCGAAGGCGCGGGTCTGGGCCTGCACCTGGGCGGCCCAGGCCCCCAGTCCGGGTTCGCCATAGTCTTCGGCCAGGGCGCCCATGCGGCCCGCGAACGCCGCCATCTTGTCCATGAAGAAGGAGCTCCGGAGGGTCTCCCATTCGGCCAGGCCGACCCCCTCCAGGATCGTCAGCAGTTCAGGCAGGCGTCCGGGCGCCGATGGCCGCAGGCCTCCCAAGGTGGGAGCCTCCGCTTCGGGGACCGGCTCCTCGGGGGCGCGGGCCACGTCCCGGAGGATCAGGGTGAAGGTGCTGCCCTCTCCCGGTCGGCTGTCCACCTGGATCGAGCCGCCCATCCCGTCCGCCAGGCGCCGGCAGATGGCCAGGCCCAGGCCGGTGCCCCCATAGCGGGCGGCATCCTGGCCGGGCACCTGCCGGAAGGCCTCGAAGATCGGTTCCAGCTGGTCCGCGGGGATGCCGATGCCGGTGTCCTGGACCGCGAAGGCCACATCCACCGTGAGGTCGGCCCGGGCCCGTTCCCGGGCCGACAGCCGGACCGATCCCTGGTCCGTGAACTTCACCGCGTTGCCGGCCAGGTTGAAAAGGATCTGCCGCAGGTGGACCTGGGGCAGCATCAGGAGTTCGGGCAGGAGCGGGTCCACCTCCACCTGGAAGACCAGCCCCTTCTCCCGGCAGCGCAGGGCGAAGGTGCGGGCCACCTCCGCCAGCAGGGCGCCCAGGTGGACCGGCGCGTGGACCTGTTCGGCCTGGCCCGCCTCGACCCGGGACAGGTCCAGGATGTCGCCGATCAGGCTCAGGAGGGCCTGGCCGCTGGCGTTGATGGCGGCCACGTGGTCGCGCAGGCGCGGCTCGGCCAGTTCGGCCCGAAGCAGATCGGAGTAGCCCAGGATGGAATTGAGCGGGGTCCGGATCTCGTGGCTCATGTTGGCCAGGAATTCGCTCTTGGCGCGGGTGGCGGCTTCGGCGGCGGCCCGCGCCTGCTCCAGCTGGCCGGCCCGGATCCGCAACCGCTCCGTGCGGTCGGAGACCTTGCGGGCCAGGAGCCGCCGGACCGCGTGGGCCCGGGCCAGCCGCCAGCGCACGAACAGCTGGCCCGCCCCGGCCAGCGCCGCCAGATAGACCAGCAGGGCCCACCAGGCCCGGTAGATGGGAGGCCGGATCCGGAAGGCCACGACCGCGTCGGGGCTCACCTGGCCGTTGCCGTTGCGGGCCCGGACCCGGAACCGGTAGTGCCCTTCCCCCAGGTTGGTGTAGTCCCGGAACGGCTCGGCCTGCCAGGCCGACCAGTCCCGGTCGTAGCCGTCGAGGTGCACCTGGAACCGGGTGGCGGCCTCGGGGCTGCCGCCCGGGGCGGCGAAGGCGAACCGCAGGGTGTTGGCGGCGTAGGGAAGGCGGTCGGCGCCCGCCCAGGTTCCGGCCCCGCCGAACAGGACCTGGCCGCCCGGGCCGGACACCGATCGGACCAGGGGCGGCGTGGCCCAGTCCCGGGCCCGGTCCAGCCCCGGGTCATAGCGGATCAGGCCCTCCGGGCCGCCCAGCCAGAGCGTGCCATCGGACTCAGGCAGGAGCGCGTACAGGGTGGTGTCGGCCAGCCGGTTCCAAGGGCCGCCCTGGAAGGTCCAGCCGCCGGGGCCGGCCGTGGCGAATCCGGTGGCCCGGGTCCCGGCGGCTTCATCGAGGGCCTGCATCCATAGGCGCCCGTCGGCACCCTCGCGCAGGCCGTCGACATAGCGGGGTCCGCCCGGGAACAGGCCGGCCAGCCTGGGGTCCGGCGCGAACCGGCGGGTGGTCCGGTCGAAGCGGTAGAACCCCTTGTGGGTGGTGACCACCATGCCCGTGGCCAGGTCCCGGGTGAAATCGTGGAGCGGGGACGGCAGCCCCTGCTCGGTCCCGAACCGCTCCACCAGGGGATCCGGGCCGGTCGCCACATGCAGCACCCCGTTGACCATGGTGCCCAGCCACAGGGAGCCGTCCGGGTCCTCCACCACGGTGCGCACTTCACCCTTCACACCGGGGATCCTGCCCTCGTCCTTCCAGCCCCTGCCGCTCCAGCGCAGGCTGGCCAGGCCATTGGACAGGCCCGCGAAGACCCGGGCCGGATCCCGCTTGGAGGGGGTCAGGCAGAGGGCGTCCCGGTCCTCGGCCGTGGCCAGCACCGGCACCGCCTTGCCCCCCTGCAATTCATAGACGCCATGGGCGTTGGCCACCAGCAGGCGGCCCTGGACCTGGGCGAAATTCCAGACATAGCCGACCAGGCCCGGCACGTTGCGGAACCGCCAGAGGGATCCGAAGGACGGCCCAGGTGCGACTTTCCCGGCTGTCGGTTCGGCCGGTATGGGTTCCCGCACCAGCTGGAACAGCCCCCGGCTGGTGCCCGCATAAAGAGCGCCCTCGTGGCGGACCAGGGCGTTGACCGTGCCTTCCAGGCCGGCCTCCTCGCCCAGGGCGGTGAAGGCTGCGGGCCACTCCACCTGGGCCAGGCCCCGGTTGAGCCCAAGCCAGAGCCGGGCGTCCCGGTCCTGGTAGAGCCGGTTCACCTGGTCGTCCTGGAGCCCGGAATGGCGGTCCAGGTGCATCCTCAGGCGACCCTCCCGGTCGAGGATGAAGCAGCCGCCGTAGAGCCCGCCCACCGCCAGGGTGCCGTCGTCCAGCAGGATCCCGGTGCTGATCGCGAGGGCCCGGAAGTAGGGGTCGGCCTCGGTCGGGAACGGCCGGACCCCGGCCGCGTCGGCCACGAACAGGCCCTGCCGGGCGGTGCCCAGGAGCAGGCTGGCGCCGTCCCAGGGGACGATGAAATTGACCATGTCCTTGGCGAAGCGGCCGCCCCCGGGCAGCGGCTCGAGCCCCAGGGGCCCCAGGACCACCGGGCCGACGCCCCGCTCGAACAGGTAGATCCGGCCGCGCACCTGCCAGGCCAGGGTGAACGTCGTGGCGGCCTTCCAGGTCCGGATGGCCTGGCCGTCGTAGCGGAACAGGTAGTCCCGGGTGGAGAAGTAGACGCCGTCGGCGGCGGGCAGCACGCCCCAGACGTCCGCGAACTGCCGGGCGGACGGCTCGACCAGGTCCTCCAGGGGCCGGTAGCGCAGCTGGCCGCTGGCGTCGGCGGCCAGCATGCCGAATTCGTTCTTGGCGCCCACGAAGATCCGCCCCTGCCCGTCCCGCCCCAGGGAGCGCACCACGGTCTTGTTGCGGGTCGGGATCAGCCGCCAGCTCTGGCCGTCGTGCTCGAGCACGCCGGCGTTGTTGCCGATGAACAGCACGCCCCGGTCGTCTTGCGCGAAGGCCCAGTTCTGCGTGGACCCGGCATACTCCCTGGGGCGGAAATTGCGGATGAACGGGCCACCCAGTTCGGCGGGCGTGCTGGCGGCCAAGACCATGGCCATCCATAGCAGGGCCAACAGGACCCTCAAGGTTCCTCCCCCAGGAACCAGGGGTGCGACCGGTACTCCTCAAGGGCGGCCTGGCCCAGCACCTTCAGGACGATCATGAGCGGCACCGCGAAGATCAGCCCCACCAGGCCGAAGGCATAGCCGAAGCAGAGGATGGCCAGGAGCACCTCGAGCGGATGCAGGCCGCTGGCGCGCCCCACCCATACCGGGGTGAAGTACAGGGTCTCCAGCTTCTGCACGGCGGTGAAGACCAGCGCCATCACCAGCAGGCGGCCGCCTCCGGCGCCATTCGCAGCAGCGAACAAAAGAGCTGGCGGCAAAGCGGTCACGTAGGGGGAGTAGGGGACCACGTTCGAACAGCCCGCCACCAGGCCCAGCAGCCAGGCGTAGGGCACCCCCAGGATCTGGAAGGCCAGGCCCTGCAGGAACGACATCACTAGGGACACCGCCAGCTGGCCGCGGATGTAGCCGCCCAGGCGGCGGTTGATATCCGCGGCCAGGGCCTGGCAGCGGGCCAGGTGGCGGGGCGGGACCAGGTCGTCCAGGGCCCGCAGCAGCCGGTGGCCCTCCATCAGGAGGTAATAGAGGATGAGGGGAACCAGGATGAGGGTGATCAGTTTCAGGAATCCGCCCAGCAGGCCGGCGCCGGCCAGGCCGGCCTCCCGCGCCAGGGCCATGGGATCGAGCCCGTCCAGGGCCCCCCGGAATCTGGCCTGCACCGCCGGGTGGGCGGTCATCCAGGGCTGGAACCGGGCCTGGGCCCGCAGGCCCAGCTGCGGGAGGGATTCGATCAACCGGGCGACCTGGCTCCAGAGCCGCGGGACCAGCCCCCACACCAGCAGGCCGCCCACCAGGACCGCGGCCAGGATCACCAGGACCGCGGCCCACTCCCGCCCGATCCGGCGCGCCAGCCGGGCGACCACCGGGTCCAGCACATAGGCCAGCACCAGGGCCAGGAAGAACGGCGCCAGGGCGCTGCGCAGGAACCACAGGGCGACCAGGCTGACGATGGCGACGGCCAGGAAGCCCAGGGGGATCCTCGCCCGGACATGCTCGCCCGGTCGGTTCAAGCGGCCTCCGCCGTATGCGTGGCCCGGAAGAAATAGTGGACGCCCGAAGCCACCACCATCACGGCGATGAGGTAGAAGACCCACGGAACCAGGAACCGGTACCAGGGCCGCGGGCCCAGGTAATTGAACAGCAGGGCCAGGGAGATGGCCAGGATCTCCAGGAAGGTCGTGGTCTTGCCCAGCCAGGACGGCATGAACTTGCTCGGATCCAGGCGCTCGTAGGCCAGCAGCGCCACCAGCGAGATCAGGAAGTCCCGGCTGATGGCGAGGATCGCCACCCAGGCCGGGATCCGGATCACCGAGGCCTCGCGCGGAAAGGCCAGCAGCACGAAGGCGGTGGTCATCAGCAGCTTGTCCGCGGCGGGATCGAGGATCGCGCCCAGCGTGGACTTCTGGTTGAAGCGCCGGGCGATCCACCCGTCCAGGAGGTCGGTGATCCCCGCCGCCGCGAACAGGATGCAGGCCTCGGCCGCGTGGCCATACCAGACCGAGATGGCGAAGAAGGGCACCGCGCAGATGCGCAGGAGCGTCAGGATGTTCGGGAACGTGATGACCATGGCCGCCATTGGGTTAGTGGATTGTAGCAAGGGCGCGCGGCGCGCTTGTGATATGTGTCGCTGTATTCCCGCTTGTTTCAGCCGGCCGTTGCTCTAGACTACACTTGGGGTTGAGAACATGTCTCATATTCAAAACAAAGCGCTTAGCGACCTCCAGCCGGGGGCGGAAGCGACCGTGACCCAGGTGCTGGCCACCGGCAAGATCCGCCACCGGCTGCTGGAGATGGGCTTCGTCCGCGGGGCCCGCCTCAAGGTCGAGAAGCTGGCGCCGCTGGGTGACCCCATGGAACTTGTGATCAAGGGATACCACTTGTCATTGAGACGGGAAGAGGGGCAGTGCATCCTCGTCACCGAGGAGAGCTGATGACCACCCTGGCCCTTGCCGGCAATCCCAACTGCGGGAAGACCACGATCTTCAACGCCCTTACCGGGTCCCGGCACCACGTGGGCAACTGGCCGGGGGTCACCGTCGAGCGCCGCAGCGGAACCTTCGATTCGCCCGCCGGACCGGTCGAGGTGGTGGACCTGCCGGGCACCTATTCGCTCTCCGCGCGCAGCGAGGACGAGCGCATCGCCTCCCAGTACGTCGCCGACCCGGCCGTGGACCTCATCGTCAACGTCCTGGACGCCTCGAACCTGGAGCGCAACCTCTACCTGACCACCCAGCTCCTGGAGCTGGCCCGGCCGGTGGTGTTCGTCCTCAACATGATGGACGACGCCGAGAGCAACGGCCTCAGGATCGACCTGCCGGCCCTGGCCCAGCTCCTGGGCGGGCCGGTCGTGCCCACCGTCGGCAATCGCGAGGAGGGCATCCAGGCCCTCAAGGACGCGATCCTGCTGGCCGCCGCGGCCGCCCCCCAGCACCTGGCCACCGTCAACTACGGGCCCGACATCGAAGGGGAGCTGCACAAGCTCGAAGCCGAGATCAGCCGGGACGAGGAACTGGCCCAGACGCAGCCTCCGCGCCGGCTGGCGCTGCTGCTCCTGGAAGGCGTCCCGCATGCGCTGGAGGCCATGGAGCGCTGCCACGCCCGCAAGGCCATCGGCGCCCAGCTCACCGCCAGCCTGGCCTTCCTGGAGAAGCACCTGGGCGCCGACGCCGCGACCCTGGTGGCGGAGCGCCGCTACGGCTTCGTCCACGGGCTGGTGGAGGAGGTGGTCGAGCGCTCCGCCCGCAAGCACGCCGACGTCACCAGCCGGATCGACACCCTGCTGACCCACCGCTACCTGGGCATCCCCATCTTCATCGCCATCATGATCGGCGTCTACACCCTCACCTTCGTGGTCGGCAAGGTGCCCCAGGACTGGATCGCCGCGGGCTTCAGCTGGCTCCACGACTATGCCGGCGCCCGCCTGCCGACCAGCGAGCTCAGCAGCCTGCTGGTGGACGGCATCATCCCCGGCGTGGGCGCGGTCATCGTGTTCGTACCGGTGATCATGCTGCTGATGGGCTGCATCGCCTTCCTGGAGGACACCGGCTACATGGCCCGGGCCGCCTTCATCATGGACCGGCTCATGCACCTCATGGGCCTGCACGGCAAGAGCTTCATCCCGCTGATCATGGGCACCGGCTGCAACGTCCCGGCGGTGCAGGCCACCCGCACCATCGAGGCCCGGGAGGACCGCTTCATCACCATCCTGGTGGCGCCGCTGATCTCCTGCTCGGCCCGCCTGCAGATCTACATCGTCATCGCCGGCACCTTCTTCAAGCCCGTCCAGGCGGCCTTCGCCATCCTGGCCATGCACTTCCTGGGCTTCTTCCTGGCCATGGGCATGGGCAAGCTGCTGCGGCTGTCCCTGTTCCGGGGCGAGAACGCGCCCTTCGTGATGGAGCTGCCGCCGTACCGGCTGCCGGTCCTCAAGAGCACCCTCATCCACATGTGGGAGAAGGGCAGCGTGTTCCTGAACCGGGCCGGCACGGTGATCCTGGCGGGCTCGACCCTGGTGTGGTTCCTGTCCCATTATCCGGGCATCGCCAACCGCGCCTGGAACGCCGAGCTGCAGACCCAGCAAGCGGCCGTGCGCGCCCGGAACCTGCCCCACCCGGAACAGGCCGCCCAGCTGGCCGCCCTGGAACTGTCCCATGAGAGCCGGGTGGTGAACACCAGCCTCGCCGCCCGTTTCGGCAAGATCATGGAACCGACCCTGGCGCCCATCCTGGACCCCTACCACACCCGCACCGAGGCCTGGAAGGACACCGTCGCCCTCACCGCCGGGTTCGTGGCCAAGGAGATCGTCGTCAGCACCATGGCCGTCATCCACCAGGCCAAGGCCGAGGATGGCGGCGAGGAGCGCCAGGCCAGCGCCCTGCAGGAGGCCCTGCGCACCCGATCCGGGCTGACCCCGCTCACCGCCTTGGCCTTCATGGTGTTCACGCTCATCTACACCCCCTGCCTGGGCACCGTGGGCATGATCATGAAGGAGACCCGGAGCTTCCTCTGGGCGGGTTTCACCATCATCTACGGCTCCGGACTGGCCTGGCTCATGGCCTGGCTCACCGTCCTTGGCGGCCATATGCTTGGCTACGTGTGAGGCTGCCATGACGATCCAGCACCTGATCATGCTCGCCCTGGCCGCCCTGGCCACCCTCTACATGGTCCGCGCCCTGGTCAGGTCCGCCTGCGGTTCCGGCTGCGGCAAATGCAAGTCCAAGGGCTGCCCGACCCGCAAGCTGGAAGCGATCCGCGCCCGGGTTGACGACACCCATCCCTGATTTGCGCTCCCTGCCCGGTCAGACCCGGACATGGAGTCTAGTTGTTGGGGTTGTCGGACAGTTCGCCGGCCTCGATCTGGTTGACCAGGAAACGTGAAAGTTCGTCCGAGCCCAGGATGCCCCGGCGCTGGAGCAGGGTGGTGAGCCCCAGGATCAGGGTGCGGGTCTGGAAGCTTTCCAGGGGCCGCACCTGCTCGCTCTTGGCGGAGCGGGCGTGGATGATCAGGCTGCCGCTGTCGGTGACCTTCGGCTCCGGCGGTTCGGCGAAGAAGCTGAAGGGACCCGGGATCACGGCGGGGGGTGGCGCCAGCGGCGCGCCCTGGAAGGGCAAGGCGTCGAAGAAGGGGTCCCGGGGGAAACCCGGCCGGGGCGGGAGCGGCTTCTCGACGATCAGGGGCGGGATCTCGAAGGTCACCGGCAGGCTCTCGTCCAGGGGCAGGCGGGGCACTTCGATGGTGACCCCCAGGTTGGCGTTCTCCAGTTTCCGGTACTGATCCGAAATGGCCAGCTTGAGCGCGGAATGGGCGGCCACCACCGGCTCGATGTTGAGCCCGGAGGCGAACCGGGCGCTGTCCACGGCGTTGAGGTCGGACGGATCGGCCATGGCCAGGACCATCGACTTGGGTTCCTTGAAGGAGACCGGGAGGATGGTCATCTGCTCCGCCAGGCGCCGGGGGATCCGTTCCAGCACCGAGGGCGGGATGTCCAGATGGCGCACGTCCATGCGCGGCACGCCGGTCTGCTGGGCGAGGAAATCCATCAGGGACTCCTCGCTGAGCACCCCCGAAGCCACCAGGTTGCTGCCCATGCGGCCACCGGAGGCTTTCTGGAACCGCAGCGCCTCGTTCAGCTGGGCCATGGTGATCAGCCCGGCGTCAACGAGCATTTCACCCAGCTTTTTGGTCTCGGGGTGCATATTGCGGCGGCCTTTCCAAGATTCTATTGTTGCAGTCTAATCAAACCATAGTACCTGTGCCAGAAAGTTGCGGAGCATGGAAAAACAATCTGAATTACTCATCAGGTCGGCCCTCCATGATCTGGCCAACGTCCTGGCCGGGGTCCGGGGCATCCTGGAACTGGCCGACCCCAGCCGCCCGCTCAGCCCCCGGGACCGGGCCCGCCTGGACGCGGTGGTGGAGGAAGGACTGGCCACCCTGGCCCGGACCCGCCACCTGGCCATGGACACCCTCCCCGACGAGGTCGAGCAGGAGGGGCAGGACTGGCGCGGCCAGCTGGCGGACGAACTCCAGCCCCTGGGGACCCTGTTCCGCTGCGCCTTCACGGTCGCCCTGGGCGCCGGGACCGGCCCCGACCGGTGGCCGGGAACCCGCCTGCGCAGCTATGTCCGGGCCGCGGTCCGCCAGGCCCTCCCCTATTGCCGGGGCGGGGCCATGACCATCCTCTGCGAGCCCGGACCCGAGGCCTGGCGGCTGCGCCTGACCCCGGTCGACCTCCTGCCGGAGGGCCTGGCCGTCCAGGAGATCGAGGGCTCCGGGGACATCGGCGCCCGCTGGGCCCAGCACCTGGGCCGGGCCCAGCGCATCGACCTGGCCTGGCGGGACGGGGAGCTGCAGGTCCGGATGCCCCGGAGCCCGGGGATCGGCCGGTCCGGGCCGTGATCTTGGGCATAAATGCCCCGGCCGCACTCTCGGAGCCCCGGCCAAGGGTCTAGAATGGTCTGATCGAATGACAAGATCGGAGCCGCATGTGCTGATACTCGTACTGAACGCTGGGTCGTCTTCCCTCAAGTTCAATCTCGTGAACATGGAGGAGGAAAAGACCCTGGCCGAAGGCATCGCCGAGCGGATCGGCCTCTCCGAAGGTTTCATCCGCTGGACCATCCAGGGCGAGAAGGGCCGGCTGGAACTGGACATGACCAACCACAAGAAGGCCCTTTCGACCATCATGGAGCGGCTGCGGGAGTCGGTGCTGCACGCGGACCAGGACGTGGCCGCCATCGGCCACCGGGTGGTCCACGGCGGGCCCAATTTCAGCGCCTCGGAGCTGATCACGCCCGAGGTCCTGGCCGAGATCGAGGCGTCGTCCTTCTACGCCCCCCTGCACAACCCCCCGGCGATCTCGGGCATCCGGACCGCCCAGGACCTGTTCCCGGGCGTGCCCCAGGTGGCGGTCTTCGATACCGCGTTCCACCACAACATGCCCGAGTACGCCTACACCTACGGCCTGCCCTACGAGCTGAGCGAGCGCCTGGGGCTGCGCCGCTACGGCTTCCACGGGACCAGCCACCAGTACGTGGCCGAGCGCACCGCCCTGCTCATCGGCAAGCCCCTGGCCGAAGCCCGGATCATCACCTGCCACCTGGGCAACGGCAGCAGCATCACCGCCGTCCACAACGGCCGCAGCGTCGACACCTCCATGGGCCTGACGCCCCTGGAAGGGGTGGTCATGGGCACCCGCAGCGGCAGCGTGGATCCGGGCGTGCTCACCACCCTCCTGGAGCAGGAGAAGATGGACGGCCCGGCCCTGGCCAACCTGCTCAACAAGAAATCCGGGCTCCTGGGCATCTCCGGGGTCTCCTCCGACTGCCGCGAGATCGAGGAGGTCATGGACCACAATCCCAGGGCCAGGCTGGCCCACGAAGTGCTCGCCTACGGGGTGCTGAAGTACATCGGCGCCTATGCCGCCGCCATGAACGGGGTCGACGCCATCACCTTCACCGCCGGCATCGGCGAGAACTCCGCGCCGCTGCGTTCCTGGGTCTGCCAGCGGCTGTCGTTCCTCGGCGTGGAGCTGGACGAGACCGCCAACCACACCCGCGGCAAGGTGGACCGCTACATTTCGACGCCGGGCTCCCGGGTCCCCGTGGCCGTGATCCCCACCAACGAAGAGCTGATGATCGCCCGCGAAGCCAAGCGGGTGACGACCTCCCGCGAGGCCTGCCCGGTCATTTGAACACGACCGTCCGGTTGCCCTGGAGCAGGATGCGGTCCTGGACGTGGTAGCGCACGCCGCGCGCCAGCACCACCTTCTCGATATCCCGGCCATAGGCCACCAGGTCCTCCGCGGTGTCGCCGTGGTCGATGCGGATGACGTCCTGTTCGATGATCGGACCTTCATCGAGTTCGGCGGTCACGTAGTGGCAGGTGGCGCCGATCAGCTTGACGCCCCGCTCGAAAGCCTGATGGTAGGGCTTCGCGCCCGCGAAGGACGGCAGGAAGCTGTGGTGGATGTTCAGGATCCGGCCCGGCAGCTGCTCGCATAGCCAGGACGGCAGCACCTGCATGTAGCGGGCCAGGATCATCGCGTCGCCGCCGGCCTCCCGGTAGAGCTGCAGGATGCGGCGGAACCCGGCCTCCTTGGTCTCCGGGGTCATCGGCACGTGCGCGAAGGGGATGCCGTGCCATTCCACGAAGGAGCGCAGGTCCTCATGGTTGCTCACCACCAGCGGGATGTCGAATTCGAAGTCCTGGCTCCGCCAGCGGTAGAGCAGATCGTTGAGGCAGTGGTCCTGGCGGCTGACCAGCAGGACCAGCCGCTTCTTCAGCGCGGAGTCGGCCAGGGACCAGCGCATGCCGAAGGCCTCGGCGATCGCGCCGAAGCGCGCGACGAGATCCTCGTAGCCGAACGGCAGCGAGCTCGCGAGGATCTCGTGGCGCATGAAGAACCACCGGCTGAGGGGATCGGCGTGGTGGCTGGCCTCCAGGATCCAGCCGCCGTGACCGGCCAGGAAACCGCTGACGGCCGCCACGATGCCGACCCGGTCCGGGCAGGCGATGGTCAAGGTGAAACGTCGTTCCTTCGGGCTCATGGGCATCCTTGCGGGATCAAGGTTCGAGGAAGGCCGGGGACAGGATTCGGGTCACCATGGCCGGCACCGGACAATGAGCAACCAGTGTAGCCGCCATCCCCCGGCGCCCGCCGGGCGTTGGCCGGCGCTCCCGGTGCGGCCGCCGATTCGCCCATCCCGCCGACCTAAACGGCCGGAAACTTGGACCGTAATCCAGACACGACCATGAATGGTTCTGCGTTCATCGAAAAGGCGGGGGGTCCCATGAAAAAGCGCTGGTGGGTGGTGGGCGTCATGGCCCTTGGGCTGGTGGGCGGCCTGCTTCTGATGGCCAAGGGCAACCAGAAGCCCAAGTCCAACCAGGACACTCCGTTCCGGCTGGGCAAAGTGCAGATGGAAGATCTCCAGGTCAGCGTCCGCGAAGTGGGGATCGTCGACCCGTTCGTGAAGGTGGACGTCAAGGCCACCGTCTCCGGGCAGATCCTCTCCTTCCGGGTGCGCGAGGGCGACCCGGTCGCCAAGGGCGAGGTGCTGGCGGAAGTGGAACCGGACGTGACCTCGGCCCAGTCCCTGTCCGACGTGCAGGGCAGCGTATCCCAGGCCCGGGTGGCCTTCCTCAACGCCGACAAGGATTTCAAGCAGCAGCAGGCGCTGTTCAAGGAAGGCCTGGTGTCCGAGCAGGCCTTCCGCGGCTCCAAGGTGACCCGGGATCTGGCCGAGGAGACCCTCAAGGCCGCCCAGACCCGCTACCAGATCGTCGAGGACCGGGGCATCCCGATCGCCGGCAACGCCTCCACCCAGCACGCCAAGGTCATCTCGCCCATGGACGGGATGATCATCAAGAAGGGCATCGAGCTGGGCGACACCATCATGTCCGGGGTCAACAGCTTCAATGCCGGCACGGTGATCTACACGGTGGCCGACCTCAAGTCGATGATCATCAAGGTCAACATCAACGAGGTCGACATCGCCAAGGTCAAGGTGGGCCAGCTGGTGCGCATCACCCTGGACGCCTTCCCCCAGCGGACCTTCACCGGCAAGGTGCGGTTCGTCGCTCCGGCCGCCGAGCTGGTGGAGAAGATCAAGGTGTTCAAGGTCGAAATCAACCTGGACGAGCTGAGCGAGGCCTACCGCACCGGCATGAGCGCCAATGTGGAGATCCTGGGTGACAAGCGGGAGAAGGCCGTGAGCGTGCCGCTGGAGGCCCTGCAGCGGCGGGATGGCCAGCCGGTGGTGTTCCGCCTCAAGGCCGGCCTCGCCCCGGACAAGCTGGCCGCCGCCAAGGAAGGTCTCGGCGGCCGTTCCAAGTTCGTCTGGCTGTCCGATCACTGGAGGGACTATTTCGACGTCGTGCCGGTGCAGGCCGGCATCGCCACCCTGGAGCGGGTGGAGATCCTGTCGGGCCTGGCCAAGGACGAGCAGGTCAGCCTCGAAGACCCCACCCGTAAAAAGGTGGAAAAGGACGAAGACAACTTCTGATTATTGAGGGGGGACCGCGCGGTTGATTAATGCCCTCTCATCGCACGCATGCGTGCGATCCCCTCAAACTCCCCCACTCGGCGGCTGGGAGACCCATCCGCCTCGTCCCATCGGAGAATCCATGCCCCTGGTAATTGATACCCGGGAGATCACCAAGGTCTTCGGAGCCAACGGCACCGCCGTCCACGCCCTGCGCGGGGTGGATCTGCAGGTCGAGCAGGGCGAGTTCATCGCCCTGATCGGGCCGAGCGGCTCGGGGAAGTCCACCCTCATGGCCATCCTCGGCTGCCTGGACCGGCCCACCAGCGGCACCTACGCCCTGGACGGCGAGCCGGTCCAGGGACTCACCGGCGCCGAACTGGCGAGGATCCGCAACACCAAGATCGGCTTCGTGTTCCAGGCCTACAACCTGCTGCCCAAGGCCTCGGTGCTGCGCAATGTGGAACTGCCCATGCTCTACGCCGGCGTGGGCCGCCGGGAGCGCCGCCAGCGGGCCATGGAGATGCTGGAGAGGGTCGGTCTGACCGAGAAGGCCCAGAAGCTCCCGGGGGAGCTGTCCGGCGGCCAGAAGCAGCGGGTCTCGATCGCCCGGTCCCTGGCGAACCGCCCGGCCATGCTCCTGGCCGACGAGCCCACCGGCGCCCTGGATTCCAATACCGGCGCCGAGATCCTCGAGCTGTTCAAGGACCTCAACCGCCAGGGCAACACCGTCATCCTGGTCACCCACGACCTGCACATCGCCGCCATGGCCTCGCGCCGGGTGGAGATCCGCGACGGCCTGATCGCCGCCGGGGGACCGGAATGAACTCCGGGGCCTTCCAGGAGCGGATCCGGGAAGCCTGGGTGGAGATCCGGGAGAACCTGGGCCGGTCCATCCTGCAGGCGCTCGGAGTGATCCTGGGGGTGGCCTCGGTGCTGGGCGGGTTCTCCATCTCCGACAGCATGCGCGGCCAGTCCGAGCGGCTCTACGTCAAGCTGGGCGGCCTGGACAAGCTCAACGTCCAGCCCAACGCCATCGTCAAGGACGGCCAGCCCACCGCCCTGCAGGCCGCCAACCTGGGCCTGCGCCACGCCGACGCCAGCGGCGGCGCCGAGCTCGACCTCAGGAACGTGGCCGGCGTCAGCGTGCGCAAGAACGCCCGGGCCCGGACCCGCTCCCCCTACGCCGACCAGGACCGCCAGGTGATCGGCATCGGCGCCGACTACATCCCGATCGAAGGCTACGCCGTGGCCCTGGGCCGCGCCTTCAGCGACACCGAGCTCGAGCGCGGCGAGGCCGTGGCCATCCTGGGCGCCGAGGCCGCCCAGACCTTCTACCCATCGGGCGACGCGGTCGGCCAGGTGCTCACCGTCGGCGACCTGCCGGTGACGGTGGTGGGAACCTTCCAGGAGCGGGTGTTCCGCTTCCGCGAGGACCAGCAGAATATCTTCCACTGGCGCAACCGGATCATCGCCCTGCCCGCGGCCTTCATCCAGAAGCGCATGCAGGGCGACGCCTACCGGCGCATGGACCGGGTCACCTTCCGGCTGCCGGAGATCGGCGCCATCAAGGCCTTCAGCCGCGACCTCACCTCCCTGCTCAAGGCCAGCCACCGGCTCCAGAACGACTTCCGCCTGGACGACGTGGCCGCCCGGATGAAGAAGCAGCAGAGCCAGGGCGATGCCTACGACATCATCTTCCTGCTCTCGGGCATCCTGGCCCTGGTCGGCGGCGGCATCGTCAACGTCAACATCCAGATGGCCTCCCTGAAGGAACGGGTGCGCGAGGTCGGCGTGAAGATGGCCATCGGCGCTTCCGGCCGGGAGGTGTTCAAGGGATTCATGACCGAGGCGCTCCTGCTCACCCTGCTGGGCGCCGCCCTGGGCCTCAGCGCCGGGGTGCTGTTCAGCTGGATCATCACCGTCAACCTGGGCGTGCCCCTGACCATGCGCGCCACCAGCTTCCTCTGGGCGTTCCTGCTGGCGGCGGTGTTCGGCTTCGCCTTCGCCCTCTACCCGGCCTGGAAGGCCAGCCGGCTGTCCCCGATGGAGGCCCTTCGCTATGAATAACGGCTTCCTGCACCGCACCGCCCTGGCCTGGGAGGTGATCACCAGCGGCCTCGCCGAGCTCTGGGCGCACAAGATGCGCTCCCTGCTCACCCTCACCCTGCTGATGCTGGGGGTGTTCGCCCTGGTGGTGATGACCTCGGTGCTGGACGGCATCCTGGACAAGATCGGCACCGGCTTTTCCGGCATGAGCTGGGACGGCACCATCCTCGTCGCCCCCAAGACCGCCGAGACCGCCGAGGACCAGAAGCGCTTCGCCATGAGCCCGGGCCTGCGCATGGAGGACGTGCCGCGGGTGACGGCGCCCTACGACAAGGTCTCGGCCTTCCTGCCGCGGGCCACGCGCCAGGCCAGCGTGAGGGTCGCCGGCGGCACCGAGCGGATCACGGTCACCGGCAACGTGCCCGAGTACCTCCCGGTCATGAACCGCAGGATCGCCTCGGGCCGCGGCCTGACCGAGGACGACCAGCGCCGGCGCTCCACGGTGGCGGTGCTGGGCGCGAGCCTGGCGTCCAAGTTCCTGGGCGGGGCCGACCCGGTGGGCAAGGACATCATGGTGGACGGCCTGCCGTTCCGGGTAGTCGGGGTGCTGGCGCCCATGATGATCTTCAACGACGACACCTGGATGGATGCCAACGGCATGCTCATCCCGCTGGAAGCCTACATGGACCGCCTGGAGCCGACCCACAAGCTCAGCCAGATCGGGGTCAAGCTCAAGGCCAAGCGCGACATGAAGGAGGTCTCCGCGATGGTCCTGGGCCGGGTCAAGCAGGCCCACCATGGCATCGCCGACGTGGAGATCGTCGACCTGGACGCCGAGGCCGCCCGCAGCTGGCAGAACTTCATGCAGCAGATGCACGGCTGGACCGTAGTGCTCATGAGTCTGGCCGGCACCGTGCTGCTGGTGGGCGGCGTGGGGGTGCTGTCGGTGATGCTGATATCGTTCTCCGACCGCCGCTACGAGATCGGCCTGCGCAAGGCCCTGGGCGCCTCGGACCCGGAGATCTTCGTGCAGTTCCTGCTGGAGGCCGCGGTGCTGGCGGCGCTGGGCGCGCTCACCGGCACCGTGGCCGGAGCGATCCTGTGCAAGGCGCTGTCGTCCAACTTCCCCTATGGCCTGGTGGTGAACGTGCCCGGCCTGTTGACTGCCTGGGCGGTCGCCTTGGCCCTATCCCTGGTGTTCGGCCTGTATCCGGCCTTCCGGGCGATGCGGCTCAGCCCGATGGAAGCAATGCGGTAAAGTGGCTTCAATGTTGCAATATTGACTCAATCGCAAATTACCCTACCTTGACCTAGGTTTTCCAGCAAGGGCACGGGCGTGGCGAACGAGTCCGGCGTGTCCCTCCACAACGGGGAACGCGCGCCGCGCCCACCGGGGAGCGGCCCACGCGCGTCCCTCATTCGCCCGGCCGCTCCCCAGGAGGCGACATGAGCACCACCGCCACGACCCACAACGGCGTTTCCATCGAGGACCTCACCGGCCTCATGAACAAGGTCAAGGCCAACCCCGCCATGGGCAAGCTCACCTTCCGGTCCAAATCCAAGTGGATCAACGGGGCCCACTCGCAGAGCACCTTCGACTCCCACTACGCCCTGGGCAAGGACCACAAGCGGACCACCCCCAAATTCCTGGAGGGGGACGAGCCCACCACGCTGCTGGGCACGGACCTGGCGGCCAACGCCGGAGAGGCCGCCCTGCATGCCCTCAGTTCCTGCCTGAACGTCACCTACGCCTACAATGCGGCGGCCATGGGCATCGACATCCAGCAGCTCAGCTTCGAACTGGAGACCGACACCGATCTGCGCGGCTTCATGGAGCTCGACCCGAAGATCCGGCCCGGCCTGACCGAGATGCGGATCAAGGTGAATCTGGCCTGCAACGGCACCCCGCAGCAGGTCAAGGAGCTGCACGAGGCGGTCCTGCGCACCTCGCCGCTGATGGACACGTTCAAGAACCCGGTGAACGTGAAAATGAAATATTGACCGGCTACGGGCCCGGCCGGGCCGAAACAAATCCCCATTCCCGAGGAATTGGTCTTGGCCGGGCTCTGGTTAGGGGGTAGGCTTGATGATTGGGCCTGGATGAGACCCCTTAGGAGTCGTTTCAACACATGAGCAAGCAGCGCGGCCTTGGAAGCCTGGCGGACCTCGCCAAGATCCTGGAAGAAGCCTCCGATCCCGAATCAGCACATCGGGAAGACCGGGAGGTCAAACCCAAGCCCACCGCCACCCGCAAGGGCGGCTCCATCAAGCAGGTCCGCGTCCTGGACCCCAAGCGAAAGCTCTGGTACGAAAAGCGTCTGCGCGAGCAGGCCGAAGCGGCCACGGAGAACGGGGCTGGGGCGGAACCCAAGGCCCCCGAGCGGCCGCACCTGCCGTCCATCACCAAGGCGGTCGCCACCCGCGTGGGCGGCGGCCTGATGGAGTCCCTGGCCGCAGCCGCCAAGGAAGCCAAGGAAGCCAAGGCCAAGGACGGCGGGAAGAACCGCGCCGAAGCCTGGCGCCGCAAACCGGGCGACCCGATCTTCTAGTCCGCAGGATTGGAGCGAGGCCTGACGGGCCGAAGGCCCCGAGCTTTGCTTTATCCTCTTCATCCCCGGACATCTGCGTTCATCCCCGGTCAATTTAAAGCCATGGATGATGCTAATTTGCTGATAATTTGCAGGTTGGCACCATCCACAGTTTGAATAGACCGGGGATGAACGCAGATGTCCGGGGATGAAGGGGAACAGAACCAACCGGCAATTGGCTTGAACACCAGGAGGCTACCGCCGCAGCGGCACCCCCGCCCCGGCCAGGCGAGCCTTGAACTCCGCCGGCGTCATCAGGTCGGCCGGGTAGGCGATGCCGTCGGCGCCGTGGGCCAGGGCTTCGGCGGCCAGGGCCGGATCGGCGCAGCGCAGCAGGATCGGCACGGGCAAGCGGACGGTCCGGGCGCAGAGGCTGTCCAGTTCCGTGGCGCCCGCCGCCAGGACGGCGCCGCCCAGGCCCAGCTGGCCCAGCTCCATCAGACCGTCGAGGATCTCGTCCCAGCCTCCGGCCGCAGACCAGACCGCCTCCAGGGCGGCCACCACCCGGGCGCGGCCGAACCGGGGCGCATCCATGAGGGCGGCGTCCCGGGCCGGCACCACCACCCGGCCGGCCCCGGCCGCGAGGGCCTCGGCCAGCTCCTCCGGACCCTGGAACGGGGCCTCCAGGGCGAAGGGGATGAACAGGGCCCGGGCGACTTCGGTCAGCCAGGCGGAGCGCAGCGCCCGGCCCGCCCCCTGCTCCACGAACAGGATCTCGTCGGCTCCTTCCAGTTCCAGGCGCCGGGCGACCTCCGAGGGCGCCGCGCCGTCGGCCGTGGCGATCCGGCCGTCCCGGACCTGCAGAATGGGCACCACGCGCTTGGCCACCATGGTCACCTCAATTGACGCCGACGCGGGCCCGCGGCTGCTCGTCCAGGCAGGCCAGCAGCTTGGCCAGGAGCACCAGGCCATAGGAACCGGACTTTTCGGGATGGGCCTGCAGACCCACGGCCTGCCCGCGCAGTTCCAGGGCGGAGAACGGCCGGCCATGATGGGCGACCTGCAGGGTCTCGCTCGTGGCCTCCAGGGCGTGGCTGTGCTGGAAATACATCCAGGCGTCGCGGGGATCCGGGAGCCTGGGGTGGGCGCGCAGCTGACGGACCTGGGACCAGCCGTCGTGGGGGAGCTTGACCCCCGGCCCCAGGCTTCGGACGATGCCCGGGATCAGGCCCAGGCCGGTGCCCCGGGGCGATTCCTCGCTGCCTTCGGCCAGCAGATGCAGGCCCAGGCCGATGCCCAGGACCGGCCGCCCGGCCGCCGCCAGCTGCGGCAGGTCCCACCACCAGCCGCCGGCCTTCAGGGCCGCGCAGGCGGCCTCGAAGGGGCCCGCGCCCAGGAGGATGAGCGGGCCGTCCGGGGCCGCGCCGCCCGGCGCCACGGCCCGGCGGTGGTCGAAGCCGAGATGGTCCAGGGCCCCTTCCAGGGTGTTCAGCGGCTGGTCGCCATACTGGATGAGGGTGATCATCGCGCCCCCAGGAGGGGCAGGAGCTGGACCAGGTTCGGGGCCTGGAGATCGGTGTCGTCGGCGATCCAGTTGCGGTCGGGCCCCACGGCGGCGAACACCCAGTCGATCCCCGGACACAGCGCCCGGGCGCCCCGCAGGGCGGCGGCATCGTCGCAGGTGTCGCCCACGAAGATCACCCGGGTCGCCCGGAAGCCATCGGCCAGCTGCAGGAGGCCCTCCGGCCGGGGCTTGCGCAGGTGGGGGGCGCTGTCGGCCACCGCCGGGATGCGGAAGCCCAATACCTGGAAGGCCAGAGTCAGCTCGTCGGGCGGCCGGCCGGTGAAGATGGCCACATCGCCGGGGAACCGATCGAGCGCCTCCCGGGTGATCATGGGCCGCTCCATCCGGCGGGTGCGCACGTAATGCCGCTGCACCGCCGCCTGGCAGACCGGCTCCAGTTCCCGGATCCGCTGTTCCAGATGCGGCAGGCCCTTGGATTCGGCCCGCTTGACCTCCTCCAGGGCGCCGAGTTCGGCCAGGGCCAGGGCCCCGGCGGTGAGCCGGAAATCGTTGTTGAACCCGCCCACCCGCTTGAAGGCGGCGAAATGGTCGTCGTCCCAGGGCAGGCCCGGGGCCAGTTCCGCCAGGGCCGCGGCCACCGCTTCATGGAAGGAGCGGCCCGGATCGATGAGCACCCCGTCCACATCCAGGATCAGCAGCGAATGCCCGGGCGTTCCGGCCCGGAGGAAGGTGTCCGGGACGGCCGCCCCGGCGCGGCCCAGGTCGGCCAGCAGGTCCGCGGGGCCCAGGGCGTAGGCGCCCGTTCCGGATTCCCGGAGCAGCAGCACGATGCCGTGCCGGTCCACCGCCGTGCGCTGGGAGCGGGGCAGGCCCGGCGCGTCGTCGCGCAGGAGCACCACCAGGGGCGGATGCTCCCGGGTCGCGGCGAACGGAAGGAAGGCGTCCAGGGTCAGCAGGTCCATCCGGTCCAGGGCTGGCGTGCGGTCCAGGTTCAGCCAGATCTGGTCGCGGGGCCCACAGGCGGCGGCGGCGTCCATCAGGGTGGCCAGGACATCCCGGCCCGCCAGCGTGAGGATGCCGCATTCGGCCCCCGCGGCCCGGATCCGGGCTTCCCAGTCCGGCTGCAGGGAGGCGGCCAGCCAGATCTTCGCGGCCGGGCGGGCCCGCAGCAGATCGTCAAGGAGGGATTCTATGGAGGGCCCCCCCAGCACGCCTCCCCGCGGAGCGCCCAGAGCCGCCCCGTTCTGATCGTCCACGATTTCCTCATCCGGTGCGCGCATCCCCTATAGGTTAGCCCAGGCCACCGCCAAGGTGGGAATATTCAGGCGGGAATGGCGGCGGGCAGGGACCGGGGGAACAGCTTGCGCGCGGGGACCGGGGCGGTGGCGTCGGCCCAGGTCCAGGCGGTGGGATCGGCGAGGATGGCGCGGGCCAGTTCCACGTGCACGGCGTGGCCGGCGCAATGGGCTTCCACGAAACCTTCCAGGGGCGCGCCAAGCAGCGCCAGATCGCCCACCAGGTCGAGCATCTTGTGGCGGACGGCCTCGTCCTCGAAGCGCAGGGATTCGTTGAGGGGGCCCTCGGCGCCGAACACCACGGCGTTGTCGAGCGTGCCGCCCTTGGCCAGGCCCCGGCTGCGCATGAATTCGATGTCGCTTTCGAGGCAGAAGGTGCGGGCTGAACCCAACTCGCGGCAATATTTGTCGGTGCCGAGGGTGAGTTCCCGGGTCTGCCGGCCGATGAATGGATTCTCGTAGACGATGGTGTAGGCCAGCCGCAGGCCATTCCAGGGGGTGACCCGCATCCACTTCTCGCCCATGCGCACTTCCACGGGCTTGAGGATCCGCATGGCGCGCGGCCAGATCGCCATCGGCCGGATCCCGGCCTCCTGGATCAGGGCCACCCAGGGCTGGGCGCTGCCATCCAGGATGGGCAGTTCCTCGCTGTCCACCTCGATGGTCACATGGTCGATGCCCAGGCCCACCAGAGCGGAGAGCAGGTGCTCCACGGTCTGCAGGCGGACCCCGGAGCGGGTAAGGGAGGTGGCGAGGGTGCAGTCGCCGGCGAACTCAGCCAGGGCCGGGATCTCCACACCGGTGGGGGTGTGCAGGAAGGTGATGCCGGAAGCCCGCTCGGCCGGCCGAAGCACGACGGTGCAGGGGCGGTCGCCATGCAGACCGCGGCCGGACAGGGTAGCGACCTGGCGCAGGGTCTGGGCGTGGCGGTTCCGGTGCATAAAATCCTCGCTCAATCATCAGCAAGGATCATGCCCGTATTTAATTGACTGAAAACAATATTGTTAACCACGAATCGCCGACCCGGTGCTGTGGGCCGATCCACCACACCCTGTGGTCCCGGGCTGCCACCGCGCCCAATCTTCGGGGGTGGTGAGCTTGAGGTTGGTGGGCGGAGCCAGGACCAGTTTCACCCGCAGGCCGCGGGCCTCCAGCAGGGAGACATCGTCGGTGCCCAGGAAGCCGTTGCCCCGGGCCCACTGGAACGCCGCGAGCCAGGTGCCCAGGCGGGCCACCTGGGGGGTCTGGGCCCGGAAGATCCCCTCCCGCGGTTCGGTGCCCAGCACCTGCCCCTGGGCGTCCACCCGCTTGAGGGTATCGGTGGAGGGCTCGCCCAGGACGGCGCCGTCCCAATCGGCGAGGGCCGCCAGGGCCTCATGCACCGGCCCCGCCGGCGGGAACGGGCGCACGCCATCGTGGATCATCACCGCCGCCCCGGGCGCGTCCGGCAGCGCCGCCAGCGCCAGGGCCACGGATTCCTGCCGGACCGGGCCGCCCGGAACCGCCCAGAGCGGCACCGGCACCTTCCAGCTCCGGACCTCGGCCAGCCGGTCCTCTGGCACGGCCAGGGCGATCCCGGCCAGTTCCGGCATGGCCGGGACCAGGAAGGCCCGGATCGTGGCCTCCAGAAGGGTCATGCCGCCCCAGTCCCGGAACTGCTTGGGGACGCCGCCACCCATGCGGGCGCCCTGCCCGCCGGCCGGGATGACCAGGAAAGGCCGGTCAATTTTCACGGGTTATGAAGGGCTCGAGGCCCTGCCCCTTGAAGATCTTGGCGATCTCCTCGGCGGCCTTCTGGGCCTGCTCGAGGTGCGCGTAGGTGCCGACCCGCACCCGCTTGATGGTGACGCCGCCCTTGGTCTGGGCTTCCACGAGGCTGACCGGGCCAATGGCGGACTGCAGTTCCTGGCTAAGCCGGGCGATGTTGCCGGGGTTGGCCAGGGCCGCCACCTGGATGGTGTAGGGATCGCCCTGGACGGCGGAGGGATCCACCGGCGCCGGCTTGCCCTTGGCGTCCACGGTGCGGATCCGCACGCGGGCCGTGCCGGTCTCCTGGATGCCCAGGGCCTTGGCGGCCTTCTCCGAGACGTCGAGGATGCGGCCGCGCAGGAACGGTCCGCGGTCGTTCACTCGGACGATGGTGTGCTTGCCGGTGGTCAGGTTGCGCACTTCCAGCCGGGTGCCGAACGGCAGCGTCCGGTGGGCGCAGGTGAGGTCGGACGGGTTGAAGGACTCGCCGTTGGCGGTGGGGCGCCCGGCGAAGCCGTCGTCACCGCCGTACCAGCTGGCCTGGCCCGTCTCGGTGTAGACCCGGCCGGCGGTCATTTCCATGGGCGGGGGCTCCGGCAGGGCCGCCTCGGGCGAGGGCGGGACTTCCGGGGCCGCCTGGGGCCGGGTGCAGTGCAGGCAGAACAGCATGACCACCACCAGGGCCGGGTAGCGGACCAGGGCGCGGACTTTCCGGAGGATGCTGTACTGGAGCTGGAACGGAGCGACGACGACGGGATGGCACACCACCTGGATGTCTTCGATCCAGATGCTGAAAGCCCTGCTCCAGTTCTGCGTGGACAGCACGTTGAAATCCATGGTTCTCCGGAAAGATCTTTGGGACGTTGAACAGCCCAAGTTTCCATTTTAACCACTTCGCTCCATTTGTAAATTGGCCTCCCGGAAGAGTCGCCAGTTAATTTACAAAGGACCCGTCTTGTTCCACTATATTAATGACCTTCGCAGTATATTTTCTTTATTGCTCCTTGGGGATTTCTGAGAATTTGAAGGCTTTCGGACGGTCCCGGTCGGCCCCGAAAGCGGCCGGAAGGCGCTTGCTCCCCTTCTCGGCAGCATCCTTGGTCGGGTAGTCCCCGTAGAGGATCTGGTAGCAGATCCGGCCGTCCCGGAGGGTCATGGGCAGCAGGAACAGATCCGGTTTCTCATCCTTGAACAGGTCCTGCACCCGGCGGATGGTATCGCCCTGGCAGGCGATCTCCAGGCGCAGGGCCCAGTGGTCCGGCTTGGATTCCTTGACGTGCTGGGCGCCCTGGGCCGAGGCCTTGTCCAGATCACCCTTGCGCAGGGCCTCCAGCCGGTCGGGAAGGGCGGCTGCGACGGCCTTGACCGGCTCGGGCCTGGGTTCGGGCTTGGCCTCCTCCGGCTTGGCGGCCTCGGTGGGCGCGGCCTGGGGCGGCACGGCGATGGAGGGCGCGCCCTCGGGCCGGATCCGGTCGGGTTCGGGCGCGGGCTTGGAGGTGGCCGGAGGCGCGGGCGGCTTGGGGGCCGGGTGGCGCCGGCGCAACACCAGGAATCCGGCAACCAGGCAAACGACCACCACCGCGGCCAAGGCCACCCATTTAAAGAGACCGGATCGGGGCGCGGCCCCGGCTTCCTCCGCCGGAGCCGGTTCGGGCTCCGGGTCGGGCTCGAGGTGGACCCGCAGCGGGGCCGGCGGTTCCGGCACAGGCTCGGCTTCCGGCTCGGGCTCGGGCAGGGGCGGCAGCTCCACGGAGGGGGTGGGGAGGTCGGCATGGCCGGTCTCCACGTGCAGGGTCGGCTCCGGCTCCTCGGCCAGGCCGGGTACCGTGAGCCCCTCGGGCAGGTAGAGCGGCTCGGGTTCGGGCAGCACCGGTTCGGGCGGCGCGGGTTCGGGGATCGGTTCCTCGTCCAGGGCCTGGGACAGGTGCTCCAGATTGGTCGTTGGCCGGGCCGCTTCCTGGATGGTGTTGAACAGCGAAGCCGAGGGTTCCCCCGGCGCCTCGGCGGTTTCGGCCAGGGGCGGCGAGAGCGGTTCCGGGTCGCCGGCCAGGGCCGATTCCAGGGCCTGCCGGTCCAGGGGCGGCATCTCGTGCAGGCGGGCCCAGCCCATCTCCCGCAGGAACAGGGCGAAGGCCCCCACCCGCAGGGGCTCGGCCTGGGCTTCCCGGCCCAGCTCCAGCAGGGTGTGGGTGCCATCCAGCAGGGTCGTCAGCCGGCCCAGGTCGGGGGGCAGACTCAGGTCCATCAGGCTCTTTCCCTGCAGAACCACGACCTGGTTGAGGGGGCCGAGCAGTTCGAGCAGGGAGCCCCGGTCCTGGATGGCCAGCATCCCGCCCAGCAACAGCTGCGGCGTGTTCAGGGGCAGCCGGACCACGTGGGCGTCCAGCTCCCGGGATTCGAAGGCGGGCATGGCGTCGGCCTGGGCCATGCAGCCGTGGATGATCCGCTCGACCTGCAGCTTGGCCACGTCCAGCAGGTCGCGCTGGGTGATGAAGCCCATCTCGATCAGGTTCTTGCCGATGCTGATGCCGGGCTTGAGGTTGGCCAGGGCATAGTCCATCTGGGCCTGGGTGATCCGGCCGCGCTCGACCAGGATGGTGGTGAGCCGGTCGGCCAGGTGGGTGCTCTGGGCGAACACGGTGTCGCCGTAGTCCAGGAAGACCGTCCGGCTGGGATCCTGGCCCAGCTTCCAGACCCCCGTGGCCTTTTCGCGGTGCAGCCGGAACAGATCCTGGAGGGCCAGCAAGCTCATCGCACCACCCACCTCTGAAGTTTCAGTTTGCCTGCCTTGACTGTCAGGGATTCGCCTGCAAGTAAGGTAACAGACATGCGGGGATCCGTGGCCTTGGCGCCATCCAGGGTCACCGCGCCCTGCTGGATGAGCCGCTCGGCCTCCTTGCGCGAAGCGGCCATGCCGCGCTCGGCCAGGAGCTTGGCCAGGCTTTCCGGGCCCTGGGTGGGCGGGACTTCCACCTCGGGGGCAGCCTCGGTATTGCGCTCGGAGAAGCGCCTGACCCAGCGCTCCTCGGCCGCCAGGGCCTCGGCCTTCCCGTGGAACTGGCCGACGATCTCCCGGGCCAGGCCCTTCTTGGCGTCCATGGGGTGGCCCTGCTTGAGGGCCTCGATCTCGGCGGGCAGCAGGTCGGTGAGCAGCAGCCACCAGCTCCACATGTTCTCGTCGGAGATGCTCATGGCCTTGCCGAACTGGGTGTCGGCCTCCTCCATGAAGCCGATGTAGTTGCCCAGGGACTTGGACATCTTCTCGACGCCGTCCAGGCCCAGGAGCAGGGGCACGGTCAGGACGATCTGCGGCGGCTGGCCGCTGGCGGCCTGCAGGTCGCGGCCGCGCATGAGGTTGAACAGCTGGTCGTTGCCGCCCAGTTCCACGTCGGCCTCCAGGGCCACGGAGTCGTAGGCCTGCACCAGGGGATACAGCAGTTCGTGCAGGGCGATCGGCTCGCTGGCCCCCATGCGCTTCTGGAAGTCATTCCTTTCCAGCATCTGCGCCAAAGTGAACTTGCTCGCCAGGCGGATCCAGTCTTCGCCCTTCAGGCTGCCCATCCATTCGCTGTTGAAGCGGATCTCCGTGAGTCCGGGGTCCAGCACCTTGAAGACCTGGGTCTTGTAAGTCTCGGCGTTGGCCAGGACCTCGTCCCGGGTCAGCGCGGGCCGGGTGGCCTTCTTGCCGGTGGGATCGCCGATCAGCCCGGTGAAATCGCCGATGAGGAAGATCACGGTATGGCCCAGTTCCTGGAACTGGGCCATCTTTCGCAGGAGCACGCCGTGTCCCAGATGCAGGTCCGGCGCGGTGGGATCGAAGCCCGCCTTGACCCGAAGCGGCCTGCCGGCCTTGAGCCGGGCCAGCAGGAGATCCTCGGTGTGGCACGTCACCGTGCCTTTCTTGAGCAGAGCCAGGGCATCCAGGGGAGAAGCGTTTACCATCCAAGCATATTGGCGTAAATGCGCTCATTTCTCCAGCGGGACCGCGCCCGGCTTCGAACCGGGGGTCATTTCTCCGGGTCGACCTGGATATCGGTCAACTGGTCGTTCACCAGTTCGACCACCAGCGAGGCCCCCGTGGACATGCGCAGGCGTACGGTGACGGTTTTGCGGTCCCCGGTGTCGCGGCTCTTGATGACGACGCCCCCGGGGCCCCGGCTCCTGAGCATCTCCCGGATCTCAGGGCGCTTTTCCGGCAGGTCGCCCAGCTTGTCCCGCCACTCCCGGGAGGCCCTTAGGAATTCCTCCTCGGTCGGGTAGTTCTGGGCCAACCCCGGGTTTTCCCGGTACAGCCGGCGGGCCCCGGAATCGGTCTTCAGGTCGTCCAGCTTGCGGTGCATAGTCACCCAGCCCCGGTCCATGGCCGTGTTGACCTTGTTGTAGACCACCCAGGCCAGGGCGCCGATCGCCAGGAGCAGGCAGAGGGCCGCGGCCCCGCAGCCGATCAGGATCTTGCCGCCCGTGCCCAGGCCGGCTTTCCGGGGCGGCGGGGCGGCCGAATTGTCCCAGCTGGCGTCCTGGACCATTTCCGTCCCCTACAGCAGGTTGCTGGCCAGTTCGGCCATCTTGCTGCGCTCGCCCTTGACCAGGGTCACGTGGCCGCTCAGTTCCAGGTGCTTGAAGTGCTCGGCCAGATAGCTGAGGCCGTTGCTGGAGGCGTCCACGTAGGGGTTGTCGATCTGGAAGGGATCCCCGGTGAACACGATCTTGGTGCCGTCCCCGGCCCGGGTGAGGATGGTCTTGACCTCGTGCGGGGTCAGGTTCTGGGCCTCGTCGACGATGATGTACTGGTTGGGGATGCTGCGGCCGCGGATGTAGGTGAGCGGCTCGACGCTCATGTAGCCGCCCTCCTCCAGCTGGGCCGGGGTCATGGAGGAGCGCCGGCGCTGCTCCATGTTGGCGGCCACGATGAAGTCCAGGTTGTCGTAGATGGGCTGCATGTACGGCCTGAGCTTTTCCGCGATGTCCCCGGGCAGGAAGCCCAGGTCCCGGCCCAGCGGCATCACCGGCCGGCTCACCAGCAGCTTGTTGAAGCGCTCCTCGTCCACCACCTGCTGCAGGCCGGCGGCGATGGCCAGCAGGGTCTTGCCGGTGCCGGCCTTGCCCATGAGGGTCACCACCTGCACCGCGTCGTCCAGGAGCAGGTCCAGGGCGAACTGCTGCTCGCGGTTGCGCGGCTTGACCCCCCATGGGGGCACCTCCAGGCGCTTGAGCGGGTGGATCCGGCCGTCGGCGGCGTAGAAGCGGCCCAGGGCGGTGTGGGAATCGTTGCTGCGGTCCACCAGGGTGACGAACTGGTTGGGGTTGAGGAGCTGGTCCGGCTCGGGCAGCAGCCCGCCGTCGAACAGCATGTCCACCTGCACCGGGTCCACGGTCCAGGTGGCCGTGCCGGTGTAGAGCTCGTCCAGCGCCACCCGGTCGGTGGTGTAGTCCTCGGCGGACAGGCCCAGGGCGTCGGCCTTGATGCGCAGGTTGGTGTCCTTGGACACCATCACGACCTTCTCCTTGCGGGACTTCAGCAGGTCCAGCGCGCAGGCCAGTATCTGGTTGTCGGCCTTGTGCTTGTCCAGGGTGGTGATGGTCAGGTCGAGGGGATGCTGGGCCACGTCCACCACCAGCGAGCCGCCGCCCTCGAGCGGCACCCCGGTGCTCAGCTTGCCCAGGGTCCGGAGCTTGTCCAGCTGGCGGGAGACGGACCGCGCGTTCCGGCCGATCTCGGTCTGGTCCTTCTTGAAGGTGTCGATCTCCTCGATGACCACGATCGGGATCACCACCTCATGCTCCTGGAAGTGGAAGATGGCCGCCGGGTCGTGCAGCAGGACATTGGTATCCAGGACGAACACTTTCTTGCTGGACGCGACCATTATGGGGACCTCCATGAATGAGGGCTGCTCAGGTGAAGCCTAGCACCGTGTCAAGTGGAAGGAACCGGCCAATTGCCAGCTTGAATGCCGGACCCTGGACGCGCTATCCTGGACGTTCCTGCCTGTCAGGAATCGCCGGTATAGCTCAGGGGTAGAGCAACGGTTTCGTAAACCGTAGGTCGGGGGTTCAAATCCCTCTACCGGCTCCAGAAGGAAAGGTACCTCATGGCCCTCGCGGCGGATCCGGTTCCCCCGGTAGCCCGACAGGTTGAGCACACGTCCGTGTGGCACGGACAGCCGGTGCAGGATCCCTGGTTCTGGCTGCGGGCCAAGGGCAGCCCCGAGGTCGAGGCCTACCTGAACGCGGAGAACGCCTACACCGAGGCCATGACCGCGGACCTGCAGCCGTTCGCCGCCACCCTCTACCAGGAGATGCTCGGGCGCATCAAGCAGACCGACCTGAGCGTCCCGGCCCGGCGCGGGAGCTATTACTACTATTCCCGCACCGTCGAGGGGCGGCAGTATCCCATCCTGTGCCGGCGCCCTGCGGCCCCCGACCGGAGCGACGACCCCCAGGCCGCCGAGGAGGTCCTCCTGGACCCGAACGAACTGGCCAAGGGCCTGCCGTTCCTGGGCCTGGGCGGCACGGCGGTGAGCGACGACGACCGCACCCTGCTGTTCAGCACCGACCGCACCGGCTTCCGCCAGTTCGAGTTGCACACCCGGGACCTGGGCACGGGCCGGATCAGCCCGCCCCTGGCCGAGCGGGTCGATTCGTTCGCCTGGGCCAGGAACCACCGGCAGGTGTTCTATGTGACCGAGGACCCCGTCACCAAGCGTGCCGACCGGCTCTGGCGGCTGGATCTGGGCACCGGCCGGGCGCAGCAGCTCTACCACGAAACCGATGAACTGTTCAGGCTTGGCATTTCGCGGACCTCCGACAAGGCCTTCCTCGTCCTTTCCGTCGACAGCACCGACACCTGGGAGCGGCGGGTGCTGCGTGCGGACCGCCCCACCGGCCCGTTCCTGGTGGTCCTGGCCCGGTCCAAGGGCCACAAGTACGATCTCGAACATCGCGGCCGCAGCTTCTACATCCGCACCAACCGGAACGCCAAGAACTTCCGGATGGTGACCGCGCCCGACCGGGATCCCTCCGAAGCCAACTGGAAACCCTTCCTGGCCCACGATCCCCAGGCGCTGCTGGAGGGCATCCAGCTGTTCCGGGGCCACGGCGTCGCCATCCACACCGCCGAAGGGCTCCGGCGCATGCGGGTGATCGACTTCCGCAGCCGCCGCTGGCGCGAGCTGGTCTTCCCCGAGGCGGTCTACGCCGCCAGTCCGGGCGCCAACGAGGAATTCGACTGCGCGGCGTTCCGGCTGACCTACCAGAGCCTGATCACCCCGCCCTGCGTCTACGACTACGACCTGGCCACCCTCGCGCCGACCCTGCGCAAGCGGACTGAAGTCCTGGGCGGCTACGACCCGGCCGGGTATGCCACCGAGCGGGTCTGGGCCACGGCCCGGGACGGGGTCGAGGTGCCGCTGTCCGTGGTCTACCGGAAGGGCCTCAAGCGCGACGGCCAGGCGCCCCTGTTCCTCTATGGCTACGGCTCCTACGGCTACGGCATCGCCCCGGCCTTCTCGATCCCCCGGCTCAGCCTGCTGGACCGGGGCATGGTCTACGCCATCGCCCACATCCGCGGCGGCGACGAGCTGGGCGAGTCCTGGCACGACGACGGCATGCTGATGAAGAAGATGAACACCTTCACCGATTTCATCGACGCGGCGGAAAGCCTCATCAAGGACCATTGGACCTCCCCGGACCGGCTGGTCATCGAGGGCGGGAGCGCCGGCGGGCTGCTCATGGGCGTCGTCACCAACCTGCGCCCGGACCTGTTCAAGGCGGTGCACGCCGCCGTGCCGTTCGTGGACGTCATGAACACCATGATGGACGCCAGCCTGCCGCTCACCGTCGGCGAGTACCTGGAATGGGGCAACCCGAATGAAAAAGCAGCCTTCGACTGCATGCGGAACTACAGCCCCTACGACAACCTGGCCCGCCGGGACTACCCGGCCATCCTGGTCACCACCAGCTACAACGACAGCCAGGTGATGTACTGGGAACCGGCCAAATACGTGGCCAAGTTGCGCACCCTCAAGACCGACGGCAATCCGCTGCTGCTCAAGGTCAAGATGGAGCCCGCCGGCCACGGCGGCGCGTCGGGAAGGTACGACGCGCTCCGGGACAAGGCCTTCGAGACCGCCTGGATGCTCAGGCAGGTGGGCATCCGGGAATGACTCAGGGCTGGTAGCTGCCCACGCTGGTGCACACGTTGCCGGCGGCGTCCCGGACGCTCAGGCGCCAGGTGTAGGACGTGCCCGTGGCCAGGCCCGGCGCATGGTTGTTGTTGGGGTCGGTGGGATCCGCTCCATAGGTCAGGGAGGTCGCGGTCGACGCCAGGCCCAGCCCGCTCCCGCCCTGGCTCGGCACCTGCCAGAGGGGCCCGCCGCCGCTGGTCAGGCCGATGGAGAACTGGTAGGTGTAGCTCGCCGGCGGCGCCGCCGGGGCGGCCCAGGTGAAGGTCGGCATCAGGTCGCTGGTATGGTTGGCGGGGGCCGCGGGATTCTGCGGGAAGGCGTTCAGGACGACGGCCACCGGGAGGTTGAAGGTGTCCGCGGCCGTGCCGTTGCCGTAAGTGACATTGAAATTGTAGCTGTCCCCCACGTTCGGGGGGGTGCCGCCGAGGCTGGCGAAGATCGTGGCGCCGTTGTTGTCCAGGTAGCCGAGGTTGGCCGGGACCGGGATCCCGGGGCCGGCGACCAGGGTGGTGCTGGCGACCTGGTCCGTGCCGTCGCGGAACTGGATGTCCAACCCGTAGCTGTCGCCGCCGCCGCCGACGTTCTGATCATGGGTGGTGGCCAGCGAGGGCCTGCTGCCGGCCGCGGTCAGGGTGACGTCGGCGCCGGTCACGTCCCCGGTGACCGGGAAGTTGGTCTTGTCCTGGCCCAGGTTGGTGTTGGTGATGTCCCCGACCCCGATCTGGCCGTTCTTGTCCTGGTCCAGGATGGCGAACAGGAAGTACTGGCTGGTCGCGGTGCTGGTGGGCACCCCGCTGACCGAATAGGCCTGCGGGCTCACCGGGTTGGTCACGACGGTGCCGTAGGCAATGCCGGTCGACTGGTCGAAGATCCCGGCGATCAGGGGTCCGGTCGGGGTCGCGGCGAAGGTGATGGTGCCGGAGACCGTGTTGGCCCCGGTGCCGGCGGCGATGGTGACCGGGTTGAGGGCGGCGGAGTAGGGGCTGACGACCGGCGTCGCGTAGCTGCGCACGGCCTTCATCCGGAAGTAGTAGCTGGCGTTGGCCGCCAGGCCGGGGTTGTTGACGAGGAAGAAGACATTCCGGCCGTCGGCCTTGAAGGTGGCAGAGGCGAACCCGGCCGGGAACGCGCCGTCGGTGCTCCACTCCACCACGTAGCTGTCGGCCTGGTACTCGCCCGCGTTGTTGACGTTGGGATCACTATAGCTGATCGCCACCCCGGCGGCGCAGGGGCTCACCTGGATGGACGGCGCGGCGAGGGCGGTCACGGGGGCCCCGTCGACCAGGGTCGCGACGACCCCGGCCAGGTCCGCGCCATTCACGGTCAGGCCGGCCATCGTCACGGTCGGCGCGTCCGCCAGGCCGATGCCGGTGCCCGCGGTGTCCATGGTGGCCGTGAGGGTGTAGGTGTCGGGTACCACCCCCTGGATGGTGAAGGCGCCCGGGGCGGTGATGTGGGTGGCGTAGGTCGCGCCCATGTTGCCGGTCAGGGTCAGGTCGATGGGCTTCTGGACCGCCCCCGCATAGGCGGCCGTGCCGGTCACCTTGTAGCCCAGGGCCACCTGGAAGTTGGCGTTGACGACGTTGGCCGCGGCCACGGTGACCGGGACGGTGGCCGGCATGAAGGCGGTGGAGGGGCCGCTGAGGCTCGGCGTGAGCGTGTAGGTCCCGGGCGGGACCAGGGGGAAGGTGAACGCGCCGGTGGCGTCGGTGGTGGCAGTCTGGGGGGTGCTGGTGTTGAGGGTCACGATGACGCCCGGAACGGCGGCCCCGCCGATGGCCTGGGTGACGGCGCCGGAGACGCTGAACGGCGCGACCACCGCCACGGCCACGGTGGCGCTCTGGGCCGGCGTGCCGATGGTGTTGGCCACGGTGACATAGTAGTTGCCGGCGTCGGTCAGGGCGGCGGCGGCCACCGAGTAGGTGGCGGCGGTGGCGCCGGCGATGGCGGTGCCGCCCAGGTACCACTGGTAGGTGAAGGTGGAGGGATTGCCGGTGGCCGCCACGGTCAGGCTCAGCGGCGCCCCGACGGCCACGGTCTGGGCGGCGGGCTGGGTGGTGATGACCGGGGCCGAGTTCACCGTGAGGATGGCCGGACTGCTGGTGACCGCCGTGCCGACCCCGTTGCCGACCGTCACCGTGTAGCTATTGCCGTTCATGGTCGGATCGGTGGCCGCGGTGGTGTAGCTGGCGCCGGTGGCGCCGGCGATGGCGGTCCCGCCCAGCTTCCACTGGTAGGTCGGCGCCGGCGTGCCGGCGGCCACCACCGTGAAGGTGGCGGTCGCCGGGGCGACCACGGTCTGGCTCGCGGGCTGGGTGGTGATGGTGGCGGCGACATTGACCGGGGCCGCCGGCGTGCCTCCGCTCCTGCCCTTGCAGGCCATGAAGCCGGCCAGAAACAGCAGGGAAAGGGGTGGGGCCAGGAACCTGAGGCGGGCAGACACGAAGACCTCCGGGGATGGGTGGGGAACGGCAGGCCGATGGCCCGGGGGCACCGGCCCTCATTCGGCTAGGCGGATTTGCAGGTACTGCCAAGGCGCAATATCGTCCGCAGTTGGGAGGCGGGCAAGACAATTGGATTAAATATTAATTTTATCGAATTGAAGTTCCCATCCAACGAAGGCCCGTGCGGGAAAAAGAAATTTGGTTCCCACCCCTCCCCAAAATGAATTTCATTCTTATGATTTGTTAATACAGACCCGGCCTAGCCCACCGCCCTGCCCTTCCCGGAGGAGCCATGTCTTCAGTCCATGGATGGATCCTGCTCTGCCTGGCGACCGCCGGGGCCCTGCACCCCCATGCCCCCGCCCCCCGCGCCAAACCGGCCCCGGCGGTCAAAGGGGTGGCCCTGCGGGGCGAACCCCCGGCCCGGCCGCCGCACCCGGGGCCCCAGCCCCCCGCCGTTTTGCGCGCGCCGGACGGGCCCGCGGGCCTCGCCTCCGGGATGAGATTCTAGCCCAAGTTCCGCACGAAAGTCTCTAACCATCTTTGTTGCCAATCCCGACACCTCGCTTTAGTGACTATTTCGAGGTGTTCAGGGGTGGCCTCAGAGCCAGGTCTTGATTGGCCTCATGGGTTCGGGATCCAGGCCCAGATGGCGGTAGATTTCCCCGACCCTCCGGTCGGGGACGCTGCCTCTGCGGATCGCCAGGGTTCGGCCGTCTGCTGTAGGTAGGAGCGTGGTAACCACGTGGTGGGTGCCGAGTTCTTCGCGCATGGTCTCCCAACTCGTGTGGTCTCCCGCCTCCTTCAGGGTTCGCTCGATGACCGCCTGCAGGTGGAAGGCCAGGACCGCCAGGAATATGTGGGTTTCCACCCGGATTTCCTTCTGGTGGTAGACCGGCCGCATGTCCAGGGTTCCCTTGAGATCTCGGAAGGCTGATTCGATGCGAGTGAGGGCGATGTAGGTCCGCCAGATCTCCTCTGGTCCCATGTCCTTCCGGCTGGTCCGCAGGAAGTAGGCGCCGTCCAGTTCCTCCGCCCTGGCCCGTTTCTCGGCCTTCAGCGTCCACTCCAGGGCGCCGTTGTTCCGCTCCACCTGGTAGTAGCGCCCCGCCCGGGGATAACGTTCCCGCAGCCGGCCGATCCGCTCGCCCAGGTCCTTGTCCGCCATGGGTTCGCCCCGCTCCTGGGCCTTGGCTACGGCCTCGACCAGGGCTTCCAGGTCCTTGACCAGCTTCTTCTCCTGGCGTTCCCGGATGGCCCTTTCCTTCTCCGCCCTGGCCGGGCTCACGCACAGCAGGAACACCTCGTCGCCATGCTCGATGCGCTTGATCTGGACCGGCACCTTGTTGGCGCTGGGTTGGATCTCCTGCCAGCCCTCCAGGTCCTCGAAGTCCTGCAGCAGCGAATTGCGTTGCTGCTGGAAACCCGCCATCAGGTAGTCGTAGTGCCGCTCCCGAACCAGGTTCAGGTTGTCCGCGCTGGCGAACCCGCGGTCCATGACCACCGTGGTGCCGCCCTCCCGCCCGGTCCGTGCTTCCAGCCCATCGAGCATGGCTTTCACCGTAGTGCCGTCGATGGTGTTACCGGCATAGACCTCGTGCCCGATGGGGAACCCGTCCGCATCCAGCATCAGCCCCATGGCCACCAGCTTGCAGTCCGTCCGCATCTCCTTGCTGTGGCCTCGCATCGCCTTCGGGTTTCGCGCCGCCTGGCCTTCGAAGTAGGCATTGGTCAGGTCGTAGAGCACCAGCGAACCTTCGAGATTGAACAGGGACTTCTCTCTCGCATACAGTTCCCGCTCGATCTCCAGCCGGTGCCCGTGGAGCTTGTCCATGTTCCGGTAGAACTTGTCCTCGTTCAGATGCTCGACGTCGACGGCCAGAACATCCGCGACCGCCTCGCGCTTGGACCAGCCCACCATGGCCAGCTCCGAGCAGGGGTTGACCAGACGATTCAGGGTCATCACTTCCGTCAGCTTGCGCGCCGGCGCCGAAATGCCCACGGTCTTCAGGACCTCGTCCATGTTGAGCCGCTGCCAAATCTGGTGCCCGACATGAAGGGGCCCGACCTTCCGGAGATCCTGACATTTGACGCCCGAGGTCTTCACCGGCACCACATCGGGCACGGCGGTTTCACCGGCAAGCGGGTCTTCCAATTCCACCGGGCTGGCCTTGGCCTGGCGTTCCCGGATCTTGGCGACGGCATGGTCCACCCGCGGGTCCGGGAACAGCGACGGCTGCCCGCCCAGGGCCATCTGGATCCGCTCGGCCAGCGCCAGCCACTCTTCCTTGGGGCCGGGATCCATCTTGCCGAGGTTGCAGATCGTTTTGTGCCGCGGCCCAGCTGGCGTCAGCACAGACTCCACCAGCAGGTGGCTGACGTAGGTCTTGCCGCCTTGCTTGGAAATGGACTTCTTGATGAACATGGTAAGACTAATATCGGTCAAACAAGATGAAAAACAAGGCTAAAATGATAATAATTTAGCCACTATTTTGCCATATTCTCGAACCCATGTTTGAAAACATTGGGCCTACCATGCACCGGTAGGCCCAATTGAGGACGGACGTGCGGAACTTCGGCTAGGTCCGGACGCCCTGCGCCACATAGGCGGCGATGGCGGCGGCGATCTCGGCGATGGAGTGGCGCTCGTTGTTGAACACCGCATCGTAGTGGCGGGGGTCGTTGACGTCGGCGTCCAGGCAGTCCTGGATGAACCGCTCCCGCAGCTTGGTGTTGACCTTGACCCGGTGCTCGGCCTCGGCCCGGTCCACCCCCGCCCGGCGCATGATCGAGGCCACCCGCCACTCGAAGCCGGCCTCCAGGCGGAAGTGGAAGCAGTTCTCCAGACTGCGGCAGAGCACCGCCCCGCCCCGGCCGATGACGATGGCGTGGCCGTGCGCGGCCACCCGCACCAGGGTCTCGGCCACCTTGGCGAAGGCCTCGTCGTGGGTGACGGCGCCGTAGGGATGGAAGCCGAAGGCCTCCAGGGCCCGGGCCGGGTCGCCCAGACGGTTCAGCAGGCGCATGGAGATGCCTTCATCCTGGGCCACCTGCTCCAGGAGGCTCTTGTCGAACACGCTCCAGGGTTCGCCAACCGCGGCGCCCAGGCGGTCGCGCAGCAGCATGGCCAGGGGGAAGCCTTCGCAGCCGAACTGCCGGGACAAGGTGATGCTCGGGCCGGGCTTGAAGGGGGCGGGGGCCTTGAGCCGGGCCTCCTGGATCCGGGCCCAGCCGGAGAGGCGCTCCTCCACGCTGGCTGGCAGGCTGAGATTGGGTTTCATGGGCACCTCCCGGGGGGTTGGGCAGTTGGAATCCAAAGATCCAAGGCGCTGGACGGGGCTATCCGGGGAACCAACCCCAGTATAGGCTCCAGCGCCTACCCCCGCCGGGTGCGACCGAGGTCATAAATGCCCTTTTGGTCATCAAATCCCTGGATTGGCGGGCGGACGGGCTGCACAATTCTTGGATACGCCCACAACCCGCACCAGGAGGCCCACCCATGACCAAGCTCCGCCCCATCCCCACCCTTCTCGCCGGCGCCGCCCTCGCCGCCATGACCCTGGCCGGCGCCGATCCGGTCAAGGTCGGTTTCGTCTATGTCGGACCCGTCGGCGACGCCGGCTGGACCTTCAGCCACGACCTGGGCCGCAAGGAGATGGAAGCCAACCTCAAGGGCAGGGTGGTCACCCAGATGGTCGAGAACGTGGCCGAAGGCCCGGATTCCGAGCGGGTCATCCGCGAGATGGCCAAGGGCGGCTGCAAGGTGATCTTCGCCACCTCGTTCGGCTACATGAACCCGACCCTCAACGTCGCCAAGCAGTTCCCCGACGTGGTCTTCATGCACGCCACCGGCTACAAGACCGCCGCCAACGTCGGCGTCTACAACGGCCGTTTCTATGAGGGCCGCTACCTGAACGGCGTCATGGCCGGCCGGCTCTCCAAGTCCAACATCGCCGGGATCGTCGCGGCCATCCCGATCCCCGAGGTGGTGATGGGCATCAATGCCTTCACCCGCGGCATGAAGAGCGTCAACCCCAAAGCCGAAGTCCGGGTGGTCTGGACCAACAGCTGGTACGATCCCGGCAAGGAGCGGGAAGCCGCCCTGTCCCTGATCGCCCAGGGCGCCGACGTGCTCACCCACGATACCGATTCGACCGCCGTGAACCAGGCCGCCGAGGAAAAGGGCGTCAAGGTGTTCTGCTACAACTCCGACGAGATCAAGTACGGCCCCAAGGCCCAGATGACCGGCACCATCCACACCTGGGGCAACTTCTACACCAAGACCATCAACGCCGTGCTGAACAAGACCTGGAAGCCCGAGAACGTCTGGGGCGGCCTCAAGATGGGCCTGATCAAGATGGCCCCGATCAGCCCCCTGGTGCCCAAGGACGTCAAGGCCCAGGTCGAGAAGCTGGAGGCCCAGATCATCGCCGGCAAGCTGCATCCCTTCGCCGGGCCGGTGGTCGACCAGGACGGCAAGATCCGCGTTCCCGCCGGCACCACCATCTCCGACATGGACCTGGAGAAGATGGACTACTACGTGCAGGGCGTCGCCTCCAAGATGCCTGGCAAGTAGGGCCATGGATCTGGCGGCCTTCGTCCGCGCGCTGCCCAAGGCCGAACTTCACCTCCACCTCGAAGGCAGCCTCGAGCCGGAGATGATGTTCGGCCTGGCCCGGCGCAATGGCCTGCCCCTGCCCTACGCCAGTGTCGAGGCGGTCCGGGCGGCCTACGATTTCAGCGACCTGCAGTCGTTCCTGGACATCTACTACGCCGGCGCGGCGGTGCTGGTCACCGAGGCGGATTTCTTCGATCTGGCCATGGCCTACTTCCACCGGGCCGCGGCCGACGGCGTGGTCCACGCCGAGCTGTTCTTCGACCCCCAGACCCACACCGCCCGGGGCATTCCGTTCCCGACCGTCCTGGACGGCCTGGAGCGGGCCTGCCGGGTGGCCCGCACCCAGCTGGGGATCAGCTCCCGGCTTATCATGTGCTTCCTCCGCCACCTGTCCCAGGCCGAGGCGTTCGCCACCCTGGAACAAGCCCGGCCACACCTGGCGCGGATCCACGGGGTGGGCCTGGACTCCTCCGAACGCGCCCATCCCCCCTCCAAATTCCGGGAAGTGTTCGCCGAATGCCGGGACCTGGGCCTGCGCGCCGTCGCCCACGCCGGCGAGGAGGGACCGTCCTCCTACATCCGGGAGGCCCTGGACCTGCTGAAGGTGGAACGCATCGACCACGGGGTGCGCTGCGCCGAGGACCCGGAACTGGTGGCCCGGCTGGCCCGGGAACGGATACCCCTGACCATCTGCCCCCTGTCCAATCTCAAGCTCAAGGTCGTGCCCTCCCTCGCCGAGCACAACTTCAAGCGGCTGCTGGATCTGGGCCTCTGCGTCACCATCAACGCCGACGATCCGGCCTATTTCGGCGGCTACCTGCTGGAGAACTACCTGGCCACCGCCCGGGCGCTGGAGCTGACGGCCCAGGACCTGGCGAACGTGGCCCGGAACAGCCTGATCGCGAGCTTCGTGACCAACGCCGAGCGGACCCCCTGGCTGCGGCAACTCAAGGCCGTGACGGATGATTATTTCAAGGTGGTAGGATAGAAGTCTGGGGATCACGCAATTTGCGTCTACCCCTTCCTTTCTGATCGGAGCCATTCATGGTTTTCATTGCCGCCTTGCTCATTCTTGTCGGCTTCGCCGCCTGGGGGCTCAAGGCCCGGGCCGAGTTCCCGCTGTCCCAGCGGCTGGTGATGATCCAGTACCTGGCCTGGGCCGCCGGCGCCGGGCTGTTCCTGTTCTCCATGGCCGTGGTGGTGCCTCCGGGCAACGCGGCGGTGGTGGTGATCTTCGGCCGGGTCAAGGATGACGCCCTGCCCTCCGGGCTGCACTTCATTAACCCGTTCTGCGAAGTGATCCCCATGGAGATCAAGACCCGGAACTACACCATGTCGAACGTGGCCGACGAAGGCCAGCGCAAGGGCGACGACTCGATCGCGGTGATCAGCAGCGACGGCCTGACCCTCAAGCTCGACGCCACGGTCTTCTACTCCCTCCGCCCCGACCGGGTCTCCGAGATCTACCGGAAGATCGGCACCGACGTCGAGGAGCGCATCGTCCGCAGCGAGATCCGCGCCGCCCTGCGCGACACCGCCGCCGGCCTTTCCGCCACCGAGCTCTACACCAGCAAGCGCATGGCATTCATGGACCAGGTCACCAAGTCCCTGCGGGTCTCCCTGGAGAGCCGCGGCCTGAACCTCGAGCAGGTGCTCCTGCGCAACGTCATCCTGCCCGACCAGATCACCAAGGCCATCAACGAGAAGATCGCCGCCGACCAGGAAGCCCAGCGGATGGTGTTCGTGCTCAACAAGGAAAAGCAGGAAGCCGAACGCAAGCGCATCGAGGCCGAAGGCCAGGCCAAGGCCCAGCAGATCGTCTCGGCCAGCCTGACGCCGCAGATCCTGGAATACCAGCGCATCCAGGCCCTGCGCTACGTGGGCGAGAAGGGCAACCTGATCATCACCGGCGGCGGCGGCGCGACGCCGCTGATCCAGGTGCCTTCGAAGAAGTGATCGGGAAACCCATCACCTGCAGCTGATCATTCGCCTGGCCGCATTTCCTTGGCCGGGGTCTCCCATTGGGAGCAGTGCTTTCATCTTTTTTTATCCCCCGTCCATCCCCGTCACGACTGGGGCGGCTGAGAGCTTGGGTGGGGGATGGGAACGTGATCAGGCATGGTCTTCGCTGGTCCTAAAGTCTCCGGTATCACATAGAAACTGAACAGGCACAGAGATCCACAGAGGATCAGAGGGCACAGAGGAAATTGGACGAAGCCGCTACGCGGCAGGGGTGACAGACATCCGTCCAGCCCGGTCGCCCGATAAGGCTTGCGGAATCGACTGCTTGCAGTCTCCTTGAATATGGCGGTGTAACGAGCACCTGCCCCACAT
>Ga0316217_10000873_pt1 | contig 41071 bp, 28 predicted proteins | sample 1anoAmetaG_FD_203633 | JGI IMG/M metagenome (GOLD analysis project Ga0316217, IMG submission 203633) | Freshwater microbial communities from Trout Bog Lake, Wisconsin, USA - 1anoA | ecosystem: Environmental > Aquatic > Freshwater > Lake > Hypolimnion/Profundal zone | place: USA: Wisconsin...
CCGGCTGGAGCGATAAAGGGCAGCCTCTCCTTGAGAGCAAAAATTTACTCACGGCTCAAATCCCACATTTTCAACCGCCCAGATCATCAACATGCCTGCACTCGGACGCATTCACGAATGATGCAGGGTAGGGGCGCTGTGAAACACCGCCATTGCGGCCCGTTCAATAGGAGCGGACTCTGGCGCGTCTTTTGAGCCAAACGAAGTCGAAGGACCTGCGTTTCTTGATGCAAATGACTGGAATGAATTTCAGCCCCCCGGACACTAGTGTGGTGTCACGGAAGTTCGCAACATGATTAGACGGCTCCAACCCAGCCCAATGAGCTGTCATCCTGAGCGAACGGGGCCCCAGACGCTTTTCAGTCTGGGGGTGGTGAGTCGAAGGATCTGCGGCTGCACTTCGGGATTTATGCCAGGAACTTTGGAGACAGGACACCAGGGCATCCTCACCGAATCAGTTTGTAGCTGAATCCGTTCCCATTGGCGACGTGTTATCGAACACTAGGCGACATCGCAGGACTTATCGCATAGACACTGAGACTCTGAAGAGTACAACCGGTCTCATAAATGCCAATGGGCTCACCATGGCAAATGTGAGAACCGCCAACAAGGCGTGGCTCATGCATTCCGCCAGTCGAACAAAATGGCTTATGAGACAAGTTCTAGCGAAGCGCTTGAGATGAAGTTTCTTCTTGCTTCTTCCCCTTTTTTTGCTGATACATCAAAGTATCGGCGCGGGTAACCAATTCCTCGACATTTAACTCGCTCAGAGATTTATTACACACCAGCACCCCCACACTAAGGGAGAGCTGAAAGCCGCTGCCTTTCTGGGTGTTGAATTCGTCCAATAGCTCGACGAGGCGCAAACCTACTTGTGAGGCGACATCAGAGCCGCCGTCGCAAAGGACGGCAAATTCGTCCCCTCCCATGCGAGAAATTATGTCGGTATCTCGGAAGCACTTTTGCAAGACTCCGGCCATAGCCTTCAAAGCATTGTCGCCCTCCTCGTGGCCCAATGTATCGTTGATATCTTTGAAACGGTCGACATCCATAAAGAGGAGTAGCAGCGTCTCCTTTCTACGCAACGCCCTTTGCCACTGGTGTTGGGCCAGCAGGAAGAAGCCGCGGCGGTTATACAAACCGGTGAGCGGGTCGGTCATGGCTAGTGAGCGCAGTGCAGAGTTATGCCGATAAGTCGCTACCGCCACCACGACAATCAGAATCACTATTAGACCAAACGCAACCGCCCAGCCTGCACGCGCGGTATTCCACCAGGGAACCGCTTTGAGAATCACCACATCGCCGACGGAACGCAGGCGAATTTCGAAAGAACGCGGTTGGTGACTGGAATCGATTCCAACCACCAAGATGCCGGTAAGGCTGAGGAACGATCCTGGCGCCAAAGGAAGTTGGCCAGCTCCTGACTTGGGTAGCAGGGCATTGAAGACGGTATTCCCGTCCTGGAGAACCAGCTGATCTTGTCGATGGCCGCCCAGCACTTCCAGAAGCCTGCCCTGGGTCTGAACCAGCAGCGAGTCGTACGGCGCAACAGGCATTCCAACAGGAGCGCGTCCGATCATCTCCGAAGCGGCAACCTGCAAAGCTGTGATCCTCGGTTTTTGACCCAGAACCCGATAGACGGCGTCATCCAGGGTCGGGGAGTAACCACCGCTGGCTGGAAACCCGACCGCCTCCAGTTCCGTTCCCAGTGCCAGCGCGCCGATTTTTCGGCTCCGGATGAGAACACCGCTCTTACCGCCCTGAATGTAGATTCCCTCGTCGGGTTGGTCCCAGGTAACAATACCCCGTACTTTTGCCTGATTGGTGGCCCCTGAGTTACCGCCAAAGCCCATCAGGCTGATAATCGGTCGCAGAGGGAGGGTGAATGGGTCCTTTAGAGCCGGCCGTTCCATCACAATATCCGTCTGGTGTGCGACGTACAATCGGAGATTGACAAATTGCCGTCGCTTGTTGTAGGAGGTGCCGGCGATGCCGCTGATCCGCACTGTGGCGCCAGGCAGTCGTTCCCAGCTGGTGGAGGCTGTGTCAAAGACAACCACCTCAACCAGATCGCCAGAGCCAGAATCGACTCCCAGTCTCAGTACCTGTCCCCCAAACCCCCTCCACAGGGTCCCAATCTCCGCCGAATGTACTACCCCGCGAATGGCAATCCAGTTACAGGCCTGCTTGCCGCCGGCCAATTCATCCGAACTGAATACGCGTGTCGGCGGCAGGGTGCCCTTACCGAGTACCTTCACACTGCGAGCAACTACGTCGGGAGCAAAACCGCCGGGGACCGTTTCACCGCGAACCTCCACTTCGATTCCCGGCTGCAACTGAGGATCGTTGATCTTGTTCTGAACGAAGATTGCGCCAGTTTTATCTAACAGGAAGAAGGAGGGTCCGTAAGAGAGGCGAACCGCCACCACCCCACGCAGAGACACCGGAAATCCCTGGGACGCCTGTTCCATCGTGAGTGCATGAATCTGGCGCGCGCTAGTCATTTCCTGCGGGACTTGCGCCAAGACCCCTGCCGGGGCGGCACAGCAGTTGAGTCCAGCGACTAGAGTCAACAGCCACGCCCACCGTGCCTCGAACCTGTGCGTACACATGCCCACAATGTACACCAAAAGATCATAGAAGTTTTCGGCGGACTTGAGGCGGTTCCGACCCTCGCATTTGGAAACCGGGGATTGAAGAGAATGGCGGGTGGCCCCGGTCCCGGTGGTCTTTCCAAACCAAAATGAGGGTGCCCCCGGTCCCGCGCATTTGGGGACCGGGGATTGAAGAAAACACCTCTCTCAGGATCGCTCCCCGGAAACGCTCCAGTCTCCGCTAACCGCTTGGTCGCCCTAGCTTCATCCGCCCGGACGCTATGCTTCTGCGCTCCTGGCCCCCCTTTACCCCGGCCCCAGCCCAATCTGGCGGGTGGCCCCGGTCCCGCGCATTTGGGGACCGGGGTTAGCACAAACCCCTCCCAGCCCGGATTACTCCTGACAAACGCCCCAGGGTCCGGGTAGAGGCCGCGCCTCGACCGCCGCAAATCCGGAAGCTGCTCGGCGCTTTGCAGATGATTTCCGTCCTTTGGCGCACAATGGTCTCAGGTCCAAACGCCGGGCCAAATTCCCATGCGCCTTGGCCTCCGGGATCGGCGTCAGCCTCCGCAAATGCCTCCCATGCGCCCGTAACTCCTTTGCTGAGACGATTTTGCGGATAACTTCAATGGCACGAGGAATTTAGCGCGATACCCCTGCCGTATCCCATTGAAACCATGGATTTTATTTCCAAAATATGGGGGGGGTGACAAAGCGCGACCACAACGTGGTACGGGCCAGCGAATGAACCCTTCCCAGCCACCGGTTCACCCCGAAAAACGCAATCGGAACCGGTTGGACCCTCCAGCGACGCAGGGTCGTTGAGTCCCCGATCGGGACCGAATGGGAGACTAGCGCGAAACCGCTTCCTCTTCCACTTCGGCCGGCTCCAGAGCCGAAACAGCTTCCCCCGCCGCCTTCTCTTCCCGCAGCGCCTTGAACGCCCGATAGACGAACGACCCCATGTACCAGCCGTCGATGAACTTGTAGGGCGTTTCGCCGGTGGTGTAGTGGCCGCAGGGCAACACCCGCGCCTCGAAGTTGATCCCGCTGCGCTTGAACCCCTCCAGAGCCTTCAGCGAGTACTCCTTGGGAAACGTCAGATCGTACTCGGCGTACACCATCAGCACCCGTTTTCCCGGCCCGCCGGATGCAACGCTCCCGATCTTGTCGAAGTAGCTCATCGGGCTGATCGCCGACCACAGCTCCCGCAAGCGGTCCTGATCCAAGCCGCCGTCGGCCAGCCCCTGGCGCACGTGGCGCGTGCTCTGCCCTGCCCAGGCCACATCGCCAAAGGCTGTCGAGGCATGGTTGAAGGCGTTCACCCGGATGCGCTTGTCGTGGGTCGAGGCCAGGAAGGTGTAGCAGGAGCCCAGGCTGGTTCCCAGCACCCCGAATTGCTCGTAGCCCTGCTCCTCCAGCCAGTCGATGCAGCAGCGGATATCCACCACCGCCTGGCGGCAAGCCGAGAGCGTGCGCCCGATGTTGGCGCTGACCGAATAGTCGGAGCGCTCCAGCTCCGCCGGGCGGCGAATGTCGTGGTAGGGCATCGACAGCCGCAACGCCGAGATGCCCATCTGGTTGAAGATGGTGCACAGCGAGTTGTGGGCGAACCCGTCGCCGTTCCATTGCGGCAGAACCACAATGGCCTGTTTGGGACGCTTGGGGTCCTTGTGCGCCTTGGCCGGGTACCAGCGCGCGCAGACCTGGTCGTTTTCCGGGTAAGGCGTCCGCTCCGGCGAGGTGAAGCGCAAAAACTGCGCCGTCTTGGATTTGCCCTCCTCGGCCGCGCGCTTGATGGCGGCGTCCCTAGCCAGGGTCTCCGGGCGCACGTTGGTCGGATAGAGGTAGGGGTGCAGCTCTTCCAGGCGGAAGTCGGTTGGACGCTCGTAGCCGAAGAAGGTATCGCTGTGGCGGATGAGCAGATGGTTGATGCGCACCATGGCCGCCTCGGCCTGCGCGGGGTCGCGCATGGCCTCCGGGCTGGGCACGGCGTCCCCAAAGCCGTGCGACTCAAGGAACGGAGCGATCCACTCGAAGCCCCAATCCAGCGGGCGCACCACGCGGTTTTCGTCGCGCGTGGTCAGGCGCGTCTCCCACTCGTACATCCAGTCTGCATATCTCTTTTTAAACATGGGCTCCCTACAAGTTTATCAGCGGAAGAGCCTGGAAGAAGATAAGCGTGCGATGAAGCACGGACAACCGCACGAATCCTCTACGGCGATTTTGGCTTCTACAGACTTCGGATTCGAAAGCCGATGTTGAAGTTTTCGTCCCGAAGGGACGGTATGAATGTAGCCCAGGACAAGCGAAGCGCAGTCCTGGGAGAGGATTCCCTACAAAGTCGTCCGCCCCGCAAGGGGCAGAATGAGCTCTATCTTGACTCCGTGCGCCGTTCCTGCAATCGCCATGGGAAGAACGGGAGCCGGCTACCCGCGCTTGGAGTCCAGAGCAGCAGCCAGCACCCACCACCCGGCAATTGCCGCCAGCAGCAGGATCGTCGCCTGCGAGATCACGCAATAGAGACACCAGATGTGCAGGACCGACTTCTCGATGTGGGTGAGATAGAGCGCGTAGCCCAGCGCCGCAAGCGAGAGAGCCGCCAGCAGGGTGCGCTTCCGCGCCAGCGCCAGCAAACCCAGCACCGCGTAGCCCGCAATGCCGATGGCTGCCACCGGAACCTGCCCGATCGTCGAATACGGGCCGCGGTTCACAATGCCGCAGTCCCACTTCTCGTTGATCGAGCAGGGCTGGGTATCGGTGGAGTAGTGGACCCGCAGAGCCAGGGAGGAGACCGCAATTCCGGTCAGAGCGAACAAAACGATCAAAATGCGCATGGTTCAGGTGAGACGCGCCGCGATTCAATTTGGAATCGCCGCTTGCTTACAAATCGCGGCAAGCGGGGCCAGGCTCAAGCAACCGGGCAGGCCGTACTCGTCCCTCCATGCAGCCTCTGCCGCCCGGCGCCCGCGGGAATGCTCTACGATAGCCCAATGAACGCTTCTCCCCGCGGCCGGCGCGTGGCTTTTTTCGGCGGCAGCTTCGACCCGCCTCACCTGGGCCACCTGGCCGTGGCGCGCGCGGCCCGCGCCGCGCTCAGCCTCGATACCGTGCTTTTGGCGCCAGTGGGCGCGCAGCCGCTGAAGCCGCTGGGAGCCACCGCCAGCTTCGAGACGCGCCTGGCCATGACCCGTCTGGCCATCGCCGCCGAGCCGGGCTTTGCGGTTTCGCTGGCCGATGCGCCCAAGGCCTCGGGCGAGCCCAACTACACCCTGGAGACGCTGCTCGCCTTGCGCGCCGGGCTGCCGCCCGAGAGCACGCTGTTTTGCCTCATGGGCGCCGACTCCTTCATGGCGCTGCGCCACTGGCGCCGCTCGGCGCAGATTCCCTTCGCCGCCCCGTTGATCGTCGCCTCCCGGCCGGGCCAACCGCTGGACGACCTGCGCGCCGCGCTGCCGGTGGGGTTGACGATGGAAGCCGCGCCCAGCCCGAACGCGTGCGCCGGCGGCGTCGAGATGCGCCGATGGGAGCTGTTGAACTCGGCAGGAGAACGTACGCCCTTCTATCTGCTCCCTGGGCTGAATGTGGATGTCAGCGCCTCGGAGATTCGCCGCCAGGTGCGCGCCGCTCTGGGCAGCCCGGCCGCCGAGCACGCACTGCTTCCCCTGGCCGTGGCCGAATACATCCGCATCCACGGCCTCTATCGCTGAGGCCTTTGCCTGCCCCCAACAGCAGTACAGGGTCATCCACTGTCCGCCCGCACCGCGTCCTTCCCGTGGATCTTGCACTCGAGAAGCGCCGATCTTTGACACCTACCCCTGGAGTTGGTAGGCTTCATAAGGGCGCACACTGCTTCTTGAGCTGTCTTCCTGCCCTTCCAAGCGTCCCCGTCGTCTAGCCCGGCCTAGGACACCGCCCTTTCACGGCGATAACACGGGTTCAAATCCCGTCGGGGACGCCAATTATTTCAGCAACTTACGCGCTTCAATAATTTTCTCGTACGTCCGTTTTGTTCCAATAGCAGCGGTGCCCTCGTTTTGAGGGTTTTCGTCGAGCAACATGCTCACAAGGCGGCTCTGAGCTTTACGCTTCACATCCGTGATGGCCTGCGCGTAAAGATTCATCGTCACCAAGCTGTTTGCGTGCCGCAATAATTCCTGCACAGTTTTGACATCTTCCCCATTCGCTTTCAGGAGAGTGGCGTACGTGCGCCGGAAAGTATGCCAGCCAATCCGGCCCTCAATGCCTGCCGCCTTGACTGCCGGTTGCAGATGCCAGCGGTTGAGCGTTCCCGGCCAGTACGGTTGCACTCCGTTTGTATGAGGGCTGGCAAAGACCCAGTCCTCAGGGCGCGGATATGCGCAAAGGTTCCGCCAGCGCCACAACGCTTCCGCAAGGCGAGAATCCAGCGGTACGGGTTTGCGTGACGCTTCCGTTTTGCATTCGCCAACGTGTTGAAGCGAGATCGAGCGCGTGACACTGATTTCAAACTTCTCGAAATCGATGTCCTGCCACTTCAGCGCCAGCAGTTCTCCTACCCTCAATCCGGTCATCACGTCCACAAGCACAGCGGTATGCGTCGGCTCTTCGAGATAGAGAAGTAATTCCTCCACCTGAAGAAGCGTCAACACTGTCGGAATATTCTTACGCTTGGCGCTCTGGCGCACATGCGTAATAGGATTCCTGTCGTGCCATTCCCAGCGAACCGCGTGATTGAAGACAGCGTGCATGATGTTCCTAATTTTTGCTTTGCTGCCGTTGGCAAGATTGAGCGAATGCAGCCACTCCTCCACGGCAACCGCTTTGACATCCTTCAACCGGTAGTTTCCCCAGCGGGGCAGAATCCACTTTCTGAAGTAGCCTTGGTACGTTTCGCACGTTGCGAAGGTTTTGTTCGAGTCCTTGCCCAATTCCTTTTCTCGGTAGTGTTCGACGAGCGTTTGCACACTGACCGTTTCGAGGTTGAAGCGCGGACTTTCGGCGTTGATGTTGACCAAAAGCGACGCAACGGCCCGTTTTGCCGATGCCTCGTTCGGATACTGCTCCAGGCTTCCGACCACAAGACTGCGCCGCTTACGACTCCCATCGGCTTGGGGTTCGTACCAGCGGTACTCCCAGGCATTTGGGCCGCGCTTGCGCTCCGCAAGCTGGAGGTTGCCTTGTTGATAGCGTGTCCGTCTCATTTTTCTCCTTTTCAAGAGCGGTGAGGCGGCACGGATAGCTGCTCTGAGCTTACATTTTCCGGCAAGCAGCGGTCGAGATCGGAAGCACGAAAGCGCCAAAGCTTACCTAGGCGCAAACCAGCGACAAGGCCGTTGCGGGCGTACCGCTGAAGGGTCTTGGGATGAACTTTCACGAGGGCCGCAGCCTGTTCGCTATTCAATAAAGGTTCGAATGCATGAGGGGAATCGAACATGGTTCGCACGCTCCTTGAAACTACATTGAAACGGATCGAGAGAAATGTCTACCCTCATAAAATGAGGCACTTGCGTCCCGTCAAATTCTGAAGTTAAAGTACAGAGTACAGAGCGGAGTCGAGAGGAACGGAGAGCAATGGAGAGTATTTTAAGGAACTCTTGGCGCAGGCAATTTTTTGATGTTATGGAAACGAATTGAGGAAATTCGATGAAAAAATCCCGACTGACATTCCCCGGATAGACAGAGCATAGCCGAGGCGCGGGCGGTGTCAAGGGCGGCTGCGCCGCCGCTTCGCGGTCAAGACCCTTGACACCGCCCTCTCCGCCTCGGCAAACAATCCAAATATCCGGGGAATGTCAGTTTTAGAAGCCAATCCCAAGGTCGTGTCCATAGCCGATTTCGCGCCCAATTTTCAGTGGGTCAATTTGCGGCTCAGGCACCAAAGCTATGCCGTGCGCCAACTCATTCAGTCGAGTCTGCTCGCGAGTCAATTCCGTTGCCGATGGGCGCGCCGAAGAAATGCCAAGCGATTCGCGCAGCCGGTCAACGTCGGAAGTGATAACCGTGATTCCATCGCGTCCACGCGAGGCAGCGACGTAGAACTGTTCCTGTTTCATTCCGTCGCCGGAGAGAACTACGGCGTCCACAGTCTTGCCCTGGCTGCGATGAGCGGTGATCGCGTAGCCGTGGTCGAACTCGTGATAGTTTGCGGGCAGGGTGCGGCCATCCTCAAGTTGAATGCTCCCCCCATCGACACTGCGCACTTTTGCCAACTCGCCGTTTGTGGCGCGGAACTCAGCTTCCCTACGATTTCCCGTCAACAGGAGCCGGTCGCCAGGAGCGACTTCGATTTGATGGCGTTCATGCACGGAGAAAGAGCGCGCCTGCGTAGGACTCACCATGCGCTCTACGCCATGCTTATCTCTGGCGACGATGTGCAACGTGCTTGCACGTTCGACGACGAGCGATTCATTCTTGCCGATTCCGTGCGAAGAGCGATGGAACTGCAATATCTGGCCTTCCTGATAATTCGACAAATCCTTCTTTTGCGCCTCAGTCCATTGCAAAGGCGCATGGCGTTCGAAGACCATGCCGCCATGCAATTCGCCTCGTTGCGTCATATCATCACGAATCGCATGGGTGATCCTGGCAATCTCTTCGTGAGTTCCAGCAACGACGAGCACTTTACGGCTTGGATCAGCTGCGAGTTCCCGGTAAGCCGCTGCCACAGTGCACGCGGTATCCAGGTAAGGAACTTCACGAACAGCCCCGAGCTTTTCCAGCTTTTCAAAACCCTGCTCCGGCGAATCGCGCAACGTCTGAATCGCGTCCCGGTACTCTGCCTGTGTCTGCCGTTGTACGCCGGTCAGGGAAACGCTTTTCATCTGCGATTCCCGCTCCAGGATGCGCAGGGCGTCCGACGCTTCGACGCTTTGAATCTGCCGCGTGTCCCCGGAGAACAGAAGCCGTACGTTTCCGTGCTCAGCCAGCTTGAGCAACTCATCCATTTGGCGGCCAGAGATCATGCCCGCCTCATCGACAATCAGAACTTTGCCGCGCAGTGCGCCCCGCTGAGTCTCATCCTCCAGCAACCGGGAAACCGTCATGGCATCTCGAATACCAACCTTATGCAACTCCTCGACCGCGCTACGTGTGGGCGCAACCGCCGTCACTTTGCGCCCGGCCTCGCGTAAACCGCGCTCAATCTCCTGAAGCGTAGCCGTTTTGCCGGTCCCAGCCGCTCCGCACAAATTGATGGCAAGATCGCGGGAAGCCAAAACCTCATGAACCGCCCGCCGTTGCTCATCTCGCAGGCGCTCGGATGGCTGAAACTCGCGCTCTCCACCCAACCGCTCAAAGTGCCCAGTGCCGCGATCCACTGCCGCAATCATCCGCTGTTCGTGCTCAAGACTCTCACGTGTGGCAAGATTGTTTCCAGCCCGGATGAGAGAACCCTCTGACTGCTCCAGTTCCAGAGCGCCGCGCAACTGGCCAGGATCAATCCGCCCGCGCCCATGGCGCAGGGCTTCGGTCATCAGATCGAAATCGCGCACAACGGAGTTACGCTCGAAGAGGTGCGCCTTCGCATACTGAAGCGATTCCGATGCCTGTGAGAATTCCTGGGATATTTGCGGATGCCGTTCAATGGACTTGGCGCGGATACTTTGCAGCGTTTGTCTTTCCTCTGGCGTAAGGCGGGCTTGCTGTTGTTCTCTCACACGTGCTGTTGAAATTTCCGCCAGCTTGTCCGCGCGGGATTCGCGAACAAGCACGGCAACTTCATTATCGGTTGGCTTGCGGCCATGCTCAGCCGTGAATTGCTCAATGGCGGTGTCGCGGTGTGCGCTGCGCACACTGTACCTTTCGAGCAATTCATTCGATACGCCGCGAATCTCGAATCCATGATCTCTGCCCTTGGAATCGCGGCGCGGCTCGATCTCATATCCCAGCCCGTGCACCTCACGCGCCAGCGCGTTACGGTATACCTCCGTCAGATATGAGCGGCGCTCGTACAGCCCCGACGCCTGCAATGCCTTCCAGCGCCCTTCCACGCCGTCATAGGTCAGATTGGCGGCCACGGCGTGGGTGTGCAGTTGCGGGTCGAGTTCCCGACTGGTGTCATGCCTGTACGCTGCGACGATCCAATTACCGGTTGCTCGATTCTCGTTCGCGCCATTCAACCGAACGCGCGTCGCTGCATGGCTCTCAGCCTCCGCAAGCGCCTCCCGGACAGCTTTGTCGTGAGCAGCCACGAGGCGATCATCCCCGCCGACGAGAGCCTGAATGGAAATTGACTTTGGCGCGGAAAAGGTCAGATCGTACAGCGACCGCCCCTTGCTTTGCTCGCTTCCGTCTTCTTTCGCGCGGTCCGCACTGTGCCGCGGGCGGAGGAACTCGCCGGTTTCTGGGTTCAGCCCTTCCCGGATGGCCTCAAATTGCTCCGGCGTCACATTGCCGCCCAGGCCGAGCAACTCGGCGCCACGGCCATGCCACTCGCCTTGTACCCGGCGATGCTCATCGTAGTAATCGCTGTGTTCGAGATGCCGTTGGGCATACCCGGCACCGCCCGACATGGCCCGTATCGTCAGCATAGCCCGACGCTAACGCTGTTCGAATTTGCAATGCAACTGCTTTCGAGCCTTGCTGTCTGATTGCCACGTCAATGCAGTAGCCAAAAGAAGCCAGTTCTTCACCCGGCCTGCCAGTATTGCGGTCAGCACAGCCAGAATCCGCAAGCGTCGTTTCGGCTGAGTCCGGCCAAGAGCGTTCTCGCTGCGCTCGTTTCGAAGATAGACACCATCCCTAAGCCTGACGGCTTAGGATCGCTTACGTTGGCCGTCTGCCTCGAACAGAATTCGAATGACTTCGGATCGCGTTCGGCGAAAATCGAGACCTGTTCGTTAGTGTTCGATAAGGCAAGGAAACTATCATTATCGTACGTTACACTTGGCCCGCATGAACTCGGAAAGAGACTGCACGTGAGTGAGAGGTTATTGTGAAGAAGCGAAGACTGATGTGGATGACCAAAATGTACTGGTGCGGGCCTTATGTTGACATCACGGGAAAGCCCGTGCCCTTACGCGCTGCATGGGCACACCGGCTGAAACTATCCGCGACCCGGCTTTGGACTGTGCGTATGCGAAAGCATTGGGTCGCAAACGTTTTTTTCACCCTTTGGGTTTCGACGGATGTCCTCGCGATTATTAACGGAACAACTCCGCTGATACCTTTGTCGGTTTGGGGGGCTGGCTTTGGCGTAGCTCTGGTTGTATTCGAGTGGTTTATCCTGGTTGACGAGTTCAGGGAGAGCGCCCCGTTACATGTGATTTGGCAACCTCGTGTTTTGCACCCCCCGCAGCAGCCCTACTTATACGTCTACTTTGAATCTAAGAACTGCCTGCCCTTCGAGGTACGTTGCACATTCGCGAACGACAATAATACTGCGTTAGGATCTTCTCCATCCGAGTATCAAGAGTTTGTGCCGAGCAAGACGAACAAACACTTTACCTATAACACTCAAGTGACGAGAGCCGCGCTGGATGGTCTGAAAGGATTTCGTCTCTTTGTGGACATCGCGCCCCTGCTCGTCCATCCGAAGCTCCATGACCATTGGGTGTACAACTTCAGCTTTGATGAATCGTCTGGGAAGTTCAAGCAGGCGAGTGGGCAGATTGGATATGGTCGCCTGAGTACAGAAACATGGTGGTATCGAGAAGAGCAAGATGAGGACTGGTTGCGTTGGGCGGAGGGGTTGTAGGTCGTTTTGAAGCCAATACCCATTCCGATACAGACAATCCTGCTAATCAGTTGATGTCTACCCAGTGGGATTTTCGCTTAACTTCGTCCCATTCTAATTTTTGCTCTTTCTCGATCGTGAAGGTGTTTTCTGGAATGGACTTTTCTTTCAAAGGAAACATGGGAGAGCAACCGCCTTTACCGAACTCGCTCATGTCAGTGAGGCTTAGGAAATACTTCTCTTTTTCATCTTTCCAAATCATCCCGTGAAGAGGCCGAAAATCTTGTCCGCTGCGTTGTTCTGGAGTAAACGCGAGAGCAACATAGATAGCTTGCCAGCCGTGCTTCCGAATGCTCGCGAGCCGCTCCTTACTACTCTCATCCAGTACCTTGCAAATATGGTCATTCATTTCGCCGTCTAGCAGCACGTCTTGTGCTTCCTGAAGACTCATTCCCCGCTTAGCTCCCCAAGCAGCAACACGAGCGGCATCGTTATGGTGAGGGTAGCCGTTTACAGCAAAAAACGTGTCATATTCTCGTTGCTCTTCCGCATCCAGCCTCTCGGTCTCGCGCCGTTCATTTTCAGCATCAAGTCGTTCACGTTCGATCTCATTCTGAGCAGCCTTGATAGAGTTTCCCCGCTCTAAGGCCGCCAGGATTAAGACAAGGATGATTGCAATTCCGATTAGCCAGAATGTCATACCAATGCCAGTTCGACCTCAATAAAATTCCCCGCCTTTTTCTCGTGAACTTCAACGCACGGCGCATATAGTCCAGGATGGCCCTGGAGCAAGCAAGGAGCCAAAACAGGTGCGATAACCGCGACGAAAGCAGAATGAGACAAGAAAAATGGCGCATTGCATCCTGCGCTTTTCGTGGTGCCTCCGGTGATTACCACAACAATAACACGGATTCGCCATTTTTTCTCCTTTCGGTCGGAGGAATTGTCGGGCACGTTGCGCGCGGCATCGAGTACCATTGGTGGCAGAGAAGAGGTGCGGTAGATACCAGCGAGTGGAAAGGGAAACCCATGAAAGCAAAGGTCCTGCTTGTCTTGTTTGCGTTTTGCGGTTTATTGCTTGCCCAAAGTACGACCGTGTTAATCAGCGACACCAACGGCAACCAAACAACCGGAACGATCAGCAATGGGAATGTGTACTTCCACGACAGCAAGGGCAACATTGCATTTGGGACCATCAGGGGCGGAAGCGTCTTTCTAAGCACAGGCAAGGGCGAGATCACATTCGGCACAATCAGCGGCGGGAATGTGTTTCTGACGGACCCCAAAGGGATTACTACTGGCACGATCCAGAATGGAAACATCTTTCTAAGCAATAGCGACGGAAGTATCACGACGGGTTCCTACGACAAGAGCGGTAATGTCATCACATCGACAACCCCTTCCGCCCAGCAACAACAGGAAAACCTAGAACAACAACGGCTCAAGCAACAGCAAGATTACGAGAATGGTGCTGCGGTTGGACGGGTGATCGGCAACGGTATCGCTAATGGTATTGCGAATCATCGGATCAACTCGTTTTGCAAGGCAAATCCAACTGGAACCTACCTCACCTCCGACGGCATAAATATAGATTGCCCCAATGCCCCCTTCAGCAATTGGGAGCAGCAACAGATCGACGCGTATTGCGCTGACAATCCAGGGAGAGAGATGGGGTTCGGAAAACATATGGTCACCTGCATTACACCCCCGATCACTCCGAATCTAAAGTGGGCAACATGGGAATTGAAGCAAACGCAGTGGTACTACACGCACCAGCGCGACAAATTCGTAATTGCTCAAGCGGTCACAGGTGAGCAACTGCGCTCGAATTGGATTTATTGGAGAGGTAAGTATTGTGCCCTCGCACCTGCCGGTGCGGCGTACAAAGACTTGGATGGGAGAAAACAGCACTGTAATTGACTGTCAAATCCAAGTCCTGAGCCGGTTGTAAAAGACATCACTTCCATGGTGGGAGGCTCTGCCATTTGGCGGGAAACTGCATCGCTCGCAGATTAACCGTCAGATGCGCGTTGAAAAGGGCTTTGAGCCGTTCGCCCCAGCGGGAATCAGGAGCAATGTCGGCGAGCAGTGTTTGGATGATTAGCGCGATGACGTAAAAGCGGTCGTTGCCTATGCCGCTTGCTTTCCACGCCACGGGCAATTCCGGCTTGACGGCAAGCTCTCGATTCCACAACCGGCTGTGATGCGCGCAGACGTTGCGGACCGCCGTTAAAGCATGAAGCCAGCTTACAAAGACCGGCTGCGGCTGGTTGAATTCTCGGGCGATTTTCTTCCGGAGGCCGGTCCTCAAGTGTTCATACATCTTCGATAACGCGCCGAAGCTGATTAACTCCGTTGCCATCCAGACGGGCAATTCCGGTTCTGATGTGTACTTGGTCCGATAGTGGCCGATGAAAACCTCGGTCGAACGCCCCTCTTCGCGCCGGAGAATCTTCATGAAGTCAGCATGATTGAATGCAGCCGCAAAATTGGCGCGATCCGCATAGCCGAAAACGCCCAGGTCTTTTCCTATTTCGTAAGTAATGACGGCGCGGACGCTGATCTCAATCCTGTCCAGGGCTTCGCGCACAAGCCGCCGCAGATCGGCATCGAATCGATAGAGATCAATGATTTGCTCAAAGGTCGTCCCCGGACGAAAATTGCCGGTGGCCGCATCTTTGAAGGGGATGAAGTATGCGCTCAGGCGGTAATAGCCGATTCGTTTCAGCCAAAACTGGGTACTCGCCCTGTCTGCGCAAGCGAGACCGCGACGGATCAGTAATTCGACTTGATCTTCGTAAGGAAGATGAGGCTTGCCGTATTTCATCGGAAAATGAAAAACCCGCCGATTTGAGCTTCACCTGTTTCCAGGGAGAGGCTTGGCGGGTATGTCATCACTATAGTGACGGAATACCCGCCGGTTGTCAAGTGTTTTGCCCTCGCGGTCAGCCGGATCGGAAAGCGCTTGAGTGCCTGCGAAGCCATTCATTTCCTTCCAGATAGCCGCCCGTCGTCGCCACCACTCGATTCTACCGCCCCTGCCCGGCGTCGGGCTTTGCGTCGTGCTGGAAATGGTGCGGTTTCTGTGAGTTGCCGCCAGAACTGCCGCTTTTGTCCGGTTGCAGCGTTGGAGCAGACTGCATTGTGGCCGGCGTCGGCGCTGTGGCTGCCTCGGAAGGCGAATCCCGGCAACCCTGAATCTCCATTCCGCAGAACATACCAACAAGAAGGGTTGCGCCGCACGCAAGAGGAATCCAAATGCGCAGCAAATCGCCCTTCAGTTCATGCAGGAGAGCATCAATCGTCCTGGCCCGGCTTTCGAGGGAATAGGTCAATCGGTTGTTGGCAGACTCAACTTGAGCGACGATCCCCCCATGTGAGTCCGACAAATTGCGCAGAGCAGAGGAGAGTTCCTTTTGTGCAGCCGTCAGGGCGGTATTGGTTGTTTGCAGACCGTTGACCGTGGCCGTTATACCCGATTGAAGAAAGTGCTGTCGCAGACTCTCTCCCAGGAGCTTTGCAATTTGCTGCGGATCAAGACCGGCTTCAACTTCGCCGGGGAGAACAGAAATACGCGCCTCCAATTCGTGAACATAGCCGAGCATTTTCTGTTGCGCTTCATTCGAGAACTGCCGATGCAGATCAAGCATTTCCTGAAAGCGTTCGCGCTCATCGGCAATGTCTTTTGGCGTATGGCGGGTGAGCAGGGCCAGAATGCCCATCGCTTCGAGAATGCGCAGCATTTCATCGTCTGGGCTGAGAGTTCGTGTATGCGCGAGTACGCGATAGTATGCAGCCTGTAGCTCTTCCGGCACCAGGCGGGCGAGAGAGTCGAAGAGCGTCGGCTCTCCCGCCGTGACAGTTGCGAGTTGAGAATTACCCGGAGCCGTACTCATGGCAAGAACACCTGCCTTGCACGGTCGAATTCAGAGAAGAGCCGCCGCCGGTAACTCTGCGCTCGCATGACGAGCGACGCCCGCTTCAGTTCGTCAATATCGGCCTTGCGGTCTGCTACCTGTCCCAGTTGGATTCCGTGTTGCCGGACTGGGTTTTCAAGTTCAGCAAGCCGGAACTCCATCTGCAAGATTTCCGGCGAAAAGGCTTCGCGGAAACGACTCGCCTGTTCGGTTGACCTCCAGTATGTGAAATCCGCGAGGGCGCTGGTTGCGTTTTCAACGACGACGTATTCGACGCGATCCTGTAACCGGCTGGCCCAGGCCAGGACGCTTTCGACGCTGGCCGGGTCCGGTGTGACCACGCCGACCGCTGTGAAGCGGACACCCATCGCGGCTACGTCCTCGTACATCGACTCGAACCAATCGGCGGCAACCTGCCCGGCACCCGCACCCATGTCGGCGAGGATGATCGGTGTACCGCCGTCAAGGTGATCGACGAAGCCGTCGAGACCTGCCGGAGTGTGAATGTTGACCTTGGTCACCGTTCCGTTGAAAAAATGCTTCAGCGAACCGCGCGCCTTATTCTCCGTATCGAGATCGAGCAGGGTGACCGGAATTTCATTCGTGGCGAACCACTCGGCTAGTGCAACCATGACGCCGGTTTTGCCGACCCCGCCTTTGCCGCCCATGGTAAAGACAACGCGCTTTGAACTAGCCGTCATTGTTCACCTCCGATGCTTGTCAAGGTCAAAGGTTCGTTCTCACGGAAGACGAAACGAGATGGCTTCGCAGTCCGCACCACTGGCTTTGCTTTGAAGGCGCTAACGCGGTCAAGCACCGGCGACTCTGCCGTAGCAAGCTGGATTGGCGGCAGTTCGAATTGTGTGCGCTTGCGATGCTTGGCGCGGACCTTCACAAAGGAATGCAGAGTGCTCGGGGCAACGTACAAGCCAAGGCGCTCCTCAAAGAGGTGCGCAACCTCGCGGTACGTCCGCCCCTTGCGTCGTAGCTCGCGGATCAGCTCACGGTGGGGTTCGAGTTTCGAGCGGTATGTTTTTTCAGGGAGAGATTCGAGAATTGTCCGAAGTTCTGGTTCCATTGAATTGGCTCCAGAGCACCTCACTGCGTTGTTCCAATAGGCGTCCGATAAGCGGCTCCGACGGTTCCTGAAAGTGCCTTACTGCGCTATCCATGCCACCTAGTTTCAATAAGTTACCAGGCGTTCGGCCACTTTCACGGCGATAACACGGGTTCAAATCCCGTCGGGGACGCCAAATATAATCAATAACTTGTGCGACCTTCGCCACCCTTTCGTGGGTGCAAGCGGGCACGCTTTGGCGTGCGGTGATCGCCCCTTTGCCGTTGCCGCGTGTGAACCAAAAGCCATCCCCCAGAGAAGCGTCTAGTGAGCGCCAGCAGAGAAGCGGAAACACCTCCGTCGCTCTCGCAATTCTCGAGACCATTTCTCTCGATTCACAAGGATTATCTGGCCCATCAAACACCCGCGATTTTCCCGGTTCCTAACCTGCCCGCACGCGGTGGTGCGAGTCAGGCGCCGGCCTCGCCGGCAAGGGTATAACGGTAGCGATACCGTTCTGAGTGTATGGGGGTGTTGTGGCATAGTTGCGCTGATTTCAAAGGTATACGATAATTCCGTTGAACAATTTCCGGTTGCGGCATCGGTATCGATGTCGTACACTCGTTTTACGCGGGCGTCGCTGCCGGTGGAATTGCATCTTTCTGCCTGCGCTCAACACGGACGAGTCCATGGTCCTTTCTAGGAGGAGAATGCAAACGTCGCGCCCAGGGATCGAAGAGCGGACCGCGCAGACTCCTTTGAAAGCAGTCGGCCTGTGGGGCGCGCTTTCCACCAACATTCTGAACATGGTGGGCATCGGGCCTTTCTTGACCATCCCCTTGGCGCTGGCGTCCATGGGCGGGCCGCAGGCCATGCTCGGCTGGATTCTGGGCGCGGCGCTCTCCATCTGCGACGGCATGGTCTGGGCGGAACTGGGGTCGGCCATGCCGCTGGAAGGCGGCCCCTATCACTATCTGTTGCAGGGTTTCGGTCCGCACAGTTGGGGACGGGCCTTCAGCTTCCTCTTCCTCTGGCAATCCATCCTTCTTGGTCCGCTCTCCATCGCCTCGGGCGCAGTGGGTTTTGCCGATTACACCAAGTTCCTCATCCCCAGCCTGCATGGCGGCCAACTGATCGCGGTAGCCATCCTGGTTTGCCTGCTCAACACCGTGCTGGTCTATCGCAATATCCGCTCCATTGCCAGGATCTCGATCATTGTCGCCGCGGTCGTTTTCGCATCCATGATCTGGATCGTCTTCGCCGGCGCAACGCATTTTCATCCTGCCCTGGCCTTCGATTTTCCGCCGGGTGCTTTCCGCTTCTCGATGGGATTTTTGGCCGGGCTGGGTTCGGCCACCTTGATCGCTGCATACGATTACGGCGGCTACTACAACGTCTGCCTGATCGGCGCAGAGGTGGTTCGTCCCAAGAGCACGATTCCGCGCTCGATTCTGTGGTCCATCGCCATTGTGGCCGTGCTCTACCTGGTGATGAACCTGGCCATCATCGGCGTGGTGCCGTGGCGCGAGGCCATGCAGTCCAAGGCTATCGTGGCGGATTTCATGACGACCATCTATGGCTCCTGGGCGGGCCGGCTGGTGGCCGTGCTGATTTTGGTGGCCAGCTTCGGCTCGGTGTTTGCCGTGCTGCTGGGCTACTCGCGCATTCCCTACGCGGCGGCGTGCGAAGGCCGCTTCTTCTCGATCTTTGCGCGCCTGCATCCGCGCGGCGGCTTCCCCTACGTATCGGTGCTCACCCTGGGAGCTTGTTCGGCGCTGGCGTGCTTCATTAGCCTTGGAGGCCTGATTTCTGCGCTCATCGTCACCCAGACTCTGCTGCAATTCATGGGGCAATGCGTGGCCGTGATCTTGTTGCGCCGCAAACGGCGCGAAACCGGAGAGTGTTACAGTATGCCGTTCTTTCCGCTGCCCGCATTGCTTGCCTTGGCGGGCTGGACTTATATCGTTGTGACCAGCGGCGCGCGCTACATCCTGATGGCATTCGGATTGATGCTGGCTGGTGTTCTGGTCTATCTGATGCGGGCTCGCGCGCGCGTCGAGTGGCCCTTTGGAGGCGCGGCAGCATGACCAAACGCTGGGACGTACTCGCCGCGGGCGAGATCTACATCGACCATATCTTCACCGGATTCAAGAGCTGGCCCGAGCCGGGCGGCGAGGTCTTCGCGCCTTCTTATATCCGCGAGTTGGGCGGGGGCGCGGCCATCACCGCTTGCGGCCTCGGACGCCTGGGGCGCAAGGTCGCGGCGCTGGGCATGGTCGGTTCGGAAGAGATCGAGTGGATCGGCTCGGTGCTGAGCGCCAACAACGTGAGCCGCAGCGCGCTGCGGCAGGTGGCCGGTCACACGGGAACCACGGTTAGCATTTCTACCGTCGAAGACCGCTCTTTCTTCAGTCATGCCGGGCCGAACGCTCAGTTGCCGGAGTGGCTGCTGGAGCAGGCGGTCGTCGAGCGGCTCACGCAAGCGCGCCATGTGCATTTCGCCGTGGCTCTGCCTCGCAATGCGGCTTTGCGCCTGCTTCCGGCGCTGCGCGCTGCCGGCACCACGGTCTCGCTCGATCCCGGCTGGCAGCCCGTCTGGTCCGGCGACGAAGCCAATCGCGCGACCTGCCGCGAAGTGGATTTCTTCCTGCCAAACGAAAAGGAAGCCGCCTGCATCGCCGGTCTTTCGCTTGGCCGGGCAACGCCGCAAGAGCTGGCGGACGCGCTGGCGCGCATGGGATTCACGAACACGGTGGTCAAGCTGGGGTCGAAGGGCGCAATTGCCACCTGCGGCTGCGCGGTTTGCCATGTCGATGCGCCCGATGCTCCCGTTGTGGATACGACCGGAGCCGGAGATGCCTTCGACGCCGGCTTCATCGATGCGTTGCTGGACAACGCGTCAACCGCATCCATGCTGCGGCGTGGATGCTTATTGGGTTCATGTTCCGTACGCGCGGTGGGCGCCCTGGCGGGTTTGCCGCTGCGCGACGGAATCGAGGAGATGTTATGAGCGAGTTCAGGAATCGCAAAGCAGCGTTGATCGGCGGCGGAGGCGTGCGCACGCCGCTGGTGATCTTTGGCATCAACGAATCGAGCCAGCGCTTGGGGATCGACGAATTGGTGCTCTACGATGTCGATCCGCAGCGCGTCCGCGTGATGGCCGGCCTGGGCGAGGCGCTGGTGGCCGCCGAGGGCGGAAGCCTGCGCATTCGCATTGCCGAGACGGTGGAAGATACCGTGGATGGGGCGGATTTTGTCTTGACCAGCATTCGCGCCGGCGGCATCAAGGGACGCGCCATCGACGAGAAGATCGCTATCCGCAACGGCTTCCCCGGACAGGAGACCACGGGTCCCGCGGGCATCGCCATGGGCCTCAAGACCGCGGCCGCGGCCATTGCCTATGCGCGCGAGGTCGAGCGCCGCAGCCCCGACGCCTGGCTCATCAACTTCACCACTCCTGCCGGCCTCATCACACAGGCGATCAGCCATCACAGCGGCGCCAAAGTCATCGGCATCTGCGACACGCCCACCGAGATGTTTCATCGCATGGCCGTCGCTCTGAAGGCCGAGCCCAAGGATGTGCATTGCGAGTATGTCGGCTTGAATCACCTGGGCTGGGTGCGCCGCGTTCTGCTGCGCGGCGAGGATGTGACCGCGCGCGTTCTGGCCGACGATAGCATTCTCGAAAGTCTCTATCAGGCGCGCCTCTTCGACTTCGATCTTATTCGCACGCTCGGTCTGATCCCCACCGAGTACCTGTACTTCTACTACTCGCGCAGCAAGGCGCTTGCCAATCAGAAGACGGCGGGCGCCACGCGCGGCGAAGAGATCGGCAAGCTGAACGACCAGTTGCTCAAGAGCTTGACCGATGCGGTGGAAGCGGGCCGCGCGCATGAGGCGCTCACAACCTACAAAGACTATCTCAATCGCCGCTCCGGCTCCTATATGCAGTTGGAGGCCGCGGCCGGCTCCGCGTTCGACTCGGGCCACGTGCTCGACGAGGACCCATTCCGCACCGCGACCGGCTACCACCGCATTGCTCTCGATGTGATGAATGCGCTGTCGAGCGAAGAGCCCAGCAGCATCGTGATCAACGTGCGCAACCACGGGGCCATCGACGATGTCGATTACGAGGATGTGGTGGAGACGCGCTGCGCCATCTCGCGCCACGCCATTGTCCGCGAAAAGAACGGCTCGCTTCCGAAGGAAGTGCGCGGACTGGTGTTGGCCGTCAAGGCTTACGAGCAGGCCGCGATTCGCGCCGCCGTCGAGGGGTCGAAACTGCAAGCACGCAAGGCGATGCTGCTCAATCCGGCCATCGGCGAGTGGGAGCCTTCCGAGCAACTGTTGATGGAACTGGCCAAGTACAGCCCGGAGTTCCCTCAACTGCGCTAGGCTGTAGTCCGCTCAACGTGGCGCCAACCGTTGGTGCCAAAGCTCCCGAGCGGCACGAATTGTCATCGGCGCGGAAAGAAACTTTGCATCCTGGCGATATGCTGGGAAGGACCTGATCTGGCCTAACTGCCCGCCAAACACCCCGCGGTGTTGCGTGCGACCTTGACATAGGATCTTCATGAGCCGAACGCGTGTCGGGTGATTGAACTCCATACCCTGGGAAGAGGACGCGATGCAGAGTTTTGCTCACGAAATGTTGCGCGAGATCTACGAACAGCCGGAGGCGCTGCGCCGCACGCTGGCGCTCTACCTGGCGGGCGATAAGCTGAAGCCCGAAGTGGCGAATCTGCTGGCGGCGTGGTCCATTCCCGAGGGCGAGGTGTTGATCGCCGCATCCGGATCGAGCCGGCACAGCGGCCTGGCGGCGGAGATTCTTCTCGAAGATATGTGCGGCCTGGCTGTGGATGTGGAGTATGCCAGCGAATACAGCTTGCGGGGAGGCAGCCCGTTGCAAGGCGCGCATCTGCCGAGCGTGCTGGTGCTCTCGCAATCGGGCGAGACCTCCGACACACTGGCAGCGTTGCGCGAGGCGCGCCTGCGCGGCCAGAGAACGCTGGCCATCACCAACGTTGCTGCCTCGTCGATGGCGGTGGAGGCCGATGTCTCCATGCCGCTGGCCGCGGGCATCGAGCGCGCGATCCCGGCCACCAAGAGCTTCACCTGCCAGTTGGCAGTGCTCTATCTACTGGCTCTCTACGAAGGCGCGCGGCTGGGCCGGATCGATAGGGCTGCACTGGCCAAGAACATCGCGGAGTTGCAGGGTATTCCGGATAAGCTGGAAGATCGACTCGACGGTTGGCGCTCGCAGATGGCCGTGCTGGCGGCCAAGTATAAGTCAGCCTCGACATTCCTCTATCTGAGCCGCGGCATTCACTATGCCATTGCGCGCGAGGGCGCGTTGAAACTGAAAGAGGCCTCCTACGTTCATGCCGAGGGCTATCCCGCCGGAGAGTTGAAGCACGGACCGAATGCGCTGGTCAGCGACAGTGTGCCGCTGGTGGTGATTGCCACGGTCGATCGGACGCTGGAAGCATCGGTTCGGCGCTACGAAAAGACGGTGCAACTTCTCGCGGAGATGAAGGAACAAGGCGCCAAGGTGATCGCCGTCGCCAACGCGGGCGACAGAGAAGTGGCCGGATTGGCGAGCGATTGCGTCTTTGTGCCCCCGGCCTCCGAGTACCTTTTGCCGATTTTGGAGGTCGTGCCGCTGCAACTATTCGCGTACTACATGGCCCTGGAGCACGGCGTGGACGTGGATCGGCCGAGGAATCTGTCCAAGGCGGTTGTGGAGAAATAGTTGGAGATCGGGCATGTGCGCCGCCAGGCTCGTACAACTCTCCAGGTCGAAGAAGCGAATCTGCAATCGACGCAGTTTACAGATTGCCGCGAAGAGCCGAAACAGCGGCCCTCTTGGACGCGGTTTTCCCAATGGTAGATTCGCGGACTACGAGCGTGGGAGCCAAGAGGATGTTACTCGGCTTGTCTACACGCTTGGCCACCAGATCGAGAGCGAGTTGCGCGGCGGCTTCTCCTAGCTTCCTGGTGCACTGATCGACGGAGGTGAGCGGAATCTGTAGGTATTCCGAATATGGCACATTGTCGAAACCAACAATGGCAATGTCCCCAGGGATGGAGAGTCCGGCGTCCAGGGCTGCCTTGATGGCGCCGATGGCGACAACATCGTTGTGGCAGAACACGCCGTCGGGCTTGTCTTTCCGCTTCAACAACGTTCGCATCAGATCGTACCCGGCGCTGGCGCTTGGTTTCTCAACACCGAGGTTAGGCAGAACAAGATCTTCCCGAAGTTCAATGTCCCGATCCCGCAACGCGATGCGGAAGCCTCGGTAGCGATCCGCCGCCGGGCTCAAGTCCGGACTGCCAATATAGGCGAGCCGCTTTCTGCCGATATGAAGGAGGTGCTCGGTAGCCAGTTTCCCGCCCGCAAAGTCGTCGGATCCTACAAAGTTTGCGCGCAGATGGGGAAAGGGGCGATCGAGAAGAACAAACGGCAGCCCTGCGTTGTGAGCGGGCAAGAAGCCATCCAGGGTGGGCTGGCACGATGCCAGAAGCAGCGCATCCACCCCTCGGGCCAGCATCATGCGAATCTCCGAACGCTCGAGTTCAGGATTGTCCTCTGAAGAAGCAAGAATGAGGCCGTAGGATTCCTTGCCCAGAGCGCCGCTCAGGGATTTGGCCAACTCCGCGAAAAATGGATTGACCAGGTCCGGCACGATGAGTCCGATGGTGGAAGACGAGCCGGTCGCAAGCGCGCGCGCCGCCATGTTGGGCTGATAATCGAGCCTTTTCATGCAGGCCAAAACTCGCTCGCGCGTGGCATCGCTGATGTCGGAGTCGCTTCTCAGGGCCTTGGATACGGTAATAACGGAGAGCTTCAGCTCGCGGGCGATGTCCTTCAGGCGGATAGGCAATGTTTCACCGTTTCAATACAGGGGAATTCGTGCGGCCCCGCTACCTGCGTCAGGCAGCGAAACGAGGCAAAAGAATCATACAACAGCCTTCCCTGCTTACGGTAGCGCTACCTTAAAGACTCATGCAAGGGCAGGCCCGTCAATACCGATTCAATCCTCAACAGACCAATGGTTCTTCTCATTGGATAGCCCAATCCAAAGTAAGCGTTACCGCAGCATGAAGATGAAAGCTTGGGCGCCACCATTCATGACGCAACGGGCGCGGCGGCTCCCAACGCGGCCGTTACGGTTATCAATTTCAATAGCGGGAGTGTCGCAACGATCGCACCCAACGGAACCGGCAACTACGAAGTTCCTTCTCTACCCGTGGCCGAATACAGCCTCGAGGTGGCCGCGCCCGGCTTTGGCAGCCCCTTCACGGCCTCTGCTCCCTGCCACAGCGTCACGCGAGCGGACCTAAACGTACCCAAGCCCACGACCGGCATGACGGCTCCGGTGTAGAGCTTTCTTTGTAGAACAACCGCTGCATCGACGGCCGCGGGTATGGGATGGCTGGCTGTGTTCATGCAGGCTCTTTGACGGCGAATCCGCCAACAATCACTATCGCCCAGGGATGACACGCGGGTGCGCTGACTCTTTGTCAGCGCAAAAGTCAGATTGCCGACGAACAGTTAACGTTTACGTCGAGATCTGCGCGATACTGGAGGAACGGGCGACAAGAGTGGCAATCCGCTGGAAAATCGATCGTGTCGGTGCAAATGCAAGGAAATTTTCAGCCAAGTGCACGGCAAGCCGCGGCGGGCGCGCTGATAACTTCGGGCGCGGGAGCAGCAAGCGGAGAGGAAAGAGTGCGAGTTTCGAACGTATTGGCAGGTGCTTTGCTTCAGTTGGCGCTGTTGGGCGTGGGATACGCGAATAGCGCCACCCTTGTTCCGGTTCGCCTTACCGTCGAGATGCGGAAAGATCCCGTGGGCATCGGCACGGCCAAGCCGGTCTTCGGATGGAACCTGGACGCCGCATCGGAGAACGAACGCAATGCGCGCCAAAGCGGCTATCGCATCCTGGTAGCGAGTTCTTCCGAGCGTCTGGCAAAGCATACCGGCGACATCTGGGACAGCGGGCGCGTGGCCTCGGCATCGTTCTGGCAGATTCCTTACGGCGGGCCGGCGCTGCAATCGCACACCACCTACTATTGGCAGGCGCAGGCCTGGAATGGCGATGGCGCCCCTGGCGCGTGGAGCAAGCCCGCGCGCTTCACCACGGCGTTGCTGGCCGGCGAATGGGCTGCCAAATGGATTGCTGCCGAGCCCGATCGCGGCGCCTACAAGCAGGCGCTGGAAGAGCAGGGCGAAGTATTGTCCACCATGCCGCCGCCCTTGCCCGTCTTTCGCCGCGGCTTCAAACTGCGGGGACCGGTGGCCAGCGCGCTGCTGTTTGTCAGCGGACTGGGACAATACGAAGTTCGCCTCAACGGCTCCAATGTCACCCGCACAGTGATGAACCCCGGCTGGACCGCCTACAACAAGACCGTTCCCTACGACACTTACGATGTGAAGAGCCTGCTGCGGCCCGGCGCGAATGCCTTCGGCGTGCTGCTGGGCAACGGGATGTACAACGTGCAGGGCGTAAAGGGCCATTACACAAAATTCGTGGGCAGCTTTGGCCAGCCCAAGCTCATTCTGCAAATGGAGGTGCGCTACGCCGACGGCAGCACCGAGCGAATTGTCTCCGATAGCTCGTGGCGCACGCACTCCGGCCCGGTGACCTATTCATCCACGTATGGCGGAGAGCAATTCGACGCGAATGCGTTGCCCGTAGAATGGGACCGTGCCGGCTTTACCGGTCAGGGTTGGTTGCCGTCGATTGAAGTAGGAGGTCCGGGCGGAAAGCTGACTGCCAGCCAGTCCGCGCCGCTGGTGGTTGCCGAGACATTTCGGGCCGTGCGCATCACGCACCCCAAGCCGGGCATTGCGGTGTACGACCTGGGGCAGAACATGAGCGGCTGGCCGTCCATCGCCGTGCAGGGGCCGGCAGGATCGTCCGTCACCATGCGCCCCGGTGAGTTGCTGGCCAGCGACGGCTCGGTGACGCAACACAGCGCCAACGCATCCGCCGAAGATCCCGTGCTTTTCAAATACACGCTGCGCGGCGGGGCGGCGCCGGAGCACTGGCATCCGCGTTTCTCCTATTACGGTTTCCGTTATGTCGAAGTAACCACGCAGCCCGCATCCACAGGCGGTGAATTGCCACAGATTCTCTCGCTGGCCGGCGACTTTGTTCATGCCGATGCACCGGTGGTGGGGCGCTTCGAGAGCTCGGATCCTCTCTTCAATCGCATTCACACACTGATCGATCGCGCCGTGCTCAGCAACCTGGCCAGTGTGATCACCGATTGCCCTCATCGGGAAAAACTCGGCTGGCTGGAGCAGACGTATTTGAACTCCTCGACGCTGATGCTGAACTACGATGTGAGCCGGCTCTACGAAAAGACCAGCGCCGACATCGGCGATTCGCAACTCCCCAGCGGCATGGTTCCCTCCATCGCGCCCGAGTACGTCGCCTTTGTGGACGACGAAGGCAAAAGCACCAGTTTTCGCGACTCGCCCGAGTGGGGCAGCGCCGCGATCCTTGCGCCCTGGGCGCTCTACCAGTTCACCGGAGACGAGCGTCCGCTGCGCGAGCATTATGCCGAGATGCAGCGCTATGTGGCTTATCTCGACCGGCGATCGGCCAACGGCTTGTTGGCCTACGGCCTGGGCGACTGGTACGACATCGGCCCCAAGCCGCCGGGCGAATCGCAATTGACCAGCAAGTACGTTACGGCTACGGGGACGTTTTTCGCGGATTACAAAGTTCTGGCCCTGATTGCGGCACAGCTTGGCCGCCGCCAGGAAGCCGCGGAGTATCTGCGCAAGGCCGATGCCGTGCGCGATGCCTTCAACGCCAAGCTCTTCAATGTCGAAACGAATCGATACGACCGCAACAGCCAGACCGCCAATGCGCTGCCGCTGGCGCTGGGCATGGTTCCCGCCGGACACGAGCAGGCTGTTCTGGACAACTTGACCGCCGACATCCATGCGCACAATGACCATGTAACCGCGGGCGACATCGGATTCCACTACGTGGTTCGCGCGCTCACCGACTACGGACGCTCCGATGTGCTGGCCGCCATGCTCTCGCGCACCGACGCGCCCAGCTACGGCTATCAACTCACGCGCGGCGCGACCACGCTGACCGAGGCCTGGGACACCAATCCCAACAGCTCGCAGAACCACTTCATGCTGGGCCACGGCGAAGAGTGGTTTTATCGCGGGCTCGCCGGGCTCTCGATCGACATGTCGCGCGCGCCGGAAGATGCCATCGTGCTGACGCCTTCGCTGCTTCCCGGCCAGGCTTCCGCGTCCGCTTCCTACCGCTCGGCGGTGGGACAGATCGAGATCGCGTGGCGTCGCACGGGGCCCGGTGCACAGGTTGATGTCGCTGTGCCCGCGGGCGCGCAAGCATTGCTCAAATTGCCCACGGGAGCCCGTTGGCTTGAGGGTGGAGTAGCCGCTGCTCGCGCGCGCGGCGTTATGGAAGCGCGCCAGGATGCAAGCGGACTGCGGCTGCGGATTGGTTCGGGACGCTATCGCTTTTCTGCATCGGAGCTTCCGAGCGATGCAGCGCCATCGCGGTGAGCAATTATCAGGAATGAACTGCCTCGACGGATTTTTCGTCGTTCTCGCAAACAGCGCAAGAAGAATGGGGCACGGTGCGGTTTCGGCGCGAATTGCAGTCGCACCGGGATGCGCCCAAGGAGTTTGCCCGGTTGACTGCACCAAAAAGATGGCCTGGATTCCGAAGAATCCAGGCCACATCCGAATCGGAGAGCAGTTACCGGCCGTGAGAGCAGAAAGGTCTCTCCCCAGGATGGAAGGTTAGAAGCCTAGAAGGTCAGCTTGACGCCGCCTTGCATCACGCGGGGATTGACTGGGCCTTGACCGGTGATCTGGCCGAAGTTCCCATCTCCGGGGTTGGAATCGGGTTGACCGAAGCTGGGGTGATTCAAGGCGTTGAACGACTCGACGCGCAGTTGCAGCTTGTAGCGCTCGCGGTAGCTGATGTTCTTCATGACCGCCATGTCCACGTCCTGGATGGGCGCTTCCTGGAAGCAGTATTTCTCGATATTTCCAGGTGTGCCCAGGGCGTTGTTGGTGAAGGCGTTGACGTTGAAGTACTGGTTGATCCAGTGCGACTTGGTTCCGGAGCGGATGTTGTAGGCCTGTCCCTTCACAACGTCGGCGCGATCCTGTCCCACGTCGAAGAAGGAGTTGTTGTTGCCGTTGCCGCCGTTCATGGTGAAGGGAGGACCGGATTGCGCGGAGTAGAGGCCGCTGATCTCCCAGCCCCCGACCACGTTGCGCACGATGGCGTTCTGGTTGGCGAGTTTGGGCGCGTGATAGATCAGGTTCGAGACCCAGATGAACGGATAGTTCAAGCTCGATGGGCCGTGATCTTCGTGAATGTTGTAGGGGTCGGAGACGCTGGACTCGAAGGTCGGATCGCCCGATCCGCCCACGTCCATGGCCTTGGACCAGGTGAAGTTCGACTGCACCTGGAATCCGTGCGACATGCGCTTCTCGATGCCCGCTTGCAGGGATTGGTAGTTGGCGGTTGCGCCATCCTGCACCTGGAGGACGTTATTGAAGCTGGTATAGGTGGGACGGCTGCCGTTGCGCGCATCGCCGGGGCCGTAGTACTTGCCGGGGTTTTGCTCGACGGTGGTTGCCTGATGATAGGACTCGCTGCCGACATAGGCGATATGCAGCGCGAGATCCTGTCCCATCTGGCGTTCGACCGAGATGTTCCAGCTCTGGGTGATGCCCAGCTTGAAGTTGGGATCGAACACCGCGCCCAAGCTCTGGAGCCCTGGGAAGGCCGAGTTGGTTGGCGGAACAGAGTTAGGCGTGACGAAGGGCGGGAACGGACTCTTTCCGCCTGTGGCCACGGACAAGCTCCACGGGTTGTCGAAGGGATCGGGCACAGCGGAGTTGTACGGAACTCCGTAGCTTGGATTGAAAGGATTGGCGTCGAAGACCCGGTTGTAGAAGGCATCTTCAAGCGGGGTGGTAAAGAACCCAAGGCCGGCGCGAACGGCCGTCTTTTCGTTCACCTGCCAGGCGACGCCCAGGCGCGGCTGGAAGTAGCTGTAGCTGTTCTGTACCAGACCGCTGGGAATGCCCTGTTCTCCGGAGAAGATCATGCCCAGGGGAGCATTGGGAAAGCGAGTGCTCTGCTTCCCAGGGATAAAGGCCGCGCCGCGATTGCCGGTGATCGAAGGGGTCAGGTTCGGATCCCAGCGCACACCCACGTTCACGGTGATGTTGGGACGCAGCTTGTACTGATCCTGGACGTAGGCCCCGAACATCCATCCGCTGGTGGCGCCCACTTCTCCGGTGCCTTGTCCTACGCCGGTCGAGTAGCCGAGCAGGAAGTCCGCCAGCATGTAGCCGGTGTAGGAGCCGTTGAATCCAATTCCAGGATTGACTGCTCCGCCGTAATCCTCGAAGTAGTGGCGATGCATCGCGTCGAAGCCCGCGGCCAGGGTGTGCTTGCCGAAGATCTTCGTTGCCGTGTCGGACAGCAGCCACATCCGCCGATTGGTTTGATAGATGGTGCCGGAGAAGACGCTGAAGCCCGAAGCGCCGCCATACAGAGCGTTGCCGTTTTGAGCACTCAGGTTGATGTAGCAAGCGTTGGCGGGATCGGCGACGGCGATGAACTGCGAGAGGCAGATGGACTTGCCGCTGGCGTCCAGCACCGGCGTTCCCTGGTCCAAATCGTAGCTGATGTAGCCTGCGGTGATGCTATTGACCAAGGTCGGAGAGATGGTCCAGGAGTGGTTCATGGCTACGTTCAGGTCGACGCCGTGCTGGCCCTGAACGCCGGAAAGGATGTTGCCCGGGATGTTCTGGCCCGGCTGCTGCAGCTCGTCGATAAACATGCGGACGAACATCCGCTGCTGGTTGTTGAGGTTGTAATCGATGCGTCCCGTGCCTTCGTTGAAGGTGGTCTTCTGTTGCGGCTGGGCAAAGCGAACCAGCGCGGAGACAGGGTCCTGGCCAAGGGGGATGGACTTGTCGAGCGCGACCGCGCCGGGGCTGAACAGCTTGGGATCGATCTGGTTCTCCTTGCCATTGACGGTCTGGAAGGGATTCGGCTGACCTTTATAGCCGGTCAGTAGAATCGTGTTGCCTTTCTGATCCTTCACATTGCTGAAGTCGCCGTTGAGCATCGCTTGCGTGGGCGTGTTCGCCGTGGCCGCGGGGTTGCGGATGGTTTGCCCGGTTCCCTGGTAGTTGCCGAAGACAAAGAGCTTGTCTTTGACGATCGGCGCGCCGGCGTAAGCGCCGTACTGATTCCTCTTCAAGTTGTCGGAGGATTGGGAAAACCAGTTGTTCGCGTCCAAATCGTAGTTGCGCACGAACTCGAAGAGACCACCATGCAGGTCGTTGGTGCCGCTCTTGGTCTGAACGCTGACCACCGCATCCGGAGCAAAGCCGTAGCGGGCGTCGAAGTTGTGACGCGGAACTCCTGCGTGGCATCGGAGTTCGGGAAGGGAGCGGCCAGCAGCGTGGTGGTGTCCATGTTGGCCACGCCATCGAGAAGATACCAGGTGCTGCCCTGGCGGCCGCCGCCTGCCGAGGCGCCGGTCTGGGTGTAGAAGGACTGCTGGGTCTGCGTCGAAGCGGCCTGCGAGATGGTCTCGTTGGTGACGCCGGCGGACAGATACACCAGGCTGGAAGGATCGCGGCCGTTGAGGGGAAGGTCCTCGACTTCGGCCTGTCCGATCACCTGGCTGATCTCCGCAGTGGTGGTGTTGATCAGCTCGGCGCCGCTGGTGACGGTCACCGTGTCCTCGACGCCGCCGGTCTTGAGAGCGATGTCCAGGGTGGCCGACTGGCCTACCGTCAGCGCGATGTTCTTTTCCACGTGCGACGCAAACCCATCCTTGGCCGTAGTCAAGGTGTAGTTGCCCGGAGGCAAGGCGTTGAAGGCATACGCTCCGCTTGCGGAGGTTTCTGTCTTCTGGGTCAGGTTGGTTTCCGTGTTGTGGGCGGTGACGCGCACTTGGGGTACTAAGGCTCCGGTCGCATCCGTGACCGTGCCCGAAAGCCGGGCGTTGGTAATCTGCGCCATCGCCACGGTGCCGAACGACGCTGTTCCCAGCAAGAGCAGCAGCGTTACAAGCCGATGAACAACTTTCATCTGGTCCTCCTCAGTGATTCTTTTCGGTACGTTGTTTTTGCCGCGTTTTTGTTGTCAATCTGCACTTCTCAGCCCGTGGTGCGGAATCGAGCCTTGGAGATGCCGTTTCGATTTCAAACTGGAGCGCCCAAAGATCGGGTTCCGCGCAGGTTGCCGCCCATCCCCGATCGGAGCCCTCGTCCTGTTCCACCCCGCGAGCTTGCCTTCGGAGAGGGCGAGGGTGGGTCGTCCGGTGGCGGAGGACAGGTCTCCTGCGCTTCCGGGCAGTTCGGAACTTGAGGGACGGATCGGGGGTAGACGCAAATTTCCACCGCCTGGAAAATCTTAGCGGGAATATACGTTACCGATACCGTTCTTGGCAAGGAGTTTTTAATCGATGGAGATGTTCCTATATAAAGCCTTATTACTCATATTGTTATGAAATCACGTTCGAGGATAGATTATGCGATTTGTGAATATATGGGTAGCGGTAACGGTACTTTCTTTCTCCGCCGCTTCGCGGCTCAACCTGGGGGCATCGGGAACGAGCCAGAGTCTCCGCAACCGCTTTTCGCCTCCTTGCGAGGAGAATTCTCCCTGAAGGTGCATTGGAGAGTGGGCATCTGCTTGCGCTGGGCTGGATGCTGCCAACGAACCAGGCCGAAAGGAGGGATGGCTTCCCTCCTCTCTTGCCAACCGCGCCAGAAGAGTGTTGCACGAGGTGCCTTGTTGCCAGTCTAGGGAACCCAGAGGCACAGGAAGTTGTTCGGGCAATAGAGGTTAAAAAACGGATTGGCTCCGCGCCGATCGCAAAGTGGACTACACACAGGGCCAGGTGAACATCGTGTCGTCGTCGTAGCCGTGGATGGCGAAGTTCAGGCCGAAGAGAGTCTGCGAGGCGAAGTTGGGCGTGATCATCTTGCGATCGACGGCCGCCAGATTATTGATCTGCGTAGTGTCCTTGTTGAACTAGGCGGGCAGGACGCTGCCGTCAGAGGCATTCTGAATGCCCTGGCCGGTGAACCAGCGCAGCGAAGCGCTGGCGATCACGAACACCTGACCAGTGCCTTGTGCTCTTCGCCAGATGCAGGCATTACGCCTGGGGAATCGCCTTCCGGCTGGAGTAGACGATGACCGGCCGCTTCGCTTCGGCCTGGACGACAATCGCCCCAGCGATGCATTGCACAGTGCACTCGACGCGGCCTTCGAGGGTCAAGGCGCGCGCCGTCACCGCCGCCGCATCCCAGCCCGCCGGCAGCGGATAACGCAGGGTGCGCGCGGTCCGCGCATAGAAGGCGATGCGCCCCTCGTCGATGGGGCAGAACGTGGCGTTGTCGTGCGCAATTTCCACTCCTCCGATCGCCGCCGAATACGAATCGCTGGCCATATCCATCGTTACTTGCGAATTGCCCTCCAGCAGCAGCCTGCGCACGGTTCCCATGCTCTCGTACTCTTCCACTGCCAGCTTGTGCAATTTGCCGAAAGGGAGCACGACGAGATAGTAGAAATCGGCAGTCGTTGTGCGATCGGTGTCGGCCTGAAACCACAACGCCGAACGCGTGTTCCAGAAAATCTCCTGCTGCGGGCGGATCTTGCCGTCGCCCGATCCGCCCCAGATGGCCGAACCGCGATAGACAGTAGCGAACAGCGGGATTGCCTCACCGCCAAACGGGCGGTCGCTGCCTCCGGGGCCGTTCATGGTCAGCGCCATCTTTCCGATGAACGGGTAGCGCAGCTTCTCCGAAGTCACCTCGACCCCGCGCCGGCGGAACTCTTCGACGACCTTGAACTTTCCATCGATCAGATTCTTATAGCCGCTGGCTGGATGCTGCCGGTCCCAATCGTTGCGCACCGCAAACCACGACATGGCGTCGATCAGAATCGAGTTCTCGATCCGGTAACGCTCCATGATATATGCGATCCGCTTGGCTCCCCAACCGCCTTCCATGAACTTGGCCATGCCGACGATGTACGAGTCTTCGTCGTCCCAGGATCGGCTCTGCCAGATGCGGCCATCGGGCCTGCGAGCGATGAACGCCTCGTCGAAGATCGGGCTGCTCTTGTAGGCGTCGTCCCAATTGGTGTTGAGTGTGACGTTGGCGTTCCACTGCTTGCCGGTTTCAATCAGTGCGCGCAGATCGTCGTATGTGCCCAGACTGGCGTTGACCTTGTCCTCGGAAGGGAAGCCGGTGTCCTGTCCGTCGTAGGCCCAACCGCCCAGGAAAGCGGTTTGCGGCGCGCCGTCGGTGAGCAAGGCGATGTCCTTCACCAGTTGCCCGCTCTGCGCAAAGGTGGTTCCCGGCTCGGCGTCCATCTTTCTTTTGCCGGCCACAATATACAGAAAGCGGTCGGAGAAAAAGTCGCTGGGAATCTTCGCCATCCGGTTGCGCAGAATCTTCGCGCCTGCCATCCATGGCTGCTTCATCGCGGCGCAAGCAAAGAAATCGAAGCGAGTCCGTGGCATCTGCCCAACCAGCAGATTGGGTGTCTCCGCGTTGCCGCAGTTGGCGTCCGACCCGTCGTTCATGCCGTAGCAGCGCCCTCCGTGAACCCGGTAGGTCATCACCGTGCCCAGCTTGGCCGCGTAGTGCCCCTCTGTTCCCTGAATCTCGGTCTCGGTGCCGTCCATGCAGGCGGTTACTTCCATCACGCACCCGATTTCGGCCTGACCGACCATGCCGATGGGCAATTCCGTGGCGATGCGTCCAAAGAACTCGTCGTCGGGGAAGCGGTAGGCCTTGGCCTCTTCCAGGCGCACAAACGATCCGCCATTGCGGCCCTCCGTCATCCAGGCCGGACCGTCTTCCTCGCGTACGGCAACGAGCGTTGGTAGCGCAACTTCGATCAACTCAAATCCCGCGGCCTCCGCGACCGACTCCAGGGTCACCTGCATGGTGCTGCCGGCCAGCGCATAGCGGAGATGAAACGTGGCGGCGCGGCGGCCTTTCATCGAAACGTGAAAGGCAAAGTCCACGCTCTGGTCGATCTGGTGCACGAAGGCTGCTTCAAGCGCAACGGCTTCGTAGCCGCGCGGCTCCAGCTTGCACACAATCGCATGAGCGGGATGGCTCTGGGTCTCTCCCCACAAGCGCTGGGCCTTGTATCGATAGGAGTGGGGCAGGCCATGGCGCGCATCGAAGACCACCTCGAGTTCGCCGTTGGCGAGGCGGAAGACGTTGCTGGGAGTCTTCACTGCCAGGGGATGCGCGCCTGCCGGATCCAGGCTGCCGCCGGCCGCGGCATCCACTTTGCGCAGGGGTTGGGCAGCGGAAGCCAGAGCGCGTGCGCCGGCTAGACCCACCGCCCCAAGGATCAAATCTCTGCGATTCATAAAGACTGAGACCTTCTCGGAAGAAAGATTTATGTGGCCGGAATCTCCCTGGGCGGAACTCCGGAAAGGGCCGTCTACCTGGCGGAGGGCTTTGGCGTCGGCTCTGTCGGCGCGCTGCGGTCGAATGGATGGCCGGCGGGTGCGACCCGGTCTGTAGCGCTATTGGAGGCGATCTGAAGCGGCCAAGACCGCATCCACATCTGCCCCGTGTGGTTTCATTGGATGTGGCATGGTTTCTAGCATTCGGACTGCCCTTTGAGCCCGCGTGACGTTAGCGTTACCGTCCTTGATCGAAACTTACTATCGCCGACTCCTGTTGTCAAGACCGTACATGTCCCATCTAGCCGTATTCGGCGGTCATTCGCGGCTATTCGTTCACGTTGTCCCCGGTGAACAGATCCGAGTCCAAATATCGGGTGGTGCGGCCCCATCTGGCGGCGCCATGCAGGAGCTGCCGCAGCATGGCGGGTAACGCGGCTATGTTCAGGTGGTCGCTTGCGAGGGGATCGCGGTGCAGAGGATTTTTTGAGGCTGGCCCTCGACCAATCGATTCGGCGGCGGCGTTCGGCTGGAGACGGACGCGCGGCTGGCTGGCCACAGCGAGAAGCATCAGGTGCCGAATTGGGGTCAGAGTGTTCCGCTTGGACTCGGCTGTCTCGGGGTGCTCGAATCGCGCACAATCAGTTTCGGTTGAATCACGATCGACTGGGGAGCGAGGGGTTTCTTGCTGGAGGTAAGCTGCATGGCGAGTTTGCCGGCATTTTCGCCGAGAGTCTCGCTGAAGACTTCAATCGACGAGAGGGGCACTCGGAACGATCCCGAATAGCGAAGATTGCCTGCACCGATGAGCGCAATATCTTCCGGGATTCGAAGCCCGGCGGCAAGAATTGCATTCATGGCGCCGATGGCCGCTGGATCGTTGAAGCAAAACACGGCGTCGGGCCTGGGTTTCAGCTTCAGCAGCTTTTCCATGGCCTTGCAGCCTGTCGAATCGCCCGACTCGTCGGCGTGCCGGCGATTCATCGTGTAGGTATCGGGAACCGATAGGTGGTGGCGCGCAAGGGCATCTCTATAGCCTTGCAACCGTTCCAGCGACGTGCTCGCCGTCTTTCCTCCGATATAGGCGATTCTCCGGAATCCCATCTCGATGAGGTGTTCGGTGGCCATTCGGCCGATACGAACATTGTCGAAGCCTATGAAGTTGGCCTTGAAGTCCTTGTATCTGCGATCCAGCAGAATGAGGGGCGTCTCCTTGGAGACCTCGATGAGATTCTTGGGGGTCTCCTGGCAAGAGGCGACAATCAGCGCGTCGATGCGATGGCGCATCATTTGCGAGAGTTCCTCGCGCTCCAGCCGTGGGTCGTCGTTCGAGGAGGAGATCACCAGCCCATATCCCTTCTCGCGAATCACCTTGGCAATACTCTTCGCAACCTCCGAGAAGAAGGCATGAACCAGGTCGGGAACGACCAGGCCGATCATGAACGACTGCCCCGACACAAGCCCCTGGGCGTGAAGGCTGGGCTGATAGTTCAGCTCCTTCATGCGGCGCAAAACCCGCTCCCGCGTGGCTGCGCCAATATCCTTGTGATTGTTGAATACCTTGGAAACAGTAACGGTGGAAACGCCGAGATCTCTGGCAATATCTTTCATGCGCACTGCCATCGCCGTCACCTCTCTCTTCGGCCCAACGTGCTTTTTTCGATAGTACAGCAAACCGGGCGGGACTCACCACGTTCGGGAAGCAGCGGAAGGAACTGGGCTCAAATATGTGATTCCAGGGCGAATCCGGAAAGCAGAGCGTATTTCGGGGAGAGCCCGTTGCTCGGCTCCCTGGCCCTGCAACTCCTCGCTCGAATTTCAGCGGGTTCTGACGGCGTGTGAGAAACCAGCCGACGAGGCGGAACCCTGGCGCGCTGCGAGTAGACGCCGACGATCCTTGGCGCCGGCGCATTGCGTCCTGCCAAGAATTTTTTGTGGCACGGCTCGTTTAACCGTGATATGCTCTGCTTTACCGCTTACGTAGACTCCAGCGAGGTCAAGGAAGATGGGTTGGAGGCCTGCGAGGCAGCCTATTCGCGCTTGCGGAATGCCGGCAGGCGACGGAAAGAAAGTGAAGGAATCGGCCCATGAGTTCGACCATGCCCTGTCCCCGCAAGGAGCCCGCGCCCCTCGATCGCACGACGCAGTCTGCCAACCACGCCCCTACGCCTGTTCGCGACGAGAGAATGCAGCGATTGCTGGACCGGCGCGACCGCTTGGGCCGGGAAGGCCGCCGCAGCAACTTCGTGGATAATGCCGAGTTTCTGGTCTATCACTGGTCGGGCACTGGCGAGGGATTCGCCCCGCCTACGGGTGAGCAGGAAATTGCCGAGCGCATCAATATTGGTGACAACAACTGCCGGGTTTTTCTCGGGAAACCCTTCCCATCCGCCGAGGCGATGCCCTCTCGCTTGACCGGTCTGGAGAACGATGTATTGAACTGGGCGCGGGACTACGCCTTCTTCCTGGACCACAATCCCTGCGAGATTCATCCCGAAGAGGAAGTGGTTGGCGAGTTCCATTGGCAATTGGACGAGGCGCGCTGCTTCCGCTACCCGGACGAGGTGCACGACGCGGGATTCGAGGCGCGCAGGCTCGGCGCTGGAGGCATCAGCTATGCCCACACCTGCCCAGACCTTTCCATTGGGTTAGAACTCGGGTGGGGCGGGTTGCTCAAGAAAGTCCGCTATTGGAAGTCGCGCCACGAAGCCAACGGCAACGAACCGGCCGCGCACTACCTGGCCGCGCAGGAGTTGGTTGTCGAGAGTATCCAGCGCTGGGTAAGACGTCACGCAGAAGAGGCGGCCAAGCTGGCCGTCGATGCGCCCCTCGATCTGGCCCGGCACTACCAGGTTGTGGCAGAGACCTGCGATGCGATTGTCAGCGACCCGCCACGCACATTTCTTCAAGCGGTTCAGTGGATTCAGTTCTTCCAGCTCAGCGAGAGGATCGTCGCGCACGGCAACGGCTACGGGCGGCTGGACCAGTTGCTCGGCGGCTTCTATCGCCGCGATCTGGCTGCCGGGCGCATGAGCCGCGACCAGGCGCGCGGCTGGATTGCCGAGTTGTTCTTGAAATACGGCGGCAATTACTTTGCCGTGGGCGGCAGGACCCGCGAGGGCAAGGACGCCACCAACGAGCTAAGCCGCGTCATCCTCGAGGCCTACAATCTGAACGGCGGCGACAACAACCTGGGGGTAATGTGGCACGAAGACATCGACTCGAAGTTCTTCAACTACGCCTGCGAGGTGCTCGGCCGCCATGGCAGCGGCACGCCGGTTCTGATCAATTACGACGTGTTGCGGGATAGCGAGTTGCGCAGCGGCGTCAGCGAGGAACACGCGTGGGACGTTGCCTACTCGGGATGCCAGTGGTATTGCGTGGTGGGCCGGGAGTACAACGATCAAGATCTCAACTCACTGGTCTTGTTGCAGCCCATGCAGCGCGCCATTCATCGCGCCGCGCAGCAAGGCGTGGAAGATTTCGATGCGCTCTTCGACTTGTTGAGCGAGGAAACCGTGTCCACGGCAAAGGCGCTGCGCGACTTCAAGAACAGCACGTACATGTGGCAGAGCCGCGTCTGGCCAGAGATGGTGACCTCGCTGTGCATGCACAATTCGATCGAGCGCGGTCGCGACTGCACCGACGCCGGGTCGGTGGACTACAACCTGACCTCGGTCAACGTGCTGGGCGTGCCCAACGTCGCTGATTCTCTGTATGGCATCAAGCGCCTGGTCTTTGAAGAGAAGCGCTACACACTAGCCGAAGTGGAACAGGCAGTGCAATCGGATTGGGCGGGGAAAGAGCCGATGCGCCGCGAGTTCCTGAATGTCGAAAAATTCGGCAACGATCTGGCTGGCCCGGATGCGATGCTGGTGCGCCTTTCCGACATGGTACGCAAGCACTTGGAATCGCTGCGCCAGAACAAGGGCGGGCACTTTCGCGCGTCGCTGTTCCAATACATGGGGCACACCTATGCGGGCCCGATGCTGGGCGCGACCCCCGACGGACGCCATGCCGCCGAACCGATAGCCCACGGCATGAATCCCATGCACGGGCGCAACACGAAAGGGCTCACTGCAACCGCGAATTCGTTTTGCAAAGTGGACTTCCGCAAGTATCAGGGCGGATCGTTTCAGATCGAATTGGAGCCAACTTACTTCCCCGAGGGGATTCGCCGCGCCGATCTGGTGGAAATGTTCGCGCGCACGTTCTTCAAACTGGGCGGCGTGCAGATCAATCTGAATATCATTGCCATGGAAAAGCTGAAGCGCGCCATGGAGCAACCAGAACTGCCCGAACATCAGGCCATCGTGGTCAAGGTCACGGGCTACTCGTCGCACTTCCTCATCATGGACCGGAAGTTCCAGGAGGAGTTCATCCAGCGCGTCAATTACCCGGCTCTGTAACATACAGCGAGATGCAGGCATTGGACACACCCTGTTATGCGCAGGTTTTCGACATCCACCGCAACTCGACGCACGACGGGCCGGGGATTCGCACCACTGTGTTTCTCAGCGGGTGCCCGTTGCGGTGCCGCTGGTGCCACAACCCCGAGAGCCGGCCAAGCAGGCCGGGCGTATGGTGGTTCGAACAGAATTGCATTGGGTGTTTCCAATGCGTTGCTTCCTGCGATGAACACGCCTTGACGGCGACCGATAATGGAATCGCCATCGACCGCGAGCGCTGCACCGGTTGCCAGGCCTGCGCGCAAGCCTGCCCAGCGCAGGCGATGAAGCCCTTGGGCGTGCGCCGCGAAGTGGGCGATTTGCTGGCCGAAGTGGAGAAGGACCGGGTTTGGTACGAAGCCAGCGGAGGCGGCGTTACGCTCTCCGGGGGCGAGCCGTGCAATCAGCCGGAGTTTGCGGAAGAGTTCCTGGCCGGTTGCCGGATTCGCGGGCTGCACACGGCTCTGGATACGTGCGGGCAGGTGGCTCCAGAGGTCTTCGCACGGGTCGTCGATCGTGTGGACCTGGTCTTGTTCGATCTCAAACACTCTGACAACGCCAGGCACCGCGAACTGACCGGCGCGGGACTGGCGACCATCCACACCAATCTGCGCGAAGCGGCCAGGCGCGCGCGCAGCGGCAGTTTGAAGCTGTGGATACGCACTCCGCTTGTTCCCGGCGCGAGCGCCGATGCGCAGGTGCTTCACGACATCGGCAGGTTGCTCCGCGACGAGTTAGAAGGAGTCGTGGAACGCTGGGAGCTTTGTGCCTTCAATCCATCCTGCGGTACGAAGTATCGCCGCCTGGGCTTGGCTTGGGAGTATGAAGAGTGCGGCCTGCAAAGCGATGAGGAAACGTCCGCCCTGTTAGCCGCCGCAAGTGCCGCCTGTGGCCGGGATAACTTGGTCCACTTGCAGGGAGTCAGGCGCGGGCCGGCGCAGAAGAGCTGACTGTTCCGCCCAGCAGCCTTCTAGCAAATCGCTGGAACGCGGCTTTCTCGTGTTACCGCGGCGGAGATACAATTGCTCCGCCTTGTCGGAGGCGGTTTCATCTTCGTGGAGAGAGAATGAGCTCGATTCGCTTGGTCGGACGGAATGTCCAGGAGATGCTGCCCTGGAAGAAAAGCGGCATGTATTTGTTCCCATGCGTGTTCTTGTTTTGCTTGCTGGTCTCCGCGGGTGCACAGAGCAGCCGCAACGATTCGTTCAACGAGGCTTTCGGACTCGGCCAGGAATTGCTCAAGCAGGGCAGGCTCGCCGAGGCCGAGGTGGCGCTGGAGAGAGCTGAACGGATTTCTCCGGAGAACACCCAAGCCATCGTTCTGCTGGGCAAGGTCAAGAGCCGACTCGGCGAGTTTCCCGCGGCGATCGACCTTTTCCGGCGGAGTGTCGCGTTGCAGCCGAAGTCCGCGGATGCGCACCTGAATCTCGCGATTGTGTACTCCGACGCCGGGGAGTTGCCGCAAGCGCTGGAGGAGACAGCAAAGGCCCTGGCGATCGATCCGAACCTTGCCGCGGCGCATTTCAACCGGGCGCGAATTCTCGACGATATGAAGCGAGAGCAGGAGGCGGGGGCCGAGTTTGCCAAGGCCTGCCGGATGACACCGGACGATGCCGACTGCTTTTTCTACTGGTCTTTTGTGGAACGCGCGAATGGAAACTTCGCCACGGAAACCGTCCTGTTGCAACGCGTGGTGAAGTTGCAGCCGGAGAGAGCCAAAGCCTTCGTTCTGCTGGGCAGCAGCCTGCTGGAGCAATCCAGAACACCGGAGGCGGTTGTGGCTCTGCGGCGCGCGCTGGAGATCGATCCCAATTCGAGCGAGGCGGCCTACATGCTTTCGCGAGCGCTCAAGAGCAGCGACCCCAACGAATCCAAGCGGCTCAAGGAGCACTTCGATGCGCTGCGCCAAAAGAACGCGG